>Ga0068707_1003746_pt1 | contig 10573 bp, 10 predicted proteins | sample YNPNPMetaG_FD_66600 | JGI IMG/M metagenome (GOLD analysis project Ga0068707, IMG submission 66600) | Anoxygenic and chlorotrophic microbial mat microbial communities from Yellowstone National Park, USA - YNP NP MetaG | ecosystem: Environmental > Aquatic > Thermal springs > Hot (42-90C) >... | reverse complement strand
CGGTCCGGGAGGTTCGGGCGGGGTGGGTGGTGTAGGCGGATTTGGCGGCGGCCCTCCCGATTGGATATCCTCTCAGGGTGGCCGGGGCGGAGATGGCGGAAACGGCGGTCCGGGCGGAGGTGGTGGAGGCGGTGTCGGAGGCCCGTCTTTCGGCATACTGGCTTTTGCCCTCGACGCCGGCGCTTACGCCACGCTCAACAATTTCCTGGTTCCGGATGAAGTCTCCACCGCCGGCCGGGGTGGGGAAGGGGGGCCTTCGGCGGGAGCGAACGCTTCGGGCGCAAACGGCCGCGACGGCGCCTCGGCCAACGTTTTTTCCCTCTGGCCCTGCGGGGCGGCGGGTGACTGTCCGGCGGGCCGGCGTTGCGATTCTTTCGGGGTATGCGTTCCCATCGAATGAGCGAAAGCCCACGGCTAATGGGGGTGTGGGATCAAAACCCGGGCTACTTTTCAAGACCTTTTGCTTAGCCTAAGATTGTTTTTGTGGAAGAGAAGCTGCGATTTCTTGCCGATCGCATGCTGGGACGTCTGGGACGCTGGTTGCGGCTCATGGGGCTAGATTGCGAGTCGGTCGCCGTGGGCGAAGATGCGGCGGAAAAGGCGTTGGAAGAGGGCCGCATTCTGCTTACCCGCAACCGGGCGCTAATGCGCCGCCGGCGTCTGGGGCCGCATTTACTGGTGGGGTCGGATCATCTGCCACAGCAACTGGAACAGGTAATTGCGCATTTCGGAATAGACCCGCTTGCCCAGGCCCTCAGCCGCTGCACCCGCTGCAACCGCTTGCTTGAAAAGGTCGGCCCCGCACCTTCACAAACCGCCGTCCCCTGGCAGGTGCGGCAGTTGAACCTACCGCTTTCTCGCTGCCCGCAGTGTGGCCGTTTTTACTGGCCGGCCAGCCACAGCCGGCGCATCCGCGATCGGCTGGAGCGCCTCCAGCTTTATATTTCACCCAGACTATCCGAACGCAGATAACCTTCCAGCCCGTTGGCCAGCCGTACCCGGACGAAATCCCCCACCGGCTGCAGCAGGCGCACCTTCAGGCCTTCGTGTACTTCCATCTGCACCCGGGCGGCGTTGTCCGGCCCCTCGCGCAACTCGGCCACCGGGGCAATGACCACCGCCTGGCGGAGATGCTCGGCGGCGTACCAGGCGGCCGAGAAGAACAGGCCTACCACCACCAGCAGGAAGATCAGCGGCAGGTTTGTCCAAAACAACCTGCGACGCAGAGCGGGACGGCGGGAAAGGCGTCGTGCCGTTGCCAGGCCGAAGACTACCAGGTTGAGCGTCAAAAACGCCGCGCTCAAGCCATCGAGCGGCAGGCTCTTGATGAAACTCTCCCAGGGCGGCTCGCTTACCGGCTGTCCAGCCGCGTTGACCACCCGATCGACCAGGCTCTTTCGCGCCAGCGCCAGGTTGGCCCGTGCCGCTTCATCAGACGGTCTGAGCCGCAACGCCTTTTCGTAGAAGAGAACGGCCAGGCCCTTTTTGCCCAGTTTGTAATAGGCGTTGGCCAGGTTGTAGGCCAGATCGGGGTGCGGCGGGCCCAGCTCCAGCGCCTGCTGGTATTCACTTACCGCCCGGGCGTAGTCGCCGTCGAGATAGGCCTGGTTGCCCGCCTGGAAATGCCGCCCGCGCCTCTCGGCGACGTCATCGGCTCCGGCCGAGCCGGTGTGCCAGAGCAGCCAGCAAAGCGGGAGTATTTTGCACCACTTGCTCAATTCGACCTCCGCGGCGCCATTCGTTCTAGCTGTCGTAACAGCCGGCGGGTTCTCTTCCAGGCCTCTTCCATGTCCTGTCCCCGTTTCCCCAGGGGAGCAAAGCGTCCCGACTGGCAGTTTTCCACCTCGGCCTTCCATTTTTCCAGCAGGGCGGGCTCCAGGCCGGTTGCGCTCAGCTGCGAGCAAATTTGTTCAAGCGGGTAGCCGTGCCAGCTGCGACCGGTGGCTCCCTCCAGCGCGGCAAAGAGCGTTGCAGTCAGTTCTCGGTAGAAGTCGGCCGCCTGGTCCCGACCAAGATGACGGCCTGCCTGCTTCAGCTGACGACGCGCCTGGCTCCAAGCTTGGCGCCGGCGCAGCCGCTCGCTGTCCTGCTGTTCCCAGGCGCGGAACAGAGTAACCAGCAGCACCACCAGATAAAGTCCCGGCGGCCCCATTAGCAGGGGCAGAAAAAACGGCCGGCGAACGAGCGGGGGCCCGCCACCTTCCAGCCGGCTTTCGAAACGGATAGGCTGAAAGCTGCCGGCCAGAAGGTTCACCTCGGCCGGCTGGGCTTCGGCCCCGGCCGCGGGCTGGGCCGAGCTGGCGCCTACTTTGAGGGTTATGGGTTCGGTTTGCAGGGTGCGGTAGGCGCCCAGCTCCGGGTCGAAATAAGAAAATTCCAGCGCCGGTATCTCGAGCTGACCGGAAGCCAGAGGCACCAGGATGATTTCGCTGCGCTTTGTTCCGCGCACCTCCAGGCCCTTTTTGGGCGCCTGCACCTCGGTGGTGGAGTCGAATACGCGGAATTTGTCCAGGGCGGCTGGCCGAGGCAGGTTTACCCGCTGCAGGGCGCCTTTGCCACTTACCTTTATGGAAAGGGTTATGGGCTGGTTAAGCGTGGCCTCGTTGCTGTCTATCTCGGCCGCCAGGGAAAAACGACCGACGTGCGCCGGGTCGAAGGAGGCCGGCCGACCCTCGGCCGGAAGCTGCTGGGCAGTGATCTTCACCGCGCGGGTGCGCAACAGGCGCTTTTCCGCGGGGTAGAAGGGGTTGGTGTTCAGTTCCACCTCCACCTCCACCGGTCCGATTTCCAGTTCTCCGGCGCGCAGCGGAAACAACGCCCGGGCGTCGAGCAGCTTGGTCAGGTAGCTGCGGCCTTCCAGCACCACCTGCTGGGCTTCCTCATCGGACACGTCTCGGTCCACGCTGAAAAAATCGTTGAGCGCCGGCCAGCGGATGCTGCTTACCCGCAGGCCCACCCGGGAGAAGATCTTCAACTGGGCGGTGATCTGCTGCCCCTCGTAAACGTTGCGCGAGGAAAGCTGCAGGCGCACGTAGAGGTCCTCGGGTCGGATTTCCTCCCGGGGCAGGATATCCGGGCGACGGAAAAAATCTTCCCAGTCATCGTCGAACCAGCCGCCGGGCGAGCGGAAGCGGGGGCGCTGCTTTTGCGCAGGGGCCGGTGGCCGGGTGGGCTGGCGCACCACCTGGATTTCTATTGGCTCGGTGGTGTAGGTCTTGCCGCCGTAACGCAGCTGGGCCGGGCCGATGCGTACCGTGCCCAGGCGAGTGGGCTGCAGCACGTAGTGGAAGCTCTGCAGACGGCGAAAACTCTGGCTGCCTCCTGAAAACACGAACGAAGTGCTTTCGGTGACCGAATTGCCTACCACCTGGAGGCTGCCGGTATCGGGCGGGGTGACATCGGAGGAGTTGACGCCGCGCTCGCTGTCTACGGTCAAGGTCAGCACCAACGTCTCGCCCAGACCCACCTGCTCACGATCCACCGAAGCCGAGAAGCGTACCTCGGCCGCCGCCTGCCCGGCCGTAGCTAAGGTCAGCAGCAAAAGCCAGATGTGTGCCCGCCTGTTCATGGTTCACCAGTCCTTGTCCACCTGGCGCCGGCTGAGTTCCGGCAGCACGAAACGCTGCATTTGAAAAGGTCGCTCGCCTTCCTTGATGGCGCGCAGCAGGGCCTCTATCTGCTGCGGGGAAAGCTCTCGCTGCTCGGACGGCTGGTCTTGGCCTTTCGCCGAATCGGCAGGTTGTTCCTGTGCTAATTGTGGCTGTTGCTGCTGCGGTTGATTTGGCTCGTTCTGCTGGCCTGGCTGCTGTTGTTGTTGCGCGTCTTTTTGTGGCTGTTTGTGCTGTTCCTTGTGCTCTTCTGTCTGCTGGCCTTCCTGACCACTTTGTTGCTGCTGCTTCTGGTCCTGTTGCTTTTGCTGCTGCTGATTTTGCTGTTGCTGGTCCTGGTTCTGCTGCTTCTGGTCTTGATCTTGCTGGTTGTTCTGTTCCTTTTTTTGCTGCTCTTGGTTTTGCTGCTGGTCCTGCTGCTGCTGTTTGTTGTTTGAGTCTTTCTGCTGGTTTTCCTTCTGTTGTTGCTGCGCGCGCAGCACCAGCTCCAGGTTGTAGCGGGCGTCGTCGTCTTCGGGGTCTAGCTCCAGTGCCCGTCGAAAGTAAGCGGCGGCGTCGGACAGGGCCCCCTCGGCCAGGAAGGTGTTGCCGATGTTGTAAAGGTTCTTTTTCTTCAGAACCGGGTCTTCCACCCCCATGGCGCGCAGAAAGGCCTCGCGCGCCTCGGCGTATTTTTCCAGCTTGAAAAGCGCCCCGCCCCGGTTGAAATGCAACCGGGGCTCGTTCTGGAGTTGTCCCTCGGCCTGCTCGTAGGCCTCGAAAGCCTGCTGGTAATGCTGCTCGGAGAAGGCCTGGTTGCCCTTTTCCACCAGCGGCTGCTTGCGCTCCAGAAAACCCTGCGCCCGGACCGAACCCGCCAAAAGGAGCAACCCCAGGAATATGGCCGCAAAGGTCTTCATGCTTCTTTCCCCCTACGCTGCCGCTCGGGGAATAAAGTTGCCGCCAGCAAAAACACCAGCGCCGCCAGGGCAAAGAGCTGGAACCTTTCTTCGTACACCGCTTCCAGCCGGGCCTCGTATTCTTCCTTCTGCATGCGCTCTATTCTATCGTAGATGGCCTCGAAGGCCAGGTCTCCCGCGGCCGAATGCATATAGAGGCCGCCGCCCGCCTCGGCCAATGCCCGTAGCGTTCCTTCCTGCAGCCGGGTCATGACCGTCTTTCCCTGATAGTGCAGGTATTTTTCTTTTTCGTCCGGGATGAGCTCTCCGATCTGCGTGCCCACCCCGATGGCGTGCACGACCACCCCTAGAGCCTTGAGTTTTTCCAGCTCCTCCTGCCAGCCGCCCTGGTGATCCTCGCCGTCGGAAATCACCACCAGCACCCGCGAGCGACCTTGACCTTGGGCGCCTTCGAACAACTGGCGGCTTACCCGCAGGGCCTCCGCAAAAGAGGTGCCTCCGACCGGTATCGAACCCACCTCCATGGCGCGCAAGAATAGGTTAGCGGCGGCGTAGTCTGAAGTAAGCGGACACTGGACGAAAGCTGCTCCCGAAAACGCCACCAGGCCGATGCGGTCTCCGCTCAGCTTTTCGATCAGCCCCATGACCTCCAGCTTGGCCCGGCGCAGGCGGTTGTCCGAGCCCCCGGCGGTCACGTCGCGGGCCAGCATGCTTTTGGACACATCCAGGGCCGCCACCACGTCCACTCCCCGGCGTTTTACCAGGCGAGTCTGGGTGCCGAATTGCGGCCGGGCCAGGGCCAGGATCATGGAAAGCGCCGCCAGCACCAACAGCACCAGCCGAGCCGCTTCCCGCGCCGGGGAAAAAGCCGGGGCCAGGCGTTCGAAAAGGCCCCCCTCGGCCAGCCGGCGGGCCAGACGCAATTTGCGCAGCAGGACCACCGTGCCGCCGGCGGCCAGGAGCGGCAGCAGAAGCAACCAGTAGAAGTATTCCGAAGCGGCGAACCTCAAGCTTCAGCTCCCTCAGGGAAAGCTGCGCAGCCTGGTCCAGCGCAGCGAAAGTTCCAGGACTAATGCCAGCAGCGCCGCCAGCAGCGGCAGCTGAAAAACTTCCGTGTAACGGGTAAAGCGCCCGGGGTCGAGCAGCCGGGTCTTTTCCATGTGATCCAGTATGTCCTGCAGGTCCTCGGCCAGGGCCTGCTCGTCGGTGGCCTGGTAAAACTTGCCCCGGGTGGTCTGGGCCATGTCTTTGAGCAGTTCGGGGTTGGTGCGTATTTCCACCTGTCCGTACTGCACCGCTCCGAACATGTCTTTGCCGATGGGGTAGGGCACCTTGCCGCCTTTTCCCACCAGGATGGGGAAGATGATGATCTTCTTCTCGGCGGCGATCTGGGCCGCTTGGCGAGGAGCGATGCGACTGGCGTTGTCGTCGCCGTCGGTAACCAGGATGATGACCTTGCTCTTGGCCTCGGAATGCTCCAGGCGGTTGATGGCCACCAGCACCGCATCGCCGATGGCCGTGCCGTCTTCTATGGCTCCGGTGCGCACGTCGCGCAGGATGTTCAGAAGCACCGAATAGTCCAGCGTCAGCGGGCACTGGGTGAAGGCCTCGGCGGCGAAAACCACCAGCCCCAGCCGGTCGTTGCTCCGCTGCTTGATAAAATGGGCGATCACCTCCTTGGCTCCGTTGATGCGGTTTAGCCGCTCGCCGTGGCGCGAGGGCGGGGCGAAGTCCACCGCCTCCATGGAGGTGGAGACATCCAGGGTAAGCACTATGTCCATGCCTTCGGTAAAAACGTCCGCTTCGGTGCTGGCCACCTGCGGCCGAGCCAGCGCCGCCACCACGGCGGCCAGCGCCACTAGCCGAAGCGCCGGCGCCAGATAGCGCCAACGGGGAGGACTTGCGGCGGGGAGTTTTGCCACCGCCTCCACGGAACTGAAGCGCAGTGCCGGTCGGGCTGCCGCCCGGGGTAAAACCAGCGTGGCTAAAAGAGCCGCCAGCGCAAGCAACGAAAGCCCCAGCGGCAGTTGCCCCCCTTCCCAGATGTTCTCCTGCCCGGCAATCAGCGGCCGGAAGGCCAGCACCAGCCCGGCGATCAGCGCCACCGTCTGCAGCGACAGGATGGCCCCCGGCCAGCGCACGGCCCGTAAAAGGCGTTTTCGCCCATCCCGCTCGCGCACCGCCAGGGCCACAAGCGCCAACAATACTCCGGCCAAAAGAAGCCAGGCTGCCGGCGAGGCGAAGCTGAATTGAAGCGAGCGCATTAGGCGGCCTCCACCTCCCTTGGCCGGGTGGCCTCCACGATGGCCAGGGCCGAATTTATGGCCCGCGAGCACATTTCGTCGCCAGGTTGAACCCGGGCGAATTTCACCAGGTCGGCGTCTTCCAATAACCGTTTCAGCATTTCCAGATCCAGTCCCGGTGTTGGCCTTTCACGCAATTGGGTGATCAGTTCCTGGCTGGTGCAGTCCAGGGCGAAGAAACCATATAGGTTGCCCAGATATTCGCGCACCGCGTCACTGATGCGGTCGAAATATTCCTTGACTCGTCCCTGGCGCAGCAGTTGCTCTTCGATTATGGCCTGCAGCTTTTCCAAGGCGATCTCGTGAGCGGGCCGGGGAGGCGGAGGCGGCTCAAATGCTTGCGCCGGCGAAAAGCTGCGTCTTCTCCAGCGCATCCAGGCCCACATGGCCAGCCAAAACACCAGCAGCCCGGCCGCCGCCACCGGCCGCCAGTCGCGCCACCAGACCGGCACCGGTGGGGCGATGTCCCGAGGCTGCGGATTATCCACCCCTTCGAGCATGCTGGTAATTTTTATTTCGCTCGCCGGCACCTCCACTGGCATCCCAGTTCCTGCATCGGCCGCCAGCGGTTCGAGGGAAAAACCGGGAATTCGCTGGTTGCCTACTACCTGATAGGTAGCCAGTTTCAGCCGAAAAACCTGCGTTTGATCATTTTCCTGCCGAGGCGTTTCTTCCCGCGCCAGTACCTCAAATGGTTCGAGTTGCAGCCTTTGTGGAAGCTTCAGCGGCGCCGCCCCTGCCACCCTGATTTCCATCCAGAAAGGCTGGCCCAATTTCACTTCGGCTGGCTGCAACTGCACCGAAACCGCCGGCGCGGTGCTTTCTTCCAGGGGGGCGGTTGTCGCCAGTAACGCCATCCAGCACAGGAAAATCATCGGCGACGCTCCCGTCTTCGGAAAAAAAGGATGAGTGGCTTTAGGTAGTCCTGGCCAGTCATTAGCTCGATGTAGTCGACCTTCATCTGGCCGAACATGCGCCGAAGCTGCTCCCGCCGTCGCAGAGTCTCTTCGGTGAAGGCGGCGCACCTGCTGCGCGATCCGGCGTCGAACACCAGCAGCCGGCCGCTTTCCGCATCCTCCAGGGTAATCAGCCCGGCCGGCGGCAGCTGCTGTTCCAGCAGGTCGCTCAGCCAGATGCACACCAGGTCGTGACGCGATTGCACTACTCGAAGCGCTTGCTCGAAGCCCCCATCCAGAAAGTCGCTGATCAGAAACACCACCGCCTTGCGGCGCATCACCCGGGAAAGATACTGCAAAGCGGAGGCGATGCTGGTGCCAGTATGCTGCGGCCGGTGGGTGAGCACCTCGCTGATGACCCTCAGCACGTGCTTACGCCCCTTCTTGGGCGGCACGAAGCTTTCCACCCGATCGGTGAACATCACCAGCCCCACCCGGTCGTTGTTCTGGATGGCCGAAAAGGCCAGCAGGCCGCTCAGCTCCGCGGCCAGCTCGGCTTTGAACTGGCGGCGGGTGCCGAAATTCTGGGAGGCGCTGGTGTCCACCAGCAGCATGACCGTAAGTTCCCGCTCCTCCACGAACTGCTTTACGTAAAGGTCGTTCATGCGGGCGGTGACGTTCCAGTCGATGGTGCGGATGTCGTCCCCCGGCTGGTAGGGGCGCACCTCGTCGAAGACCATGCCCCGGCCCTTGAAGACGGAGTGATACTGTCCGGCCAGGACGTCTTCGACCGCCCGGCGGGTGGTAATCTCGATGCGGCGGATGCGCTTTAGAAGTTCCCCGGTCAACATGGCTCAGGGAGAGGCCAGGCGCTCTAGGATCTTGCGGATGAGGTCTTCGCTGGCAAGGTTCTCGGCCTCGGCCTCGTAGGTGGGAATCACCCGGTGGCGTAGCACGTCCAGGGCCACCGCCTTGATGTCCTCGGGGGTGACGTAACCGCGATGGCGCAAAAAGGCGTGAGCCCGGGCAGCCTGCTTGAGATAGATGGAAGCGCGCGGGCTGGCGCCGTATTCTATGTAGGCCTTAAGCTCCGAGAGCTTGTACTCTTCGGGCTTGCGGGTGGCAAAGACGATGTCCAGGATGTATTCGTCGATGAGCCGGTCGACGTAGATTTCATGGAGCACCGCCCGCCCCCGGGCGACTTCCTCCAGGGCCACCACCGGCTGGGGGCGGGGAGGCTCGGCTCCGGTCATGCGGTTCATTATCTCCAGCTCCTGCTGGCGGGTGGGGTAGTCGACCAGCACCTTCAGCATGAAGCGGTCTACCTGGGCCTCGGGCAGGGGATAGGTGCCCTCCTGCTCGATGGGGTTTTCCGTGGCCAGCACCAGAAATGGTTCGGGCAGGCGATGGGTCTGGTCGCCCAAAGTCACCTGGCGTTCCTGCATGCACTCCAGAAGCGCCGATTGCACCTTGGCCGGGGCGCGGTTGATTTCGTCGGCCAAGATGATGTTGGCGAACACCGGCCCCAGCTTGGGGGAAAATTCGCCGGTCTTTTGATTGTACACCATGGTGCCCACCAAATCGGCAGGCAAAAGATCCGGGGTGAACTGGATGCGGCGGAAGGAAGCCTGGATACAGTCGGCCACGGTCTTTACGGTGAGCGTCTTGGCCAGGCCGGGCACGCCCTCTAACAGTACGTGGCCGTTACATAAAAGCCCTATCAAAATGCGCTCTACCATTTCCTTCTGGCCGACGATCACCTTGCCGATCTCCCCGGTGAGACGATCGACAAAGGCGCTGTGGCGTTCGATTTTTTCGTTTATGGCGCGAAGGTTTTCTTCCATGGGCCGGTTCCTCCTCGGGATGGCCGTAAATATCACGATCCCGACAGCTTCACAACCGGCAAAGGTTGCGTTTTATTCCCCTCAAAAAGCCAGAGGTTTTTTTGGACAAGAAGTAAGGCGGAGTTATTGTTGAACGGCCTGTTCGGCGAATTTTTCCAGACTTACGCTGGGAAAGCCTTCCCACTGGACCACCTGACCGTCTTCCAGAAGCACCCAGCGATCGGGGCGGTAGAACCACTTTTCAATCTTTTTGCCCCCTTCCTCGCGCCGGTCCACCCGGTCGGGATGGCCGCGGCTGCGTAACAGCGCGTCCCAGCGCATGCCCTTTACGATTTGCTTGCCATCGACGGCCTGGAGGATTTCCGCAGGCAGGGAGGCGAAGGCCGGCCGGGGATCTTCTTTTACCAGAAAATTTTCCAGCGCCCGGTCGAAATCGGCCGGCGTGCGCATTTCGTTGGTAAGGACCAGAATTAGCGGCTTTTCGTGGTTTGTACCCTCCAGTTCCAGATAGACCCAGGTAAAGTGCCGGGGGGATTTGAGCCGGCGGTTTACCACCACCGAGGAGGTGGGAAATTCCACCTGTTTGACATGCACCGGGGTGCCGAAGGGAATAACCGCCTGGGGCGAGGCGCTGAAGATGGGCTCGCCCGAAAGGTTTTCCACCAGGGCCCGTTCGTCGAAGTCGCGCTCGCTTACCAGCAGGCGATCCTCGTAGCTGAAAAAGGGCCCCACGAAGAAAGAATAGCGCAGAAAATACCTTTTGCCCTGCTCAGCCTCACGCACCTTTTGCTGGTCGGCGTCGGAAAGAAGGGTGTGGGTGGCGCAGGCACACAACCACAAGGCTGCAGCCAGGACAGTAACTGCTCTTTTCATCTTCCTCCTCCTCTAGTTGCGCAAAGCTTATATGCTAGTGACAGGATTTTTCAATAAGTCTAAAAAGGCTCCGGTGAGGGCGGCGGCAGCAAAAGCACCGGCGGCTGCTCGGTTCGGCCCTGTTCTTCCACCATGGGGACATCTTCCGGC
>Ga0068707_1003744_pt1 | contig 10582 bp, 8 predicted proteins | sample YNPNPMetaG_FD_66600 | JGI IMG/M metagenome (GOLD analysis project Ga0068707, IMG submission 66600) | Anoxygenic and chlorotrophic microbial mat microbial communities from Yellowstone National Park, USA - YNP NP MetaG | ecosystem: Environmental > Aquatic > Thermal springs > Hot (42-90C) >... | reverse complement strand
CTTCTCTCGGGAACGCAAGCAACTACACCATCCCGGGGCTGACCGTGACCGGTGTCCAGGTCATTGGCGACCGCAAGGTCATGTTGATGACAAGTGCCCAGGCCGAGGATACAACTTACACCGTCACGGTGAGTCAGAGCGTCACAGACACCGCTATTCCGGCCAATCCAATTGACCCGGGCGCTAACTCGGGAACATTTACTTCACCCGTGCTGATCCCCGAAGCCATGGCCTGGGAAATCTGGACAGGTTTGAGAACCGATACCGTGGTCGTGTCTGAACTCACGAGCGATCCACGGTACCCGATCGACCCGTCCCTGGTAAAACTTTCGCCAGGGTACGAAGGCCCAGGTTTTGGGGACGGCTACGGCGCTCGTCTCCGAGGCTGGATTACTCCGAAAGTGACAGACAATTATGTGTTCTTTGTGGCAGCCGATGACAATGCCGAGCTCTGGCTCAGCACCGACGACACCACAGCAAACAAACGGCTGATCGCTACCGAGCCTGTTTGGGCCAATCAACGCGAGTGGACGGGTGATTCGGGTGGAAGGAGGCCGGGCCTCAGTGGCAATCCTTATGAGAATGTTTCTCAGCCCGTCCGTCTCGAGGCTGGAAAGCGGTACTACACCGAGCTGTTGTGGAAAGAAGGAGGCGGCGGCGACCATGGGGCTGTTGCATGGAAACAGGAGAACGCAGTTGATCCGGAAAACGGCGCGCCGCCAGTCTGGGGGGATGTCCTCAGCACTGCGGTTCCGAAAGCGCTGCTGCCGAGCATCGCCTTGCCCGTTGATCTGGCTTCGCCGTTGGGTTCGGGGCATGCTGACAAGCCAGGGTTCGTTGCGAGGGTTTATCAGGTTGACCAGGACGGCGCGACCGTCAGTGTAAATCAAACTTCGCGTGCCGAACAGGAATTGGCAGGGTTGCTCGGGCCGAATGTTGCCGACCTTAGCGGCGCTGTTGACGGCTTGTTCTTGATTGACACCATCATCAACTGGAACCAGGACGGCGTAGATATCGGCAGCATTCCCGGTGACACAACCATCCCTGGCATCCCGGGGCTGGGCAAAAATACCGGTCGGAACACTGATAATATTGCTGTTGAGGTCATCACTTACGCCGAGTTCCCGAAAGCCGGCGCGTACATGATGGCTGTTGCCAGTGACGATGGATTCAAAGTGACTGCCACAGACAAGGCGCCAAGCAATATCCGGGCGGTCAGAATTCATCCACCTTCGAGCGCTGCGGGCTCTTATTATGCGGTCGATGGTTCGACTGTTTACGGCGGTGCATTCAAACCCATCACAGGCCCTCTGGTGGGACGAGTCGTGTTGGCCAACCCTGATCATGCTTGCGATCCACTCATCAATGCCGATCAAATGCCGGGTGCTATTGCCCTCGAGTATCGCGGCGTGTGCAGGTTCGACGCCAAGGTGCCCAACGCAATTAACGCTGGCGCTATCGCGGCGATCATTGTGAACAGTCGTGATCCGGGGAGCGCAGACGGGCCATGGCCCATTGTCATGGGTGGCAGCTATCCGGGCGGGTCAGCAGTGATGATCAGCAAGCCCGACGGCAACAAGATTCGTGCCGCCCTTGAAGCAGGTGAGGAAGTTATCGCGGACATCACGCCGGATGACACGCCTGCCTTGGGCGAGTTTGATGGCGGACGAGGCATTGCAGACACATTCTTCCCGGTCTATGTAATGCAGCCGGGAGTGTATCCGTTGCGCCTTGTTTGGTACGAGGGCGAAGGTGGCGCCAACGTGGAATGGTTCATGTTCGATGGCCAGGGCAACCGCGTTGCTCTGAACGACCGCACAAACCCAACTGCGATCAAGACTTATCGGGCGCGCACCTACGTGCCGCAGGTGACGCCGGACATCAAGAGCATCAAACTTGAGGGTGCCAATGTCGTAATCGTTTACAAGGGCGTTCTTCAGCAGGCAGGCAAGCTGCCCGCCCAGTGGTCGGATGTGCCAGGCGCAAGCAGCACGGATTATGCCACCTACACAACCTCCGCGAGCGGCACTGAGAAGTACTTCCGCGCGCGCCGGCCGTGAGGTGAGAGGCTCATCGAGCCTTTTTAAGTGATCCATCAAGAGACCGGGTGCAAAAGCACCCGGTCTTCTTTTCATGGGGCAGCAGACAGAGAACCTCCGAGGCAGCATCGGCGCGGCCACATTCGAGCCCGGAAATCTCACCTATAGCTGTTCCGGTGTTGTTCACAGGCTGTGGCCAAGGCCGAAGGCTCACTTGGCCAAGCAGCCTGTCAACAACACCGTCAGAAAATGTCGCTGCATCAAAAACAACTGTTTCTGTATCATCAATCCGGCTCCGGTACGAATGAAAATCTCACGCTCGTTCGACGAGCTCGGCTCGCAGGCCAATGACACAAAAAGGTGCATTCCGACCAGATTTTCGGGCTGGCAATCAAATTCGGCGGCGCACAAACCGCAGAATGCCAAGTGCGGCAGGTACCCATGGCGTGAACTTACCGTGTTTGCGACCGGCCAGAGCGCCGATCAGGATTCCCGAGAGCATCAGGGCGGGTTTCAGCAGTGGAATTGCGAATCGGCCCCGGTGTGAATTCCTGATTCTGCTGCGAAGTTCGGCGGCTTCGAGCACTAACGCGCTTCGCCGCAGATCGGCTTCCAACGCGAGGTTTCTGCGCGCCGCTTCCAGTTGTGTCAATCTTCCTTTTTGAAACATGCGCAGTCTTTTTGAAGTTGGGCTATTGTTTCAGGAAAAGGTCTCGGGGCGGTTTGCAGCCAGCGCCAGATCAACCAAAAAATTACGAACGCAAGAACGAACAGGAGAACCGCAAGTATCATCAAGCCGATAAACTTCGCGGTCTCCCAGACCAACAGGGCAATCAGTACCGAGAGAACGACAAGGCCAACCATCGCCAGCAACAAACCGATCCCCAACGCCACAAGCAGCGCCAAAAGACGCGTCTGCTCGATCCTCAGTTCGACTGCGAACAACTCGACGCGGTTCCTCGCTATTTGCAGCAAGGAACCCGCCACGCGGCGAAGCGCATCGAGAATGCCGCCATTCCCTGCTTCCGTACTCGACATGTTACTTGCGGGCGACCAGTACGCCGATTAGCAGACCAAGCCCGAAAGCTATCCCAATGGATTCGTACGGATGCTCTCGAACCACTTTGTCGGCGACCTTTGCAGCTTCAGCAGCCCGTTTTTCCATGTCCTGGGTGCTTGCCTTCACGCGATCGATGGCCGCGGCAAGACGCGATCTTGCTTCTTTGACCTTTTCGCTGACTTCACCCGCAGTTGCTTTCAGAAGCGCCTCTGCGTCTTCCGTCAAACCGCGAATGTCATCTTTGAGTTTTTCACGAGTCACATCTGCTTTTGCGCTTTCCATGGCTTCAAAGTGAGTTTCCATAAGCTGTTCCTCTCTGTTTTGTTTTTATCCTCAATCTGTTGCACATAATAGAACTCAATATGCCCGAAATGTCAACTTGCAGGTTGTCGGGCACCGGTATGGTTTTTGCGCCGGCCACTGTACACATCTCCCCCGTGGGCGACGAAGTCGCCCTGGTCAGCGCGACGCGACACAGCGGTTTCTCTGCGATCAGCGAAGTTGTTACGCCTCGCGCATTTGGTTGCGCCTGCGCCGCGATGAGCTATCCGGTTGCATTCATTTCAGATTTCGGCCATTTTGCCCGAGGCGCGCCGGCTCCATGCATTTTGAATCGATGTGCCCGCACCACGATGGCTACTCTGACATTTGACATTGAAACCTCGGCATTGCCTCACGACGCGTTCGACGAGGCGCAGTGGGAATTTCTGTTTCGTGAGGCCGACAAACTGCCGGATCCGGCGGCACGCGAGCAAAAACGCGCTGAAATTGTCCAGCAACTGAATCTCTGGCCTCTGACAGCTCAGGTGGTTTGCATCGCAATGGTCAATGTGGACACTGATCGCGGCCAGGTGCTGTATCTGTCAGGCGACAACCAATCCAAGGCGGATCAAGACAACACGGTCGAGTTTGTGCCCTGTCCTGACGAAGCAACCTTGCTGTCGAGTTTCTGGGACGTCGCGCGGCATTACGAGCACGTGGTTACTTTTAACGGACGCGGTTTTGACGTCCCGTTCCTGTACTTGCGTTCTGCTGTGCGCGGCGTCGCCATAACACGCAAAGACTGGATCGGCTACCGCTACTCGACCGAGCCACATTGCGACCTTGCCGATCAACTGACCTTTTACAATGTGAGCGGGCGCGAAGGCGCAGCCCGCAAATTCAATCTCGACTTCTATTGCAAGGTCTTCGGCATCGATTCGCCTAAGAGCCATGGCGTCACCGGACGTGATGTGAACCAGTTGATGGCCGAGGGCAGGTACATCGAAGTGGCCGAGTATTGTCTGCGAGACGTGCGCGCAACTGTTGCGCTTTACAAGATTTGGAAAGAGCGCCTCGCAGGGATCAAATAACAAGGCCGAACCGGTTTGGAACCAACGACTTCATCCGCCCACTACCAGCCGATTGCGGCTGCGCCGCGCTGAGTTGGATGCGGCAACTGTGGTACTGGCGTAAGGGAAGGGCCAAAGGCCCGCTCGATAACAGCCTGGGGCAACGCCCCAGGTGAAGCGTCGTCACCGAGTCAGAATAAGGGCTGAAAGCCCGTGCCATGGCGGGTTGAAACGGAGCGTGGCGCCACAGCAATCGAACGATCGTTGATCCGCGGTTTGTGTACTGACTGTCCAGTATTATAGTCCAAAGGCCCGCACTCTGCTGCCAAATTTGGCAAACTTGCAGTCCGAAAATCTTCGCAAGTATGATCGATTTGGCAGTATGATTATACAGTCGATGACGCCCGCGTTCATGCAAGCGCCTTGCCAACAATCAGCCTGTCACTGCCATTCGCATCCGGCCTGCCACCCAACCCGTCGCTCGGATATGCGCATTGAGCGTTGGAGTTCTCCGCAGTTTTCAATCTTGTAAACCCATTTGCGGATGCAACCGCGTTGTTCCCTGTTTTTCCCTCGATTCGTCCCCGGTCGAGGGGTATGGTGCGGCGCATGCAGCAAGGTCGTTTGGAGCATGCGCAAGATCATGCACGACGATTCCGGAGGAAATGGACAGTTTCGTCGTGGACAGCCACGGCGCGGGCCGTTGCTGTCTGGTTGACTGTATCGGCGGCGCTTGCCGGAGACTCAAATGTTGTACCCGGACGGGCGCTTCAAGGATCACCGGCAGCGGGGCCAGTCGGTTCCCGACGTAAGCCGGTCGGAAACAAAACTATGGTTCTACTTCCATGGCGCGTCATTCATTGGCGCGGGCTGTGAAGCGATCCGTCTGGGACAAACCGAGCTGATGAACTGCAACGAAATGATCGCGGCGAGATAAATGCGTTCCTTCAATGCTCAGCACAATGAGACACCTTTTGAATTTTCTGGCCGTTGTCGGCATTGCACTGCAATTGTCTGGCGAGCCAGCCACAAATGGCACTGATCGCTTTGCATTCAGCTCACCGTCACACGCCCGATTCAAGTTTGGCGGAGTGATCGGCGATCGTATCGAGGCCAATGTCACCCACTGGCTGCTGCGCGCGCCCCGGTCGAATCCCGGCATGATCGGAATGTTTCACCTCCGAGATCGGAAGCCGGTCCCGAATCTGGTGCCGTGGGCGGGCGAGTTCGCCGGCAAGTATCTCCTCTCTGCCATCCAAGCGGTCCGGCAGACCGATCAACCTGCACTCAGCAATTGTGTGGCCCAAGTGGTAGAAGCCTTGCTGGATGCCCAAGCCGAAAATGGTTACCTTGGCCCGTTCCCGGAGAAAGACCAGCTTAAAGGCAACTGGGACCTGTGGGGGCACTATCACTGCATGTTGGCTCTGCTTGAATGGCACCAGTTGACCGGAGACCGTCGTTCGCTCGAGGCCTGTCATCGCATGGCCGATCTTATGTGCCATGTTTACCTGGATGGCTCGCGCCGTGTCTATGACGCCGGCTCACACGAAATGAACATGGCTGTGATCCACGGTCTCGCTCGGCTTTATCGTCTTACTCACCAACCAGCGCATCTCGAACTGATTCGACTCATCGAGCAAGACTGGGAACGGGCTGGTGACTACCTCCGAACGGGACTGGCGGGCGTCGAGTTCTACCAAACCCCGCGCCCGCGCTGGGAAAGCCTCCACGACATTCAAGGACTCGTCGAGCTCCACGCCATTACGGGCGATGCTCGTTATCGGCAGGCTTTTGAGCATCATTGGCGCAGCATCGCACGTTTTGACCGGCGCAATTCCGGTGCTTTTTCATCCTCTGAACAGGCCACAGGCAACCCATACGAACCAACGCCAATTGAAACCTGTTGCACGGTGGCATGGATGGCGTTGTCTGTGGACATGCTCAGGCTCACCGGCGATGCCCGCGTCGCCGACGAGCTTGAACTGTCCACGCTGAATGCCGCAGCTGGCGCCCAACACCCAAGCGGTTCATGGTGGACCTACAACACACCCATGGACGGCGTGCGCGAGGCGTCTGCCCACTCGATTGTCTTTCAAGCTCGCGCGGGCACACCGGAACTCAATTGCTGCTCGGTCAATGGCCCGCGCAGCCTTGGAATGCTCACGGAATGGGCGGTCATGCGGGCGGAGGGCGGCTTGGTGCTCAATTGGTTTGGCCCCATGGAACTCACGACATCGCTGACGGATGGCATCCCACTCGTCTTGCGCGTTGAAGGCGATTACCCCCGCAGCGGTCGTGTCTCTGTTCGGGTCGCGCCCCAACAGCCTCGCCAGTTTGCTCTCCGGATTCGTATTCCATCCTGGTCGGCGAGAACAGAAGTGGTAGTTGATGGCAACAAAGCAGAAGAAGTTGCTCCGGGCAGCTACCTTCTGTTGAGCCGGACATGGTCTGCGGACAGCCGTATCGAAATCGAGTTTGACATGGCGTTAAGAGCTGTGGCAGGTGCGCGCCAGGCGGTCGGCAAAGTATCGCTCTACCGCGGGCCGATTCTTCTCGCCTACGATCAACGCCACAACGCATTTGATGAGGACCAACTGCCGCCGATCGATCTGGGGAAGATAACAGAGGCGAAACTGATCGACACGAAATCTGCTGGCGCGCGTCCCGGGCCAATGTTCCCCAGACCATGGCTTCTGGTGGACGTACCGTCGATCTCGCCACAAGCTGTCCGGCTCTGTGACTTTGCAACCGCAGGCGCTTCAGGCACGCGCTACCGCTCGTGGTTGGCAGCAACCAATCCCCCGCCCTCCCCCGTGTTCCCGCTTCATCCACCTGACGGAGCCGCGATCCCGCCCGGACGTGCCATGTTCAAGTGGACCAAAATTACGTCCGGCGCGGCAGAAGGCATCACCGCTTCACTTGTCATATGGGAAAGCGAGAATCGCAAAACGCCGGTGCTGGTGCGTGACTCGATCGAAAAAGATCGGATTGTGCTTGCGCCGGAAGAGATGAGCGCGCTTCAGCCTGAGCGATGGTACGAATGGGAAATGCGCACTGCCCGGCAAGGCCGATTTTCCGTTTCGGGTTGGCCGCGTCCCCGATTTCGCATCGACCCGGCACTGCCCGGGCTCGATGATCAAACCGTGCGCGCCTTCATGGCGCAGCCGCCGGAGCTTCTGGTGAGCGATCCGTTGTCTGGCTCGGCAAAACCTCGTGTCGGCCGCTTGATCTCCGCAGAGGGAATGTCCGCCACGGAAGGAATTCAGAATGAACCAAAGAGCGCTGTACGGCTGGACGGCGTGAAAGGGCGTATCGTGTACGGTATCGACCAGTTCCCAGAAGAATCGTACTCGGTTCTCGTCTGGTTTCGGCTCCGCTCTCTTCCGGAGCAACGGCTCGGCCAAATCGTGAGTGCATGGGCGCACGGGATGGACGACCCAATTCGTGTATGCGTTGAACAGGGCCAACTCTATGCAAGTATCGAAGCCGGCAATGCATATGGCACTCCGGGAGTTCCAATTACAGTCGGCGACTGGCATTGTGTCGCCGCAGTCAAGGACGGTGCGACACTTTCGCTCTGGTTGGACGGCAAGGCGCGTGCCAGCGCAAGCGTGCCCGCAACAATTTCGAGCAGCAGCCGGATGCTTGGACTTGGCGGTAATCCGCTCTTCGCCGGGAACGAGTATCTCGCGATAGACGTGGCGGATTTGAACGTGTGGGGGCGAGCGTTGACTGCCGACGAGATTGCAGCGCACTCGGCCTTCGACATCCGCGAAGGCCGGTGACGCCGTCAACTCAGTCGAGCGGCACAGGCGCACCGTTGCGTTGGCGTTGGCACGAATCAAGCCGCATGCGGGCGGCAAAAGAGTTCTTTGGTTTTCTGCCTGAGCCAACGCTCGGCAGCCTTGTAAGCGGGGTACACGGAAGCCACAAGTGCCCAAAACCGTTTCGAGTGATTCATCTCGCGCAGATGCATCAACTCGTGCCAGATCAGATAGTCGCACACCCATCCGGGGGTCTGAACAAGACGCCAGTTGAGTGACACTGTGCCGCGGCGCGAGCACGATCCCCACCTCGAGCTCTGGTTCCGTACGACAACCTTTTTCAGCGGGAGTGATGCTTTCGCAGCCAGTTCGATTACCCGCGGTGGAAGTTCTCTGACGGCCAACTGCCTCAGATGAGACTCAACAAGCGACCGCAAGTTCAGGCATGTTTCCGCGATTGGAATCGATTGATCGCCGAAAACGACATGGCGTTCACCGTCATTGCCGACAATGTCGATGACGCAATACTCGCCCCGGAAAAGAATTCGCGAACCGACGGTCCAGCATGCATTGTTCCGCTGCGCGGCAGCCAGTCGCGCGCGTTGGCGTTCGATCCAGTCCGTGTGCGCGATTGCAAACTGTCGTGCTTGGGCAATCGACCCGCCTCGTGGGATCGTTACTCGAGCAATACCCCGATCCGTGAGACGCAGAATATAGCGGCGCGCCCGAGGATGTCGGACAAACTCAACAGCAATGGCGGGGTTCCGCTCCTCGTGTTCGGGGCTGGAACCAGGCACGATCCTGTCATTCAACAAGAATTCCAATTGCACTGCAGGAATGAATACCGCAGACGTCCCGTTCGTTCAAATGTTAAGCCGTCGAATCTCGCCGGATTCAGCAATCGATGTATCCAGAGATTCGCCGGCGAGATTTCCGGGTCGGAAGAAAAAGACTTTTGTGTTTCCGACGCGTTTGGTAATTGCTAGGCGCGCAAGTGACAATTGCAGTTGAACGAAAACATCGAGTACCATGACAAAACGCATTTCTCGCCGCAGTTTCATCGTGTCAGCCGGCGCTTGTTCGTCGGCCCTGCTGATTTCGACGGGACCGGTTTCCGCGGCGGAAGGCCAGCCACGCGAATTGCCCCAGCCAACCCCTGAGAAACTCCCGCGGTGGCGCGGGTTTAATCTTCTCGAGAAATTCACCAAGCGCGCTGAAGGCAATCCTCCGTTCAGCGAACAGGACTTTGAATGGATCGCCGAGCTCGGATTCAATTTTGTCCGGTTGCCGATGTCATATCTCTGCTGGAGCGATCCACAGGATTGGCTCAAATTCAACGAAGATCAATTGAAGCACATAGACCATGCTGTTGAGTGCGGTCGCAAACACGGCATACACGTGAACATCAACTTTCATCGTGCCCCGGGGTACTGTGTGAATCCGCCTGCCGAGCCGATGGATCTTTGGAAAGACGAAAAAGCGCTCGAGGCGTGCGCGGCGCATTGGGCAATGTTCGCCAAGCGGTACCGCGGAGTACCCAACAAACAGCTCAGTTTTGACCTGTTAAACGAGCCAAATGATCTGCCTGAAGAAACGTATGTCAGGGTTGTCAAGCGGCTCCTCGAAGCAATCCGATCGGAAGACCCTGAAAGACTGATCATTGCCGACGGGTTGCGCTGGGGGAACAAACCTGTGGCCGGCTTGATTCCGCTAGGCGTCGTCCAAAGCACGCGCGGTTACCAGCCAATGCGCGTCAGCCATTACAAGGCAAGCTGGGTCAAAGGCGACCAGTGGCCGGAACCGACTTGGCCGCTCAAGCTCTCTGAAAACGACGTGTGGGACAAGGAACGGCTCCGGCGCGAACAGATCGAGCCATGGAAAAGCCTCGCGCAACAAGGCGTCGGTGTGCACGTTGGTGAATGGGGCGCTTACAACAAAACACCGCACGCTGTCGCGTTGGCATGGATGAAAGATTACCTTGACCTGTGGCGCGAAGCCGGTTGGGGCTGGGCACTGTGGAATTTCCGCGGGACTTTTGGGGTGCTGGACAGCGGACGTGAAGATGTCAAATACGAGGATTGGCGCGGCCACAAACTCGATCGCGCAATGCTCGAACTGCTTCAGAACGGTTGACACACCGCCGCGCAGTCGCCAAAGTTGCAACGGCGAGAATCCGTTGGCAGCATGAGATCAGCCGCAAACCGCGCAGCACAGCGCGGCCGCAAGCAAATCAGTGGCACCGCAAGGTAGTCCGCCAGATTACTCTACTGAGAAATCGATCATTTTTGCGAAGATTTTCAGACTGCGAGTTCCCTAAGTTTGTCACCAGAGTGCGGCCTGTGGAGTATAATATTGGATGATCTGCGCTGAAACTGCAGATCATCAGAT
>Ga0068707_1003742_pt1 | contig 10585 bp, 7 predicted proteins | sample YNPNPMetaG_FD_66600 | JGI IMG/M metagenome (GOLD analysis project Ga0068707, IMG submission 66600) | Anoxygenic and chlorotrophic microbial mat microbial communities from Yellowstone National Park, USA - YNP NP MetaG | ecosystem: Environmental > Aquatic > Thermal springs > Hot (42-90C) >... | reverse complement strand
GGAGATCTGCCAGGCGATGGCCGAAGAGGCGGGACTGGCGCTTCGCGTCGGCGACCGGGTGCGCCATCCGCGCTTCGGGGTGGGACGGGTGGTCGATCTCGAGGCGGGCGCCGAACTGAAGATTGCGGTCGAGTTTCCCGGGTGGGGCCGCAAGAAGCTGATCGCCCGGTTCGTCGAGCGGGTTTGAGAAATCGCGGCGCGGGGGTCGGTCAGCGGGCGGGGGGCGGGCCGGGCGGCGGGCCGGGCGGCCCGGGAGGAGGCGGCGGCAGCGTCTGCTGGAGCGCGCGCCACTGCGCTTCGGTCAGCACGCCGAGCACCGCGGCGCGCAGCGCGTGCAGCCGATCCTGCAGCGCCTCGTCCGCCGCAAGAAACTCGGCGACCGTCCCCTGGCGGAACGCCTCGCCCACCGCGCGGTGCAGCGCCTCCAGATCCGCCCGCGCCGCCTCGGCCAGCGCCCGGATCTGCGCCACCTGCGCCTGGCTCAGCCCCAGCTCGTCGGCGTGCTCGATGAGCACCAACTCGAGGGGCGGGGGGGGCGGCGGTGGCCCCATCCGGCCTCCCCCTCCGGGCGGGGGCGGCGGCTGGGGCTGCGCGGCGGCGAGTCCCGCGGACAGCACGACGATCATCGCAACCAGCATCCCGTTCCACTTGTTCATGGCGACCTCCTTGTCGGAGACGGAGGCAAAGCACGGAGCGTGCCAGGAGCGAAACCCCCCGTCGTTTCGCGAGGCCGACCTCGGCGATGGGTGACCGCGCTGCGGAATCCGCAGTGCGGCGTGCAGGATCCGCAACTCGAAAGCCTCCCCACAACGCGACGCGGGAGGTGACGCCCTTCGACCGGCAGCGCTGCGTCGAGAAGGGCGACGACGCGGCCGACGGGGAGAACCGTCCATGCGGTCGGCGAGCCGCGGCCCGTGGGGGTGTCGCGTGGCGTCCGCATGCCGCCGCCCACCCGCGGAGGAGGCGGGGCGACGCGAGGGCGGCGGGCGTCGGCGGGCGACCCGGGCGGCGCGGGAACCTCCGGCTCAGCGGCCGGCGTCCGCCGGCGCTTCCGTCGGCCGTTCGACGCACCCCTCCGGTCCCCGTTCGACGACGAGCGTCTCCAGCTCCGCGCGGCGCTCGGCCAGCCACTCGGCGCCCCGCGTCGCCATCCATTGCGGCGTGAGCGCCTCCCGCAGCTCGTCGCGCACCCGGCTCAGCCGCTCGGCCGTGCACCCCCCCTCCGCGAACCGCCGGCGGCACTCGGCCACGACGTCCTCGTGACGCGGCCAGCCTTCGCTGACCATCACGCCGACGAGCAACGAGAAGCGCAGCAGATCGCCGGCCACCAGCTCGCGCAGCTCGCCGGGGGTGAGCCCGCGGTCGCGGGCGGCGGCCAGGAGCTGCCGGACGGTGCGCCCCGCCTGTTCGGCGAGTCGGGCCAGGGCGAGGTCGATCTCGGCCTCGCCGACCTGCAGCCCCTGGCGCGCGGCGACGCGGGCGACCACGGCGCGGTTCACGAGGTCGTTGCGGGCCGCCTCGAAGCCGCGGGGCGCCGCGGGCGCGCCGCCCGACGAGCCGAGGAGCGGCGCTGCGGCGAGAACGATGCGCTGCCAGCGCCGGACGTCGGCGGCGGTGATCGCGGCGCAGCCGAGATGCGCGACGACCGCGTCATCGGGGAGCGCCGCCGGGTCGTCGCCCGGGCCGGCGACCGGCGCGACGGGCGGACCGCAGGCGACCCAGCCGGCCGCCAGCAGCGCCGACACCGCGGGCGCGACGCTCCGCGCCCCGGCGACGCGGCGTCGGCGTGCCCCCGGGGAAGCCGGAGCGGCCGCTTCGGCGGCGACCTGCGGTTTCGCGCCCCGCCCGCATCCGGGCAGCCCTCCCCGGCCGAACGGTCGTCCCGCGATCCGCATCTTCACCCGCGCCGGCGGGGACGGCGCCGCAGCGGCAGGAGCAGCAGCAGGATGCCGAGCCCCGGGCCGCCGTCCGACACCGTGCAACCGCAGCCTTGGCCGGCGCCGGCGCCCACGCCGCCGTCGGGGCCGCCGTCGCCGTCCGCGCCGACATCCGCGTCCGCGTCGGCGTCCCCGTCGATGTCGGCATCCCCGTCCGCGTCGGCGGCCCCGTCGATGTCGGCATCCCCGTCTGCGTCGGCGTCCGCGTCGGCGTCGTCCGGAGCGCACCACCCGTCCGCGCAGCGCTGTCCGGGTGCGCAGTCGTCGTCGCCGGCGCATTCCGCCGGGAGGGAGACGACGTAGGGCTGGTCCACCAGCAGATCGTCCAGGCGCAGGGTACCCTCCGCGAACGGCACGGGAACCCCGGTCTCGGTCGCCGTGCCGTCCTCCCGGGCCTGCGCCTTCCGGGCGGCGTCGGGATGCGCCGCGAGGAGCTCGCGCCAGGCGGCGGGCAGCCAGCCCCAGCCGACATCGACCCGCGAGGCCCCGTCGACGTTGCGCACGACGACGAGCGCCCGCCGTGGGTCGAGCATCCGGATGTTGACGTCGGCGCGCGCGGAGACGCGCAGCGCCGGCGCGCCGTCGCGATCGGCGACCGTCAGCGCCGTCGCGTGCAGGTTCTCGCCGTGCTCGCCCGCCGCGAAGGCGATCGCGCCGTCGGTCGTCACGCCCTCGATCGTCGCCGGGGCGCCGTCGCGCACGCCGGCATACAGGTACTCGGGCGCCCGCACGAAGTCGGTCCAGCGCCCGCCCTGGCGGGTCGAGCGGACCAGGAAGCCGGCCGGTCCCTCGGCGACGAAGCCGTTCGGCGCCAGCAGCACCGACCCGGCGGACGTCTCCACGGTCCACGCGTGCGGCGACCCGTCCTCCCAGGAGATCGTCCAGGTGAAGGAAGTTCCATCGCAGTAGTTGTCCGCCCGCTGCGCGACGCGGAAGGCGAACTGGTCGCCGGCGGCCGCGTCGAACGACAGGTCGAAGGTCGTCCCGGTCGTGTCGCCGTTGTCGATTCCGTAGGACCAGACGACCGCCGTCCCGCGGCGAATCTCGACGTCCACGCCGTCGCCGCAACCCGGATTGTCGTCGGCGACGCGACCTTCGATGCGCACGCGGGCCGCGACCGGGCTGGTCCAGGTCCGCACGACCGGCGGGCCGTCGGGATGGCCGCCCGAATCCCACCACAGGCTGTAGGTTCGCGCGCCGTGCCAGCGCCGGTTGGCGGCGTCCCAGGTCATCGGCACCAGCGCTCCGCCGGGACCCTCCTCGTACCAGCCGAAGCCGTTGGCCCCCTGCTCGTACGAGAAGCCCGCCACGGAGCTCACCGTGCGCCGGGCTGCGTCCCGGTTGACGTGCACCGTCAATCCGCCCTCGTATTCGATGCGCAGTCGCGCCGCGACCAGGTCGACGCCGGCGCGCCACGCTTCACCCAGCGTGCGGAATGTTCCGCCGTGGTCGTACAGGATGCGGACCGGCGCGGCGTCGGCGTAGCGCGACTGGAGCGCCTGCAACAGCCAGTACTCGCGCGCGAAGTGACGGATCAGCACCGCCGGGGTAACGCGGTTCAGCCCCTCGCCGAGGAACCCGGCGTGGCCGAAGGCCACCTCGCTCGCCCGGTACTGGTCCAGCGCCGTCTCGTCGTAGTCCACGTTCGCCTGGCCCTGGTCGGTGAAGTAGCGCGAGTAGTACCCGAGGCCGTGGTTCATCATCCGCGGCTTGACGACCCGCAGCTCGTAGTCGGGCGCCACCGCCGCTGCGCGGCGCCCCTCGGTCTGCCGCTCCACGCCGTCGACCGCCCCCGCATAGTAGCTATCGAAGCGGTTCGGCCCCTCGCCCCCCTCGCCGAACAACGGCCCGTCGTAGTTCTCCCGGATCCAGTCGTACAGCGCGGCGTGGGCAGCGAACGAGGCGGCGAAGGTCGGCGGATCGGGCGAAGCGGCGTTGAAATCGATCGCGATGCCCGGCGCCCAGCCGGGGTTGACGTCGAGGTACGCAGCGTTGGGACCGTAGTCGGCGGCGATCGCGGACGACTCGCGGCGAGCGAAGTCGAGCATCCGCCCGGCGGCGATCCGGAACGCCTGCTGGCCCGTGGCTTCGTGGTACCAGCCGAGCCGCCGCGCACCGCTCGAATCGAGCGCGATGGCGGTCGCGTCGAACAGCGGACTCGGGTAGTCCGGCGGGTGGTCGGGGTACATGTCGGTGTAGTTCTCGTGCAGCGCCAGCCGCATTCCGGCCGCGCGCGCCTCGGCAACGAATGCCGCCATCTCCGCGTCGGTGCCGCCCTCCGGGTTGGCCGGGTGGTGGTCCGGCAGCCCCTCGTCGTAACCCCAGCGCTGCCAGACGTGGAAGAGGATCGCCAGCTCGCGAAGGCCGTACTCGACCAGCCGCCGCACCATCGCGGCCCCGTCCCGGTAGGAGCTCGCTCCCTGCCCCGGATGACCCCAGCCGGGCCCCAGGATCGAGTACGCTCCGCGGCCCTCCCAGCGACCCTCCGCGGCGTTCCAGGTCATTTCGGTCAGCGTCTCGCCGACCCGCTCGAAGTAGTAGAACCCCCGGCCGCCCTGGGTCGAGGAGAAGTCGGTCTGCGAATCGAACGTTTCGCCGCCCGCGGTGGAAACGGTCAGCCGGAGCTGCGTGCCGTCGCAATGGTTGTTGCCGGCCCGCAGCAGGTCGACCCGCACCTCGGTCCCCTCGGCGAGATCGAGGTCGGTTTCCCAGGTCTGCGGGGTCGTCGCCGTGGGCGGGACGGCGAGCCGGTCGAGCCGTTCGACCGGCACCGGCCCGCTGCGGATTTCCAGCGTCGCCCCGTCGCCGCACGTACCCCCCGCGGCCGCGTAGCGCAGCGCGATCCGCGCCCTTCCCAGCGCCGAGGCGGGCGCGCGCCACAACAGCACCACCCCCTCCTCGGCGCCGAACAGGGCGTGCAGACCCCAGACGTCGAGCACCAGGCGGCGGCCGAGGTCGGCGCGCCAGGCCGATGGACCGCGCGAGGGCTCCGGGAACACGTCCTCCAGCCGTTCGCTGACCGTGACCCACGCCGTCTCCCGCAGCGGCGCCGCGGCGCCGGCGGTGTCGGGATCCGCGAGGGTCGCGGCGTGGGCGTACACCGACCCGGCGTTCCGCGGGCCCAACCACGCCGCGATCGACGAGGCGCTGGAGGTGGTGCGGTCCACGTACGCCGTGAAGTACGTCCCGTCCGGCAGCACGCCGATCGGTTCGGGCAGGTACGGCAGCGTCCGGACCAGCGCGCCGGGCGTGTTCTCGGTCGCCCCGAGCATCACGCCGGCGTAGCCGTCGCGTCCGGCGGTCGAGTCGGAGGCGATCTCGACGGCCAGCGCGATCCCCTGCAGGCGGAAGCGATAGGTCTTCTCCAGCTCGCGCGCGCCGGGCGACTCGGCGTAGCGCAGCAACACGGCGTCGCCGTCGAGACGGTGTTCGACCAGCGCGGCGGTGCCGAGCGCGGCGACCGCGGGTGGCTCGAGGACCGTTCCGGCGGCGTCGCGGTAGCGCGTGCCGCCCTGCGCGACGACGACCACCGGCGCACGCGGGCCCACGGTCGCCTCCACGCGGAGCAGGCCGGCGGCGACGTCGGGATGCGCGAGCGGAATCGCGTACTCCACGGGCGGCGTGGACGCCGCGCGCAGGCGGTACGTCCGCGTCGTCGCGTCGAAGAAGACGCTCGCTCCCGCCGCGACCCGCGCGCCCGCCGGCGTCAGATCGGCCGCCGCCGGCGCGGTCGCGAGGAACGGGAGGACGCCGGCAACGACGAGCCCGGCGGGTCGAAGCGGCACGGTCGTTCCGCCCATGCACCACCTCCTCGCGGCGGTCCAGGCTACGGCGGGCGCCGGACGAAGGCAATCCCGGACCGGCCGAAGGGGGTGGACGAGCCGTGGAACGGTTTCCCTGTTGACAAGGGTCGGCGGGGGTGGCAAGGGTCGCGAGGCTGAATCGCGGTTCATGGACCGCGAGATTCGGGGAACGGGCGGAGACCATGCGAGGGATCGACCGGACGAAGAAGCGGCAGCGGATCCTGCGGGCGGCGATCCGCGTCTTCGCGCGCCACGGGTTCTACCTGAGCCGCGTCTCGGAGATCGCGCGCGCGGCCGGGGTTGCCGACGGCACAATCTACCTGTATTTTCGCAACAAGGACGACATTCTGATTTCGATCTTCGAGGATCGCATCGAGGCGTTGTGCGCGCTGGTCGAGAGGGAGACGGCGAAGCTGGACGACCCCGCGGAACGGCTGCGGCGGATCGTGGAGCTGCAGCTCGGGACGGTGCGCCGCCACCGCGATCTGGCCGAGGTGGTTTCGATCAACTTGCGGCAGTCGAACCGGTTCCTCAAGCAGTACGCGGCGCCGAAGTTCCACCGGTACCTCGACCTGATCGCGGGCGTCGTGGCGGACGGACAGCAGCGCGGGGTGTTCCGCAGCGATGTCTCGCCGCGGGTGTTCGCCTGCGCGATGTTTGGAGCGCTCGACGGATTGACCTTGACCTGGGTCATCGGCCGGAGCGCTCCGGAACGGCTGGCACGGGCGGCCGAGGGAGCCGCCACGATTCTGGTGGAGGGAATCCGCAAGCGTCCGGCGCCGGCTCCACGCCGGGAAAGGAAAGGAGGAAGGACGTGAGAATCCTGGTACCCCTCAAGCGGGTCGCGGACCCGGACAATGCGAACAAGGTGAAGATCTCGCCCGACGGCAAGAAGGTCACGTCGGAAGGGCTGGAGTGGAAGCTCAATCCCTTCGACGAGTACGCGGTGGAGGCCGCCCTGCGGATCACCGAGAACAAGACGAACAACGCGCGACTGGGCGAGGTCGTCGTGGTGTGTCTCGGGCCGGCCGACGCCCGGCAGCAGGTGACGCAGGCGCTGGCGATGGGTGCCGACCGCGGGATCCTGGTCGACGCCGCCGACGAGACTCTCGACGCGACCGTCGTCGTCGATACGCTCGAGAAGGTCGTCGCCGAGGAAAAGCCCGATCTGGTGCTGACGGGCAAGCAGGTGGTCGACGGCGATTCGAACCAGGTCGCCCAGATGCTCGCCGTGCGGCTCGGCTGGCCGCAGGCCACCTTCGCCGCGCGTCTGAGCCTGCCCAAGGAGTTGAACAAGGCGCTGGTGACCCGCGAGGTCGACGGCGGCGTGGTGAAGCTCGAGGTGACCTTCCCCGCGGTGGTCTCGGTCGACCTGCGGATCGTCGCCCCCGACGCCGTGAAGAACGGCCACACGCCCGAGACGGAGAAGTACCCCGAGGGGCCGCGCTACCCGTCGCTGCGCGGGATCATGCAGGCGAAGAAGAAGCCGCTGGCGACCAAGAAGCTGGCCGACTACGGCGTGACCCCGGCGCCGCGTCTGGAGTACCTCCGGTTCGAGCCGCCGCCGCAGCGCAAGGCCGGCGTCAAGGTGCCCGATGTCGAGACGCTCGTCGCCAAGCTCAAGAACGAAGCGCGCGTGATCTAGGCGGAGGGAGGTGGAAGATGGCCAACGTTCTGGTGATGGCGGAACTGTTCGAGGGCAAGGTACGCAAGGGCTCGCTGTCGGCGATCACGTTCGCCCGGCAGGCGGCGCCGATGGTCGGCGGCGGCTACGACATCCTCGTGGCCGGCCCCGGCGCCAAGGCCGCCGCCTCTTCGATGACCGGATACGGCGCGGAAACGGTGCTGGTCGCCGAGCTTCCCGACTACGTCGCCGAGGTCTACGCCCCGGTGGTCGCGGGGGTCGGGAAGGCCTACAAGATCGTCTGCGCCACCGCCACGGCCTTCGGCAAGGACCTGATGCCGCAGGTCGCCGAACACCTCAAGGCCGGCATGGCCAGCGACGTCGTCAAGGTCGTCGACGAGGGCGGCCTGGCCTACGTCCGGCCGATGTACGCCGGCAACGTACTCGCGCACGTCAAGGTCAAGACACCGATCCAGGTCGTCACCGTGCGGCAGACCGAGTTCGAGGCGGCGGCGGTGGGCGGCGGCGCCTCACCGGCCAAGGATGCCCCCGCGGCGGCCCCCACCCCGGCGGCCGCGCGCGTCCAGCTCGCCGGCTTCGAGAAGGTCGTCTCGGCCCGGCCCGAACTGACCGACGCGCGCGTCATCGTCTCCGGCGGCCGCGGCCTCAAGAGCGCCGAGAACTTCAAGATCCTCGAGGCGCTCGCGGACCTGCTCCACGGCGCGGTCGGCGCCACTCGCGCCGCCGTCGATGCCGGCTTCGTCCCGAACGACCTCCAGGTCGGCCAGACCGGCAAGATCGTCGCCCCCCAGCTCTACATCGCCGTCGGACTCTCCGGCGCGCTCCAGCACCTGGCGGGCATGAAGGGCTCCAAGGTGATCGTGGCGATCAACAAGGACCCCGAGGCGCCGATCTTCTCCGTTGCCGACTACGGCCTGGTGGCCGACCTGTTCCAGGCCGTCCCCGCCCTGACCGAGCAGATCAAGAAGGTCCTGTAGCCCGCCGCCGTCGCTTCGCCGCGGAACGCCGCCCGCATCCCCACGACGCCGCCCCGCGCGCGCCGACGCCGGAATCCGCCCCGCGCGCGAGTCCCCGGACGCGCCGTCCGCCGGGGAACTAGAAGGTGACGCCGAGGAGCGCCTGAACGGTCTGGGCGTTCGACAGGTTGTAGACCCCGTTGCGCACCTCGTGACCCTCCATGTCGGTCAGGTCCTCGAACGCGCCGAACGGGAAAAACACACCGTACTGCAACCGGGCGATGAAGTTGTCGGCCGTCTCGAAGGTCACCGCGGCATCGATCTCCAGGCCGAGGTCAGGGAGGTTCGAGTTGGTGCTCATGAACTCGGAGGCGCGCGACCAGACCGTGTCGAGCCGGAAATCGAGGAACTTCTTCGATCGGCCGACGCCGAGGGCAAGCGTGTACTCGACCCACGGGCGGAAGTAGTAGGCGCCCGCGACCCGGCCGAGGATCTGTTCGAACAGGATCAGGTCCACGTTGTAGTCGGGGTCGAAGTTGAAACGCGAAAGGGTGTGGACGCCGGCGGTGTTCCGATCGCCGCGCTGGACGATGATCCCCTGCGTCGGCGCCAGCCCCTCCTCGTTCGGGTCGCCGGAAGCGTAGCCGGCCTCGACGCCGAAGCGGAGACGGTTCGAACGGACCGTGGGCAGGCCGATGGCGGTGTACTCGAGCTGCAACACGCCGCCCCACTGCAGCACCTCGTAGTTCTCGTCCGCGAAGCTCGACGGCTGCGTGTTCATCAGTGCGCCGTAGATCACGGTCCATTCCGTCTCGGCGCGGAACCGCTCGTAGCGGAATTGAAACCACAGATCGACGATGTGCGCCCAGGCGTCGCGCCGGACCGGAGTCAACCGGCTGGTGTCGCCGAGGACGCTCGTTCCCTCCGAGGAGAGCACCTGGTTGCGAAAGACGTAGTACACCCCACCGGCGAAGGCCGGGAGGCCGCTGCGCAGCCGGACGAGCTGCTCCTCTTCCGCGGGTCGATAGCCGAGCACCGCGATGTACTGGTTGACGTCGTCGAGCTGTCCGAGGTCCCAGGGCTGGCCCTGCATCTGGAAGATCGCCTGGCTCGTCGGCCCCTCGCCGGCAAAGTCGACGCCCAGGGCCCCGATGATCCCCAGGTAGCGGGCGGCCCACAGGATGCGGTCGGCCAGGTCGCCGTAGTCCGAATCGATGTCGTTTCCGCCGTTGGCGAGGATCCCCAGCCCCCACTGGGACTGCATGCGGCCGAACATCAGGCGGCCGAGCGGCGTGGTCACCTCGGCCCAGGCACGTTTCACCGTGACCGAGTCCTGGAACGAGTTGATCCCGCGGGCGGGCGGAACCTGCGTGGCCGCGAAGGCCCCCAGCGGGGTCCAGGGCGATCGGGCGGCGAGTTCGTAGCCGCCGGAGGCGCCCGGCTGGTTGGCGTACCCCTCCGGCGTGCTGCCGAGCACCAGGTTGTCCAGCACGTCAAACGTCGCGTAAACCTGCACGTAGCTCGACAGATGGATCACCGGCTCGAGCCGCAACCGGAGGTTCGCCCCCGCGATCGTGTCGTTGGTGAAGCAGGTCTCCCCGGCCGCTCCCGAACAGGGGGTTCCGTTCTGGTTCACGCTGTCGTCGTACGGATGGGGGAAGGCGACGCCGTCGGGGCGTCCGAGATGAAGCTGGTAGAACAGGTCGCCGCGCGTGCGGAAATACCCCTGGAGATCGATGAACCGGCTCGCCTCCTCCTGCCACGTCACCGGCTCGGCCTCCCGCGCGGCCTGCTGGTCCTCGCGATCCTCGCGCGAAGCCGCCAGCAGCGCCTCCGCCGGGTTGGGTTCGGTGCCCGTCGTCCCGCCGGTCTCGCCGGTCTCGCCGGGTCCCCCGGTTCCCTCCGCCGGCGTCGTGCCGGCCGCCTCGCCGAAGAAGGTATCATCGGGCGGGGTGAGCGCGGGGCCCTCGCCGGTCGGCACATTCCCTTCGGTCGCCGCGCTCTCGGTCGTCGCCGCTGTCTCCCCGGTTGCCGTCGCGCCGGCTGTTGCGGCCGGCGCCTCGGCGGCCGGCGTCGGCTCTCCGGGATCGGCGGGTTGGGCGAGGGCGCCGAGCGGTGCGAGAGCCGCCGCCAGCGCCAGAAGACCGATCCAGCATCTGTCCATCGGTCGCACGTCCTTCGGAAGCCCGAGCTTCCCAAACTCCAACGAATACCGGCAACTTCCACAGGCGCGATCCGCCCCCC
>Ga0068707_1003741_pt1 | contig 10585 bp, 9 predicted proteins | sample YNPNPMetaG_FD_66600 | JGI IMG/M metagenome (GOLD analysis project Ga0068707, IMG submission 66600) | Anoxygenic and chlorotrophic microbial mat microbial communities from Yellowstone National Park, USA - YNP NP MetaG | ecosystem: Environmental > Aquatic > Thermal springs > Hot (42-90C) >... | reverse complement strand
GCGCGGGAGGCAAGCACGGGCCGGGGGTGGGGGTCAATCCGGAAAGTGTAGAATCCAGCTTTACAAAGCACTAGCCTCCGCCCCCAATCGAGGGCGGAGGAATCCTTTGAGCGGGAGACCACGCTGTGGTATGATCAGGCCCCAGTTTACCACTGCTCCTGGGGAGGTGCAATGAAAACCTGGGACATCCTTGGCATTGGTGCGGTGGCCGTAGACGACCTGGTCTATCTGGACGGCTACCCCGCGCCCGACAGCAAGACGCCCGTCCTGGAAGAACGGCGCGAGGGTGGAGGCCTGACCGGCACGGCTCTGGTAGCCGCGGCTCGCCTGGGCGCGCGTGCGGCTTATGCCGGCGTGCTCGGCGATGACGAGCTATCGCGCTTCACCATTGCCGAACTGGTAGCCGCCGGTGTGGATTGCTCAGCCGTCAGGCGTCAGCCAGATGCCCGCCCTATTCACTCCATTGTGCTCGTGGACCGCCTGACTGGCCAGCGCACCATCCTCTATTCTCTGGCCGGGGTCACCCCCCTGAGCCCACAAGAGGTGACCGATGAGCTGATCGGGCGCTGTCGCGTGCTCTTTGTAGATAGCACGGTGGCGGCTGTGGCCCTGCACGCGCTGCGCCTGGCACAGCGCCTGGGCATACCTGTGGTGGCCGATCTGGAACGCACCACCCCGCCCGAAGTGCTGGTGTTGGCCCGGGAGGTAGACCACCTGATCGTAGGGGCCGAGTTCGCCCGCCAGGTCACAGGGGAACGGGATCCCGCCATGGCTGTGCGTGGGCTGTACAGCCCCGCGCATCAGGCGTGCGTGGTCACGGGTGGTGACCAGGGGTGCTGGTATATGACGCGTGCTTCGGCTGGCACTGTCTACCATCGGCCGGCCTGCCGGGTGCCGGTGATAGATACCACGGGCTGCGGCGATGTCTTTCACGGGGCCTACGCGGCTTGCATCGCGGCTGGGGAAGGGATCGAACGGGCAGTGGCGGTAGCTACGGCTGCCGCAGCACTAAAAGCCACCCAACCCGGCGGACGTCGCGGTATCCCCGACCGGCCCACGGTGGAGAAGTTTCTGCAACAGCAATGTGCCGGCCGCGCTCAGCCTGCTCATCAAGCCTGAAGAGCAGTTGCCAGAGCGTTCTCCCTTTCCCCCTTGCTTAATCGCGGCGGATGTTGTGCCGCACGCAGGCCACATCCACGATGGTGTTAATCAGCTCCTCGTAAGGGATGCCCGCTGCCGCGGCTTCCAAAACAAGGTCGCTGAGGCCAGGGTAGAGGCCCGGCAAGGGGTTAACCTCCAGGATATAGGGCCGATTACCATCATCGGCGTCCAGCCGAAAGTCCACCCGTGCCACGTCCACACAACCGGTCACGCGAAACACCGCGGCCGTCAGCCAGTTGAGCTGTTCAACCATTTCCGGTTCCAGGGGGGCCGGACAGAAGTAGTGGAAGTCATTGGCCCACTCCGTTTTCATGCGGTTGGTGTAAACCCCTCCCTCGCTCTCAGGATAAGCTGCAAAGTCCACTTCTAGCGGGGGGAGGAAGCGCAGCCCACGCGTCACGCGCGGAGCGTTTTCGTCGCCGGGAACGCGGTGCGCCACAGGTGGCATCAGGTTGCCCAGCACACCCACCGTCACCTCCCGGCCGCGCACAAAACGTTCGACCAGGATCGGTTGGTGATAGCGGGCCAGTTGCTCGGCCAGGCGTGCGCGCAGTTCAGCCTCGTTGTACACAATGGAGTGGCCACTGACCCCCATCCCTGTGCCTTCGCGGCTGGGCTTGACGAAGAGGGGAAAGACCAGATCCTCGTCCAGTGGCTCGTCGGCGCGCTCGAAGACCTGGAAGGCCGGGGTCGGCAGGTGGTGGAAGGCCAGCACCCGCTTGGTCATCGGCTTGTCCAGGGTCAAGGCCAGGGTCAACACCCCGCTCCCTGTGTAAGGGATGCGCATCATCTCCAGGATGGCCGGGATATGCGCTTCCCGGCTATCACCCCAGTGTCCTTCACAGATGTTGAAGCACAGGTCTGGTTTCAGCCTGGGCAGGGTCTCGACCAGTGACAGGTTGCCCTCCAGGAAGGTGGCGCGATGCCCACGCGCCTCCAGGGCTGTGACAATAGCATTGACTGTAACCTCTGAATCCAGATCGGCCCAGGCATCCTCCGGCATCCCCGGGTAGTGGGGCGCGTTCTTTTTCAGGTTTGCCAACACAGCAATATTCAATCCCATCGCTCAAACACCTCACCCGTAACGATTTATAGTATTAGGTGTCCAGGCTATCAAGCTGACCTTGGATCAGCGATCCCAGTTCACGCCAGAAGCGCTGTACTGCGGGGTCCCCCGTGGCCGCCACATGAGCCTGACAGCTTTTCTCCGCCCGATCCAGATATGCTCGCAAGAAGCTGAGCTGTTCCGCGGCCTCCTTCAGATGCATCCCCTCAGCCCGCACCCGCGGGTCCGTGCCTATCTCGCCACTTGGGCTGCCATGCATGCGCAAGAAGCGGGCCAGATAGGAGAGGATCTCCTGTTCCCCATTGGCCAGCCGCTCCAGGGCGGCAGCGTACTTTGGCTCAGGGAGGGCAGCCAGATAGGTCTGACATAACTCGGCCAGGCTGCGATGCAAGGCGGCCTGATGGCGCAGGGTGGAGATAAGGGCTGGGCTGGCAACCAAGGTCGAGGGTTCCGAGTCTGCTTCCGACTGGCTCAGCCCGGCCAGCAGATCGTCATGCACGCCTTCGGGCAACGGCACCCGCGCTGCTGCCAGCACGAAGTGCTCCTGTTCGGCCATGGCACGCCGTACCGCCTCAGGCATCTGGGCAAAGGCGCCATCGGGGTTGTGCTGCGAGCGGTGGCATTCCCAGGCCGCCATGCGGCGCTCGGCCCAGGGCCCCACATGCATGACCACATCTATCTGGTCGTCAGGGGTGCCGACGAAGGGGAGTTGTTGGTCGCCGAGGCGGACGCGATAGCGGGCGAAGGCGGGCGCGGCGTCGAAGAAGCTTTGGGGGATGGCCCGGGTGAAGAGGCGGGCCACAGGCCAGGCCGCACCTTTTTCGGGATACTCGTCGGGATCGGCGGCCGCAGTGAACGCGGCCCGCACGATCTCCCAGACGGCCAGGTGGTCGGGGTGGGGATAGAGGCCGTTTTCGGGATGCGTAAGGATGACAGCCGGCCGGATCTGACGGATGCGCGCGACCACCTCTCCAATCGCCTCCCGCCGCGGAAGCTGCGCAATGCCGCCATCGGGCCAGTCAAGCCAGTGCAGCTCGGCGATGCCCAGGTGGGCACAGGCGCACTCCAGCTCACGCGTGCGCACCTGGGCCAGGTTCTCCCGCGTGGCACAGTCATCGCAGTAGATGGTGGCGGCCTCCCCACGGCTGGCACAGATCAAGACCGTGCGCACCCCGGCGGTACTGTAGTACGCCAGGGTAGAGCCGACGCTGATCTCGTCATCGGGATGGGCAAAGATCGCCAGTATAGTCAGAGACATCTTGTTGCGGTTACTACTCCGGTCAACTGCTGAACTCAGCCTTCACATCTGGGCGCAGGAGGTACCAGATGATCAGGCCACCGATGATGGTGCCCAGCGGGATGTTGAAGAGCCGGAAGATGGCCAGGGCCAGGGCACCCACTCGAGCCCACTCCCGCCCTTTCCACAGGCCCCACCCGACCACCAGGTTGGCAGCCGCCACCACCAGGAGCAGCCCGCCGATCAAGAGCGCGATAATGCTGATGACGGCAACCGCTGCCGCGGCGTCGGAGGCGCTGGGGTCCGATGCTGCCGCGATGATAACGAGCGCTACGATGGCGCAGGCGACGCAGATGCCCAACAAACTCAGGGCCGCGCAGATGAAGTGGTAGAGGCTGATCAAGGTCGTGCCGTCGGAACGTGCTTTCATGGTGTTGCTCTCCTTGGTTAGCGGTGTCTGTGGCAAGATACGATGAAACAGGGGCTAAAGACGAAGGTGCTAATCCCCCGAACAGCAAGGGACCGCGCTATGGCGCCACCTGCACGAACTCCCCCCCTCTGACCTGGAAGATGTAGATCTTGGCGTCGCGCAGGTCGCCGTTGTCCTGGTATTGCACCCGTCCCATAGGGGTGGTGATGTCCAGCCTGCGGATGGCTTCGGCGACCTGGGGGGCGCTCAGGGAGCCGGCCTTTTTGACCCCTTCAGCCAGCACCTGCATGGCGCTGTAGCCGTTGACCGAGTAGGTGTCGGGGTTGCGATATTCCACAGCCTGGTAGGCCTGGATCCAGGCCTGGTCCACGGCTGTCTTGGGGCTGGGCGCGAAACCGGTGACATACATCCCCTCGGCCGCGCCGTCAGAGTTGTCAATGGTGGCGGCCAGGAAACAGCCGTCAGAGGCCATGAAGGTCAGGTTGCCCAGGCCAGCATCGCGCAGATCAGCGCGCAGGTAGGGGCACTCCACCTCGTAGCCGGCATAGTAGATGGCATCCACGCCGGCGGCCTTGATCTGCGCCACCTCCTGGAGGAAGCGGTTTTGCTCAACCTTTACCTGCAGTGAGAGGGGCACCTCCGCTCCCAGGCGCTGCAGTTCAGCGGCAGCCAGCCGGCCCAGGTCAATGCCATAGGGGTCATCGTTATACAGCACGGCCACCCTTCTGGCCCCCAACTGGTTGACCAGGTACGCCACCCCCACTTCGGCCTGCACATCGTTGCTGGCGTTGACGCGGAAGAAGTTGCGATAGCCCTGGTGGGTGAGTCCCACTTCGGAGGCAGTGGGGGTAATGACCACGATGGGCAGGTCCTTGTAAATCTGCATGGCGGCGGCTGTCTGGCCCGAGTTGGGGTGGCCGATGACCCCAAGGACGCGCTCTCCGCGCTCGACCGCGGCCTTGACCTGCTCGGCCACACTGAGAGCCACCTCGGAATCGGCTTCATCGTCCAGCACGATCACTTTCACTTTGTGGCCCAGCAGGCCTCCCGAGCGATTCAGTTGCTCTGCCATCAGGCGTACACCCCCGGCGACCGTCTGGCCTGTGTTGGCCTGGAAGCCGGAAAGGGGGCCCGCGACATAGACAATAACCTCACCTGGGCCGGGCGTGCCTGTCGCACAGGCGGCCAACAGGAGGGCGATAATAAGCAGTAGACCCCAGATTGCTCGGCTCATGACAACCTCACGCTCCTAAAGTGGCCGGTCGGTCACCTTCTGGCGTAACTATTCAGCGGTAACTGGAAGGGCCACGCTGAAGGCTCGCCCGAGGCGTCACCCTTTTTGGGCCTGCGGCCGGTGGTCGGCCTTCGCCGGCCTCTCTCATGATGCATACATGAATGGTGTCGGCGTAGGGCGATCCGCCGGATCGCCCTACCTGGCACGAAGTGCCCAGGAGGGGCGATTTCCATCGGCCTGAATAGTTACCTTCTGGCGACCTGCCGACGCTGGGCCGGTGTGGATGTAGACACGGCCGATATCTCTTCCAGCCCATGCGTATATACTTCGTTCAATGACTCGACCAGGTCTTGCAATGCCAACACTTCACTGCGAATATCGTCGCGCAGACGCTCCGCGCGATCAGAGTCCACATCCCGGCTGCCGATGAGCAGGAGCTGAGAGTATACCGTTCCCAACGCGGCCAGGGAGTGATCCAGTTGCAGGTCAGCACGCTCCATGCGGCTGGCCAGTTCTTTCAAGTTCTGCTCCAGGCGCCGGCTGGACTCAAGGGTGGTGGCCATCTGCTCGCGCAGCCGCGGGTTGGATTCGCGGCTCAGCCGCTGCGTTAAAGTCTCAATCTCCTTGGGTACGCTCTCCAGATCGCGCTTGATGATCGGGTCATTACGGTACGTATCAATGCGTCGTGCCAGCAGCACCATGTTGGCGATCCAGTCGTAAACCTGGGTGGTGGTCTCTTTCAGCCGATCGCGCAGCAGGCCGTTGCGTTGTTGTTCCACTACCTGCTGGATGCGCTGGCGATATTGCTCGGCTTCGGCCAGCTTATCTCGCAGCTCACGGTTGCGAATCCCGGCGAAACTGTACTGTTCGCGGAAAAGGGACTCCACCACCTTCTGCTGCTCGGCTTTGTCGGTCAGGCTGGATATGACGATAGCTGCTTCTCCGATCAGCCCCAGGACGGGCCAGCCCCAGGCCGGCCAGGCCGGAAAAGGATGGGGCAGGAACACGCTCAGCAAGATGGTGCCGGCGATCATCACCGCGCTTTCCCAGCGGAAGAAGGCGTTCTGGATCAGCGCTTTCTGGGCATCCCGTTCGATGCGGCTGAGGATAGAATCGTTAGCCATAGCATTTGTGAGCGCACATAGCTAGAGTCCTGGTAACTATTCAGGCCGATTGAAGTCGGCCGCCGCCACCCTTCATGTGTGCATCACCAGAAAGGTCGGCGAAGACCGACCTCTGGCTGCAAGCCCCCAAAGGGTGACGCCTCGGGCGAGCCCTCGGCGTGGCCCTTCCAGTCACCACCTGAATAGTTACAAGCCCTGTACCTCTAGAAGTAGCTCGACAAAACCTTATATAGATCCCGGATGGTTTCCGGCGTGCCCTCGCGCACCTGGCCGTTGCTGGCACTTGCGAGAGCTTGCAGGACCTCGTAATCGGCATCTGAGCCATAGGCAACGCAAAAGATCACCACCGGCAATGTCTGGTTGCCGTCACGGATCTCGGCCACCAGTTGGCGCAGGGAGACTTGGGAGGCATTTTCGCGGCCATCGGTCATGACCACGATGGCGTTAATGCGCTCGCTGTCTCCATAGCGCTGCAGCCGGCTGTAGGCCGTACGCACGGCATCCAGGAGGGCCGTGTTGCCATTGGCCACCAGCTGATCAATTTCGGCCGTCAGGGCAGGCCGGTTACGCGCCAGGGTGTCCAGCTCGATGATGTTGACCACGCTGCTGTTGAACTCCACCATCCCCACCCGCTCCTGGTCGCTGGGGATCTGGGCCAGGAAGGTACGCAGGGCAGCCTGGGCGTTGGCCAGCTTGCTGCCGCGCATCGAGCCGGAGGTGTCCACTACCAGGAACACGTTCGTCTTACGCTTGGTCAGGGTCCAGACGTTTTGCACCACCGCCACCACATCCCAGGAGGGAAGCTGCAGGGTGGTCTGGGGCTGGAGCGGGTCCACTCCGTTGGCCGGGATGAGGGGAGAGCCCGGGCTGTCCAGCGGTATGCTCAGGTCGGCGGGCCGGTAGCCGGCCTGGAGGATCTTTGTTTGCGACTCGGGCCGGGCCAGGAACTCGCGCAGGGCCTGGAAGGTGCGCCGCTGGTTGGCCGTCAAGGTGGGTGTTTCAAGCAACGCCAGGGGATGGTCGGCCCACAGGGTGCCTTCGGCCGGGTAGAGGGCCACCAGGCGGGCTGGCGGCTTGCCAAAGGCGCCGGTGTTGAAGGCCACCACTAGCTGCTCGGAAACGATAAAGGCATCCAGGTAGGCAGGGCCTTCCTTAGCAGCTCGCTGGATGACGGCCAGTTCGGCCTCGCCATAGTAGCGCACCGTTTTTTCGACGGCTGCGACAAATTCCACTGTCTTGGGGTCTTGGGCCAGCTCGGCTGTCAGCCCGCGCTGCACACCTGCACCGGCATAGAACTCGGCCAGGGTAGCCAGCAGGCCACTGGCGTGCGCGGTGCTGGGATGGCTCCACTTGAACCCCGGGTCTTGTTGGGCCCGGGCCTGCAGGCTTTGCCATCCGACCGGCTGTTGCGGCCAGCCCAGGGAACGCGCGGTCTCTTCCCAGGCAGCGATGACGATGGGGGTGACCGCATAGCGTACTGCCTCCCCCACCAGGTTTGGCCGAATTGTGCCCGGCTCGGCCGCGGCCTGGCTGGCGGCCCACCGCTGGTTGAGCTGGTCCAGCCACAGCGACGAATCGGGGGTCAGGGCCTGGAAGGTGGCCGCGCCAGCCAGCACCTGGGTGACCATCTCCTCGGGGGTCATCTCCAGCAGTTGCACCTGCATCGGCTGCCGGTCGGGGGTGCGCAGCTTCTGGGCGTTGAACTGCTCGATCAGGGAGCGGATGATGGCCGCTTTTTCGGGCGAGTAGGCCACGGTCAGGGTAGCCGTGCGGCTGTCGGCCACTGCCGTCTCGGTGGAGGTGGTGGTCGAACGACTCACCCCCACCCATACCAGGATGCCACCCAGGCAGCACAGCAGCAAGATCCCCATCACCCCGATGAAGATGACGGTGCGTTGTTTGCTCATGCGCCTCATGGATCACTCCTCAGAGCCGGCGATGCCGGCTGCTCTTGCTCTGCCGTCATCTTCCCACGTTCAAGTCGAACCAGCGCAGCAAGGCCAGGAGTACATCGCGGCTGGGAGAGGCCATGCGCGTGGTGCGCGGCACCACGGCCTCCACCCCCTGGCTTTGCCAGCGCGTGAAGAGGGTGTCACCCTCGGTCACGCTGACCTCGTTGTTGACCGCCCGCAGCCCTTGTTGGACGGCCAGCCTTTGTATCTCTGTCGTCAGCAGGAACCGCTGGAATTGCAAGGCCGCGTTCTTCTCGGCCGCGGTGGTCTCGGGCCCTATCCAGATCGAGAAGGGGAAGTCGAACCAGGTCAGGTACTTGGGGTAGCGGATCACCAGCGGATCAGCCCAGCGGGTCTGGATGCCGGCCATGTTGTTCAGCAGGTCGCTCTCCAGGAGTTGTCCCCCGTCCCCCACAGAGTATCCGAACAGGGCGAAGTCCTCGGCGGTGTAGGCGCTGGCCCCGCTGACGTCGGTCAGGGCAGCCATCAGCTCTCCCAGCCATTTTTGGAAGGCAGGGTCGGTGACATCGGCGACGGAGATGTTGGTGCGGTCATAGTACTCGCCGGCGGCGGCGATCATGGCAGCCAGTCCGCCTACATTGCGCCGGGGGTTGGGCACCACCAATTTGAAGAAGCCCCAGGCTGGATCGCCACCCAGTTCGGGCCAGCCACCTTTGGCTACGGCCGCGTCATGGATCGTGCGCCAGTTGATCTCACCGAACTTCTTTTCCAGCACCTCGGCGCGGCTCTGGTAAATGCCCCAGGTGAAGAGGGAGATGGCAATCGGCCGGGCACGGTACTCGCCGTCGGTCAGGAAAACATCGCGGCCCAGGCGTTCCTTGTAGACCGCGTTGGCCAGCTCGACCAGGTAACGGCTGTCGGGGATCCAGACAGTAGGGAAGGTGGTCTCTAGGCGTTCCCGCTCCTGGGGGGTGAGCTCCTCGCGGCTGCGGTCGCCCAGGGTGCCGAAGTCGTCGCGGTCGAACTTGCCCAGGGCGGTGAGCCCGTCCATGGCGATCACCTGGACTTCGATGGGCTGGCCGTCCTGGCGGAAGTTGCCCTGGTTGAAGCGCTGGGCCGCCTCGCGCACCCAGGGCTCGACCGGCAGCGCGGTGAGCACGCGCACCTGGACGGGCCCGCGCGGGGTCGCCACCAGGGGTTCGGGGTTGCCTGGCCCCAGTTGTTGCCAGCCCAGGCCGGCACTCACGACCAGCAGGACCACGCCCAGGATCAAGAAGAAGACAGCCTGGGTGCGCCGGCCGCCGCGCGCGGTGGCAATCCAGAAGTAGATTGAGAGGCCGATGGCTATCAAGCCTCCGGCCAGGGTGCCGAGAATAGGGGCCAGGGTCATGGAGCTCTCCTCTCAAGATGGATAAGCCAGCAGGCTGGATAGAGGGCAGCGGGATCGCGCATCTGCCATAGTAGCCACAGCCAGGTGGCCGATCTACCTTACGTCCAGTACCTTACGGCAATCCAAGCCGGGCCTTGCGCGCGGCGAGCTGGCTCTCCAGCTCTTTACGTTTAAGGGCCTCAGGGGTCTCGCCGTGGGCCAGGCTCTGTTGTGCCAGTTGCTGGATTTGGGCCTCAGCTTCGGCCAGCCGCGCCCGGATGGCGTTCACAACCCTGGCCACGTCGGGATCCCCTATGCCGGCCAGGTCATCCAGGGAACGGATGGCAGCCGCGGTCAACTCTTTGGCCCGGGCCAGTCCCACCAGGCTCTCCACTTCCGGCTCGCTCTGGCGCAGGGCAGTGATGCGCGCGTTGAGCTGAGCCTGGGTCTCGGCCATCTGCGCGTACTGGGCATCCAGTTTTTCGAGCTGTGCCGTCAGGTGCGCGGCGGCCAGGCGAGTCTGGTTAAGGCGGTCCTGGGCTGCCAACGCGTCTTCGTACAGCCCATCTTTCAGCAGACGGTCTACCTCCAGGTCCTGTCTGACTAACAAAGCCTGCTGCTCGTCGCTGCGCTGGCGAAGCTGCATGATCTCGGCGCGCAGGTGAGCCAACTGGTCGTTCAACTGCTCTTGCAGCCGTTGCAGTTCGCGCAGGTGGTGTTGGAAGACCGCCGTTTCGTTGGATTGCAACGCCCGATCTACCAGCCGGTTGAGGTCGGCGGCGATCAGGGTTTGGATCTTTTCCAGGAGGGATGCCATGATTTCGGCTCCTTTTTGGATCGCAGCCCTACGGCGCGGTTTTCGATTTCGGCCCGCCCGCCCACTTTATGCGCAGGGGCGGAGCGTCACTCCGCCCCTGACCCGCCTCTTTACCCCTGCTTGGCCGGGCAAAATGCCAGGGACAGAAGGGCAAGAAGCTGGATTAGCCGGGATCGGTACTAGCTATTCCTTGCTTGCCAGCCCCAGCCGGGCCTTGCGCGCTGCCAGTTGCGC
>Ga0068707_1003734_pt1 | contig 10592 bp, 10 predicted proteins | sample YNPNPMetaG_FD_66600 | JGI IMG/M metagenome (GOLD analysis project Ga0068707, IMG submission 66600) | Anoxygenic and chlorotrophic microbial mat microbial communities from Yellowstone National Park, USA - YNP NP MetaG | ecosystem: Environmental > Aquatic > Thermal springs > Hot (42-90C) >... | reverse complement strand
CAGGCGGTGCGAGACCTATCCCCGCGTCAGATTGGCATTGCCCGCGAACTCTATCTGCTGAGGGATACCATCGCCCGGCAGATGGATCGCCCACACTTCAAGGTCTTCACCGATGACGTGCTGGTTGCGCTGACGACCCTGGAGCCACGCCGTCTGGAAGACTTGTACAACGTGCCCGGTTTGAGTCCACACCTGATTCAAAAAGAGGGCACAGCCATCCTGGACGCTGTGGCACGGGGTCGGCGGGCCAAACCGCCGCGTCCTCCGGTCCGCAACCAGAGTTACGATCCGCTCGTCCAGCAACGCTACGAAGCACTGCACGAGTGGCGCAAGAAGCGCGCTGCCGAGCGCGGCGTAGAATCGGATGTCATTGTGCCGCGCGAGGCGCTGTGGGCGCTGGCGCGTCTGGCACCCAGCCGCCTGGAAGGCCTGGACGACATCCCAGGCCTGGGACCCTGGCGACGCGCAGCCTATGGCGCGGAGATGCTGGAAGTGCTGGCGCAGGTCTCGGCTCAGCTTGAATCACCGCAGAACAGCGACTGACGGGTCGCGGGGGAGGTAGACAGCGATGAAGATCACCTTTCACGGCGCTGTGCGCACGGTGACCGGTTCGCAACATCTCATCGAAGTCAACGGGCACCGCCTACTGCTTGACTGTGGGCTATACCAGGGACCGCGCCGCGAGTCGTTCGAGCGCAACCGCACCCTGCCCTTCGATGCGGCCAGCGTAGACGCCATGATCCTCAGCCATGCCCACATCGATCACAGCGGCAATATTCCCAACCTGGTCAAGGCGGGGTTTCGAGGCGATATCGTGTGCACGTTCGCCACGCGCGATCTGTGCGCCACCATGCTGCTCGACAGCGCCCATATCCAGGAACGCGATGCCGAGTTCGTCAACAAGAAGCGCGCCCGCCGCAATGAACCCCCTATTCAGCCGCTTTACAATACCGAGGACGCCGTCAATTGCCTGGAGTATTTCCACGCCATCGGCTATCACCGTCCGCATCAGGTCCTGCCCGGCGTGACCGTGACGCTGCTGGATGCCGGGCATATGCTGGGCAGCGCGATCGTTGCGCTGGACATTGAAGATCGCGACGCAGGGCGCGATGTCCGCCTGGTTTTCAGCGGCGACCTGGGCCGGGTCGGCATCCCGATCATCCGCGATCCGGAGACGGTAGAACACGCCGATGTCCTGCTGCTGGAGAGCACCTATGGGGGACGCCAGCACGAACCCTATCCCGCCACCGAAAAGAGGCTGGAGCAGATCGTCAACGAGACGTATCGGCGTGGTGGGGCGCTGATCATCCCCGCCTTTGCGGTGGGCCGCACGCAGCAACTGGTCTACACGCTGCACAAAATGATGCTCGCCCGCGATATTCCGCCCCTGCCCGTCTTCGTGGATAGCCCCCTGGCCATCAACGTGACCGCCATCTTCCGGTTGCACCCGGAAGCCTACGACGCCGAAATTCGTCAGTTCATGCTGCAAGAGGGCGATCCCTTCGGCTTCGACCAACTGCGCTACACGCGATCGGTGGAGCAGAGCAAAGAACTCAACTTCCTGCGCGAGCCGTTCATCGTGATCAGCGCCAGCGGCATGGCCGAAACCGGACGCATCCTGCACCATCTGCGCAATCGGATCGGCGACCCGGCCAACACGATCCTGATTGTTGGCTGGCAGGCCCCCGACACGTTGGGCCGTCGGCTGGTGGAACATGAACCGATCGTGCGCATCTTTGGCGAAGAACATCAGGTGCGGGCGCAGGTAGAGGTGCTCAACGGCTTCTCCGGCCACGCCGATCACGGAGAACTGGTGGCCTGGGCCAGCGCCATCACCAAGCGTCCACGCCGCACCTTCCTGGTACACGGCGAAGAAGCGGAGGCAAGGGCCCTGGCCGACTCGCTGACCAAAGAGGCCGGCTTCGAGCAGGTAGATATCCCCAATCTGCACGAGGAATTTGTGCTTTAGGTATCTTCGCGTGCGGCAACGGCTTGTCAGCTTCAGCAGGCGCATTTTTCGCCTGACGGTTGACGAATCGTTTCCCGTATGCTACACTGCTTGCCACTAAAGGCTGGCTATGCACTGGATGTAGTGCCACGAAAGGATACGGCCATCAGCGCAGGAGAGTACCGGGTTAACGAGCGGATACGCGCCAGGGAAGTTCGCCTGATCACCGACGACGGCGAGAATCTTGGTGTCGTGTCGTTGCGGGAGGCGTTGGAGATCGCGGCGCAACGCGACCTCGATCTGGTGGAAGTTGCGCCAAATGCAGTCCCGCCTGTCTGCAAGATCATGGACTTCGGCAAGTTTCAGTATGAGCGGGCCAAGAAAGAACGCGAGGCGCGCAAGCAGCAGAAACAGATCGAAGTCAAGGAAATCCGGTTGCGGCCCAAGACGGACGACCATCACCGCCAGTTCAAGGTGCGCGATGCGCGCCGCTGGCTGGAAGAGGGGATGAAAGTGAAAGTGCGCGTCCGCTTCCGAGGCCGTGAGATCACCTATCCTGAGATTGCGCGCGACATGCTGCGCGAAGTGGCCGACGAGCTGAAAGACATCGCCATCGTCGAGCAAGAGCCGAACATGGAAGGACGTACCATGCTCATGGTGCTTGCTCCGGCGACCGACAAGAAGAAGTGAGCCAGCCCCCCGCCCCGCCGCGGGAGCAATGGGTTAGTTCTGCGCCGCACTTCTGTGCGGTGCTGGCATGTTTATAGGGAGTTCTGGTCGTGGCCAAAACCAAGCAGAAGAAGTCCAAGCTGAAGACCTACAAGGCGGCAGCCAAGCGCTTCAAGATCACTGCGTCGGGCAAAGTCATGCGCACGAAGGGCGGCAAGAGTCACCTGCGTCGTCGTAAGTCGGCGCGCACCAAGCGGCAGTTCGACCGGATGCTGGAGGTCACTTCTCCCGGCGCCATCAAGCGCATCCGCCGTCTTGCCCCCTACCTGAGCAAATACAAGCAGAATCCCCCGGCCTAGTGCCCTGGGCCGGATACTGGCACTAAGGAGCGATCGCAATGACTCGTGTCAAGGGCGGTTTCGTCACACGCCGCCGTCACAAGAAAATCCTGGAGATGACCAAGGGCCAGAAGGGCACCAAGCACCGGCTGTTCCGTCGCGCCAACGAGGCGATGATGAAAAGCCAGTGGTATGCCTACCGCGACCGCCGCACGCGCCGGCGTGACCTGCGCCGCCTGTGGATCGCGCGTATCAATGCGGCAGCCCGGCTCAACGGCCTGACCTACAGCCGCCTGATACACGGCCTGAAGCAGGCCAACGTCGAGCTGGATCGCAAGATTCTGGCCGATATCGCGGTGCGCGATAGCAACACCTTCGCGTCCCTGGCGTCGGTGGCCAAGCAAGCGTAACTGTCCCCTCTGTACAGTGGGCACCGAAAACCGGCGGCTGTGCCTGGCCAGGACGCCGGTTTTTTGTCTTCGCAGTCAGCCGGCGCCGCCCTGGAGATAGGGGGCCTGATCATGACAACGATCATCACCAGCTCCGCCAACGAACGCCTCAAACAGGTACGCCTGTTGCAGCGCCAGACGCGCACCCGCCGCAAACAGCGCCGCCTGGTGCTGGAAGGGGTGCGCCTGATCTCCGACGCTCTCGCTGCGGGAGTGTTGCCGGAGTATGTGCTGCACGCGCCAGAGCTGGATGAACCCGCCCGCGCCCTGCTCGATACCCTCTCTGCCAGAGGCGTGCCCTGTCTGGCCGTGATCCCGCCCTTGCTGGCAGAACTTTTTCAGACTGAGACACCCCAGGGCGTATTGGGCGTCTTCCCCTGGCCCGACCTGCCAGTGCCGGACGCGCCGACGCTGGTGCTGGTCGCTGACGGCTGGCAAGACCCCGGCAACCTGGGCACCCTCATCCGCACTGCTGCCGCCGCTGGCGTTGACGCGCTGGCGTTGCCGCCTGGCACGGTAGACCCCTTCAACCCCAAAGTGTTACGCGCGGGCATGGGCGGCCATTTTCGGCTGCCATTGCTCTGGACAGACTGGGATCGGCTCCCCGAACGCTTCGCCGACCTGGAGCTGGTGCTCGCCGACGCTGCCGGTGAGGTGTCCTACGACGCCTTCGACTGGACACGCCCTACCCTGTTGGTCGTCGGGGGCGAGGCACACGGCCCGCGCGATCGTGTGCGCGCCCTGCCGCATACCAGCGTTGCTATTCCCCTGGCACGCGGCGTCGAGTCGTTGAATGCGGCGATCGCCGCCAGTGTGCTGCTCTTCGAGGCGCAGCGCCAGCGTCGCCTGGCGGGCGGATGAGTCTCCTCACCCACGCCCCGCTTTTGTCGCACGCACAGCCTCGCTTCTCCCACCGATTCGTTCGCCGTGCCACACTTGCCTATAATTAGGGAAGTGGTGACGGCTGCGCACCAGGAACAGGCTTATCCCCATGATCCCTGCACATACGGCGTTGTTCGCGCTGGTACAGGCCGCAGCACAGCGGCTACAAGGGCAGGCACAGCGCACACCGGTGATGACCTCACGAACCCTCAACGCCTACACTGGCGCTACCGTGCTGCTCAAATGTGAAAACTTCCAGCGCGTGGGCGCCTTCAAGTTCCGCGGCGCGTACAATGCCATCAGCCAGCTCTCGCCAGCAGAGCGCGCGCGCGGTGTGATCACCTATTCGTCCGGCAATCACGCCCAGGCCGTCGCGTTGGCCTGCCAGTTGCTCGGCGTTCAGGCACACGTGGTAATGCCAGATAACGCTCCCACCATCAAACGGGCTGCCACTGAGCACTACGGAGCGCATGTTATCCCCTACGATCCAGCCACTACCGATCGCAAAGCCATCGCCGAAGCGCTGGCCGCCGAACATGGCCATACCATCATCCCGCCCTACGATCATTTGGAGATCGTGGCTGGTCAGGGCACTGCTGCGCTGGAGTTGTTCGAACAGGTCGGCCCACTTGACGCCCTGCTGGTGCCGTGTGGAGGGGGCGGCCTGTTGAGCGGATCGGCGATTGCCGCCAAAGCGGTGTCTCCACACTGCCGCGTCATTGGGGTCGAGCCAGAAGTTGCCGACGATGCCACGCGCTCGTTCCGCACCGGCGTATTGCACACGGTGCACAACCCTCCCACCATCGCCGACGGCACGCGGACGCCCTCGCTGGGCACGTTGACTTTCCCCCTGGTGATGACTTATGTGGATGACATGGTCACCGTGAGCGAAACGGCTATCGTTGAGGCGGTGCGCTTCCTGTTCTTCCGCACCAAGCTCGTTGTAGAGCCGTCCGGCGCACTGGGCGTGGCGGCGTTGCTGAGTGGAGCCGTCCATCTGGACGGACGAGTCGGCGTGATTCTGAGCGGTGGCAATGTAGACGCTGCCACCATGCGCCTGATCCTGAGCAGTGGCGTATAAAGCAAAGGGGAGCGCAACTCACATTGACCATTCTTCACGTATTCGCTAAAATAATACTTACCGGCATATGACACCCGGAGTCGCACAGACGATGGCTCCTGTTTCCCCCGAAGAAGTGGATCGCGCGGCCAGGCTGATCGAAGACACGCTCATCTCCAGTGAGAAGGTGCGCGACGGCCTGCGTGACGACGAGGCCATCCCATTCGTGGAATGGGGGTTGGCGCGCGCGCGTCAACTGGCCGCCCGTCTGACTGCCGCTGCAACGACCTCGCTCGACGAAGAGCAAGTCGCCGACAAAGGCTATGCCCTGGCCCGTCTGATGACGCGCATCAATTGGCTGGTGACCTATCGCCACAGGAAAGATGCGGCCTGGCTCACCCGTACCTTCCAGATGATCAATCAGCTCAGCCGCGAACTATATGGCGAAGACGCGCCTATCTTTAGCGACGAAGAGATCTCCGCCTGGCTGGCCAGTCATGAGATGCGCACCAACGCCGAGCTGATCGCCGACCTGATGGCCCGACTGACGCCGGACCGCCCGCCCGATACAGCGCCGCCCGCAACTCCCGCACCACCGTTGCCGGGCCGACCGTCACCTACCCCTGCACCCGAACCACCGCCCTTCCCAGGAGATGAGTATGGATCGCCAGAGCAGTAGCCGCAGGCGGCGTCGTCCGCCCAACCGCACCACCGCCCGACGCATGACACTCGGCGGGACCACGGGAGTCATTCTGCTGTTGATTGTGCTGTTTGTGCAGTACGGCCTGGGCATTGATGTGCTCAACACCGAGCCGAAAGAAGCCGCACCCGTAGCTCCGCAAAGCGCGGCGGAACCGCCTGCCGCGCCATCTGCTGCCCTGATGCCCATCCCCGGTGGCTATGACGGCGGCTGGTTCCAGCTCTATTTCACCGCGCCAGTGCCTGGGCGCGACGAGACTGCCTTCCATGACTCTCCGGTCGAGGCAGCGCTGATTGCCGCCATTGACAAAGCCCAGCAATCCGTAGACATGGCGATCTATGAGCTGGAATCGCAGCCGATCACCGACGCCCTGATCCGCGCCAAAGAGCGCGGCGTGCAGGTGCGAGTGGTCACCGACGGCGAATATGGCCTGGAAGACCCCGACGCAACGTTCGATCAACTGGAACTGGCAGGCATTCCCGTGGTATCCGATGGTGCACGACGGGGCTACATGCACAACAAGTTTGTGGTCATAGACGGGTTGTACGTCTGGACCGGCTCGACCAACCTCAAGCCCAATAGCTTCTACCGCAACAATAACAACGCCATGCTCATCCGCTCCAGCCGCCTGGCGCAGAACTACACGGCGGAGTTCGAAGAACTCTTCGCCGGTAAGTTCGGGCCTGGCTCGCCTAAAGATGTCCCCAACCCGGTGATCACCGTTGATGGTACGCGCATCGAGACGTACTTCGAATCCGAAGGTGATGCTGGTGCTCGCCTGGCGGAGTTGATCCAGGGCGCGCACTCAGTGCGTTTTATGGCGTTCTCGTTCACGCAGAGTCTGCGCTGGAAAGATGGCACCACTGAGCGCAGCGTCATGTTCTTGCTGCGCGATCGGGCACAGGCGGGTGAACTGGACGTGAAAGGCATTGTCGAAGCGAGCAGCCGCAGCGGAGTCAAACCCCTGCTGTGCGCCGGCCTGGACATTCGCCAGGATGGCAACCCGGACGTGATGCACCACAAGGTCTTCATCTTCGATGAGGCTACGGTGGTGATGGGATCGTTCAACTTCTCCAAGAACGCCTCGACAGACAACGACGAGAACCTGCTCATCATCCACAATCCAGATGTCGCCCGCGCTTATCTGGAGGAATTCGACCGGCTCTGGGCCGAAGCTGGACCAATTCCGGCTTCGGTGTATGCTGACTGTGGATAGGGGGAGAGTGACCATGACCGAAGCAGGGAGTGTTCCATCCAACGAGTTGTTGCGCAGCCTGCAGCTTCTGCGCAGCGCCGACCCAGAAGACCGCAAGCGCGCGATTCGCTTCCTGAGCACTGTCCAGGATGACCCACGTGTGTTGCAGGTGCTGGAACATCTTTACGAGAAAGACCCCGATCCAGCCGTGCGTCAGCTCGCCTGGCGGGCTATCCAGCTCACCGACCCGTCGATCCCCGCGCCGGTGCAGCGCCAGCCATCCCCTACTCCGCCACCCACACCTACACCCCGTAGCGTCCCCGCCCCCGCGCCGCGCCCCATGCGCATGCCGCGCGAGCACGGGGCCTGGCGCGAGCCATTCCTGCTCAACCCATCGAATGCGCCCCTGGTCGAGCAGGAACGCGAGCGCCGTGCCCGGCGGCGCAAAACTGGACGCTGGACGTTTGTGGCCGGTGCGCTGCTCCTGTTGGTGGTGGCAGTGATCTGGGGCGTGCTGATACCTTACTGGGTGCGCTGGTTCGAATATGAGCGAGACGGGGTGAGCGTGCCGGGCGTGGTGCAAGAGCGCCTTCAGCCAGGCGAGAACGACTACCGTGTGCGTTATCGCTACACCGTCGGCGATAGCGACTATATCGGTGAGCAACGCGTGACCCGCGCTGAATACGACCGACTGACGGAGGGTGTGCCCGTCACGGCCATTGTGCTGCCAGATAAACCAGCCGATGCCTGGCTGGTAGCCAACACTCCGGAAGGCTGGCTGCGCAACTGGCTGACGGCGCTGGTCGTTGCGCTGACGGTGCTGGCGCTGTTGCTGCTGTTCTCGGCCATCACGCGGCGACGACGTGCCATGCGTATCGAAGCGCCGGCCATTCTCACCGGCCAGTTGATCGCCTGCGAAGGCGCCGTAGACGATGACGGGGACTACAAAGTGCGGGTGAGCTTTCGCTTTCGCTCGCCCAGCGGCCAGACACTGACCGGCCAGGCGCGGCAGATTCGCAATGACCTGCGCACGCGGCCTCTGCCGCCGGTAGGCGCGCCGGTAGCCGTGTACTACCGCAACGATCGCTCGTATCGGATGCTGTGAGCACTCCCAAGCATCGGGCACGCTGGCAGTCATTCTGGAAGGAAATGTTGGATGCAAACCTCAAAAGTATTGCCAGTCCCGCTTCTGGCCGCGCTGCTGCTATCGGCGTTGCCCGCTGCCGCCCAGAATACGCCGCCCTGCACCCCAGATGCCGGCGTCGTGATCACTCGCTCGATTGACAGCGTGGCGCTCGGCCAGACGAAATCATACAACGTCTATTTGCCGCCGGACTGGTGTCACCGTTCTGGCCTGCCTTTGCTGGTGATGTTACACGGTTGGGATGGTAATTATACGGATTGGGTCAACCAGGGGCTGCTTGACCGGGCCGCGGATACGCTGATCCTGGCCGGTGAGATCGAGCCACTGATCATCCTCATGCCGGACGGCGATAACAGCTTCTACGTGGACGGTCCGGACGGTGACTACGAGGCGTATGTGGTGGACGAGCTGATCCGCGCGGTGGACGCCGACTTCCCGACCGCTGGCACTCGCGATTCGCGCTTCATCGGCGGGCTGAGCATGGGCGGCTATGGGGCACTGTACCTGGGTCTGCGCCACCCCGACCTGTTCAGCGCCATCGGCGCGCACAGCCCGGCCCTCTTGCGGCCTGACCAGGGTCCGGCCTGGCTTTACGGCCCAGGCAAGAGGCTATTCCAGGAGCGCGACATCGTCAGCATGATTGACCGCCAGGGCTGGCCAGCGGACATACGTCTGTTCGTGGATATTGGCGCGTCCGACAGCCTGATGCGCGGCGTGTACAATTTCTTTGGCTCACTGCTCGACCACCCTCTCTCCTATTTCGAGGGGCATGTCTGGCCTGGCGGACACGATTGGAGCTATTGGAGCCGCCATGCACCGGATTATCTGCGCTTCTACGTCGGCACCGCAGAAGAGCAATAGCCGGCTTTGTGGTTCCTAGAAAATCCGTGCTACTATTAGGGGTAGTGGCTTGCGCCCAAACCCGCAGAGAAGTTGCTCTGCGGTGCTTTGCTGCTCTTCTGCGCTCTAAAAACTCTTAACTCCCTTGTCAAACCGTCAACACTCACGAGGTCTGCCATGCCTTTTATTGAAGCACCCACCACCTTTTACCTGGGACGTCGTGTCGTTCCGGCAACGCAGCGCCCTACCGACGAGGTGATCTACTATGACTCGCGCGACCTGACCACGCACGCCGTTGTGCTGGGCATGACTGGCAGCGGCAAGACAGGCCTGTGCATCACCCTGCTGGAAGAAGCAGCGCTGGATGGCATCCCTTCGATCATCATTGATCCCAAAGGCGATATTACCAATCTATTGCTCGCCTTCCCGCAATTGCGCCCGCAGGACTTCGCCCCCTGGGTGAACCTGGACGATGCCCGACGTGCTGGCCTGGAAGCGGACGCCTATGCGCAACAGGTCGCGGCGCAATGGCGCGAGGGGCTGGCCCAGTGGGACATTACCCCAGACCGGATCGCCCGCTTCGCCCGCAGTGCCAATTTTGCCATCTACACCCCAGGGTCAGACGCGGGAGTGCCAGTCAACATTCTGGACGCCATGCAAGCGCCGCCTAATGGCTGGGGTGCGGGCGAAGACGAGTTTCATCGTGAGCGCATCAATGGCCTGGTCACCGCCCTGCTGGCCCTGATCGGACGCAACGCCGAGCCGGTGCGCGACCGCGAACACGTGCTGATCGCCAACCTGGTTGAACATGCCTGGCGACGCGGCCAGAGCCTGACCCTGGCTGATGTGATCCAGGGTGTACAGAAACCCCCATTTGCCAAGCTGGGCGTCTTCGACGTAGATACCTTCTTCCCGGAGAAAGATCGTTTCGCGCTGGCAATGGAGCTGAACCATATCATCGCTGCGCCCAGTTTTCAGAGCTGGCTGCAGGGCGAGACGCTCGACATTCAGAATCTGCTGTACACTCCGGACGGGCGACCGCGCGTCAGCATTTTTTATATCGCCCATCTCAACGACGCCGAGCGGATGTTCATCGTCACGCTGCTGCTGGAAAATCTGCTGGCCTGGATGCGCACGCTCAGCGGCACCACCAGCCTGCGCGCCCTGCTCTACTTTGACGAGGTGTTTGGCTTCTTCCCATCCCATCCCTACAACCCGCCCAGCAAAGAACCGCTGCTACGCTTGCTCAAACAGGCGCGCGCTTTCGGGTTGGGGGTGATGCTGGCCACGCAGAACCCCGCCGACATTGACTACAAGGGTCTGGCCAACGCCGGCACCTGGTTCGTCGGCAAGCTGCAAACCGAAAA
>Ga0068707_1003732_pt1 | contig 10597 bp, 10 predicted proteins | sample YNPNPMetaG_FD_66600 | JGI IMG/M metagenome (GOLD analysis project Ga0068707, IMG submission 66600) | Anoxygenic and chlorotrophic microbial mat microbial communities from Yellowstone National Park, USA - YNP NP MetaG | ecosystem: Environmental > Aquatic > Thermal springs > Hot (42-90C) >... | reverse complement strand
CTGAGAGGCTCTACATCGTCCTCGTTGGCGCGGGGATACCCCGTTATCCTTCTGAACAGATATACGGCAAGGCCCGGGATTTCTACGAGCCCCTCGGAAGGCATTGGTCATCCCTTGAGGAGATCCCCGAACCTCTCCTTTTGTCGCGTGCGGTTCGTTTCATTGCCCTGCCTCGCGGTGCGCCAGCGCCCGCTCTGTCCGACTCGGTTGTTTTTGAGAGAGACGGCTTTGCCCTGGTTCGCCTGAGAAGCCGCCGCTAGATTGCTCCTTCCCCTAATGCTCCGTTATAATTTTTCCGTGAGACAATGCTTCGTAGCCTTCGTTTTATTACTCGCGTGCGCCAAGGTTGGCGCTCCCCCAGGCAAGCCGGAGCTCGCAGGTCCAGCAGTGAAGATACTCTGGCCTTCCCCTGGAGATACCGTTTCGGATACTGTTAAGGTGCTCATTGAAGCGCTTGATCCATCGGGGGTGAGCCGGGTTCTTCTCGTGGCAGACGGGGAGGAGATTGGCTCCGACACCGGCGCACCCTATCAGATTGCCTGGGCAACCGCCTCCCTTTACGATGAGCCGCACTGGCTCCTTGCACTGGCCTATGACAGGTGGGACAACGAAGGCCGCTCGGACACGGTTAGGGTCTTTACCCTGAACGGCAACGAGCCGCCTCCGGATACCGGAAAGAAGGGGACAAAATGAGGCCGGTGAGGATAGACAAAGCTTTTTTCGGGGATGGTAGGCTATCGTTTATCCTGGGGCCGTGCGTTATAGAGAGCGAATCCATGGCCCTTGAGACCGCGTTGGCAATAAGGGAAATATCCGAAAATTTGAGGATCAGCGTTGTATTCAAGGCCTCTTATGATAAAGCCAACAGGACATCCATTGATTCCTTTAGGGGCCCCGGACTTTCAGCAGGGCTTGAGATACTTGCAAGGGTAAAGGAGGAAACCGGGCTTCCTGTGCTCACGGACATTCACCTGCCCCAGGAGGCTGATCCTGCGGCCCGTGTGGTTGATGCCCTGCAGGTTCCAGCCTTTCTCGTGCGGCAGACAGATCTGCTTCTCGCCGCTGGCAGGACAGGGCGCCCAGTTAACCTTAAGAAGGCCCAGTTCATGGGAGCATCGGACATGCTTCACCCCGTTAAAAAGATTGAATCTACTGGCAACAACCAGGTTCTCTTGACGGAGCGTGGCACCTTCTTCGGTTACCATGACCTCGTTGTTGATATGAGGAACCTCGGATTGATGCGCAAGATCGGATACCCAGTGATATTTGACGCCACACACTCTGTCCAGAGCCCCGGCGGCCTCGGAAGCGTCTCCGGCGGACAGAGGGATTTTGTTAGGCCCCTGGCCAGGGCCGCGGTGGCCTTCGGCGTGGACGGCGTCTTCATGGAGGTTCACCCCTCGCCCCAGAATGCCCTTTCGGATTCGGCTACCCAGTTTCCGCTATCGGAGTTAGAGGAGTTTCTTAAAGAACTCCTTGAACTCCACAGGGTTTCCGGTTTGTCCAGGGAGGATAGATAAGTTGACTCGCGCCGGCGAATACTTTAAAATTTGCGCCGAGAGATGAAGGGGTTGTATAAAGGACTAGCGGGTTGGGTATTGCTTTGTTTGTCCTTTGCAAGCGCCCAATACGAGGATTTCTCCATGGATGCCAGGTCAATGGGCATGGCCAACACCGGCCTGCTTTTTTCCGGAGCTGGAGGCCTGGACGCTGTTCCCTCAAGGCTCTTTGACATGAGGAGGCGAGAGCTCTCCTTCCAGTATAGCCTTCCCTGGTCAACGCCGGATCGCTCCGGCTATTTCGGCCTAGCCTATGGTTCATCCCTCCTTGAGAGGATCTACGGAGGACTCTCCTTTCAGCACAGATTCATAAAGGATACAACCGGTTCCTTTGGCGAGGACTGTTTATCCGGAGCCTTCTCATACGCCTTTCCACGAATAGTTGTAGGGGTCTCCGCGAGGGCCCTCGGAAAGAGAGCGGTCGGAGATTCTGTGGCCCCGCTTGCCATGTCACGGTTCCCGGAGAGGGCATCGGCTAGCCTCTCGGCAACGGTCTGGCCGGGGCTTCCGGGGCTGAGACTGGGCTTCGGCGTTTCGGACATCGGCACCGACGGCTCGCCCCTTAACTTCTGGTCCGGAGGGCTGTATCTCCTTACCGGCGAGCAGGGCCGCATTTTTGCCCCCCTTCTTTCCTGGAGCCTGGGCTACAGGGACGGGGGCCTAGGACTTGCTGTTGGCGCTGAAACCTGGCTCTGGAAGGTCTGGGGGCTCAGGGGAGGCGCCAGGGTAGCCGGAGCGAAATCCGTGGAATTCTCCTTCGGGACTGGTTTCAGAACCCTACACACAGAATCAACTGACTGGGAGATTGATTATGCGCTTGTGGTTCCATACGATCTCGGGGATAGGGCTACCTCGAGCCACTGGTTAGGACTAAAGGTCTGGCCCGGAGACGCGTATGCGAAGGAAAAAGCGATGGCCCTCGCGGCTGAGCAGGAGTCCCTTCTGTTAGCCAGGGAAAGGCAGGCCGATTCGCTTATGGAGGAAATGGCCAGGCTCAAGGAGGAGCTCGCGGCAGAGCGTAGCCGGCTGGAGGAGGAGAGGGCAAGGCTGGAATCTGAGCGCAGAAATGTTGAGAAGATGCGCCAGGAGGCCCTGGAGGCCCTCAAAAAGGTGGAGGGACTCAAGATAGAGGAAGAGAAGGAATTCATCAAGATAACTGCTGGCGAAAAGGCAATCCGCTTTACCTCAGGATCTGCCGATCTGCCAGTTGAGGGCGTCATAGTTCTCAAGAAGATATCCAGGTTCCTCGCCTCATACCCGAAGTATCCTGTGACCATAGAAGGCCACACGGACAATGTTCCCATTTCCGAGCGCCTCAAGGTCAAGTATCCGGACAACCAGGCCCTATCGGAGGCGAGGGCTAAGGCCGTAAGGGACTACTTTGTATTGGTGGAAGGTTTGCCGGGCAACCTCTTTTCCTACAAGGGCTACGGCGAGTCAAGGCCCGTGGCTTCAAATGAGACCGAGGAAGGCAGATCCGCGAACAGGAGGGTTGAGATAATAATCTCCAAACCCACGGAGGAAAAGTGATGCCGGACAAAGGTTTTGCCCTGCTCCCGGACCTTCAGGAGGGAGTCAAACAGCTTGCGCCGAGCAAGCGAGGTGTTTTATATTTTGCCTCAGGCATGAGAAAGGCATTGTTTTTAGCAGGGATTTTGGCCGCGGCTGGTTGCGCTACCCTGCCTCCGCACGGGACTCCCGATGTCCTTGAGCTCAGGTTTAAGGCCGACAGGGAGAAGATATTTGATGCCCTGACCGAGGCCCTCTACGAAACCGGTTATCCTGTTGCTACCTATGCCCGCGAGGAGGGCATCCTCGTTACCGATTACAAGCCATACAGCTACTCTTGCTGTATGAAGGCTTGGGCTTTCATGGGCCTCGGAGTGAGGGACCCTAGCATAAAGCTGACCTGTTATGTGGGCAAGGCTCCCGATGACAGGAACTCCGTGAAGATTCAAGGTGTTATAAGGTTCAAAGGGCCAAGGCCTTTTAGCGACACATACCAGGAGCGTCCGTTGAAGATGGATACCCGCTATTACTCCGCCATTTACAAGATAGCCCAGCTCCTGGAGACCAAGGTAGGTGAGTCAGGTTCCATTACGGAACAGCAAACAGGACTTGAATCATGGTGGTAATAAAGATGGCGAGCCGCGGCCGCTCTCCATACACGAAAAAAACGGAAAGGAGTTTTTGGAGATGAAAAGGCTCTTAACCATAGCAGGTGTTTTACTGCTGGCCGTCTCGGCCCTCAAGGGCCAGGTCTTCAAGGTGGCGCCCAGCTGGGTCCACAGCTCTGATACAGGATTAACCCCCGTATGGATACACGCAGGCCCCTACATCAAGTTCAAGTTTGAGATATACGACATCTACGGCAAGCTTGTGTGGGACAGCACGGGCGTCATGAATTCGGAGGGCATAGCTAAGTGGTATGGCGTTACTAACGGGCGCAGGAAGGTTCAGTCCGGCCAATATATGCTCATAATGACAACCCTTGATCTTCCCGGATACGAGGGCTACCAACAGCGTGAGTGGATAGGGGTAACTTGGTAAGGAGGAAAAGATGATAGCGCTTGGAACAGCAGGGATTATAGCCACCAGCCTCCTGGGCGCCATGGCCGATGGCGGCATGCCCGGAGGATTGTATGATTACTGCGTGGGCGCAAGGCCCTTCGCGCTCGGAAAGGCCTTCACGGGCCTCGCGGACGACATAGAGACCATCTACTTCAACCCCGGCGGACTGGCATTCCTCCAGCGCAAGAATGTTATGGCCGGTACCTACTGGATGCCTAACATAATAACCGAAACCGGCGGGGTTGACTATAACTTCGCGGCGCTGAGCTTCCCAACGGCTACTTACGGCTCTTTCGGCATAACTGTAATCCAGGTGGATGCGCCTGACCTCATCCTATACGGCGATACAGCCGGCAATGAACAGGTCGTCTGGACGGGCTTTGCCCAGCGCGCCGGACTCTTTGCCTACAGCAAGTCGCTGACTCGCAGCCTGGCCATAGGTGGAAACCTCAAGGTCCAGTATGAGAGGGTTTTCTACTTCACTACCGCGGCTGTTGGCATGGACCTCGGTATGCTCTTCAAGCCCAACGATGACTGGTCCATAGGGGTTGCGGCCATAAACTTCCTCCCCATGACCGTTAAGCACAAGTCAGAGACCGAGAGATATCCGCAGGTCTGGCGTTTGGGCTTGGGTTGGCGGCCTCTGGAATGGTTCACAATAACAGTTGACGCATCCCACTCCTCCCACTACCAGAACTTCCACTTCTACGGCGGCGCGGAGGCAAGGCCACTTTCCTTCCTCTATATAAGGGGCGGGGCCAACCAGGAAGATATATCCGGCGGCGGCGGTTTTGAGGTGACGATAAGGGATGTGGTAGGCAGGGTTGATTACACTTACTCCTACAACCACTCCTCGCACACCATATATGAGGAGACCCAACAGCTATCCGGCACGATCCAGTTCTCCGGCTATCGTGTCTGGGCGAATGCTGACCCGAGGCTTATCTCAGCGACTGAGGGAGACATCAACAACTACTCCTACATCTACCTCCACTCCTTCCCCAGGCAGATGGCGGACGAGTGGACTGTCCTCATAAAGAAGCAAACCGGCGAGGTTGTAAGGGTTTTCAGGGGCGAGGGGGACCCGCCGGTTAGGATAGAGTGGGACGGAAGGGACGATTCGGGCCGCCTCGTTCCCCCCGGCAACTACAACTACTATTTTGAGGTTATAGACATGGGGGGCGAACGCTTCGTGAGGTCCGGCTACCTTTTGACCGTGAAAAAAGCGGAGGTTTGGTAAAATGGGTATCTTAACTGCCAATGCGCTCTTGCTGGCAACGCTGGGGGCCATGACCTATGATAACTTCTACAAGGCCTACCAGCAGGCAGAGATGTATTTCCAGCGCGGCGAGTATGACAAGGCCCTGAACATCTACAAGAAGATAGAGAAGGACGCGTTCAGGTTTGACTTCGGCTACGAGATACGCTACCGGATGCTGGAGTGCTACTTCAACCAGGGCGACTTCAACACCGCCGTCAAGGAGTTTGACAAGATGTCCAAGGACGGCCACATAAAGGGCACCTACATGGAACAGGAGGTTATCTACGCCCTTGCAGTGGCATACGCGATCCGGGGCGATATCCAGTATGCGAAGCAAATGGTTCAGACCCTCCAGGCCTACCCTTACTACAAGAACTCTCCGAGGACCAAATTCCTCCTTGGCATTATAGACTACCGTGAGGGCAAGTTTGACGAGGCCGTTCTAAAGCTCGCGCAGGCTGACTTGCCAGAGGCCAAATTCTTCTACGCGCGAACCCTCGCTCTGACGAAGCGCCCCCTTGACGCCATAGAGATCTACAAGCAACTTCTTTCTGAATACGCTGGCACGCCCATGGAGGGCCTCATCCAGTATGGAATCATAGAAGCCAACTTTCTCTACGGCGACTACAAGGGAACCGCGACCCTGGCCCAGGAATTCATAAAGCGCTACCACGGCCACCCGCTCTCCGACTATGTCCAGTATTACTGGGGCGTATCGCTTTACCGGCTTGATTACTATGACCAGGCCCTAGAGAAGATGAGCTTCCTGGCCAAGAAGAAGGAATTTGAGTTCCAGGGACTAGCGGCTTACTACGCTGGGTGTTGCGAGATGCAATTCAAGAAGTATGACGAGGCCATAAAATACTTCCAGACATCGCGCTCTTTGGCGGGGGACAATGTGGTCTCCACCATTGCGTTCCTCCGGATGGCCGAGTCCTACTTCTACAAGGGAGACAGCGCGCAGGCCTACCTAATGGCGGATCAGCTCCTCTCCTTCCCGCTGGCGCCGGAGGAGGGCGGCATAGGCGAATACATGCGTGGCGCTATCAGCTACTCCCTGGACAAATATGCGGCCGCTGTTCTCTCCTTCCAGACCGTAATAGAGAACTATCCCCAGTCCTACTTCCGCCGTCCAGCCATGGCCATGACCCTTCTTTCCCTGGTAAGGGGCCAGAGCTTTGACCAGGCAGTCCTCAAGGGCAACCTCTACTGGCCCGAAATCAACGCTGACACCACCTATGACCTCTGGGATGGCTGGTTTATCTTCGGGCTCGCGGAGGGTTCTTACTACGCTAATGCTCTCGGTGATGCTGAGCTCCGCTACAACTGGAACATCCAGCACGCTATCCACCGTGACCTCATTCTTCTCTCCAGGCTCGGGCTTGGCTGGGTATTTCTCCATGAGGGCCGCTACGACGACGCGCTCGCTCAGTTCCAATCTATAGAGGCCGCCGCGACTGATACCTCGGTCATAGTTGCCATACACATGGGCATGGGCGTTTGCTACTTCAACAAGGGCAAATACGAGGATGCATTCCGCGAGTTCACGGCCACAGCCAACGCGTTCCCCGAGCGGCACCAGGAGATGCCTGACCTTATCTATTACAAGGGCTATTCGGCGCAGGCACTCAAATACTGGGGCGATGCCATAAAGTTCTACGAGGAGTGCCTCACGAAGTATCCGGAGGCTCCTCGCTCTGCCGAGAGCGCTTTCAAGGCCGCCGATATCTACATGAAAGGCGGCGAATACGAGAAGGCCGGAAACCTTCTCTCTTGGCTCTTGGAGCACTATCCCAACTACTACCGCGCGCCCAGGGCGCAGTATATGCTCGCGGAGAGCAAAACCCTGACCAAGAAATACCAAGACGCCTTGAAGGAATACGATAAGTATCGCACCCTGTATACGGGCAGGGACCCGGATCTGGACAAGCAGGTAAGCGAGCGGATGCAGCAGATATACTACCTCTTGACCAGGGATAACCCTGAGATGGTAGATGAATTCATACAGGCTTTCCCTGAATCAGAGCTCGCGGCCGCGGCGCTCTACGAGCAAGCCGCAAAGGCATATGACGAGAAGAACGACTCCCTCGCGGCCGAGATATTCTTCCGCGTGGCGAACGAGTTCCCGAAATCCGAGCACACGCCAGACGCCCTTTATTACTCCGGAACCCTCTTCTACAAGCTGAAGAAGTTCTCCGAAGCCTCTGTCGCTTTCAAGAAATACAAGGACTTCTACCCCAACGGCAAGCAGATAAAAGAGGTGACCCACTGGCTCGCCATGTCCTACTTCGGACTCGGAAAATACAACGAGGCTGTTGCTACCTTTGATGAGGAGCTGAACAAGTTCCCTGATACCGAATACAAAGGAGACGCGCTCAAGTTCATGGGTATGGCCTATGTCCAGCTGGGCCAGACCGCGAAGGCCGTTAAGGTATTCCAGCAGGCTGTTGATGTCTACAACGCGGCCGGTAGGTTTGAGGAGGCAACCCAGCTGAATGAATACATAAAAACCCTTCCGCACTAATGGTTCGTTCTTGGTGTTTCTTCCCTTCTTCTCCTTCGGAGGAGAGGGGGGTCATTTTAGGCCTTGAAAAAACCGGGGTTTTCCCGTATAATATAAACCTGTGTGAGAGATGTAAGGAGGCAAAGAGATGAGCATCTTGAACATCTTCAAACTGTATGGCGTCTTTGATGGCGTCATCACCGCGGGCTCCTTCTTTGACAACCTGACCATGTTCTGCTTGCTGATATGCAGTATAGCTGACCTGACTCTGATCATAGAGCGTCTGGTTTTCTTCCTGAGAAGGCGCTTTGACCAGAACAAGTTCATGCGGGAGCTGGCCGAGTATCTGAAAGCCGGCGATGTAGATGGAGCCCTTGCTTACTGCGAGTCCAAGGATACACCCCTGCACAATGTGATCAAGGTCGGCATAGAGAACATAGAGCTTCCTGAGGACCGCATTCTTGACCTCATGGAATCCAAGGTTCTCTTTGAAAGGGACAGGCTGACCAGGTTCCTCTCAGGTCTTTCGTCCGTTGGCGCGATAGGCCCTCTATTGGGGCTCTTCGGGACGGTTGACGGTCTGATTGACTCGTTCCACCAGATAGCTGTCACGGGCACGGGCGGCCCTGAGGTCGTCGGAAAAGGTATATCTACAGCGCTGGTCACAACATGGGTGGGCCTCATAATAGCGATGCTCGCGACCGGCTTCTTCAACTACTTCACCAAGAAGACATCTGATATAGTGTCTAAGGTTGAGGCCGCCATGAGGGAATTTCTGGTGATCCTCGCGGCGGTAAGGGGGTGATAAGAGATGGCCAGGAGGACTAGCATCACCATAGAGGAAACTCAGAAGGTTCCTATTAACCTTGGGCCCTTCTCAGATGTCACTACCTCCTTGGTCATCATGTTCATGCTTTCCATACCCTTCATGGTGGAGTCAGGGATCTTCATAACGAGGTCCCTGGCCGCGAAGACCCCGCAGATGATGCAGCAGGCGAAGAAGTCCGACATAAAGGTCAACCTCTACCTGAAATCCGACGGCACAGTGATGCTAAATCAGGAGCCGGTTGATCCGAACCAGTTGCCCGACCTCATACCGCGCCTGCTCGCCCGCTCCATAGAGAAAAAAGCCATACTCTCGGCCGACCCTGAGGTTGTCTACGAGAGCGTCATAGAGTATATAGATATGCTCAAGGCAAACGGTGCTTCCGATGTCCTCATAATGAAGAGAAAGTCAGCCACAACGCCGACGCCTGAGGAACCAGGCGGTGAATAGGAGGTGAACTATGGCAGGAACCGAAGCAAAGATGGAACCCCCGGATATGAGCGCGATACTTTTCCCGTTGGCGGGGGTTATGATCATGGTCCTCGCGGTTGTCATAGGGAACGCCCAGGCGCTTTTTACCAATACCTCTGTCCAGCTGGAGATACCGAAAGCGAATGTGATTGAGGCTGACTTGGAGCAGATGATTCCCATCTCAATAGACAGGAACGGCGTCTACTACTATAAGGATCAAAAGCTCAGCGATGTGAAAGAGATCACGCCTAAGGTTGCGGCCGAGCAGAAGAAATACGCCGAGGATGCCGGTGACCCTGAGCTTGAGGGATTCCAGATGGTCGTCATCCGCGGGGACAAGTCTATACAGTGGGGCAGCGTCTTGGAGGCAATAGACGCTGTCAAAAGGGCAAAATGCAAGCGTGTCGTGCTTGCAGTAATCAAGAAAAGAGGGTGATAGCATGGCTATGAGATACGAGGTAGTTCTCCCTGAGGAGAAGAAGGAGAAGAAGTGGAAGATGTTTCTTATCTTCGCAATATCCCTTCTCCTTCACACGGGCGTTCTGTTTCTGTTCAGGGGACAGATAATAGGGGCCCTTTCAGAGGCCCGTCTCAGGGAGATAGAGCTCATGGAGGAGAAGCTGGCCCAGAAGAAGAATGTGAATCCAAAGGCCGCGAAGAAGCTGGAGCAGGAGAAGAAGAAGGAGGAGGAAAAGAAAGGGGAAAAGAAAGAGGGCGACAACAAGCCAGCCGGCAAGATGGATCTCGCGCCCAAGCTCTCCACGACCCTCCCCAATCCGAACATCAAGATAGGTGGGCCGAAGCTTAACATGGACCTCCCCCAGGACCTCAAGATCCAGATAGCCCAGACCCAGGTCCTCCCCGAGCAGATGACCGTCGAGAAGATAGACATAAGCCAGATCAACGCCCTTCAGAATATGGATGTCGGCATAGACATAGAGAACCTTGAGCCAAGCATGGATCTCGGCGCGGCGGATATGGTCATAGCTGTCTCCGGCACGGGCGCATCCACGGCGGACATCCTGGCAATGGAGGCTGTGCCCGCGGTTGGCCTGGGTGGCCCTGGCATTGAGGGCGCGCTTGGCGGAGGGCTAGGCTTTGGGGAGGAAGGGGGAGGCGGAGGCATAGGCTTTGGAGGTGGAGGTTCTGCTATAAACCTCGCCGAGTCCGGACCAGGACTAGCTCCTTCTACGGATATAAAGCTTGGTTCTGGCAGCGAAACCTTCAAGGCCGTAGAAGAGCAGCTTGGCGCCAGCTCAGCCGGACCCAAGTCCTCGCCAATGGAGCTCACCGGAGAGGTCGCGAACAGAAAGATCCTCACCAAGGTGAAGCCCACCTATCCGGAGAAGGCCAGAAAGGAAGGCTGGGAAGGCGTTGTGGTTCTGAAGTTCTGGGTTACTCCTGAG
>Ga0068707_1003727_pt1 | contig 10601 bp, 9 predicted proteins | sample YNPNPMetaG_FD_66600 | JGI IMG/M metagenome (GOLD analysis project Ga0068707, IMG submission 66600) | Anoxygenic and chlorotrophic microbial mat microbial communities from Yellowstone National Park, USA - YNP NP MetaG | ecosystem: Environmental > Aquatic > Thermal springs > Hot (42-90C) >... | reverse complement strand
AAATTGTAGTAAGCAGCCCGCCCGTAGGCAGCATCCAGTTGGCGGCCAGGTGATCCAACGTGGCCAGCAGCCCGCCCTCTTTGGCAAAAAGCTCAAATGTAGAAAGCGCCGGCACCGCCCCGAGGGAGAGGGAGCAGAGAACCGAGCCCGCGAAAACGCCCAGGGCTGAAAGCAGGCATGCCCGCGGACGCGACCAGCCCCGGCGATCGACCAAAAGGGAAGTAAGAACTTCCAGAAGCGAAATGGTTGAAGTCAGGGCGGCGAAGGCCACCAGCACGAAAAAGAGCGGGCCCAGAAGCACCCCTCCGGGCATGGCTGTATAGAAAAGCCGGGGCAAGGTCACAAAAAGCATTCCAATCGAGGATCCGGAAAGCTGGTTTTTTAACTCCGGAATGGAAAGAATGATGCTGAACATAATTATCCCGGCCACCAACGCCACCGCCGTGTCGAAAATCACCACCGAAAGCGCCGAGCGGAAGATCGAGACTTCTTTCTTGAGATAGGAACCATAGGTGATCATCGCCCCCAGTCCGAGCGACAGGGAGAAAAACGCCTGGCCCATGCCTTCCAAGGCGGCCTGGGGCCGGAGGGTGGAAAAGTCGGGGACGAACAATTTCTTCAGACCTGCTCCCGCTTGCGAAAGGGTCAGCGCCGTCACCAGAATGTATACCAGAATGAGCGCCAGGGCCGGCATCATTATCTTGGAGGCCCGCTCGATGCCGGAGCCGACGCCAAAGTAAACTATGACCGCGGTAAGAATGGAAAACAGGAAAGTCAATAAAACCTGCAGCCAGCCGTTAGACAAAAATATCGAAAACGCATCCTGGGCTGGCTCCTGGTAGCCGCCGAAGGACCAGCCGAGGCACTGCACCAGGGAGCTCAACGACCAGCCGGCAATGACCGTGTAATAGGATAAAATTACCGCCGCGCTTGCCACTCCCAGCCAGCCTACCAGCGACCAGCCCCGGCCGCCCAGCTTTTCGAACGCTGGTACCGGGCTGGCCTGGGCCAGCCGGCCCACGACGAATTCGGCCATCATGATAGGCAGCCCGAGCAGCGCCACCGCCAGAAGATAAACCAGCACGAAGGCTCCGCCACCGTTTTCCCAGGCAAGGTAAGGAAATTTCCACAGGTTGCCCAGACCCACCGCCGAGCCTGCCGCAGCCAGTACAAAGCCCAGACGCGAGCCCCAGTTTCCTCGTTCAGCCAACTTACTCCTCCTTTCCCTTTTGGCCGCATGGTAATAGATCGCCGCCCGGCGAACAAGGTTTCAAAGAACGATTGGGGTGGCTTTAGGTTTATGGCGCGTTGAATATTTTTCTTGACTTATCGTCTTGCCAAAAAGAGTATAAGCCGACCTTTGATCGGAAAGGAGGAACCGATGAAAAAGTGGCTAGTGGTGGTTTTGTCGACGGGGTTGATGGTTGCGCAGTGCGGTGGCGGTGGTGGCGGCGGAGGACAGGATTGCAACTCCCTCTGCCAGAAAACTCAGGCTGCGGGTTGCGATCCAAACTTCAACATGCAGGAATGTCTGGATGGATGCAACTGGGCCAAGACGAACATGCAGAGCGCATTTTTCAATGAAGCAGCTAATTGCTTAGACAAACCATGCGATCAACAAGAACAATGCACTCAAAACGCCATGTCGGCCTGCAGCATGCCGAGCAACAAAGATACAGTGATCGACGCCTATTGCAACAAGGGTGTACAGTGTGGGGATTTTCCTGATGTCGCTACCTGCAAAAGCGCTATTGGAACCCAGATGGACTCTGCTTTAAAGTGTTTCACTGAAACTGGTATAACAAACATAGCCAATTGCATTCAGAAAAGCACTTGCGACTCTAATGTTGATTCCTGCTTCGTCACTTAGAAGAAATTGTCGTATATCTCGCAGCTAGATAGAGCTTGATCTTCATCCCAGCCTGTGGCAGCAAAAGTTCCAGGGAGGCTGTCCCATGGCTGGAAAGACCGAGAGCAATCTAAAAACAGCTTTTACGGGAGAGGCCAAGGCCTGTTTGCGCCTGCTCGCTTACGCCGAACAGGCTGAGCGGGAGGGGTACGGTCAGGTGGCCAAGCTCTTTCGCGCCATCAGCGCCGCCGAGCGGGTGCATGCGCTTCGCCACCTGAAGTTGATGAAACTGGTCGGACCCACCGAAGAAAATCTCAAGGCTAGCTTCGAGCGCGAGACCTCCATCAGCGAAAACACCTATCCGCAGTTTATTCGGGAGGCCCAAGAAGAAGGCCAGCAGGCGGCGGCCCTCGGCTTTTCTCACGCCCGTGACGCCGAAAGCTTCCACGCAAAACTGTATAAAAATGCGCTGGAACATATGCTGGCTGAGACTTCTACCGATTATTACGTTTGCGGCGTATGTGGTTACGTGGCCGAAAATGGGGCGCCGGCCGAGTGTCCGGTTTGCGGCGCTCGGGCGGAAAAGTTCCAGCGGGTAACCTGAAGAAAGGCACGGCTCATGTCTGAAATCCCTTTGAGTTTTCTGCGTCGCATGCCCAAGACGGACCTGCACGTCCATCTAGACGGGTCGCTGCGGCTTTCTACGCTGGTAGAACTGGCTCGGAGAGAGGGTGTCGATCTTCCCGCCGACAGCGAAGCAGGCTTGCGGGAAAAGGTCTTCAAAGACAGCTATCAGAGCCTGGAAGAATACCTTACCGGCTTTGGCCTTACCACCAGCGTGATGCGTTCGGCGGAAAACCTGGAAAGAATCGCCTACGAACTCGCCGAAGATAATCAGCGCGAGGGAGTGCGCTACATCGAGGTGAGGTTTGCCCCCCAGCTTCACGTAAGGGAGGGTTTTGATACCCTGAATGTGTTGCGGGCGGTGTGTGGCGGCTTGGACCGGGCCAAGCAGGCCTTCAACAACCGGCCCGAGGTGCAGAGCGGCCAGGAGCCGCCATTTGAGTACGGCATCATCGCCTGCGCCATGCGCTATTTCGACGAACGCTCTTCCACCTATCACCGTTCCTTCATGGAGCTGCATCGCTACACGCCGCCCAACCGGCTTTATTCCCTGGCCTCCCTGGAGCTGGCCCAGGCGGCGGCCTATGCTCGTCGGCGCGAGGGGCTGCCGGTGGTGGGCTTTGATCTGGCTGGTCCGGAGGAAGGTTATCCTCCTCACCATCATCGCGAAGCCTACGAGTTCGCCCACCGCCACTTCCTCAACAAGACGGTGCACGCCGGCGAGGCCTACGGCCCGGAGAGCATCTTCAAGGCCATCACCGAACTACATGCCGATCGCATCGGCCACGGCTCTTCGCTTTTTAACCCCGACGCCATCACCGACCCGGACACCGCCGACCGGCGCCGCTACGTGGAAGACCTGGCCCAGTTCATCGCCGACCGGCGCATCACCATCGAGGTTTGCCTCACCTCCAACCAGCAAACCAGCCACGAATATCGCCGCCTTGAGCAGCACCCCTTCGGACAGATGATGAAGCACAAACTTTCGGTTACCTTGTGCACCGACAACCGTGCGGTGTCCAACACCACGGTTACCGACGAATTTGCCAAGGCGGTAAAGTACTTTAATCTCAACCTCAAACAAATAAAGAACCTGGTGGTCTACGGTTTCAAGCGCAGTTTCTTCCCACGCTCCTACGGCGAAAAACGGGCCTACGTGCGCCGCTGCATGGATTATTTCGAAAAGGTGGCGCTGGAAGAAGGGCTGGAAGAGCAACTGCGCCGCTCCTCTAGCGAGGAAGACCGCTGACCCTTCGTGTGGGCTCGAAGTTCAGAGAAAAAGTTCCACGGCCGTTTGCGAGCGATTGGCATCGAATCCCGGAATTTGTCGTTCGCAGGCGCGGCGGGCCGCTTCCAGAGTCAGCCGGTCGACATAGCCCAGACGGTGCGCCGCCCAGGCCAACTGATAGGCGTCGCTTACCGGAAGCAGCAGAGGCCCCAGGCGTCGAATTTCATGCGCAGCAGTGCCCCGGGCCAGGTAGATGAATATTCTTTCGACTCCGCCAGGCGATGGTTGCAACCGATCGAGGAGTTCTATAATGCAGCGCCGGTCGTCGCCGCTTACCGCAAGCTGCTGCATGGCTGATTCAGCGTCTCCGGCGCTCATGCCCTGGAGCAGACGGGCGTAGAGCCAAAACGCCTGGGGGTCGCTTTCGGTGTCATCGCCAAAGAGCACTTCCACCGAACGGGGGCGGGCCAGCCGGGCGGTAAGGAGGGCGCAGAGCTTAAAACCGATCTGCTCGCGCAGCCGGCCCGGCCGCAGGCCGGCCAATGCCCGCAGCCAGTCCTTGAAGAAAATTCCGTCGTGCTCCACGCCGTCGAGCAACATCTTGCGTTCGAGCACTGCCCGGAGCTGGGGCGGGCTGGCGGTGACGAAATATATGGGAGCGGCGGTGAATTCCGGCCCCGGCCCCCGACGCAAGCCGCGCAGCACCTCGGCCATGCCGGGCAACGAGCGCTTGTCCACGGCGAATTCCACCGGGATGCGCAGCAGTCCCTGCAATGATGAAAAATGGGTGTCGAGATAGGTCTTGTCGACGTCCCAGATGAAAACCCGCCCGGAAAAATCCGGAGAGTAACTGCGCATGTCCTGACCGACCAGAGGATAGCCTTTACCCATGTTTCGCTCACCGATAACGCAGCGCCGCCAGCTCGTTGCCAGTAGGTAGCGCCATGAGAAATTCCACCGCTCGGCCCATGGACCATTCCTCGTAGAGCAGGCCGTGGACCGCCCGAACTATAGGTAGCTCCAGGCCGAGCTGCAGCGCCTTTTGATAGACGGCTTTCGCAGTGGGCACGCCCTCGGCCACCTGTTTGAGGTTGCCCAGGATTTGGGGCAGTTTTTCCCCACGGGCCAGCCGCTCCCCCACCTGATGGTTGCGCGATAGCGGCGAGGCGCAAGTGGCCATGAGGTCACCGATCCCGGCCAGCCCGCCGAAGGTGAGCAATTCCCCTCCCATGGCCACGCCGAAGCGGGCCATTTCGCTCAAGCCGCGCGTAAGCAGCAGGGCCTTGGCGTTGTCCCCCAGGCTTAGGCCGTCGGCGGCTCCGGCGGCAATGGCCAGGATGTTCTTGAAGGCGCCGGCCAGTTCGGTGCCTACCACATCGCGGCCACTGTAGACGCGCAGGCGACTTCCAGCAAAGAGTGGCAGCACCGCCTCGGCCACCTCGTCGTAGGTCGAAGCGAGCAAGGCTCCGGCGGGATGTCCGGCCATCAGTTCCCGGGCCAGGTTGGGGCCGGAAAGAACGCCGATCTTGCGGGCGCAGGTCTCCTCTCGCAGGATCTGCGACATGCGCTTGAAGGTGTTCAGCTCCAAGCCCTTGGTGCCGTGAATCAGAATCTGATCACCGCCAATGAGGTCACCAACTTGGCGGGCCACCGTGCGGAAGGACTGCGAGGGCACGACCAGCAAAATGACCCGGGAGCGGCGCACGGCCAGCTCCAGATCGCAGACGGCTCGTAGCTCAGCCGGTAGGTCGAAGCCTTCCAGGTAGGCGCTGTTGCGGTGCCGCTGGTTAATTTCCTCGGCCTGCTGCGGACGTCTTACCCAGAGCAGCACCCGGCGGCGGCATTCGGCCAGGATCACCGCCAAGGCGGTGCCGAAAGAGCCACCGCCCAGCACGGCGATTTCGTAGAAAGCATCTGATGGCGACGACATGGTTCAGCCCTCTCGGTCCATAAGGCCACTCAAGCGATTGCCATAGTAGAGAAGCAGATTTCGCTGCTGGTGTTCGAGCCGATCGCCCCGGCGCAGCAAAGCCGGGCGCGAGTGATAGGCGCTCAGGTGGCTAAGCGCCTCGGCCATCACCGCCACCGGATCGGCGGATTTGAGGGTGTCATCCAGGCGCAGCTGCCCCCGTTGTTCACTGGCGCGTAGGAGGCTCAGCTTTTCTTCCAGACGCCGGTAGACTTCGCGCAGGTCCAGCTGCGGCTCGCGCCCGCCGTGGCGGAGCAGCCGGAAAAGGTCGAGCCCCGGGTTTTTGGCTTTGAGCAGGTCGAACACCGCGGCCGCCACCACATTTATGGGCCTGAGCACCGTGCAGCGGCGGAACTCGGCTACAATGGCATCTGCCAGCTCTCGGGTGTACTGCTGATCGCGCTGGGTCGAGAAGGTGGGGCTGCCGTCGGTGTCCAAAACGTAGCGGCGGCGATCAATGGGCCGGCCCCGCTGGTCGTGGGAGACGCCTTCTTCGTCCACTCGGTTGCCGAAAACGTCCAACGGCTGACCCACCACTAGATGGATAGTGGAATGCAAGGAGAAAATCTGCCGCACCCATTCGAAGATGCGCCGCGGTTTGGAAAACTCGTCGTCGTCGATGATGAAGCGGCTCTTGCCGGTCTCTTTTAGGTGATCCTCGATCAAAGTCTCGGCTTCCAGTACCAACTGATAGTTGAGGGTGCAGGGTACCACGAAAACGTCCGCCGGCCGGCGGTCGTTCTTCAGGTTGTGTATATAGGCGTCCAGGCCCATGCCCAGCAAGCCCAGCTTCAGGCGGTCTTCCACCCGCCCGCTTCGGCAGCGGGTGCCGCCCGGGAAGAACATGTTGTGGTAGCCAAGTTCCATGGTGTAGCCAGCGTAGGTTTTGAGGACATCCTTGTAAACTGGGGCCTGTTTGCGCCGGTCGACTTTGTAGGCCCCCAGGTGATGCATGAAAAAACCAATCAGGCGGTTTTCGAAAAGATTCAAACCCGCCCCGTAGGTGAAGGGCGGCAGGCCCAGCCGGTAGATGGCGTAGCCGAGCAGTATGCTGTCGAGGTTACTAGAGTGAGTGGAGACCAGAATCAAGGTGCCTTTTTGGCTCAACTTCTGCAGGGCAACTGTCTCCCCCGAGATGATCAGCTGATCGAGAAGCGGCGAGGAGCCCTGCAGTGTCTCCAGCAAGCGAAGCGGGGTGACGCTGTTGAGGAGCAAACTCAGGCCGGCCGGCACCACCGCAGTGGCCAGGCGATATACCCGCTGGTCAAAATGCCCCATGACCTCGTCGATGAAACGTTCGATCACTTCGGCCAGCAGACGACGCCGGTCGCCATTTGCCTGCACCAGGCGTCTTTGCAACTCGTCGTAAAAAACTTGTTCCCGGCGACACCGTGTCTTGTCCTTTTCGCTCTCCAGCCGCCGGCGCTCGTGATAGATGGTCTCCAGCAGGGCGTCTTCGGCAGCGGTTGGGCTGCCGGCCCAGCGGTCGAGTACCCGCTGCAGCACTTCGGCCCTCACCCGGGCTTTGTCTTGTGGATGCAAGGTAACGCCTCCCCGTCGGAAAGAAAAATGGCGGAAGTGCATGGGAATCGAACCCACCCAACGCGCCTCTGGCACGTTGCTCCGGGTTTGAAGCCCGGGGGGCCCACCAGTGGCCCTGGCACTTCCGCACAACCGAATCGATGCTATGTTACTAGTGGGTGGCCTGTCAAACTCAGGCTTGAGCAGTTTTTTCGGGCGAGTTGATTTCCGAGGTGCGCAGACGCGTCGGGCGCTTGGTGGTGTGCTTGGTGGTGTTGATTTCTTCCAGCGGGCGGCGGCGACCCTGGTTGTCCGGGATATCGTCGTAAGGTGCGGAGGGAGTGGACAGACGAGTAAGCCGGGCTCCGATGACCTTCGAGGCGAAGCCGGCAGCGGCTTTCAGCGGCCGCAGCCAGGCGGGGGCCAGTTTGTCACGGCTCCAGTAACGCCCCGTAAGATCCATGTACACCCCCAGGGTCTGCAGCGCGGTGGGCCAGTCTAAGGTGCTTACCATGATGTCGGCCAGGCCGAAGGGTATGGAGTAGGGAATGAAGCCCCGGGCGTATTCCAAGGCCCAGATGCCGTCGGTAAAATTCATGCCCCGGGCTTGTCCCGGCCCAACGTAGATGCGGTCGCCGGGGCGGTAGATGCGTTTTTCGAACTGGCCTTCGGCGTAGTACCAGGCCTCGCCTTCCAGAACCGTGTCCCAGAAGCCGGCCAGGTGGCGGCCGCTATGGCCTTCGGAGCCGATGGGCGTGCCCCAGAGGATCACGTATTCCATGAGCGAGGCGAAGCAGACTTTCATCTGGATCATCACCCCGCCGGCAATGCTGTATATCCAGGGCTGATCGCGGTGGATAAGCCCGGGATAGGCCTCTTCCATGGCCTTTTCCACGGCTTCGAACATCTGGGGCTTGGGCAAACCTACTCCCTTCAGGGCGCAGTCGTGCAACACGTCGGGGTCGAAAAGATATTTCATGTTTCCTCCTTGTTTTAAAAACCCTTCTGCGCCTTATTAGCGAATATTGGTTGTGTTATCAATACCTTGTTTGACAGCCGAGCCAGTGGGTTTTAGGATAGGCGCGCTATGGCAAAGATACGCTTGCAGAGAGTCGCCGAACAACTGCAGCAAGAGATAAGCTCGCTGGTTACCAAGGGCATCAAGGACCCGCGCATCGGCATGGTGACCATAACCGGTGTAGAGGTAAGCCCTGACCTGCAACAGGCCATGGTGTTCTTCGCCACCTCGGGCGGGTCCGACGAGCGCGAACGCTCCCGCCAGGGGCTGCAGAGCGCAGCCGGCTTCATCCGCAAGACTCTGGGCCGGCGGCTGCGGCTCAAGGTCGTTCCCGAATTCCACTTCAAATACGACGAAAGCTTCGATCGCGGCGACCGCATCGAGAGACTGCTTGCCAGACTGCAGAGCGAAAAAACGCCCGAGAACGAAGTGCGCGGCTCGGCCGAAGATATCGCGGAAATGCTCAAGGCCGACCGGCGATATTTGTTGGTCACCCACAACAACCCCGACGGCGACGCCATAGCATCGTTGCTCGGCCTGCGGTTGATGCTGGAAAAACTGGGCGCAGAGGTGGTGGCCTACGCCACCGATCCCGTCCCGCACAATTTTCGCTTTCTGCCCGGGGTGGAGCGCATTGTAAAAGAAGTGCCTGCGGGCCGCTTCGATTGCACGGTAGTGCTCGACTGCTCGGAGCTGGAGCGCTGTAGCCCGCTTCCTCCGGCGGAGGTGCGCGGGGTACTTTTGAGCGTCGACCACCACCTGGTGTCCATCCCCCTCGGCGACGTTTACTACATCAACCCGCGGGCCTCGGCCATCGGCGAGATGCTGGTGGAGGTGCTGGACTTTCTACCCATCGAAGCCGACGCCGCAATGGCTACCTGCCTGTACACCTCGATTCTTTCCGACACTGGCTCCTTCCGCTATTCCAACACCACCCCACGGGCCCTGGAGACGGCGGCGCGGCTAGTGGAGCTGGGCGCTTCGCCCTGGCAGGTGGCCTTCGAAGTATACGAATCGCAGCCTCCCGAGCGCATGGCCCTGCTGGCCCGGGTGCTTCCTACGCTTAGAGTGGACGGCAAGGGGCGCATCGCTTCCATAGTCATCACCCGCAAAATGATGGAAGAGACCGGTGCCACCCTGGACATGGTCGACGGTCTTATCAACTATCCCCGGGCCGTGAAGGGGGTGGAGGTGGCCGTCCAATACCGCGAGATCGAAGACGGCAAATATAAGGTAAGCTTCCGCTCCGCGGGCAACGTCGATGTGGCGCGCATTGCTGGCGAATTCGCCGGCGGCGGCCATCGTAACGCCGCCGGCTGCACTCTGGAAGGGGACATCGACCGGGTGCGCGAACTAATCAACCAAGCCGCCCTAAGTCAGATGAAATGAGCCGGGAACTCGACGGCGTTCTTTGCCTGGATAAGCCGACCGGGCCGAGTTCTTTCGCCGTGGTAAAAGCAGTGCGCGCAACGCTGGGCATAAAGCGGGCGGGACATACCGGAACCCTCGATCCGGCAGCCAGCGGCCTGCTGGTGGTGGCGCTGGGGCAGGCCACCCGCCTGATTCCTTTTCTGGAGACGGGCCGGAAGCGGTATCTCGCCCGGGTGGAGCTGGGCCGGGCCACCGACACCCAGGACGCCCAGGGGGAGGTCGTCGAAGAAAAACCGGTGCCGCTGTTTTCAAAAGAAAACATTGAGAGCGTCCTGGAAGCTTTCCGCGGACAGATAGAGCAGGTGCCACCCATGTTCAGCGCCCTTCGCCACAAGGGTCGTCGCCTTTACCAGCTCGCCCGCCAGGGGCATGAGGTGGAACGGACGGCGCGCAAAGTGCACATCTACCGGTTGGAGCTTCTGCGCTTCGGCGAAAAGCTGCTGGAACTGGATGTGGTCTGCTCGCCGGGGACTTACATCCGCTCGCTGGCGGCGGACCTGGCCCGCCGGCTGGGAACGGCCGGGCACCTGGCCGCCCTCAGGAGGCTCGAGACCTGCGGCTTTGGTCTCGATGGTGCGGCGGCTCCGGACGCCGGGCGGGAAGAACTTCTCCGGGCGGTGATTCCCTTGGAAAAGGCCCTCGAGCGATTTGAGCGCCTCGAGCTGGGTCAGGAAGAAGCCGAAAGGCTGGCGGCCGGCGGCTTTCTTCAGGCGCCGGCTGATGTTGAGCAGGGAAAGCTTTTTGGGATTGTGGCTCCGGCGGCCTGGGTGCTGGCCCGGGTGGTTCGCAAGGAAGGCGGGCCGGTGCTCAAGCCCGAACGGGTATTCTCCCGGCCGGACCGATAGCGCTAGTTTCCCGGCCAATACAAAGCCGAAATGCCTGGGTAGTGTATCAATTTGTGTGTCAGGCAGAAAGGGGGTAACTCCTTTTTTAGAACATTTAGTAAAGAAAGGAGGCCCCC
>Ga0068707_1003726_pt1 | contig 10601 bp, 9 predicted proteins | sample YNPNPMetaG_FD_66600 | JGI IMG/M metagenome (GOLD analysis project Ga0068707, IMG submission 66600) | Anoxygenic and chlorotrophic microbial mat microbial communities from Yellowstone National Park, USA - YNP NP MetaG | ecosystem: Environmental > Aquatic > Thermal springs > Hot (42-90C) >... | reverse complement strand
GCCGCCAGGGGTGGGGGGGAGAAGTACGCAATCGCCTTGGCAAGGGGGTTGTCGGAAAGGGGGCACGAGGTCCACGTCTTCTCTCAGCACTGGGCTGACCCGCCCCGAGGGGTCCATTGCCACCGCCTTCCGTTGATATCGTATCCCAGATGGGGCAAGGTGCTATCCCTTGCCCTCTATGGGAGCAGGGTACTCACTTCCAAGGATTTCGATGTGGTCCAGGGATTCGGTGGGGTGCCCTCGGTGGATGTGCATCGGCCGGGAGGCGGTTCGGAGTTGGCCTGGCTGCGACAGGAGATTCGCTCGAGGGGACAAGGGTTTGGCCCGAAGGCCGCCGCGACGGCAAAGGCCTTGGGCCTCAAACTGGCAGTGAACCTCCTTGTGGAGAGGGCCATCTATGGCAAGGTGGGAGGCCCCGCGGTGGTGGCCAACTCGCAAAAGGTCCGGGCCGACATCCTCCGCTATTACAGGGCCATGGACGTGCGGAGGATCCGTGTCATATACAACGGGGTGGACCTGGATCGGTTTCATCCGAGAAACAAGGATCTCCTCGGGAAGAAAATGCGCGAGGGGCTTCTGGTCGGCCGTGACGAGGTGGTCCTGGCCTTCTTGGCCCACAATTTCCGTCTGAAGGGGCTCCACTGCCTCATGGAGGCGCTCCGGAGGGTCCGTGAGCGAGAGGGGAATTGGGTCCTCCTCGTCGGGGGTCGAGGCAGACAGGCTCCTTTCGTACGTTTGGCTCAGCGGCTCGGGATCGGAGAGCGCGTTCGTTTTCTCGGTCCGGTGGAGATGCCCGAGGCCCTGCTCGGGGCATGCGACATCCTGGTTCATCCCACGTTCTACGACCCCTTCTCCAATGTCTGTCTCGAGGCCATGGCCAGCGGTGTCCCGGTCGTCACTACCAGACACAATGGGGCCGCGGAGTTAGTCGAGGAGGCCATCTCGGGCTATGTGGTCCCAGGGCCCGAGGCAGTGGATCTCTTGGCAGAAGGCATACTGGCCATGATGGACGGCGGGTTGCGGGAGAAGATGGGGATGGAGGCGAGGCGCATCGCGGAAGGGATGTCCTGGGACAGACACATAGTGGCCGTAGAGGGCCTCTACCGCGAGCTGCTGGGGGTGGCGCACAGCGAGGGTTGTCTCCGGTATGGAGGATGAAGCCCGTCGCCAGGCCCTGAGGGTCATGTTTCTGATACTCGGCGCCGAGGCGCCCAGCAGCAGATACAGGGTCCTCCAGTACCTCCCCTACCTGAGGGAGGAGGGCATAGAGCCGGTAGTCCATGAGTTGGAGGGAGGGGAAACGGGAAGATGGGTCGCCATTTGGAGGGCGAGGCGCTTTCCCGTGGTGTTCGTCCAGAAAAAGCTGCTTACCCTCCCGCAATGGCTCGGGATGAGATCAGGATCGCCCAAGCTGGTCTTCGACTTCGACGATGCCATAATCTACCGGGACTCGGCCAAGGGGGCGGGCCTCTCCCTGGGCCGTTTGAGGAGATTCAGGAGGATCGTCAGGTCGTGCGACTTGGTGATTGCTGGCAACAGCTACCTGCGGGGCTTGGCGCAGGAGGACGCACGGAGGCTCCTCACCATCCCGACCCCTATCGATTTGCGGCGGTACACTCAGAGGGGCCATGGGCGTCGCGAGACCTTGAAGATAGGATGGATCGGCTCTCGAGGGACGCTCTTCTACCTGGAAAGACTGGAGGGGGTCTTGAGGGATGTGTGCCGCAGGACGGCTGGGGTCAAGGTCAAGGTGGTGTCCGATGCCTTTCCCAGCTGGGAGGGGATACCTCTCGAATGCAAGCATTGGTCCTACGAGGAAGAGATAACGGATCTGCACAGCTTCGACATCGGCATAATGCCGCTTACCGACGACCCTTGGAGCAGAGGGAAGTGCGGTTTCAAACTGCTGCAGTACATGGCCGTAGGGTTGCCTGTCGTGTGTTCCCCGGTGGGGGTCAACGGTGAGATCGTCAGGGATGGGGAAAACGGCCTTCTCGCCCGGGGTCCCGAGCAGTGGGCGAGTTGTCTCCATCGCCTCCTCAGGGACGGCCAGATGCGCAGTAGATTGGGGGAGTCGGCCAGAAAGACCGTGAAGGAGGGATACGCTCTGGAGGAGTGGGCCGGACGGATGGCCCGTGCCCTTTGGGAGATCTCAGGTATCCCGAGGTAGGTTCCCGTCGTGGAAGAGATTCAAGAAGGCTCGGGCAGCCGCGGAGGTTATGAGGGCCTCGAGCTGGACAACGGCTGGCGGTGGTGGGTGCTCTCGAGGGAGCGCGAGGGGCTCTTGCCTGTCATGGCCGGCATAGAGACCGTGGAGTCCGGCTCGGGTTTCCGGCTCATCAGATCCTCCATGGTGAGGTGTGTGGGGGCATTGGCCCTGGAGAACGGCCCACATGTGATCGTCAAGCGCTATCGCCCGAGGGGCCTCATCAGGGTCCTGAGCATGAACATGCGGGGACCCCAGTGGAGGCGGGAATGGGAGGCCGCCCACAGGATAGTGAAGCGAGGTCTCCGGACCGCGGCGCCTTTGGCCCTGGGGGAGAAGAGGCGGGGTTGGTTGGCCACGGCAGGTGCAGTGGTCAGCTCGGCTCTGTTGGGATGGCCCTCTTTGTTGGAGGCTTTCTCTGCTGATGGAATCCGCTCCAGCCACTTGGAAATGGAGGATCTACCGGCGGTCGTGGGCCGGTTTGTCTCCTCCCTTCATGAGGCTGGGGTGTTCCACAGGGACCTCCATGGTGACAACGTGTTGGTAGCCTGGGAGGGCGGATCCCCGGCGCTGGTCCTGCTGGATCTCCACAGACTCAGATGTCCCGTCAGGGTTTCCCTCCGCAGCCGCCTCTGGAACCTGGCCCAACTCCTCGCCTCCCTGCAAGGAAGGATCTCGCAGGTGGAGGAAGAGGCGATCTTGAGGGGGTATGTGGAGTCGAGCCACCTGGATCTGTCCCTGCCCGAACTCCACAGGGATGTGGCTCGCCTGAGGGAGAAGCTCGCGCGAAGACATGAGAGGAGCCGGAGCAAGCGGTGCCTCGTGGAGAGCAGTTCTTTCGTGGTGCGGCGGTGGAAGGGGCTCAAGGTCTACGCCAGGAGGGGTTTCCCCGTGGAGCGGCTTCAAGAGATACTCGATGAGGCCAGGTCCATCGTGCAAAAGTCGGATCCGAGGGCGCTGAAACTCTCCCCGGAGAGCCGCGTTACCCTGGGCCGTCTGGCCGCCAACGGAGAGGGATTCGGCATCTGCGTGAAGGAATATCCTTTCAGGGGGGCAGCGCGGGCCCTGCGATACAGCCTGGGCACATCTCGCGCCAAGGCGTTCTGGAAGGGGTGGTGGGGCGCCAAAGTGAGGGGCTTTCCGGTTCCCGAGGTCCATCTGATGTGGGAGGAAAGGAAACTGGGACTCCTCACAGGGTGCGGTGTGGTCATGGAGGCCATGGACCGGGCGCTCGGATTGGACAGATATGTCTCCGCCCGTTTCTCGCATCCTCTGGATCGCCGGATCCTCAGGGTGAAGAGGAAGCTCAATGCCCAAATGGCCCTCCTTTTGGCGGGACTTCACCGAAAAGGGGTCCTTCACGCAGATCTCAAGGCAGGCAATATCGTCGTCGAGGAAGACCAGGACGGACCCCGCATCCTTCTGCTCGATCTGGATGCAGTGCGCTTCAAGAGATCCTTGTCGAAGCGGGACGTGATACTGAACCTGGCCCAGCTCGATGCCTCCATGCCAGCGTCGGTGGGGGTAAGGGAGAGGTTGAGGTTCATGGTCAATTACCGGCGCGGCATGGGGGGGGGCGAGGATGTGAGGGGCCTTCTCCGAGAGGTCCGGGCCTTGAGCCTGGCGAGGAGAAAGGGATGAGGGTGCTGCATCTCTTCAGCGACTGGAAGTGGACCGGCCCCGCCGAGCCCACACTGAGCCTGTGCAAGGGACTCATGGAACAAGGGATCTCCGTGACCCTCGCCTGCAGGAGGCCCCTGGAGGGATACCCCCAATCCGTATGGGAAAAGGCGGTCCAAAGGGGGGTTCCCACCACGACGGAGCTCCATCTCAATCGATATCTCAGGCCCGTGGATACCATCAAGGACCTGAGGGGCCTGGCTCCATATCTGCTGGAGAATCGTTTTGATCTCATCCATTGTCACCTATCCCACGACCATTTCCTGGGGGGGTGGGCCTCGAGGCGGCTTCGTCCCGTGGTCCCGGTGGTGAGGACGAACCACAAGGCCAGGCCCCTCAAGGCCTCCCTGGGCAACCGCTGGCTCCTCAAGAGGTGGACGGACGGCCTCATCGAGTTCTCCAAGGTTTCGGAAGAGCAGGATGTGCTGGCATTTGGCCTGAGCCGCAGCAGGGTCTTGAGGGTGGAAGGGGCTGTGGATCTGGAGAGGTTCGATCCGGCCAAGACCGGCGCGCAAGTAAGGGCGAAGCTCGGCGTGCGCGAGGGCGAGCTCCTCATCGGTGTGGTGGCCAGGATGCAGAGGCACAGGCGATTTGACTTGATCCTGGAGGCGATGGCCATTCTGAAGGACAGGGGCTCGCCCGTGAAACTGATGATCCTGGGGAGGGGCACCCGTATGCAGGAGGTGGCTGTGGAGCCGGCCAAGAGGCTCGGTATTCAGGATCGAGTGATCTTTCCAGGTTATCGTCTAGAGGATTATGTGGACTACCTGGCGGCGATGGACATCAAGGTATTCCTGGTCCCCGGCTCCGATGGCACATGCCGCGCCCTCAGGGAGGCCATGGCCATGGGGAAGCCGGTGGTGGCCACCCGGAGGGGAATGCTCCCCGAGATCCTGGAGGGGGGGCGGGCGGGCCTCCTGGTGGACGAGGACCCGCAGGACCTGGCGGAGGCCATCTCGAGGCTGGCCACGGACAGGGGGCTCAGGGCCTCGATGGGAGTCGCTTCCAGGGAGAAGGCCCTGAGGGATTTCTCGGTGAAGGCACAGGCCTCCAAAGTGGCGCGTTTTTACGAGGCGCTCTTGGGCATGGGGCCTCTGAGGTGAGGGGTTGCTGCGAGCCCCTTTTCAGGGTAAATAGAAGACGAGCCGGGCGATGTCCTTTTGGGACCCGGGGGGCCAAGGCGGGGCAGGGGGCCTGGAGAAAGGGGAGGCGAGGATGAAGAGAGAGGACTTCGTCGTCTTTGGAAAGCCCCGCATCGAGCAAGAGGAGATCGACGAGGTGGTGGATTCCCTGCGCTCGGGGTGGCTTTCGACAGGCCCGAAGGTGGCGCGATTCGAGGAGATGTTCCGGCAGTACGTGGGTTGCCGTCACGCTGTGGGTCTGAACTCGTGCACCGCGGGGCTCCATCTGCTACTGCTGGCTGGAGGCATCGGGCCGGGGGACGAGGTGATCACAACCCCTTTGACCTTCGCTGCTACGGCCAACGTGATCGTGCACGTCGGCGCAAGACCGCTCTTCGTGGATGTGGACCCCTCCACCATGAACATCGACCCGCAGCAGGTCTCCTTGGCCCTCGAGGCCCGCGCTGGCCGCGTGAAGGCCTTGATGGTGGTGCATCTGGCCGGGCGTCCTTGTGCCATGAGGCCGCTGTGGGACCTGGCTGAGAAATGGGGATTGATGATCTTTGAGGACGCCGCACACGCTACGGAGGCCTGGTACAAGGGGAGAAAGATCGGGACCCTGGGGGATGGTGCAGCGTTCAGCTTTTACGTCACAAAGAACTTGGTCACCGGAGAGGGCGGGATGGTGACCACCGATCGAGACGAATGGGCCGACAAGATCAGGATATTGAGCCTTCACGGAATGAGCAAAGGGGCTTGGCGCAGGTACTCGGAGTCAGGTTACTCCCATTATCAGATCCTTTACCCCGGGTTCAAATACAACATGATGGACATTCAAGCGGCCATGGGCATCCATCAACTCCCGCGCCTGGGCAGATACCTCGCGCGGCGGGAGGAAATCTGGACGGCCTACGACAGGGCCTTTGAGGACCTGCCGGTTCGACTCCCGACCCCTCCCGAAGAGGACGTTGTACACGCACGTCACCTCTATACCCCGCTGCTGGAGCTGGAGCGGCTTCGGGTGGACCGCGATGCCATAATAGAGGCCTTGCGGGATGAGGGGATAGGCACAGGTGTCCACTTCATCTCTCTGCACCAACAGCCGTATTACCAGCAGGCTCACGGCTACAGGGAAGGGCAATTCCCGGTGGCCGAGGACATCTCGCGGCGGACCCTCTCTTTGCCCCTTTCGGCCAAGCTCACCGACGGGGAAGTGGACAGGGTCATAGAGGCGTTTCGAAAGGTCCTCATTCGCTACGAGAAGGGGTGAAGGTGCGCCTTCGAGACGTGCTGTCGCCGTCGCAGAGGCGGCTGTGCGGGATCCTTATGGGGAGCGATCCTCGGCAGGCGGGGAGTCGGTAGACACCGTGGGGGGAGCGAGCCTTTGGAGCTCTCCGTCATCATAGTCAACTGGAATACCAGAGGGCTGCTGCTTCGCTGCCTGACTCACTTGATGGGGCTCGGTCTACCAAGGGAGAGCGAGGTGTTGGTGGTGGACAACGGGTCCACCGACGGGAGCCCGGAGGCCGTTCGATCCTCTTTTCCCGGCGTTCACCTGCTGAAGAATAGCGAGAACATGGGCTTTGCGAGGGCCAACAACCAGGCCCTGAGCCGTGCTCGGGGCAGGTACATCTTGCTGCTCAACACGGACTGTTTCCCCGAACGGGGGGCCATCGAGGCGCTGATAGAGGCCATGGAGTCTCACCCCAGGGCGGGCATCGCAGGCGGGGCGCTTCGGCATCCGGACGGGAGGCCCCAGAACTCCTTCGGTGCGGCCCCGACCCTGGCCACTGAGTTGATGCCCAAGTGGCTCCTTCAGACCTTCTTGCCGAGGCGTTTTCCCGGCAAGGGCAGGCCCATCGGGGCTCCTGTCGAGGTGGAGGCCGTCAAAGGGGCCTTTCTCTTGGTGCGAAGAGAGGCCTGGGAGCAGGTGGGGGGACTGGACGAGTCGTATTTTTTCTTCTTGGAGGAAACTGACTGGTGCCTTCGAATGCGCAAGGCCGGCTGGACGGTGCTTCACGTTCCAGGGGCTCGGGCCGTGCACCTTCAGGGCCGATCTGCCCAGGGGGATCTGCCAGGGGCAAGGGTTGAGTTCTACCGGTCGCGTTACCGATTCTTTCTGCTTCACAGGGGGCAGACCTCATCGATGATGCTCAGATGCGGGCTCTTGCTGAAGGTCGTGGCGAACTGGATATCGTCCGGTTTTCTGGCCGCTCTTGCTGGGGGGAAGGGAGCTAGGTGGAAGGAGAGGCATGCTGTGGATGGGGTCTTGCTGAGATGGCACCTCAACGGCTGCCCGGATGACTGGGGGCTTTCGAAGGGCATTGCGAGCCACTGAGGGAGAGACCATGACCGGATCGAGGGAGACGCCCAGGAGGATCGCCAAGGCCTACATTCGGCGCATGCAGCAGTGGCCGCGCATGTTCGGCCGTGTCAAGATATTGGTGGTCGGCGACCTGATCGTGGACGAGTTCGTGTGGGGGAGGGTGAACAGGATCTCGCCGGAGGCCCCTGTGCCGGTGGTCCAAGTGACCGACCAGAGCCTGCGCCTTGGAGGGGCCGCCAATGTTGTCAACAATCTTCAGGCGTTGGGGGCAAGGGTCCTGGTCAGCGGGTTGGTGGGGGAAGACGAACCTGGGCGCTGGTTGATCCACGAACTCGAGAACAAGGGCATCCCGACGGGCGGCATCCTGCGCGACTCTGGCAGGTCTACCACCCTCAAGACCCGGATCATAGCGCACAGCCAGCAGGTCGTCCGCATCGATCGTGAGCAGCCCGCCCCCGTTACCCCTTCGCAGCAGGATGAGATCTGCGAGTATCTCAGGCGGGAGGCACCGACAGTCGACGGGATCATTGTCTCGGACTACGGCAAGGGGGTGGTAGGGGAGGCGGTCATGGGGACTGCCAGGGAGATGGTTCAGAGTCATGGTCGGATAGTCGCAGTGGATCCCAAAGTCAGCCGTTTTTCCCTCTACCGGGGGGTCACAGTGGTCACCCCGAATCATAAAGAGGCAGCCTTGGCCGCAGGTGTGGAGATCTCCTCCGAGGAGACCCTGATGGCTGTGGGGAAGAAACTCCTGGCCGAATTGGGCTGCAAGATACTGCTCATCACCCGGGGGGAGGAAGGTATGAGCCTCTTTTTGGATGCGGGTGACCACCTGCACATCCCCACCGTTGCGCGGGAGGTCTACGATGTGACCGGGGCCGGGGACACGGTGGTGAGCGCCTTTACCTTGGGCCTGTGTGTGGGGGCCCCTCCTGCGGAGGCCGCGCTCATAGCCAATCTGGCGGCAGGGATAGTGGTCGGTGAGGTTGGCACGGCCACGGTGAGCAACCAGCGCCTCCAAAGGGTGCTGCGCGGGGTGGATGGCATCCCTTGACCGGGGCAAGGGAAGGCCGTCGTAAAGTGATCAGGGGTCGGTGGTAGCGTCTCTCGGAGCGGCTCGGCGGAGGCGCTTTGATTTTCCAGGATTCGGGCCTGGGGGTAGCCCTCTCGGCCGAAGCAAAGCTGAGGCCGACCGGATCTTGTTGAGACCGAACGGACCAGATAGACGGAACAGACGGAATAGACGGAACAGACCAGAGAGACGAAACAGATCAATGCCGCCCACCCCCCGTGACCAATTGCCAGCCATCGAAAGTGCCCATGAGGAGCGCCTCGTCAAGGTGGGTTCGTCTGGAGCCGTCCGATTCAGTCGCAAAGGCGGAACCCGCGCAGCGGGCCTGGATCCGGCAGTGCGGATGCCCTGATCCGAGTGGGGAACGACATGGCCGCCCAAAGGGGGGCGATGCGGATGAGGGCTTGAAGATCCGTTCCCTTTGGCGTATGCTTTACGACCGAGAAAGGCCCTTGGTAGCCAGACAGAGGCCGTGATCCGATTCGAATGAGGCCAGGCGAAAGAGGCTTCGGGCGATCAGGACGGCCTAGCCCACTGGTCCTTGGTTTCCCTTCAAAAAAGAGTAGCTTCATGGCATCGTTGAGTCAGCCTGGGACGGCGTCGGGGCCCTCTCCGCAGGCCAAACTGGTCATGAGTGCCCTTTTTTGCGACGTGGGGTTGGAGGGGGAGCTGATACGAGCGCTGGAGGGGGAGTTTGGGGGGGTGGACTTGGTCAGCGAACGTCTCCCGTTTGACCATACTCGCTACTATGAGCGTGAGATGGGGAGGCCGCTTCACCGCCGAGTCTTGTCTTTTCGGGATCTTGTGACGGCTGATTCGTTGGTGGAGGCCAAGCTCAAGGCGCAGGCCCTGGAGGCGCGTTTTGGGAGACCGGGCGGCCAAAGGAGGGTGAACCTGGACCCCGCGCTCCTCGGCCTTCACAATTTCGTCCTGGCCACTCACAAGGGTTATGCCCATCGTATTTACCTCGGCAAGGGCGTTTACGGCGACCTTGCCCTGATCTATCGGGACGGCGGATTTCGTCCGCTGGAGTGGACGTATCCAGATTATGCCTCTGCCCCCATGGTGGATCTCCTGGATCAAATCCGGGCCGTTCTAGTCTGGCAGAGGAGGGGTTCCAGGGGAGGGAAGAGAGATGCTCCTTAGCATGACCGGGTATGGTCAGGCCGAGGTGGAGGGAATGTGTCACCGCATTTCCGTGGAGATCCGATCGTTGAACAGTCGTTACATGGACGTCAACCTGAGGCTCCCCGCCGGGGGGTGGGCCCTGGAACCTGGGATCAGAAAGGGGATCGGGGAAAGGTTGCGCCGCGGACGGATCGAGGTCCAGGTGCGTTGGGAGCCGCTCGACCAGGAGGATGAGCCCCCTGTGGTGCTGCATTTGGGAAGGGCCAAGGCGTATCAAAGGGCCCTGGAGAGGCTTCGGGAGGTGCTGGGCTTGGCAGGGACAATTGACCTGGAACTGATGGCCTCTTTGCGGGATCTCATCTCCTTTGGGGAGCCTTCCATCGAGGTTGAAAAGGAGGCGGTTCACAAGGCCGTGGCTAGGGCACTCGACTCGTTGGAGGCCATGAGGATCGCCGAGGGCAAGGCCATCGAGTCGGACATGTCCGAACGGTTGGTCTTGGTGGAACAGGGGCTGAGAGGCCTGAAGGACTTGGCTGAGCGAGTCATACAGGGCCATATCCGAAGATGGCGGGATAGGGTGCGAATCCTTGCCGGGGAGCAGCACCTGGACCAGGGGAGGGTCGAGCAAGAGATGGCCATTTGGGTCGAAAGACTCGACGTCACGGAGGAACTGGTCCGCTTGGAGAGCCATCTCCAGCAGTTTCGTCGTCTCATGAGGGAAGACGAACCGGTGGGCAAGAGGCTGGAGTTCCTGCTTCAGGAGATGAACAGGGAGCTGAATACCCTAGGGGTCAAGGCCAACGATGCTGAGGTCTCCCAGAGGGTTGTGGAGTTGAAGGCGCAGATCGAGCGCTTGAGGGAGCAGGTCCAGAACGTGGAGTGATCCCTGGAGCGAACCCGCTGAACGGTGGGAATACTGGGGACAGTGGACGTCGGAGGGGAAAGGTTCCCTGCGCCCGTGGAGACCGTGTGGGGGTAAGTGATCACAGGGTGACGGCGTTTCTCGGAGCGGCTTGGCGGAGGCGCTTTGATTTTCCAGGATTCGGACCTGAGCGAAGCCCTCTCGGC
>Ga0068707_1003725_pt1 | contig 10602 bp, 6 predicted proteins | sample YNPNPMetaG_FD_66600 | JGI IMG/M metagenome (GOLD analysis project Ga0068707, IMG submission 66600) | Anoxygenic and chlorotrophic microbial mat microbial communities from Yellowstone National Park, USA - YNP NP MetaG | ecosystem: Environmental > Aquatic > Thermal springs > Hot (42-90C) >... | reverse complement strand
CCCGGTACTTCGGCCACCTTGATCCGGCGAATCCCTCCAACCCCCGCCATTTCCGTCCCGTCCGGGGCGAGCCGGACGTCGAGAAACAGCACGGCCACGGGAACATCCGGGGCAACGGCCTCTGGCGGTTCGCCCCCGACCTGCGCCATCCCCGTGCCCGGGAACTCGCCTGGGCGGAATCCGGCGTGGCCTGGGATGCCCGCGGGGTCCGTCCCGAAAGGCCCGACGTGCCCGGCTTCGTGGTCTTCAAGATCAACGCCGCAAACGTCGTGACCTCCGCCACGGCGCGCCTGGGGGGGCGCCGGGGGGCCGGCGACGCCGCCCTCTCGGTGTCGCGCACGGCGGGGATCACGTGGGTCCCGGCGGGGGCGGCCGAGGGGGAGATCGACCTCATGCCGTACGTCGCGGGCGCCACGGAATACCTCCTGAAGGTGGAGCTCCGCGGCCCCGGGGCCCTCCTCGAATCCCTGGAGGTCGAGACGATCACCCAGCTCAACCGCAACGCCCTCCCGAGGCTCACCCGCGGCGCCAACCGCGTTCAGCTGCGCCTGGGCCCCCCGCTCGACACGATCCAGTTCCAGCCCTCGATCGTGGGCGGGAACCACCGCGCCGCGGCGCACGCCGAGAAGGGGGTGGACGTCGAGCCCGACCCCGGCTTCTACAAGCCCACGATCCGGCCCGCCGAGGCGGGAACGCCCTGCCACGTCACCTGGAAGATCGAGGCGCCCGGGCCCATTGCGGAGGCCGTCTACGGCGGGACCGTGTGCGTCAAGAGCGACCGGGACCGCGTGGCGCTCCTCCACTCCTGGGACGACCGGGAGTACGCGAAGGATTTCGAGAAGGCCGACGGGGCCCCGCCGTACGACATGACCGTCAACGCCTCCGTGGCGCGGATCCCTCCGGGGACACGGACGGTCTTCCTGCGCTACGAGTTCCAGACCTCCGCGGCTCCCCGCAGCTACGCCGGCCCCGGGCTCCAGACCGTATGGATGAGGCTTTGCCACGAGCCGCGCCTGAAGGGGGCGGTTCCCCTCGAAGTCACCTACTGCTGGGTGGAGCACCGCAAGGAAGGGGATGTCGAGCGCCGCCACACGGAGGTCGTGACCGACCCGGAGCACGAGTACACGATCCACGTGGCCGGATACCGGGATCCCACAATGAAGTGGGTGCGCGTGCATCTGAAGGACCATGGGCCCGAACCGGTACGGCCGGGTTATTCCGACGGAGAGGACGTGGGGCCGGGGGCCGAGCCCCCGCGGGTCCGCTACCGCTGGGGAACGAACCTGGCGCTCGGGAAGAAGTACGTCCTCGAGGGGGCCCAGAGCGAAAAGAATCCCGACGGGGGCGGCGATCTCACCGACGGCGTGATCGCCCCCCCCGACGACCACGTCTCGCTCCGGTACATGCCCACGAACGTCATCTTCGCGCCGGGGATCTCTCCCGTCGTGACGATCGACCTCGGGGAACCGAGAGAGGTCGCGGCGGTCCGGGTCCATACCGGGCAGGAAGGGGGCTTTCGGCTGGCCCATCCCGACACGATCGTCGTGGAGGCGTCGCTCGACGGGAGGACCTTCGTCCGCGCGGGCTCCGCGGTCCATGACCAGGTCTTCGAACCGCCCGCCGACTACGTCCCTTGGGAGTTTCACGACGCGCCCCGGTACGCCGCGCTCCCGGCGGGGGGGATCCTCGCCTATGCCTACCGCGTGATTCCGGAGAAGCCCGTCCGGGCGCGCTACCTCCGCGTGACGTGCGCCTGCCGGAAGGGGTGGGGGGTGATGCTCTCGGAGATCCAGGCCTTCGACCGGGTGACCTTGGACCGGGACTTTCCTCCCCTGGTGGCCCTGCCGCCGCTCCGGAAGGGCCGGTAGCCGCTCGCGCTCATCGGCCCGGGCCGTTCGCGCCGACCGCCTTCCCCCCCACCGTCACGTTCTCCATCCGGATCCCCTCGACGTGGGAGAACTCGGTTTCCCTTGGGGCGGAGCCCACCCGGACGTTCCTGAAATGGACCTGCCGGATGGGCCGGGCCGCGATGCCGCAGAGGGAGAACGCCGGGCCCGAGGTCGACGCACACTCCAGGTCCTCGAAGTGCAGGTCCCGGAACTCCGGGGGCCAGGGGCCGGTCTTCACGTCCTTGTAGTCCGTCACCATCCGGATCAGGATCCGGCAGGTGGACACCGCGTTCTTCCGCGCCCAGACCGACTCGACCACGCCGCCGCGCTCCGGATTGGACTTGACGTAGATGGCGTTTTCCACCTTCTCCATTCGGTTGCCCTCGATGAAGACGTCCCGCACCCCGCCGGACATCTCGCTGCCGATGGAGATCCCGCCGGGGGCCCCCCGGCGGAACGTGTTGTTCCGGAGGACGACGCCCGCGCAGGGTTTTCCGCCGTTCTCCGGGAAGGCATCGTTGTCCCGGCCCGCCTTGATCGCGATGTTGTCGTCGTTGGTCTCGAAGGTGCAGCCCTCCACCAGCACATCCCGGCAGGACTCGGGGTCGCAGCCGTCGTCGTTGGCGCGTCCGGGGAGGACGGTGACGCCCCGGATGACGACGTTCTGGCATTCGACGGGATGGATCGTCCAGAAGGGACTGCCCTTCACCGTGACCCCTTCGATGAGCACGCCGCGGCACTCGTACAGGCCGATCATCGAGGGGCGCAGGTAATGTCCTTTCCCGAAAAGGCGCTGCTCCACGGGCACCAGCTTCCGTCCCATCTCCCGGAGCGCCTCCTGGTCCTTCTTCTGCTGCCTCTTCCAGGCGCTCCAGGCCTCGGCCTGCCCGTCCAGGAGGCCGGACCCCGTGATCGCCACGTCTCGCTCCCCCCGCGCGTACACCAGCGGCGCATGGTTGTAGCAGCGCGTCCCCTCCCACCGGACGGGGACGCCCCCCGAGTGGGCCTCCTTCCCCACCAGGTAGTCGTCGGGATTGGCGCCGAAGCGGAGGACCGCCCCGGGGGCGAGGTGCAGGTTGACCCTGCTTTTCAGGAGGACCGGGCCGTTGCACAGGAAGTTCCCCGCGGGGATGACGACCTTCCCGCCTCCCGCCCGGTCGCAAGCCTCGATGGCCGCCAGGATCGCCTTGCGGGCGTCCCTCTGGCCGTCCCCCGCCGCGCCGAAGTCCGTGATCTTGAATTCCCGGCCGGGGAAGGCAGGGGGGACGATCCGGGCCAGGATCGCCGGAACCCGGTCCCACCCCTCCGGGTCCCGGCCCGCGGCGAGGGCCGGAGGCGCCAGAGGAACGAGGACCGCAAGGACGCTCCGCCAAGCCATCGGCCTCATGGCACGGTTCCTTTCTGCCCGCCTCGTGGCCTTCTCACTTCGTCTTCGCCGGGCCGATGTAGCGGCGGGCGACGACGATGTTGTCCATCCAGAGCTTCCTCGTCTGGGGGAAGTCCGGCGTCGTGCGGTAGAGGTTGAAGGTCGCCACCTCGGGCAGGGCCTCCGGGACCGTCCGGAAGCACATGTTCGTGGTCCGGGCCTGGAGCACGCCGTCCACCCAGTAGCGGGCCTCGCCGTCTCGCTTCCCCGGGGTGTTCAAGTAAGGACCCAGCTCGAAGCAGACCCACGTGTCGTAGGGGACGAACCGCATCGGCTTCGAGTAGCAGGAGAAGCGCGTCGTGGGCGGCTTGTGGATCTTGATCTCGCCGATCTTTGCCGCGACCCCGTTGGGGAAGGGCATGTAGCTGTACAGGTGGCCGAACCAGGAGTAGCGGTCCTGCGAGCCGGGGCCGTTCCCTTCCCGTCCCACGAACTGGTCCTCGACCGTGTACCAGTTCGTGCCGTCGCAGGTGCCGCCGGCCACGGCGCCCCCGCGGCCGTCGAACTTGGACTTGAGGCAGCAGATCCCCATGCCCTTCAGCCCCACCGCGCGCCTCACGTCGCCGGGGTGGAAGCTCCGGTCGAACCGGCGATAGGCGCGCACGAAGTAGGCGGGGTTGTCCCCCTGGTGGGCGGATCGGGGCAGCCAGGTGCGGGAGGCGCCGCCCTTCTTCCCCTTTTCCCGGGCGCTCTCGGCGGAGTGTCTTCCGGCGAAGGACTGGGCGTCCGTGATCTTCAGGAAGGCTTCGAAGCGGTTGCCCTCCTTGTGGGGGATCGTGATCCTGCCCTTCTCGGAATCCTCGAAGACGAGGACGTCGGGATCGCGCTCGAGGCCGGCGTCCATCGGGTAGCGGGCGGCGAGGCCCCAGTTGACGCCCGGCGCCAGCCCCTCCTCCCAGCCCCTCGGGAGCCTCTCCCCCGGGGCGGCGTTCGCGAGCACCCCGGCCAGGAGGGCCGGGATCGTCCAGAGCGGGCTCGTCGGGCCCTCCCTTCCCGTTCGGGAAAGACGGGGTCTCATGGTCTCCCGGTACGCACCAGCGGCATCGGGGCGTTCCGGTCGAGATGGCCGTCCGCCCCGAGCACCCCCTTCAGGGAGAGCCGGTACTGCCCCGAGGCATCGGCGAACGACAGCTCCTCCCCGCCCGGGCCGCGCCCGGCGAACCGGAACGTCTCGTCGGAGAAGGCGAAGGCGTTCATCGGAGGATCCGCCGTCACCTCCAGCACCGCCGCCGACCGTTCCCCACCGGGCCGGGAGAGGACGGCCTTCCCCCCGAGGAAGTGGATCCGTCCCTTCCGCCCCGCGAAGGCGATCCGGCGGCGGTGCTCGTCCAGGTTCGGAGGAGGGGCGAAAGCGGGGTTCATGACCCAGCGCGTCCGGATCTCCCCCTTCGCCCCGCCGTGGACCACCACGGCCGAGACGGGGGTGTACGCATGGACGGTCCAGAAGCCCTTGCGGCGCTCCGCGATCGCGGCCAGGTCCGTAAGCCCCGGCTCCGGTTTCTCCCACAGCACCACTTCCCAGCCGCTGGGCCCCTTGTCCACGTTGGTCGTCGCCGTGTCGATGCCGTCCGCCGACGTGGTCGAGGATTCGGTGTCGGTGGGATGGAGGATCGGAGGTTCCTCGCCCCAGGCGAACGTCTGCATCCCCCGGAACGGGAAGTCGTAGCCCTTCTTCGTCCGGCCCCGGAAGACGAGGCCCGTCTGGTAGGAGCGCCCCACCAGGGCGTAGTGCACCTCGGGGCGCTCGTAGATCCGCGTGGGGCTCGTGTACCACCCGGGAACGGGACCGGGCTCCGCGGGGGCCCCTTCCTCCAGCATCGCCCAGATCAGGGGGGAGACGATGTGGCCGCCGAACGGCGGGGGATTCGCCTCCAGCCTGGCCAGGGAACGGTCGGCGAGCACCGCGAAGAAGGGATCCTTCCGGGAGAGCCGCTCGTAGGAAGGGAGGACGTCCTGGAAGTTGCCGGGATCGCTGTAGCATCGGCGGACGGAGGCCCCCATCACGACGGGGCATCCCGAGAGCGTATGGTAGCGGGCCAGCCAGCGCCCCGCCCGGAGCATCTTCTCGTCCAGGTCGCTCCTTCCGGAGAGCCGCCAGTAGAGGTACACATAGCTCCAGCCCGTGTAGGTGTAGTTCGTGCACGGGCCCCCGCCGCCGTACTGCGCGGTATGCTCGCCGATCTCGCCGTCGTCCAGGACGACCCCGTCGAGGATCGGCCTGGCGTGCCGTTCCGCCGCCGCCAGGTACTCCGCGTTCTCGAAGAAGAGTCCCGCCAGCGTGAGCACGGCGCACCAGACCGCCCCGCGGTTGTTCGTCTGCGTCAGGGGGTGCGCGGCCAGCCAGTCGGCGGCCCTTCGCAGGGCGGTCTCGGCCTCCCGCCGGGCCTCCGGTTCGAGCCGGTCGCCCGCCCAGAGCAGGCCCAGCAGCAGGGGCTCCAGCCTCCAGGCGTGCTCGTGCCGTTCGCTGTCGTAGCCGTACTCGTTCAGCTTCGGCTCCCAGGTGAACTTCCCCTCGGCGGAGACGTTCCGGGCGACCCCCCGGTAGGCCTGGCGGAGGACCTCCACGGCGGCCGGATCCCCGTGGTATCTCAGGCCCGGCGTGCGGATGCAGAAGGCCAGCCGCCCCAGGGCGTTCGTCTGGGCCCGCGACCGGTATTCCCTCTGGCCGCTCTTCTGGAACCATGCGGCGTCCAGCCCCAGGAAGGTCCCGGGGGCGGCCGCCGGGCCGGGAAAACCCGGGCGCGCCGCCTCGCCGCCGTTCAGGGAGCGGTTGATGAGCGCCAGGTAGCGCGACGTGCGCGGCGCGGCGGGGATCGGCCGGGCGAGGGTGCGGACCAGCCAGGCGCGATCCCGCTTCTCCCCCTCCTGGCCGGGGCCCGCGCCGGTCAGCAGAAGGAGGGCGGCCCCGAGCCGCGCCCCTTTGACGATGCGCCCCATCGGTGTCATGGGAAGTCCTCCGTTACTCAGCGCCGAGCCGGAAGTGGTGCGCGACCTCCGCCGGCCTCAGGGCCCGGCTGTAGAGGGCCACGAGCCGGAACTCTCCCCGCCAGGGCCGCTCCTCCGTGGCCTCGTTGCCCAGGATCAGCCGGTAGGATGGGTCCCAGCCGGAGAAGTCCCCCGGCCGGCGGCCCGCCGCGACCGCGGCTCCGTTCAGGTAAATCCGCTCCCCGCCGGAGGCGTCCCGGGCATAGACGAGGTGCGTGAGCCCGGTGGACGGCGGCGGGGGAGAGGAGGGGGTCTTGAGAGGCGGTTCGCCGCCCTCTCCCGTCGTGGAGGTCCTCAGCCAGGCCGAGTAGACGGCCGGCGATCCCCGCCCCTCCCCCTGGAGGAGGGCGAAGTTGCGCTGCCCGGCATCCACGGAGAGGCCCGCGAGGCAGCCCTCGAAATCCCCGGCCTCCCGGGCCGGACGGATCCAGGCCTCGACGGTCAGCTCGCGGCTGGCCCGGCAGGCCTCGATGATCCGGGACGCCGGCCCCGGCGAGGCGAGGACGGCGGGCTCATGGAGGACGAGGCCGGGGCCTTGCCAGGCGACGCCGCGGGGATATTTCACCGCGAGATCCAGCGGCAAGCCCCGCCCCGAGACGTCCAGCACCGCCGTGCCGCGACCCTCCTGGAAGAGATAGAGGGCCTGGAGTCCCTCCCGCGAGCGCATGGGCCGGGCGGCGGGCGCCGGGCCCTCGGCCGCCACCGCCCGCCGGCCGGCCGGCACCTCGACCGAGGCGCCGTCCGATTTCCGCCGGAGCTGCACCCGTCCCTCCTCCACCTCCAGCCGGGTGGCGCCGGAGGCGGTGGACAGCCGCAGGCGCGTCCCCAGGACCCGCGCCTCGGCCTCGGGCGTGTGGAATGTCATGGGGCGGTCCGCGGGCTGGCGGGACACCTCCGCCTCGAGCGTCCCCTTCTCCAGGCGTGCCGTCTTCCCGCCCGCCGGGCCGCCCTCCGCGATCTCCGCCACGCGGGTGTCGGGGCCGATCTCCAGGCGGGTCCCGTCGGGAAAGGTCACCGTCGCGAGGCTCCGGCGGCCCACCGTGAGGATCCCGCGGCCGGAGGCGATGCCCTCGCCGGACCGGGCCGGGCGTTCCTCCGTACCGGCCAGCAGAAGCACCTTGCCCTCGAAGCGCTCCAGGCGCGCGATGACGGGGGTCGTGAGATCCTCCCGGGCGGGAGGCGGGGCGGGCGGGAACGGGAGAGGAGGCAGGAGCGGAGACGGGCCTGGCGGGGGAGATTCCGGACGCTCCGGAAGCCGGGGCGGGGACGGGGCCGTCACGGGCCCGGCCCCCGGCGCCGTCGGCCTTTCTTCCGGAGCGACGGGGGTCGGGGCGTGAACCGGCTCCGGGGCGGGGGGGAGCGGAGCCGGGGCCGGGGGTGCCGGCGGGGCCGCCACCTCCCGTTCGCGGGGAGGACGGGAAGGCCGGGTCAGGAGGATCGTCCCCAGGAGGAGCGCCGCGGCGACGGAGGCGGCCGCGATCCATCTCCGCCGCGGGACGGGTCGGGGCCGCCGGACCATGCGGCGCGGGAGCATCCGCAGCCGGGGGTTCTTCGCGGGCGCCCCCAGGGAGGCGACCGCCCGGGAGATCCGCCCCGACAGTTCGTCGAGTTCGGCGGGGGTCAGTCCTTCCGCGCCGGCCCCGGCCAGGCGCGCCGTCCGCGCCAGCTCGTCCCGTTCCCCGCGGCAGGCGGGGCACGCCGCCAGGTGCCGTTCGAGATGCTCCCTCTCGGAGGGGTCGAGCGGTCCGTAGATCGCCGCCGCGATCAGGCCTTCGTAGTCCCTGCATGCGGCCATGGGCGTTCCGCTCCCGACGACGGTACATGCCCGGAGGGACCCGCGGGGTTTACGTGGATCTCGGGGATCGCGGTAGCCCAGGATCTTGTCCCTGATGACCTTCGTGCCTTCACTGTTCGGGGGGCCGTCCCGCGACGCCTACAGGAGGTTTCTCAGCCTGTAGTTGTCGCGCAGGGCCGCGAGGGTCCGGTGGAGGTGGCTCTTGGCGGTTCCGACCGAGATCCCCAGCTGCCGGGCCGCCTCGGCGAGCGGGGTCCCCCGGGCGTGGACGGCGAGGAAGACGGCGCGTTGCCGGTCGGTGAGAAGGTTGAGCGCCTCATCGAGGACGCGGGCGAGGTCGGCCCGGGCGGCGGGGTCCTCCGCCGGTGAGGAACCGGCGCCCGCCGGTGGGGGGAGGTTCCGAACGGCGGCGGCCTGCCGGGTGCGGTCCCGGAACCGCCGGGAGCAGAGGTGGAGGGTGGTGCGGTAGAGCCAGGAGAAGAGCTGCCCCTCCTCGCGCCATTCCCGGAGGGCCTGGAAGGCGGCCACGAAGACCTCCTGGGCCACGTCCATGGCCTCGTGGGGATCCCCCAGGAATCCCCGGGCCACGCGCGCCACGCGGTCCAGGTGGAGCCGGACGAGGCCGTCGAAGGCGGCCCGGTCTCCTTTCTGGAACCGCGCGATGAGTTCCGCCTCGCTCGCCTCCGGCATCCTGACCGCTCCGGTCGGTCCTTCGGGACTCCTTGAGGGAAGGATACGGGAGAATCGGCTGCGGGGAAGGGCAATTCGGACCGGCGGGTGCGGTGGAGATGCATCGTCCGTAAGGGTTTCCCCGTATATTAGAGATGATTCGGCGGCCGTTCGGTTTCTTCCGGGGAGGATCGCGATGTCGCCTCTCGACCGGCGCGAGTTCATGCGGGGATCCACGGCGGTCCTGGCCCTGTCGGCGGCGGGGGCGAAGGGCTACGCCGCCAACGACAAGGTCGTCGTGGGCGTCATGGGCCTGGGGGGGCGCGGGACCTTCCTGGCCGAGCGGTTCGCCCGCCAGAAGGACGTGGAGGTGGCCTGGCTCTGCGACGTGGACAAGCGGCGCTTCGGCCGGGCCCGCGAGGCGATCCAGGAGATCCAGGAGCGGGCCCCGAAGACCACCCAGGATTTCCGGAAGATCCTGGACGACGGAACGGTCCACGCCCTCGTCAACGCCACCCCGGACCATTGGCACGCGCTGGGCACGATCCTCGCCTGCCGGGCGGGCAAGGACATCTATGTCGAGAAGCCGCTGGCGCACAATCTCTGGGAGGGCCGCAAGATGGTGGAGGCGGCCCGCAAGTACAAGCGGGTCGTCCAGGTGGGGACCCAGAGCCGCAGCGCCGCCTATGTGCGCGAGGCCCGGGACTACCTCCGGTCGGGCCGGCTCGGCGAGATCCGGCTCGTGCGGGTCTACAACATGATGCAGCATGCCCCCCAGAACCCGGGCCCCGAGGTGCCGGTCCCCGAGGGGTTCGATTACGAGATCTGGTGCGGCCCGGCGGCCAAGCCCCCGTACACGGCGGGCCGGCGCTGGCTGAACCTGTGGGAATACAGCTGCGGGCCCATCGCGGGCGATGCGGTCCACCAGATCGACCTGGCGCGGTACCTCCTGGGCGATCCGCCGGCCCCGAAGGCGGTGACCCACGTCGGCGGGATCTGGGTCCTTCAGGACGGCCGCGACACGCCGGACACCCAGCTGGCGACGTTCGAGTACGACGGCTTCAGTCTTCTCTTCCAGGCGGCCCTCTGGACGCCGTACATGCACAAGATCCCGGCCCACATCCGGGACGGCGACCTCTTCCCGGACTGGCCCTTCTGCGCCACCAAGGTGGAGATCCTGGGGACCCGGCAGTACATGACCTTCGGCCGGCACGGGGGAGGCTGGCAGGTGTACGACGAAGGCACCAAGGTGGTGGAGCAGCGCTTCGGGCGGCAGGCGGACAACGCGCACATCGAGGACTTCCTGCGGTGCGTCCGGACGCGGGAGGTGCCGGCGGCCGACGTGGAGCAGGGGCACCAGTCCACGCTTCTGTGCCACCTGGCCAACATCGCCTGGAAGGCGGGGAACGGGCGGTTCGTGTTCGACGGGAAGACCGAGACGTTCCCCGAGGCGCCGGCGGCCAATGCCTGGATCCGGCGGGCCGCCTACCGCGAGCCCTGGACGATCCCCGATCCCGTGTGAGCCGCCATGGTCCGCCGGAAGACGCTCGCTGCCGCGGCCCTCGCCGTCCTGGGGTTGTTCCCCGCCGCCGCCCGGGCCCAGTGGCTGGAGATCCGGGACCTGCGGGTCCGGCGCGAGGAGACGGAGGCGGCCGGTCCGCGGCTGGCGATCGAGTACGAGATCCCCGATCCGTCGCTGAGCCCCGCCTCCCCCGCCTGGGTGTTCCTCCGGTACAGCCGGGACCGCGGGGCCACGTGGCAGCCGGTTCCGGTCGCCTCGCTCCGGGGCGACGGGCACGGGATCGTGGAGTCGCCCGGGAGGAAGCGGAGCGTCTGGT
>Ga0068707_1003722_pt1 | contig 10606 bp, 7 predicted proteins | sample YNPNPMetaG_FD_66600 | JGI IMG/M metagenome (GOLD analysis project Ga0068707, IMG submission 66600) | Anoxygenic and chlorotrophic microbial mat microbial communities from Yellowstone National Park, USA - YNP NP MetaG | ecosystem: Environmental > Aquatic > Thermal springs > Hot (42-90C) >... | reverse complement strand
GACGGCTGGATTTAAGGCCGATGAAGCCGGCCCGGAGGCTTGCAGATGGCTGGGCTTGCGGCAGCAAACCACCCCGGGCGGCCAGGAGGTAGGCCGGTAACTGCAATTCCCGGCCGTCTTCAAAGACCTGGGATTTGTTGGGCAGCGCTCCACTCTTGTAATCCCATAACATAAAACCCAGCTCCGGATGGTAATCCAACCGGTCCACCCGACCCCGGAGGGTAAACCCCGCTGCTTCCACCTTGAGCCCCTCAAAAGCCACCTCCGCCGCTTGCCAACGCCAGCCCTCCTCATAACGCTGTTTTTCCTGCGCCAGCCACTCCTGTAACAGGCCCGGCGACGCCTCGCTTTCTCCCAGCCAACGCCAGCGTTCCGCCTGCCAGTCAAGATCGGCACCAACTTCTGCCAAGGCCTTCTGCACCACCTCCTCCATTAGACGCCGAGCTGCGTCATCCTGCCAACCAGACCGTAACAAATCCTCTCGAAACTCCCGCACAAAACGATGCAACACCAGATGCAGCTTTTCGCCCCTCTCCCGGGGTAAAATCCCCCTCTGCACCTCCGGCAGCTCTTTAAGCCCCAACAGCACCTCCAGCAAAAAACGACAGGGACAGAGAAGAGCGGTTTGGGCCTGGGAGACCGAAAGTTTTTGGGGCAAGGAAACCGCCGGTACCACCCCTCCTTCAAGGGAGGGGAACTCCGCCTCCGAAGGCTGGAAGGCGGCCAAGACGGCAGGCACCCGCAACCATACCGGATGGGGCTGGCTCAATATCGGCAGCGCCCCCGGTATCCAGTCACCTCCCCAAAAGGGCGTACTCACCTGCTCCTCTTCCTGGATGAGGCGGGGCCGGGTGAGCGTAATTTGGGGAGCTACGCCCAGGAGATTATCAAAAAGTACTCGGGCAAACCGATGCTGGCTTTCCGTACTCCCCCCTAAAACATGCGCTTTTTCAGCTGGAGAAAGCAGCGGCAGGGTACGGGGCGGGCCTGGAAAAACCCCCGAATTCATCCCCAGACAGACCACCTGATCAAAGTCCAAGCCGCGTGTCTCTAGAAGCCCCAGTATCTGCAGCCCAGACTCCTCTGATCCCGGACCCGCGAGGATAACATGGGTGGCCCCCAACTTCAGCCACTCCAAAAATTGTCGGCCATACATGGTCTCCCGGCGGCAAGCAACCTCAAACTCGCTGAGTAAATCCACTATTCGCTGGTAATGTCCGCTTTCTGTAACATCGGTGATCTGGGGGAAGCCCAATGTATTCCAGGTCTGACAGAGCCAAGCCAGCCATTCCCGGCCGGAGGCGGGAGAATTTGGAAGGGATGCGGACACCTGGTCCAGAGAGCCGAGTATTTCTGAGGCGGCTGGAAGTTTGGCCCCTGCTTCAGCCAATGTCGCCCGTAATGCCCCCCACCCTTGCTCCACCCGCTGCTCTCGTAGGAGGCGATCCCAGGCGGCCACAACCTCAAGTTTTTCCCCGGCCAAGCGATAAAAAGGGGAGAAAAGCAAGGCGGCCAAGTCTTCCCGACGCTCTTCTTGGCAGAAGAAGACCAGAGGCAAAAGAGCTGCCTGAAATAATGGGGTTTCGGAAAGCTGCGGTCCGCGGGAAAAATTATAGGCGTATTTCCCCGAGGCCTGTGGCGGGCCCAACAACTCGCGCAAAAGGCGGCGGAGGCGCGAAAGATAAGCCTCCAAGTCTGGAGAAGTAAGAGCTAGACGGTGGAGAGGTACTCCCTGACGAGCGGCGGCTTCCAATAGGTGGGCGAGGGCCCAGGTCGTCTCCTGGTCCCTCTCCGGCAAGACCACGGCTCGGGACACCGCTGTCTTATCTCCTCTGATCTCCAAACGCCGCAAATCAGTGAAGCCCGCTACGGCAGCCAACCAGCCCTCCTCCACCGGTGCCGGTAGGTCCAGCCCCACCACCAGAACCTTCTTCGGCAACTGAATTTTCCCGTCGGCTAAAAATTCCCCCAAATACCCCGGCAAGTCCTCCGGAGACAGCCAGCCCCCTTCCCGGAGGAGCTGCCGGTAGACTCGGCTCACCTGCCGCCGCCATTCCACCAGCGGGGGCGCCGGCTGGGAATCGGCCAGCGGCAGTCCATAACGGCAGAGCAGTTGGTGGGCTTCGTCGAGGGCCCAAGCCCAGGATAATGTGGGCCCTGTGCCCTCCAGTTCCGGCACCGCCCTGATGGCCTGTTGCCACAGGGCCAATCGGACTAAAAGAGGGGCCACCGCCATAGGAGGCCAAAGCTGCTGGAAAAGCTCCCTCCACCAATCCCCCAAGGTGAGCACAGGAAGGGGTTCCCAGGCCGAACATCTTCCCCCCCGGTTTTGCAGACGCTGACGATGCCACAGCTGCCGGGCCAGACGGCGGTGAGGGACCAAGATGAGGGAATCAGCCTCGGTCTGGTTCAGGAGATATTCCTGCAAGGAAGAGGCCGTGGAAAATTGCCGTACTCTTGACACAGATTTTTACTCACCCAAGCTCAGCTTCTCGGAGGCAGTGGCTCTCAGTCCACCGAAGTCCAACTTTTTCAAGTGCGGGTAGCGCAGGAGGATAAAGCCAGCGCCGGCCCCAGCTACCAACCCCCCAAGGCTCAGGCTGGGCCCCGCTCCGAGATAGTGGGCGGCTGTCCCGTATAGTAAGCTGCCCAAAGGCATGGAGCCGATGATAATGAGGCCAAACAGAGACATGATGCGGCCTCTCAGAGTATCCGGGGCGTTAAGCTGCAGGAGGCTGTTGCCGGTGGATAGTTGCTGTACTGTGCCCACCCCCACTAAAAAGATAAAGAAAAGAGCCACGTAATAATGGCGGCACAGGGACAGGCCCAGCAGGCCGGCGAGAAAAATGGCTATCCCCCATAAAAACGACGGCATGGGCGGCCGCCTTCGCAAGCGGCGGGCCAAGGTTAGCCCACCGCAAAAAGCCCCCAAACCGCTCGCCGCCATCAGCATCCCGAAGCCCTGAGGCCCGGCTCCCAAGACATCCCGGGCCAAAATAGGCAGAATCACATAAAACGGATGGCCCAAGACTGCCACCAGAGTGAGAAGGGCCAGAATCAGCTTCACTTCCTGGTGCTCCCGCAAGAATTGGCGTAATTCCCGCAGGGCGTCGCCGAAAGACAAAGAAGGCCGCGGCTCCGGTGGGGGCAACCGCATCCCGGCCAGGGCCAAAAGCACCGCCAGAAAACTCACGGCATTGAACAAGAAGCAGTTGGCCATCCCTACCCAGGCAATAAGCAGTCCGGCCAAAGCCGGACCCAAAACCCGGGTGCCGTTAAACAGCGTGGAATTGAGGGCAATGGCGTTGGGCAGGTCCTCCTTGCCCACCAGTTCGACAATGAAGGCCTGACGCACCGGTATATCAAAAGCAAAAGCCAGCCCCGCCAAAAACACCAGCCCACACAACAGGTAAATGTTGATCTTATCCCAAGCCACCAGCAGTCCCAGGACCAAAGCCACCAGCATCAGGCCGCCTTGGGTGATAAAAAGGAGTCGGTGTTTGTTGCTGCGGTCCGCCACCACCCCGCCCCAGAAGGAAAAAAGCAAGGTGGGCAGAGTCTGCAAGGCCCCCACCAATCCCAGGTGCAGAGCAGAGTTGGTCAACACCAGCACCAGCCAGCTCAAGGCCACCGACTGCATCCAAGAGCCCAAAAGCGATACCGCCTGCCCGCTAAAAAACAAGCGGAAGTTGCGGTGTCTGAGGGCCGCGAAGGTTTCTTGCCATAAAGTGGTCATCGTCAACCGAATAACGTGAGTCGGACGCCAATACCTTGTCAGAAAACCAGCACCTGATAAGACAATTATTTAGACCCGCCGGAGTCTTCTCCAGGACTCATGCCGAAACTGCCACTTGGGCAAGATTATAACGAACCTGAAGAATTTTGGCGAATGTTTGCTATGATGTCTATCGAGGAGTGAAACTAGCGATGACTTTAGTCGTGGGTATAGATGGTTGTCGTGGCGGCTGGCTGGCGGTGGGCCTGAGGGACCAGGGACCTGGTGAAGTGGCGGTGTTCCCCCATATAGAAGATATGTGGAGAACATATTCGCAAGCGGCGCTAATCTTAATAGATATTCCCATCGGCTTGCCGGCTGCCAAAGGCCAGGAACGTACCTGTGACCGAGAGGCCCGGCGACTGCTGGCCTTTCCCCGGTCCACCAGTATCTTTCCCACCCCGCTGCGCCCCTCCCTGGAGTTCTCTGACCGGCGGACGGCCTCTGAACTGAATTATACCTTATCCGGACGACGCCTCTCTATCCAGAGCTGGGGCCTTGTGCCCAAGATCCGGGAAGTGGACAACTTTCTCCGGTCCGTCCCTGAAGCGCGGCACAAGATGCGGGAAACCCACCCGGAGCTGTTGTTCTGGGCCTTAAACGGGGGCCGGGCGATGCGTTTTAAGAAAAGCCGTCCCGAGGGTTTTGGGGAACGGCTTGCTGTCCTAAAAAGACATTTTGCCCTAACGGAGGAATTGGTGGAGGAAGCACGGCAATCCATCCCCGCCTTTAAGGCTGGTTTCCACGACCTCTTGGACGCCCTGGCGGCGGCGGTGACCGCCCTTATGGGACAACGCCACCGCCTGGCTGTTCTCCCCTCGCACCCGGAATATGACGCCTTGGGACTTCCCATGGAGATCGTTTATTACCGCGCTTAGCTCCCAGACAATATAACTGGCGTCAGAAAGACCTTGTCCTTTTTATCTCTATCCTTTGGTTCCTCTTCTTGCCTTTACCATCCCCTTGGGATGCGTGACTTCTCACTTTTCCTTACCGTGCCCGGCCATGAATAAAGTCCCGCAGCCGCTCAAAATAGGCCTGGCCCCCGATGATATAGGTGTCATTGTGGTGTGCCCCCGGAATGATATATAGCTCTTTGGGTTCCGGCGCGGCGGCAAAGACCCGCCGGCCCATGTCCACCGGGATGATCTCATCATAGGCGCCGTGAATGACCAGCACCGGGACCTTCACCTGGCCGATTTTACCCAGGTTGTCGTAGGGGACCTTGGGGCGCCAGTCAAAAAGAAACGGGGCATAAAGTTTGGCCATCTCGCTGGAATTGGTGAAGGCCGACTCCAGGATAAGGGCGCGGCAGGCGACCTTGGTGGCCAAGTCCGTGGCCAAGGCCGTTCCCAGGGAGCGACCAAAAAGGATGATCTCGCTGCCCTGGATTCCTTTCATCTGGGTTAAATAACCATAGGCGGCAGCAGCATCCTTAAAAGTGCCCTCCCGGCTGATACGCCCTTCTGACCTGCCATACTCCCGATAGTCGAAAATAAACACCTGCACCCCCACCAACTGCCACAGCCACTTGAGGTTGTCCAGGCGGTGACTGATGTTCCCGGCGTTGCCATGAAACCACAAAAACGTCGGACACCCTTCCTGCGGCACCCACCAGCCATGCAGGCGCACCCCATCCTCGGCGGTGAACCAAACCTCCTCGTACTCCAGCCCATAATCGCGGGGGGTGCCGATGAGCACCGGGTCAGGAAAAAAGACAATGCCTTTCTCGGAAAATTCCCAAAACATAAAAATTAGCCTGTAATTCTGACCAGTTCCTTTTTTATTAGAGGCGTTCGCTAAAAAATCGGGTGATCTCAGGCCAATGATCGATTTATTCCCCAGAGCTTTCGGTTTATTGGGGGCAAAACCCTGATAGAGTCAAGTTCACCATATATAACCAGCTATTAGAAATCAAGCCCCTCATTATCTGCGACAACCTCGAGTTGCTGGAAAGGTCTTCCTGCCGCCTCGGCCCAGTCAAGGAAAAATTAAGGAAAAAAATAAGGCAAAGTCCGACGTTCATAAAAAAAATTATAGCAATTGATTCTCAATAAATATAATATTTCCCCATGGAGCCAGAACAGGAAATCCTCCGCCAATATCTTAAGGAAAATGGGCTCCGCCGGACGCCGGAACGGGAGCGCATTCTCCAGGAAATCTTTGACACTCATGAACATTTCGATGTGGATGAACTCTACCTCAGACTCCGCCATAAAGGGGTCAAGGTCTCCAAGGCCTCTATTTATCGCGCCCTTAAATTATTTTTGGACTGCGGCCTTATTCGCGAGGTGTATTTCAGCGATGGCCATTGGCACTTTGAACATATTTACGGACATAATCATCACGCCCATTTGCGTTGCCTGGTTTGCGGAGAAATTGTGGACTTCGAAGATCCGAACTTGAAGAAAATTCAAGAAAATCTGGCCAAGCTGCATAACTATCGAATTATCAGCTATAATTTTGAGGTGAAAGGCTATTGCCCCTCTTGTGACACCTCTGGCGTCGACAGCTCCTAAGGCCGCTATAGATGCTGAGCACTATTGTATGTCAAGCTGCCGTTTCACTAACTTTTCCCCCTGTAAGCCGATGCGAAGGATTAAGGGAGCGGCGGGGAGGAAGGCGGACAACTGGCTGATATTTATGGACATTGCAAAAAAGGGAAGTAATCAAGCCTATGGGAGAATTTCGCACCACTAATGACGAACTACCGCTGACCGCCATGTCCACTGGTCAGCGGGTACGGATTACCGGGTTTCTGGGAGGGCGAATGTTGAGATCTCGGCTCATGGCCCTGGGTCTCACTCTGGGTCAGGAAGTGGATATAATCCAAAATAATCGCGGCCTCCTTATCGTGGGTTTTAACGGCGGGCGAGTCGCCCTGGGTAGAGGCGTCAGTCAGAAAATTCTGGCTATGCCGGTTCCTACCTCCGAATGAGAGACAACCATGCCAACTTTCTCAGGGCAAAAGCGGGGAAAAGAAAAACCGGCCAAGTGGGGGAGGAACCTGGCCGGTTTGGGTGAAAGGAGAAAATGGTATATGAACTTTGATTAAGGGGGGGATGTAGGTCCTTATTGTCCGTTCATATACGCTATATTACCTTTGCAGTAACCGTGCCATATTGAAGGAGTGCCCACTTTTAGCAGAAAAATAAGATAGTTATCTTCGCAACCGTCTTTTCTCCCTTCTTAATTCCTGGATTGATCCCCTTTTTCGGTTCAAAAATTTATACCAAAATATAAGACAAAAAAGGTTGTCAGGGTAATATACTAATTTTATTATCTTTTTGTAGTTCTAAATTTTGGTCGGTAAAACTCCAAAAATCCAATTTTTTGGCCATCCCCAAAAGCCTTCCCCTCCATAGGCCCCCCGAAGGCATTATAAAAATATTTTTTTTATTACCCGTTTGGGACCTCACGTCACCGCCTCAAGTCCTAAAAGTTGACCGTCTATCGCCTTGCCTAATATGTAGTTTTGCTTTAAATAAGATACTGAACTGTTCCTCATGGGCCTTGGGCCCTCCCGTGAAGGATAAAAAGAGTTTAGGGGGGAGGGCCGGGGGAGCGCCGGTCCCCCGCCATCCCCCAGAACCCCCCTCCCAACCCCCCACACTAAGAGGTTGGGGGAGGGGGCGTGGGGGAGGGGGCAGGGGCTGGCGGCCCCTGGCCCCCTCCGCCACAAAAGAACTTTTCAACGCAGACTAGGCAAGGCATACAGCAGGGGTGCCGCCCAGATGGACCAGGGGATGTACCCCGTCCGGGGAAAGTCATGAAGCCGCATATAATGGGTCACCGGGGAGCGCCGGCCTATGAACCGGAGAACACCCTCCGGTCGGTGCGCCGGGCGTTGGACATGGGAGTGGACGCCGTGGAAGTGGACGTCCAGTTAACCAGGGACGGTCGATTGGTGGTCATCCATGATGAGACCGTGGACCGCACCACCAACGGCACCGGCCGGGTTAGAGACTTTACCTTTGCTGAGCTCCGCCAACTTGATGCCGGCTTGGGGGAACCCATCCCCTCTCTGGAGGAAATGGTGGACCTCGTCGTCCCCCGGGCCCACCTGGTGGTGGAGGTGAAACATCCTGAATCCGCCCCTGCTGTGTTGAACTTCTTTCAAGCCCGACAAATCTTCGCCCACACCCATGTCATTTCTTTCTGGCACCCTTTAGTAAAGGCCCTCAAGGAACAGGAACCCCGGCTGCGCACCGGCATCCTCATGGTGGGCTGCCCGGTGGATCCCGTGGGCCTGGCCCGAGCCGCCTTGGCCGAAGCCTTGGTCCTGAACTTCGCTTACGTCACCCCGGAGCTGGTGGCCGCCGCTCATGCCCATAACCTCCTCGTCTATGTCTGGAACATCGACCGCATCGACATCCTGAAACCTTACCTGGACATGAACCTAGACGGCATCGGCAGCAACCGCCCGGATGTCCTGATTGATTATCTTAAAGGCCTCAGGCCATAGGCCTGGAACAATGGCAAATAGAAATTTAAAGCTCATAATAACAACATATTACTATAAACCCACAGCCTATCGCCTGTTTTCCGTTTCTTCTTTGATAAGGAATAAAACATGCCAGGAACCGTCACCGAACAAATCATGGCCGCCCATCTGGTCTCCGGGAAGCTGGTTCCCGGAGCCGAGATTGCCCTGAAAATTGACCATACCCTGACTCAGGATGCCACCGGCACCCTGACCTATCTGGAATTCGAGGCCATGGGGGTTGAGCGGGTCAGGGTGGAGATGGCTGTGAGTTATGTGGACCATAACCTGCTCCAGACAGACTTTCGCAATGCCGACGACCACCGCTTTTTAAGGACCTTTGCGGCCCGCTACGGCCTGTATTTTTCACCCCCGGGCAACGGCATCTGCCATCAGGTGCACCTGGAATCTTTCAGTGCCCCAGGGAAGACGCTGTTGGGTTCTGACAGCCATACCCCCACCGCCGGCGGCGCCGCCATGCTGGCCTTTGGCGCCGGTGGTCTGGACGTGGCCTTGGCTCTGGCAGGAGAGCCCTTTTATCTGACCATGCCGGAGATTATGGGAGTCAGGCTTATAGGCAGTCTCCCTTCCTGGGTATCGGCCAAAGATGTCATCCTGGAGCTGTTGCGGCGGCTGACGGTAAAAGGTGGGCTGGGCAAGATTCTGGAGTATTTCGGTCCCGGGGTGGGACGTTTGACGGTGCCGGAGCGGGCCAGCATTGCCAACATGGGGGCGGAGCTGGGAGCCACCACCTCCATCTTCCCCGCCGACCAGAAGACGCGGCAGTTCCTCTCCTTGCAGGGACGGGAACAGGACTTTCGCCCCCTTCAGGCTGAGGCCGGCGCCCGTTATGACCGAGTGGAAGAGGTCAACCTGGCGGCTTTGGAACCCTTGGTAGCCTGCCCCAGCTCGCCGGACCGGGTGGTGCCCGTATCCCAGGTAGCCGGTACTCCTGTGGACCAGGTGCTCATCGGCTCTTGCGCCAACTCCTCCTGGCGTGACCTCATGGTGGTAGCCAAGGCCTTGAAGGGCCGTCGGGTACACCCCCGGGTGAGTCTGGAAATCAACCCTGGATCCCGCCAGGTCTTGGAGAATCTCTCCCTGGCCGGCTCCCTCACTACTTTACTGGAAGCCGGGGCCAGGGTCATGCCCCCGGGCTGCTGGGGCTGCATCGGCATGGGGCAGGCCCCGGCCACCGGGGCCGTGTCGGTGCGCACCTTCACCCGCAATTTTCCTGGGCGCAGCGGCACCAAAGACGACCAGGTCTTCCTGGCCAGCCCGGAGACCGCGGTGGCGGCGGCCATCTTCGGAGAACTCACCGATCCCCGTAAGTTAGGCCGTTATCCTCGCATCTCCCCACCCCGTTATTTTTTAGTGAACGGCCGCCATATCCTGCCCCCCCCAAACCCAGAGGAGGCGGGGGAAATTATCCGGGGCCCCAACATCGTCCCCCTTCCACTGCTTCCGCCTCTGCCCGATGACTGGCAAGGGACGGTGTGGCTGAAACTGGGGGACAACATCACCACCGACGATATCCTCCCGGCCGGCAGCCAGATTTTACCCCTACGCAGTAATCTCCCGGCTATCAGCCGCTTCACCTTTTCCAGAGTTGACCCGGGTTTTATCCGCCGAGTCACCGAAAGACACCAAGTGGAAGGCGAAGGCAGGGCCCAAGAAGGTGCCATTGTCGGCGGCGAAAACTACGGGCAGGGCTCCAGCCGGGAACACGCCGCCTTGGCGCCCCGTTACCTGGGTGTGCGGGTGAAACTGGTGAAGAGTTTCGCCCGCATCCATCTGGCCAACCTGATTAACTTCGGCATCCTGCCCCTGACCTTTGAGAATCCTGCCGATTATGAGCTGTTGAGCCAAGATCAAGTTGTTGTTCTGCCCAAAGTAAAGCACCTTCTCTTGTCCGGCGCCCAACGCCTACCTTTGAGGGTGGGGGAGCGTGAGCTCTGGGTGCGGGTGGACCTTACCCCTCGCCAACGCCAGATCATTGCCTTGGGCGGCGCCCTGAATCTGGCCCGGGCTGGGGACCAGAACTAACCGGTAAAGCGCCTTGGGAGCGCGGATAAAAACCCATGCATCTGTGATGGTCCGAGGTGCCACCACACATCAGGAGTTAAAGCCAGATGACTGCCAAAGGTTGTTTCATTGATAATCAGTGGGTGACAACAGAGGAAAAATTGGCGGTCCTTTCCCCCTGGAGCGGAGAAGAAGTGGGCCAAGTATGCCTGGCCGGGAAGGCGGAGTGGGAGGCCGCTGTTCTGGCGGCCGAAAACGCCGCCCGAACCTTGCGCTGCTATTCCAGCCGGGAGCGCCGCCAACTCCTGGAGGCGTTGGTGGCT
>Ga0068707_1003721_pt1 | contig 10610 bp, 10 predicted proteins | sample YNPNPMetaG_FD_66600 | JGI IMG/M metagenome (GOLD analysis project Ga0068707, IMG submission 66600) | Anoxygenic and chlorotrophic microbial mat microbial communities from Yellowstone National Park, USA - YNP NP MetaG | ecosystem: Environmental > Aquatic > Thermal springs > Hot (42-90C) >... | reverse complement strand
AAGACAAATCGACTTTACCGACAAAGAATTACCCCATGGGAAGGCATGTCACTTTTAAAGCAAATACTTTTTAAGTCGGACTATTTCATTTACCAACCTAATGCTAATGACGGATTTGGGATAAATATAGTTTTTTGAAGAAAATGGTATAATTTTGATAAGCTATTTGCTAAATTTACACATAATAAATTTGGGCTATGAAAGTTTTAAAAACAAAGACAATACACCTTCCTGTTTTGGTAGAACAGGACGAAGATAATGTTTACATTGTAAGCTGCCCTGTCTTTAAAGGCTGTCATTCTTATGGCAAAACAATTGATGAAGCGTTGGTTAACATTAAAGAAGTTATAGAAATGTGTTTAGAGGAACAGAAAGAAAAGTTTTCTGAAACTAACCGTTTCATAGGTTTTAGAGAAATACAGGTTTCGTTAAAATCGAATTCTGTTTAACTATGTCTCAGTTGCCTGTAATCACTGGCAAGGAGTTTGTAAAATTCTTACAAACGCTTGGATTCGTTGTAGTGCGTGTTAATGGTTCGCATCACAGATTAAAACATCCTGATGGAAGGGTAACCACTATACCTGTACACAAAAATGAAAACATTCCCAAAGGCCTTATGCGCAAAATAATCCGTGAAGATTTAGACTTAGAATTGGATGAATTCCTAAACCTTTATAAACAATACAAGTAAAATACCTCAAATTGTATGTGCGTTCTTTCTTATACCACATACTTCGGCAATATTGCCCTGAACAGCATTGTTATTAAAAAGTTATAATCTATTATACCAAATTGATATACTTTCCTAAATTGGTTCGATTATACATAGTACCCAAAATCCAATTATCCTCGAGGGATAGGTGTTTTATTAAGGACATGAGCATCCTTGTAAAGTTTTGCGACAAGCCGGGCACCTGCACGTAGGGGTCGGGGCTGAGGAAGCGCCCCAGACGGGGATCGTAGATGCGACCGTTCATATTCACCAGCTCAAACAGGTCGATGTGCTCGTGACCGGTAAAACCCCGGGCAGTGGCGGCATGGACTGGGTTATGCCTACGCAGCTGTTTTCAAAGAACTCAAGAAATTAAGTGCAAGATAGTAAATTTTGGGAAAAGTTATATGCGCTTGCTTGCTGGTTTGTTGGAAGCATATCATTGCAGCAGTCAGGAAGACGGCCGGTTATCTGCGGCGAAGTGATAAACTTCGATGTGCGGGGAAGTCTCGACTATAATCATCTACTTGGCTGACAGATTAATAGGAAATTTTTTGAAAAATATCGATATGCTTTTGCTTTCGATTACCAGCGGCGAACTGACAGACTTCGATGAGGGGGGTATATCAGGGCATTAAGAAAAATTAAAAACTTATATTCGGGATATACCAAAGTATTTTTGTAATTTGGCGCAATTTTAAAATTTAAAACCCAGGGTTATGTCATTTCTTACAGATAAAGTGATTGCGGAGGGTTTGACTTTTGATGATGTATTGCTGGTTCCGGCATATTCCGAAGTACTTCCGCGTGAGGTAGATGTTTCCACAAAATTTTCGCGCAATATAGAGTTGCATGCTCCTATTGTTTCGGCAGCGATGGATACTGTCACGGAGGCCGAGCTGGCCATTGCTATTGCCCGTGAGGGAGGCATAGGGGTTATACATAAGAATATGAGTATCGAGGCTCAGGCGCAAGAGGTAAAGAAGGTAAAGCGGGCCGAGAATGTTATGATATTTGATCCGGTTACCATTCATCGGGATGCCACAGTGGGGGATGCTCTGCAATTGATGAACGAAAACAAGATAGGAGGAATTCCCGTAGTGGATGAGGAACGTAAACTGATAGGTATAGTGACCAACCGAGATTTGCGTTTTGAGACCAATATCCGGCGTCCTATTGCCGAAGTGATGTCGAAAGATATCATCAGTATAACCGAGCAAACCGATCTGGAACATGCTGCAAATATTCTGCAGAAGCATAAAATTGAAAAACTGCCCATTGTCGACGGGAATGGAAGGTTGATAGGGCTTATTACCTATAAGGATATTACCAAATCCAAGGATCGGCCCAATGCATGCAAGGATAGTAAGGGTCGGCTTAGGGTAGCTGCTGCTGTGGGTGTCACCTCCGATACATTCGATCGGATAGAGGCACTTGTGAAGGCAGGGGTAGATGCTATCATTATCGACACTGCTCATGGCCATTCTCGTGGGGTAATACAAACGCTCAGGGAGGCCAAGCGGCGTTTTCCGACTATTGATGTTGTATGTGGAAATATTGCTACTGCTGAGGCAGCAATTGCTCTGGTTGAGGCCGGTGCCGATGCCGTAAAAGTGGGTATTGGTCCGGGTTCGATATGTACCACCCGTATTGTAGCTGGCGTTGGTGTTCCGCAACTCTCGGCCATATACGATGTGGCACAGGCCGTCAAAGGTACTGGGGTGCCGGTAATTGCCGATGGCGGCATACGCTATTCGGGCGATATCGTTAAGGCCCTGGCTGCCGGTGCTTCATCAATTATGGCAGGTTCGTTGTTCGCCGGTGTGGAAGAGTCGCCCGGGGAAACCATCATCTATAATGGCCGCAAATATAAGGAATACCGTGGCATGGGTTCCATAGAAGCTATGCAGTCCGGATCGAAAGATCGATATTTTCAGGATGTGGAGGATGACATTAAAAAGTTTGTCCCCGAAGGCATCGAAGCACGGGTACCTTATAAGGGTACTGTATCAGAGGTGGTGTATCAGCTAATCGGAGGACTAAGAGCTGGTATGGGCTACTGTGGCGCCAAAAATATCCCCACACTTCAGCAGGCTAAGTTCGTACGTATTACTAACTCGGGCCTTGCCGAAAGCCATCCCCACGATGTTACTATCACCCGTGAAGCTCCTAATTATACCCGATAAATGAATTAACCCAAAAATGTTACAGGTATGAAAAAGTATTTTGTCTTTTTAACGCTTACTGGCCTCTTGCTTACTGATATTATCACCATGGCCCAGAAAAACGATCCGGTGATTGTTACCATTGGGCCCAAAAAAATTACCCAATCAGAATTTGTTCGTACCTATACAAAAAATAATCCCGACGGCAAGTTTGACCTCAAGTCTTTGACGGATTACATGGACCTGTTTGTTAATTTCAAACTTAAGGTCATTGAAGCCGAACATCTGGGGATGGATACAACTTCCTCGTTTTTGTCGGAATACAATTCCTATCGTGAACAGTTGGCCAAACCCTACTTGATAGATAAGGAAACTGAAGAAAAGCTCATTCGTGAAGCATACGATCGATTGCACTATGATGTGCACGCCCGACAGATTTTTATTCGTTGTGGTGAATTAACACCTCCTGCCGATACGGTTGAACCTTACAAAAAGGCATGGGAAGCGTATAACAAGCTAAAGGCTGGTGTGCCATGGGATAGTGTTTACGACCAGTATGTACAGGATAACAGCGCAGTGAAGAATCGTGGTGATCTGGGATATTTTACAGTGCTGCAGATGAACTATCCTTTTGAAAATGTGGCCTATAGCCTGAAGCCCGGAGAAATTGCTCCCCCTCTTCGTACATATTTGGGTTATCATATCATACAGGTGCTCGATAAACGTCCTTCGATGGGGGAAATTAAAGTACAGCATATCATGGTGGCTTTCCCCGAAAATGCAACCCGTCGGCAGATTGACTCAGCAAAGGCTGTAATTGATGGATTGTATAAAAGACTACAGAATGGGGAACGCTTTGAGGACTTGGCAAGTCAGTATTCCGATGACAAACGTTCGGCCAAACGTGGGGGTGAACTCAACTGGTTTGGAACGGGGCAAATGATTGCAGCCTTTGAGAAGGAGGCTTTTGCCTTGCAAAAAGATGGTGACTATTCGGCTCCCTTTAAGACCGACTTTGGCTGGCATATTGTAAAACGCATTGCCGTGCGTCCCATTTCACCATACGAAGATCTCAAGGAATCGCTTCGGGCTCGCGTAAACCGCGACGGAAGAGGCGAACTGACCCGCACTAATCTGGCCGAGAAGGTTAAAAAAGAATTTGGTTTTAAGGAAAATCGTCAGGCACTTAAAGAGCTTGCCAAGTATGTTGATAGCTCTGCCTATCGTGCCGAGTGGAAACCCGAAAAAGCAAAACCCATTGAAAATCTCGTAATCTTTACTATAGGCAACAAAAATTATTATGTTAAAGATTTTGCGCCATACCTTTCGAAACGCCGTTTTCGTAAGCCTGCTACGGTCGATATGAGCATCAATTATTTTTATGGCCTGTACACGCAGGATGCGGTAATAGATTATTATAAATCACAGCTGGAAAATAAGTTTCCCGATTTTAAATACCTCTTGCAGGAATTTCACGATGGTATTCTGCTGTTTAATCTAATGGAAAAGATGGTATGGACCAAGGCAGCAAAGGATAGCATTGGCTTGGCCCAATATTATCAGCAGCATAAGGACGATTATCATTGGAAAGAAAGGGTTGAGGCACTGGTGGTGTCGTCACCCAATAAAGAATATGTGGAAAAGGCCTATGGCTTTGCACAGGATTTTCTTTCGGGTAAAATTTTACCCGAACAAATCTGGAAAGGAATCTGTCCCGATACCAGCGAGGCATGTTTCAATTGTCAGGTCAATCTTTTCGAAAAGGGCGATAATTCTATTCTCGATAGTCTGGGTTGGGAGATTGGCGTAACACCTGTCATATACCGAGAAGGCAAGTATGGTTTCTTTGTAAAAAAGGCACTTCATGATCCTCGTCCCAAGACTTTCGAGGAAGCCAAGGGAACCTGTCTGGCCGATTATCAGAATTATCTTGAGAATCAGTATGTGACAGAATTACGTAAGAAGTATCCGGTAAAAGTGGATGAAAAAGTATTGCGCAGTCTGGTTAAATAAATATTAAAATGGCAAAATACCTGTTGTTTGTAGTACTGCTCTTTTTCACCGGTTGGTGCAAAAGGCACTCCCAGGACCCACCAGTGGCCAAGGTAGGTAATGCAGTATTGTATAAGTCAGATCTTGTACGTCTGATTCAGCCGGGCCTGACCCTTTCCGACAGCACTATGATGTCCAGAAGTATTATCGACAAGTGGGTGCGCAAGCAGCTTATTATGCAGCAGGCTTTGCTGAATCTTACCGATGCTGAAAAAAATGTTGAAAAGGAACTGGAAGAATACCGCACTTCACTGATTATATATAAATATGAACAAAAATATATTCAGGAACGACTCGATACCATTGTCACTGAAGAAGAAATGCAGCAATATTACAACGATAATTTGCAAAGCTTTATTCTTCCTGTCTCAGTAGCTAAAGTACAGTTTGTTCAGCTACCCCTGCAGGTCAAACCCGATCTTTTGCGGGGGTGGCTATTGCAGGCCAACGAAGAAAGCGTGAAGAAAATTGAAGAATTTTGCTATCAGGTGGCTGTCAAATATGAGTATTTTGGCGATCGATGGGTGAGTTTTGATAATATTAAAATGTTGTTTCCCTTTTCGCTGGTGCCTTCTGAGCAAAACCTGATAAGTAACAAGTTGTATGAGGTGTCCGATACTGCTTATCGTTACATGTTATACCTGCGCGAGGTTAAATCAAAAGGAACACAGTCTCCCTATGAATTTGTCCGGGATAATATCCGAAACATAATTATTCTCAAGCGTAAGCAAAAACTTGTGAATGATCTGGAAAATAATATTTATCTCGATGCGTTGAATAAAAACAAATTTACGATTTATGAATAACATGTGTTGGCTGTTTCTTATGCTGGGTCTACCTCTGGGTGTTTTTTCACAGGATCGCAAGGTTGTTGCCGATCGTGTTATTGGGGTGGTTGGCAATAGCATCATTCTTCAGTCAGATTTTGAACAGCAGATGTTGCAATACAAAGCCCAGCGCATGCGCGTTGAACCTTGTTTTGTGTTTGAAAATTTTCTCATACAGAAATTGATGGTCAACCAGGCTAAGGTCGACAGTATTGAGGTTTCGGATGCTACTGTCGAAATGCAGTTGAACAATCGTATCGACATGTATATTCAGCAGGCTGGTTCACGGGAAAAGCTCGAGGAATATTTTAACCGGTCTTTACCCCAGATTAAAGAGGATATGCGTCAACCCATGCGCGAACAGCTGATCATGCAGAAAATGTCGGGCGAAATAACCAAAAACCTTAAAATTACCCCATCCGAGGTCGAAGCCTATTACCGTTCGCTGCCTCCCGATAGCATACCAATGGTTAATATGCAGTACGAATATCTGCAGATAGTTATTCATCCACCCTATACCGACCAGGCGATTTATGAGATAAAAAATCAGTTGCTTAACCTTCGTAAGGCTGTTCTCGACGGACGAAGCTTTGCCTCGTTGGCAGTAATTTATTCCGAAGATCAGGCTTCGGCGGTCAATGGCGGCGAAATTGGGTTCATGTCCCGGGGAGAACTCGACCCCGAATATGCCAGGGTGGCTTTTAGTCTTAAGGAAGGCGCTGTATCGGGTATCGTCGAAACTCAGTTCGGATACCATATCATACAGGTCATCAAACGCGACGGCGACCGGGTTAATACCCGCCATATTCTTATGAAACCTAAGCCGACCGAGAAGGAAATAAAATATGCTTACAATAAGCTCGACTCGATTCTTAACCTCATCAAGAGCGATAGTCTTACCTTCGAAAAAGCCGCTTTCCTGTTTTCAACCGACAACGACTCGCGTATGGCTTATGGCAAGGTGGTCAACCCTTACAACAACAGTACACGATTTGAAATCGATCAGCTACCGCAAGAGGATTATGTGATACTCAAAAAACTCAATGTGGGAGAGATTTCATCGCCGTTTCAGAGTACCGATGCCGCTAAACGCCCCATTTTTAAAATCGTAAAGTTGGTCAATCGCATCGAACCGCATAAGGCTAATCTAACGGATGATTATCAGCTCATTCAGGAAATGGCACTGGAGCATAAACGCAAAAAAGTTATCGATGAGTGGATAAATAATAAAATTAAAACCACCTATATCCGTATCGATCCTTCGTTTGCAAAATGTAAGTTCGACCATCCGGGATGGATTAAATAAACTATGCATTATAGCCTATCCATGAATATGCATTGCTACCGGCAGTTAATCGTCGGGATTTTTGGTTTGGTTTTCATTACAACCATGCGCTTATCCGGACAAGAAAAAAAACAGATCGAAATTGTCAATACCGACCTGCTGGAATACAATAAAAATTCGGGTACCGAGGCCCGAAAACTCATTGGCAATGTTCAGTTTCGTCATCAGGATGCGGTGATGTACTGCGACTCTGCCTACTTTTATACCGATGAGAACAAGGTCGATGCTTTTGGTAATGTTTCTATTCATCAGGGCGATACGCTACATCTTTATGGAAATACCTTTCAGTACGATGGCAACAGCAGAGTAGCCCGCATGCGCGATAACGTCAGACTTGTCGATCGACAAGCCACGCTAACCACCAATTATCTCGATTATGATATCAACAACAACGTTGGATACTATATCAATCAGGGCAACATTGTCAATGCCAACAATCAGCTGAAGAGCGATGAAGGATATTATTACACCGTCAGCAAAACCTTTTTTTTCAAGGGAAATGTTGAAATTCGTAATCCCCAGTATACGATCTATTCCGATACGCTCAAATACAACACCGTAAGTCGCACGGCATATTTCGTAGGACCTACCCGCATTATTTCCAAAAACAATCTCATCTACTGCGAAAATGGCTGGTACAATACCCGCAATAATACTTCGAAATTTTATCGGAATGCTTATTTAACCGGCGGAGGGCGTTATCTGACGGGCGATTCGTTGTTTTACAACCGGAATAAGGGTATGGGTCGTGCCTATAATCATGTTATGCTCATTGATTCGACACGTAAGGTAATACTTACGGGCAATTATGCCTATTATATCGAACGTCCCGAATATGCCCTGCTTACCGATAGCGCTATGCTGACGCTATACAACGACAAGGATTCTTTATTTTTGCACGCCGATTCGCTCATCTTTCGTTCTCTTGAGGATAGTGCTAACAATAAACTGATCCGGGCTTATTATGGGGTAAAATTTTTTAAGCCCGATTTACAGGGTATGGCCGACTCAGCTGTTTTTGCCACAACCGATTCTACCCTCCATCTTTTTCATACTCCCGTTCTCTGGACGGGAAATAACCAAATTACTGCCGATAAAATAGAACTGCATTTTGCCCATCAGCAACTGCATACTATTGATTTTATCAACAACGGATTTATCATAGCTCACGAAGGTTCCGACATGTACAGTCAGGTCAAGGGGAAGAATATCAGTGGTTTTTTTCGTAACAACGAATTGTATCGCTTACATGTGACGGGCAATGGGCAGACCCTTTATTATGCAAAGGATAATGACAGAATAATCGGAGTTAACCGGGCGTTGTGTTCACAAATCAATGTAATGGTGCAAAACCGGAAGATATCCCGGATTGTGTTTCTGACCCAACCCGATGCTATATTTTATCCCTTGAGTAAGTTGCCGGAGGAGGAGAAAAAACTAAAGGGTTTTGTTTGGTACGAAGATAAGCGTCCCAACAGTCGTAACGATATTTTCCGTAAATAGCCGATGGATAATGGCAGGTCAAATATGATAATGTTGTGATAGAGATTGATACATCCCGGAATCCGGCTGAATTTGTTGTAGCTGATCAGGTGCTATTTCGTTTTGCTCTAATATTTACGGCTTTATATCCCGTAGTACTCACAACATTGTTTATTGCATTGTATCCTTTGGGTTATCTGCGGGAAGGCATTAGCTTTTTGTGGCATCTGGTTTTGTGGTTTGTTCCAATAGTTATTGCCCATGAGGGCTTACATGCACTGGTATGGGCTTTATTGAGCGGTAAATGGCGACATATTAGCTTTGGCTTTCATCGGCAATATTTTACCTTTTATACCCACTGCAGTGTGCCCCTTTCAAAAGCTACCTATTTTGCCGGCGGCATAGCTCCTTTCGTTGTATTATCACTGATACCGGCTGTTTATGCCTTTGTTTCGCCCGGATACTACTGGCTGGCATTTGCTATTTTCAATGGCTGGACCTGTGTAGCCGATCTGCTCATGTGCTACTATATTCTTTTACTTCCTTCTCGTGTCCGGTTGCTCGATCATCCCCAAAAGCTGGGATTTTATATTTTCTTTTCGCAACAAAAATCATAGCGAATTGTTATTCTTTTAACAGAATGACAATTTCTATACATTCGCATAGTAAAGTTGGTTCTTATCATTAAAATTTTTATAGCTATGCAATCGATAAAATTAGCTTTTTTCGACACCAAGCCCTACGATAAAGAGGTTTTTGATGCTGTAAATCAGCAGTTTGGGTTTGATATCAAATATTTCAAGTTTCATCTCACAGCCGACAACGTATTGCTGACCCAAGGGTATGAAGGCATCATCATCTTTGTCAATGATGTTGTCGACCAGTATATTGTAGATCAGCTTTACAACAATGGGGTACGCCTGATTGCATTGCGTTGTGCTGGTTTTAACAATGTGGATTTAAAAGCTGCCCGTGACAAACTTACCGTTGTTCGTGTACCGGCCTATTCGCCTCATGCTGTGGCCGAACATACGGTAGCACTCATGCTGACCCTCAACCGAAAAATTCATCGGGCTTATTTCCGTACCCGCGACGCCAACTTTTCGCTGAATGGTTTGCTGGGTTTCGATATGCAACATAAAACCGTCGGAATCATTGGTACCGGTAAGATTGGAAAAGTGTTGGCAAAAATTCTGGTCGGTTTTGAAATGAATGTTTTGGTTTACGACAAATATCCCGATCATACATGGGCCGAACAACTCGGTTGTCGCTATGTCGAGCTTGATGAATTATTCAGAAAATCAGATATTATTTCGCTCAATTGCCCGCTGACCAAAGAAACCGAATATATCATCAACCGTGATGCTATTCACAAAATGAAAGACGGCGTAATGATTATCAATACGGGTAGAGGTAAGCTGATTAATACCAAACACCTGATCGAGGGACTTAAAAGTGGCAAAATTTGTTCTGCCGGTCTCGATGTTTACGAGGAGGAAAGTAAATATTTCTTCGAAGATATGTCGGACAGAGTACTTACCGATGATATTCTGGCCCGTCTGCTTACCTTCAACAACGTGATCATTACTTCGCACCAAGGATTTTTTACGCAGGAAGCTATTCACAATATTGCTCTTGTTACTCTCGAAAACATTCGTAGCTTCATCGAAGGCAAACCCCTGGTTAACGAAGTAAAGTGGGAAGAAGCCTGATCATTTGCCCGTCGGAGTCTGCGACTTCGGCGGGCAAACGAAGGCGGTTCATCCATTGCGTTGCCTTGTAAGTTCTTGCAATTTTTTAAATTCTTTTTTACGACATTGTAAATCAATACGATATATCGCATCAGAGTTTGTTGCGGTTTATCCATTTTTTTTTCAACGGGCATGTTTGGTCCGTTATTTTTTTTAAATTTGGTCGTTAAAAAAATAGGATTATCCTCGGAGGTATTACTGATGGATAGCTGATTTTCGGTAAGTATAACGAATTTTCAGAGATATGAAACCCCCATGATGCGTTGCCTCACAACA
>Ga0068707_1003719_pt1 | contig 10610 bp, 9 predicted proteins | sample YNPNPMetaG_FD_66600 | JGI IMG/M metagenome (GOLD analysis project Ga0068707, IMG submission 66600) | Anoxygenic and chlorotrophic microbial mat microbial communities from Yellowstone National Park, USA - YNP NP MetaG | ecosystem: Environmental > Aquatic > Thermal springs > Hot (42-90C) >... | reverse complement strand
AAGTCATGACCCGCATCGCCCCTATGAAGCGGGGAGCGGCGCCGCTTCAGGAATGGATCTTAACCGAATCCGTGTTCCCCCGTTTCTTCCAGATACGCCGACTGTACGCAGTGACATCGCCGATTATTACTTCGAAATCCAGAGATTTGATCGCGAGTTGGGAGAAATCGTTCAGATCCTGGAGGAAACAGGTCGTTTTGAGAACACATTGATTTTTGTCACCGGCGACAACGGCATGCCATTTCCCAAAGCAAAGGCAACATGCTACGACGCGGGAACCCATGTTCCCCTGGCCGTCTGCTGGAAGGCTCGCGTCCCCGGAGGTCGAACGGTCGAGGATTTTATCTCCCTGACTGATGTTGCCCCAACAATTCTGGAGGCCGCGGGATTGTCACCTTTACCAGAGATGACTGGAAAAAGTTTCCTAAATGTTCTAACATCCTCAGCATCGGGCCAGGTGGATCCCAGTCGCAACCATGTCTTTACCGAAAGGGAACGACATACCTGCACACGGCCCAATGATGCAAGTTACCCTGTACGAAGCATCGTGACCGGCAGGTGGCACCTGATCTGGAACCTCCGCCCACAATTGTGGCCAGCGGGCAATCCACCAAATGAGAGCGTCGGACGTGATTACGGGGATATTGATGGTTCGCCAACCTGGTCCGAGATGCTGAGCCGTTCCGAGGATCCGACAATTCGGCCCTTCTTTCTCGCAGCCGCCGGTGCCAAAAGACCAGAATTCGAACTTTATGACTTGGTCAACGATCCGGCCGAGATGAATAATCTAGCCGGCAAACCAGAGACTCGCGAGATCGAGTCGGCGTTGAAAAATAAACTCAAGGCTTGGATGACAGAGACGAACGATCCAAGGGTTTCGGGCGATACCGATTTCTGGGATCGCGCACCCTATTTCGGCAAGTAACCCAAGCCCGGCGCATAACGATTCGATTTCTCAAATTCTGACAATCAATGTTCAGTCGCTGCGTTTACTGTAATCCGCCCGGTTTGTAAAAGGAGACTCTATGATGAAAGATTTGCAGAGCTACGGTCTTACATTGCTTGTGCTTCTTGTATCTTGGCCGGCCGTGAGGGCACAGACGCCCGGTGAGGATAACGTCCCGCCGCCCGGCTTTGTTGCTTTGTTCAACGGAAAGGATCTCACCGGCTGGAAAGGTTTGGTGGGAAACCCCGTGACCCGCGCAAAAATGACGCCGGAGGAGCTGGCTAAGGCGCAGGAAGAGGCCGATAAGCAGATGCGGGAACACTGGTCGGTTCAGGATGGGGTTCTTGTCTTCGACGGCAAGGGAAATAATCTCTGCACGGCGAAAGACTATGGTGACTTTGAGTTGCTCGTGGACTGGAAGATTCTTCCTCATGGAGACAGTGGCATCTATTTGCGGGGAAGCCCTCAGGTTCAGATTTGGGATCCTGCCGATCATCCGGAAGGTTCGGGCGGACTGTACAACAATAAGATTCACCCAAGCAAACCGCTAAAATGTGCGGACAAACCGATTGGACAGTGGAACCGATTCCGCATCCGAATGGTCGGCGAGCGCGTGAGTGTCTGGCTCAATGGGGAACTAGTCGTGGACAACGTGGTCATGGAGAACTATTGGGAACGAGACAAACCGATTTACCCCACCGGTCCGATTGAACTCCAAAACCACGGTAACACACTCTACTTCAAGAACATTTTCATTCGGGAATTGCCGCGCGAAGACAATCCATGATAGGTGGCTCATTTCAGGAATGGTGCTACAGTCGTTACCTAGAACTCAATATGGGCTTCCTACCACGGCTTTACTTTCTCTGACACCACATTCCTGGGAAAAGCCTGCGGCGTATCAACGAGATGACGGTGCGGCAATTTCAACCGACACCATCCAAAATGGCAGATTCTAACCCGAAAAAAACCGCGGTCGACATTCGACCGCGGTTTTGTGTTAAGATCACCCTACTGTTCAGTTTGAGAAAACGCCCATCAGGAAAGAGAAATCGACTGAGTCGGGCAAACGTCCACGCAAGCCCCGCAGTCGCCGCAAACATCGGGATCGACGACCGCTTTTTCATTTTCAATCTTGATCGCATCCAGCGGACAAGCCTGAACACACTCGCCGCAACCATTGCAGGTTTCTTGGTTTACAATCGCTGTCATCGCACTCCTCCAGATCAATTGTGCCAAATGGATACAGTTTTCCGTTAACCGAGAATGTGCAACCTAGAAAACGCCATTCTTGCTCGCAGTGCACCCTCACTTAATACGCCCCGTTGCAAGCAACAGGTCGACCAGGGACGAAAAAATCTAATGTACAACCTTTCTGACCTTTGCGAAATAGCCCCATCTTGCTCACGTGTCCCGCTTATCTTCTTCCCTTTATGAGGATCAGCTGGGGAAGGGAATCAAAAAGTGACACCAAATCCTGGATCGGCCTAAACCACGAATTCGACCCAAATAACTATGTCGCACCCCTCTCTGGACTGAACGATTTTGGTGCCGAGTTGTCCTCTTCCTGGATGTTTGAATCGGCTGAAGAACCTTCGACATGACGCCGATCGTACTCCTCCATCAGAACGTTGGGGCAAATCTCGTCCACACCACAGGTCGGGCAAACGATTCGCACAAGTTCAGGTCCGGTCAGCTTCAAGTTGTATTGCTGACAAAGCTGATAAAGTTCCTGAAGGTGTTTGCAGGACATGGACCAGTCTCCGGGTTCTTGATTGTTCTTCGAATCCCACCACCTTTATACAGGGCATTATATCGGGGCAGTTGGCAAAGGATACACTGTCAGCGATACTTTTTCTGTAATGTGCATGAAATACGAAGGTAAGAAGACCTATTGCGATCGTTCCACATATCTTGGCACTACCGGTGACAGCATGCTATGGATCCAAAGAGAAATTCATCTTCCAAGGTTCGGTAAGGGGTTTCACCCGATTACGCGACACATTGTGGAATCGTTGCCCGAACTCAAATCCTGTCGGGTGGGGTTGCTCAACATATTCATTCGGCATACATCCGCATCTTTGACAATCAATGAAGCAGCAGACCCCGACGTAGCGGCGGACCTCCATCGGGTGTTTGATAAGGTTGCTCCGGAAGATTTTCCTTACAGCCATACGGTCGAAGGGAGCGACGACATGCCTGCGCACGTTAAGACAACGCTTTCCGGCTGTTCCCTCGTCGTTCCGATTCGCAACGGCCAGTTGGCCCTGGGAACCTGGCAAGGGATATTCCTCTGTGAACATCGCCGACAGAATGCTGGGCGACAACTGGTTTTGACACTTTTTGGCGAACGGGAGTGAATGACTTTTCGGAGGGATGCCCTTCTCGCATCCACCGCACGACGTTGGATTATCCATCGCGCTTTCGGGGGCACGACAAGCGTGCCCCTCCAATTGCGCCCTTCGGAGGGACGCGCTTGTCGCGTCCGCTGCGCGATGTTGGAGCATTTATCCCGCTTCTTTAGGCAAGAGATGCCCCTTCGATTTGCTGCGTCGTTGCGAAGGATTATTTCATAGAGTTCTTGACATACATGCTTGCAAAAAAGGCCTTAGCACTGCCCAAACCACTCGTTTTTTAAGGGAATTTTCAGAAAGTTTGTATCATTTTTCGAAGAACGAGGTTCCCATAAATGATGTCAACATGGGATGGATGGGATGTTTTGGAAACCTGTTGCGTCCTAGAAATTGAGCGATTGGCAAGATATTCCGATTTGTGAAAGTTTAACGGTCAGCGTGCCGATACCAATTTCGCGGATTGTGCAAGCTCGGGACGGTATTTTGCCGAGCGCGATATGACCAACGTTTTGGTTCGCGATCGATTCCGCGAAACAAGGATCGGTGCCAATGAAGACATCTAGCGGCATCTCTCGCATAATGGCGTGCGTATTCACGGCTGTTTTTCTGTGCGGATGTCGGCCCCAACAACCGTTTTTTCTTCACGAAGACGGTGATCTATCTCATTATGTGGACAAAGCCACTCAAATTGAGTATCCCGACGTGGAGGCGGACTCGCTGAGCGAAGTAGGAAATGCCCTGCCACCGTTGACGCTCTCCAATAGCGACGTCAAGGAATATTGGGATCTTTCTTTGGAAGAGGCCGTTCGGATTAGTCTTCAAAACAGCAAGATCATCCGTAGCCTCACCCAGCCCGATGTGGGGGCACCACGACTTCCGGAGACATCGTTAACCGTGGCTCCAGAAGGCACTCCCACAGTCTATGACCCGGCACGGCAGGAAACAAACCCTAGAACCGGTGTCGAAGGAGTCCTGGCCGACTTTGATGCCCACTGGAGCACCCGTTTCTTCTGGCAAAAACTGGATACACCCCAAAACGTGGCAGGATTTGTGCAGGCATTCCGTCCCCAGGCCTTTCGCCAGGACACTGGAAATTTCGAGACAGAAATCTCCAAGACCTACGCGACCGGTGGAAGGTTTTCGATTTCGCATACCATAGGTTACGACTGGAACAATGCCTTCACCAGTCGGCAATGGCCAAGTAACTGGACGACCAATGTCGAGGCCGGTTTCCGTCAGCCATTGCTCCAGGGAGCAGGCGTCACATTCAACCGGATCGCTGGTCCTAACAGTATTCCCGGATTTTACAACGGCGTTCTCCTCGCCCGATTGGAAACCGATCAAAGGCTTGCCGAGTTTGAGCAGTCCGTTTCTGAGCTGTTACTCGATGTGGAAAAGGCATACTGGACACTGTATCTGAGTTACCGCCAATTGGACACGGTGATCGCCGGACGAGATGCCGCGCTACAAACATGGCGACAGGTGCGAGCCAAATACGAAGTCGGAGGACGTGGCGGAAGTGCTCAAGAGGAAGCCCAATCTCGGCAGCAATATCTGGCCTTTCGGGCAGCCGTCGAACAGGCACTGAGTTCTTTGTACAAAGCGGAAAATAACCTACGATATTTGATGGGTCTTGCCGCAACTGACGGTCGTCTGATTCGGCCCAAGGATGAACCAACAAGGGCCAGAGTGGAGTTCGACTTTCACGACGTCCACGCCGAGGCCCTGATCCGAAACCCACTCCTTCGGCGAGAGAAATGGCGCGTCAAGAAGGCCGAGCTGGAATTGATTGCCGCGAAAAACTATCTCTTGCCAAAGCTCGATATGTTCGGTTTCTACCGATGGAACGGTTTAGGCCATGACCTGCTCGACCCAGATAATAGTCGCTCAAACGCCTATGGATCATTGACCTCGGGCGATTACCAGGACTGGCAGCTTGGGATGGAATTGCAAGTCCCCATTGGTTTTCGAAAAGAGTTAGCTGCCGTGCGGAATGCCCAGCTCAATTTGGCTCGTGAACGGGCAATCCTTCAAGAGCAAGAACTGGAAATATCCCACCAGGTGGCCTGGGTCCTTCGTGAGATTGATGAGTATTACACACTGGCCCAGACGAACTACAACCGAACTGTGGCCGCAGAAAACGAAGTCCGGGCAGTCACCGCGATGTATGACGCGGGCACGGCAACGCTCGATTTGCTTTTGAACGCCCAGCAACGGCGTGCCGAGGCGGAAATCCAATATTATCAATCGATCACGAAGTACATGTTTGCAATCAGCCATTTGCACTTCCGCAAAGGTTCCTTGCTTGAATACAACGGCGTTTATCTGACAGAGGGACCATGGCCGCAAAAAGCGTATTTCGATGCCCTACGCCGCGCCCGTGCTAGAGATGCCGGAATCTATCTCAACTACGGGATGACTAATCCGCCCGTCTTCAGCCGGGGAGCATATGATCTGCATGCTGGGCGGCACGAAACGGAAGAGGTTCCGATTGAGACCTTGCAGGAAGAGACGCCCAGGAACCTCCGGGAAGATGGCTTGCCGATTGACATCCTACCAAGCCCTCCGCCTGATGAAACATCAACACCCGACAACACGACAACGACCGGTCTGCAACAGAATAGCACCGTGGTCGAAAACCGACCTGTGAATCATTCGAAGGACGGAGGCAAGCCAGCAAGCAGCGGCTGGGAAAGCACAACCGGTGGCGGTAGCTCGACTTCGGCAACCAAGCAGGATCAACTTGTGGCTTTGGCGTCACATGTCTCTGTCATGTCGCAAAGCTCCTCGGCTCGGTCGCAGCCGCTCAGTTCAAATAGCAACAAGACCAGAAACACGGAGGCGCCCCACCCATCTTCGGCAAAGAGTGAAACACCCGTTGTTTCGAGTGCGGCAAACCAGGCCGCAGAGACCTCCGGCTGGCGTGCCCGACGGTAAGTGTGTGCGCCCGATTCAATAGAACAAAGTAGAGAGCGCCCTTGTCGTGCCATATCGGAGGGGCACGCTTGTCATGCCCGCGAAGCGGGAATGGATGATCAAACGTGACGCAGCGGACCTGACAAGCAGGTCCCTCCGAAGGGCGCAATTGGAGGGGCATGCTTGTCATGCCCGCCGAAGCGCGATGGGTCATCCAACATCTACGTCGGACGCGACAAGCGCGTCCCTCCGAAGGGCGGACCGGACAAGCGGGTCCGCCCGAGACCCGCCGAATCAGAGCGTATTACCTCCCAAACGCTGGGTGGAAACACTTCTCCCTCCCCGTGCAGGAATCGGCTCCCCCTGGCTGCTCCGCTCGGTCTTCGTCTGCTAAAACGAGAAATGAGCGACGGATCACGATGTGGAAAACACCGGCAGTGTTGGCATCGATTGACTGGGATAATAGATATGTTTATTGCGATTGAAGGTGCGGACGGTACGGGAAAAACGACACAAGTTGATCGGCTTTGCCGGTGGCTTGGAGGGGAAGGACATCATGTCGTTCGTTGTCGGGACCCAGGTGGGACAGCCCTCGGCGAGGCCGTCCGTGACATCCTTTTGCACAAACAGACCATTGCGGTTGATCCCAGGACAGAGACGTTACTCTACATGGCGTCTCGTGCTCAGCTCGTCGCGGAGGTCATTCGCCCGGCGATTGAGTCAGGGGCCATCGTCGTCTCCGATCGCTTCCTGCTCTCCAACATTGCATATCAAGGTTACGGCTTCGGATTATCTGTTGAATCGTTACGACAGATTGGACAGTTCGCCACAAGTGGGATCTGGCCGGATCTCACAATAATCCTGGATATGCCCATCGCCGAGGCCTTGCAGAGGATCCAGAGATCTCCTGACCGATTAGAGTCCCGCGGCATCGAATACCTGGAACGTGTTCGAGACGGCTTTCTTCAAGAGGCCAGTCGTTTTGCAGATCGGGTGATCGTTGTCCGTGCCGATCGGGATCCCGACGAAGTCGAAGCGGCTATTCGAAGAATCGTCCAGGCGCTTCTAAAATGAATGGAAAGCCAAAAAAGCAGCCGATGGGGTGGGCCATCACACGGCTCCCAGATTATGCGAGCGGTTTCGTGGAAAAGTGACACCGTGGACTAAACTCGGATGTTGAGGAGAATTATCACTGTCCGGCCTCTGAAGTGCAGAGCTTCCTCATAAGTTACCATACGGACTCCAATGTGGCATGGGATCAAGGGACATGACGAGCTTGTCGAGCGATTTCGCCGGGCTATGAAGCGCGGCAGAATCGGTGGGACGTACCTCTTCTTGGGGCCTCCTGGTGTCGGTAAAAAGCTGTTCGCCTTGAAACTTGCTCAGGCATTGCTTTGCGAGAAAAATTCCGCTGAGTCCTTTGATCCATGCGAGGTATGCCATTCGTGTGTTCAAGTTACGGCACGAACCCATCCTGACGTCATGATTGTTTCTAAACCACCGGAGAAGACCACGATTCCCCTCGAAATGCTGATTGGTGAACGCGGCCAGCGGAATGCCGAAGGAGCTGGCCTGATTGGCCACCTGGCCCTGAAACCGTATTCCGGACGGCATCGCGTCGGCATCATTGACGACGCGGACTATTTCAACGCGGAGGGGGCCAATGCCCTATTGAAAACCCTGGAAGAACCACCGGCGCAGGCTGTGCTAATCTTGATCGGCACATCGGCCAGCAAGCAACTCCCCACAATCCGGTCACGAAGTCAAATTGTTCGCTTTTCACCGCTTCCCATAGATATCTTGGCCGAATTGATTATCGAGGAAGGGCTTGCCCAGGACTCGCAAGACGCAGTACGACTGGCTGAATTGAGCGACGGAAGTCTGGATCGCGCACGGGAGTTGGCTGACCCTGCCTTGTGGCCTTTCTGGTCGAAATGGGAGGCTGCCCTCAGCCAGGGGGCCTTCGACGCCATCACATGGTCGCAAGAGTTTCGCACATTTGTGGACAGTGCGGGAAAAGAGGCTATTGTCCGCCGGAAAAGGCTGTATCAACTTGTTTCATTCACCGCCAACTTCTTTCGAGATACGATTCTCCTGTTGGCTGGTGCCGATGCTGTGGGTTCGACGATGACGGGGCACCAAAGCCTGGTTCAGTTTCTCGGCGAAGCTCGTCGACCCGACGCTGAAGAGACACTGCAATATTGCATCGAGATCTGCCTTCAAGCCTGCGAGGACATCGAACGAAATGCCAATCTGACGATTCTCATCGATGATTGGATCACAACATTGTGGCAGCGCCTGAACGCGGAGAAGGTTATCCAACCTTAAAGCCCGAAGCCCACATAGCCGCCCTTCAATTCTGTTTCCTCCTCGAGCTTTTTCAAACGTTCAACCGTCTTTTCCAAATCTCCCGCGGCAATAAACCGGTTGAACTCAACGAGGACTGCGTGTCGGACACTCTCCGCGAACCAACGAAGGATCGGTTCGGTAGCCCAATCACACGTATCGCCCTTGAGTGTCGTTTCAAGGTCACACGCTACAGCCACCTTATCCTCAGAATCTGTCAGCAAACATCCCTCAAAGGCAAAGCTCAGGGTTCCCACAGTGGAATCATTCGTCAGATGGAACGTGCACTGCCCATGAAACAGGTAATAGCTATTGTGACGTCCGTACTTTTGGATAGCTCGCTGAACGCGATCCCAAAGGGCGAGGAAACCTGGCGATGCGTCGAGCGGCGGATCAGCTCTGACGACCGTCCGGAGAGGCACGCAATCGAAAGTCACCTCGACCCAACGGGGATGTTCGGTGCAGTCACTCATTGCAAAACTTCCCGATTCCATGGAATGTCATACTCGCCTTCTCAACAACCATCTCGTTGCAGCGCCGACATCGGTTTGTCCCCGAACGCATTCAGACACAATAATCCCCTAAAACTGCTAGAGCCGATCTCCGGCACCGCGCAGATCGCTGCATCGACTGTGGCGATGGTTTTTACAAATCTTACGGCCATCGGCCAGTCCGACGCCGAAAGATGATCTTCCGAAAAACGGTTGGGACTCTCAATCGCCCCGTGCCATCGCGACTACAAGCCAACCGTCCTGGCACGCGATGGATTTGACTTCCAGAGGACCTCCTTTGGCCCAGTCATCTTTCAGCTCGATCGGCTGGAACTCAACGGTCTCGCGAAAGATTTTTTCGAACCGCCGCTCGAGCAGACGCCGGATCGTTTGCTGCCTCACAGAAAATCTGTCTTTGCTGGGGTCGAATCCAGGGGGAAACACAGAGAGGCCACCCACGCGAACTAACCGGATCCCACCTTCAGCCTGATTCGCCTCAATCCCATAGACCACCTTCACGTCCATCCCCGGATAACTCCGGTCCCCTTTCCAGTAAGTCGCTCCACGAAACTCGATGGAAACGCGATTGTCAGCAAACCAGACGGCCAGAGGACGCTGGTCGGAAAAGCGGATCGTCCATGGTTCCTCACCAGGCTCCGGCTGCAATTCTTCTGGAAGTTTCCCCAGGAGGTTCCGAACAACGTCTTGAAATCGCTCCTCGTTCAGAATCATCCCACCAAAGAACCCCTCGACAAAGTTGTTGAAGAACGTTTGGTGAATTCGCACCACGATGTCTCCGTTGGCTGCCGGAGGAGGGGATGTTGCCGCAGAAAGCCCTGAATGGCCCAATTGCCGAAGGGTCAACTGAAAACTCTCCTCGCTCGTTGTTGCCGCAAAGAAATCAGGAAACAAATCTCGTTCGAGGAGAGGTTGACGTATCCTTTTGAGGTACTGGGACTGGGCTTCGGCAAGTCGTGATTCAGCCTCACTATCGACGCGTCGTGCAATCCTTCGCTCCGCTTTCCATGCAGCTTCTTGCTCCGCCGCCGGCTTTTGTTGCCACGTCCGCCGCCAGGCGATCTTTTCCACGCATTGACTACGGCATGTGACATCGACGTCCTTGATATCCGTGTGCGCTGAAGCATCACAAAACGCTGGTTTGATTTCCAGCCCTTCAGGACCAAACTGGATCATCTTTTGGGCAACAAATGGTGTCCGTGAATGAGAGTAAATCCGGGCAGGACCGTTATAACCGACAGTATCAGATTCGAGAACTCCTTCAACCGTGATGGCAAATTGGGCGCAATGTTGCGAAGGAACAAGACAAATTGCTCGCGAACCAACGATATGCCCGGTCCCCCGAACATCGGTTCCCAGGATCCATTCTCGTACTGGTTCGTGGACATCCACAGGCACCTGAGAGCCGGTCTTAATCCACGCACTACTAACCTGGATCACGGCGTTAGGCTGGGAAAAATGATCGAGAACAGCCCGCCGGAGCGTCGGGGCCTGATTCGCCACCTCAAGCCAGCGGAGAAGCTCCTGAACTTTGCTTGC
>Ga0068707_1003718_pt1 | contig 10611 bp, 9 predicted proteins | sample YNPNPMetaG_FD_66600 | JGI IMG/M metagenome (GOLD analysis project Ga0068707, IMG submission 66600) | Anoxygenic and chlorotrophic microbial mat microbial communities from Yellowstone National Park, USA - YNP NP MetaG | ecosystem: Environmental > Aquatic > Thermal springs > Hot (42-90C) >... | reverse complement strand
CATCCGATCGAAACGCTCACCGATTGTGTGCACTCACTCGAGATTCACGACGTCGTCGAGATACGCGGTCAAAGGACGAACCTTAAAGGGGCAACGCGGATTCGGACAGGGTGGTTCTCGTTCTGGTATCCTTATCGGGAGCGACATCTATGCTAAGAACAATTCCGCAAAATGTCAAGAGCGAGAGAGCCTCGCGACCACCCTCGAGGCGTTTTTCGCAGCCGTGGCGACCCCACCTGTATCTTCTCATCGGCTATCTTTGCCAGAAAGTTGAAGATGCGGCCCGAGCCACGCCCTGCCGTCGCCTGCCCCCCGTCCCTTGCCTTGTCCGGGCTCAAGGCGACTCGAGCCCTATCACCGACATCTGGCGGCCGGTCCTCGGCCCTTGGGCCCTCACCGAGAAAAAAGACTCCTTGCGGCAACACGTGCACAGCGGCTCGCAAAAAAGGTTTTCCCTCGAGACCCCGGCCCCGAGGAGGCGGGACGCGTTTGCCCGGTAGAGGTCGACCGCCCACTTTCCATCGCGGACAGGCCGCACGATGCCCTCGAGGCCGGGATAGGCTGCGAGGAAGGCGTCGGCCACATCCCTGTCGACGACAAAACAGCAAGGCCCGATACCGGGGCCGAAGAGGACCCGAACCGTTGCCGGGTCGGTGTGGAAGGCCCGCTCCATCGCCTCGAGACATCTCTCCAGGATGCCCTTCAGGGTGCCTCTCCAGCCCGCATGGGCGATCCCGATCGCAGGCCGCGCCGGATCGAGGAAGGCCACAGGGAGGCAATCAGCGGTGCGCACAGAGAGAAAAAGATCCGCCCTGTCGGTCACGATACCGTCTGCGGCACAGCCCCCCACGGAGGCCGGGTCGAGGTGCGGCTCTTCGCTTCTTATGCTGACGACCCGGTTGCTGTGGACCTGTCGGATCGAGAGGATCTTGACCGGCCGTCCGTCGCTTCCCAGCGCCCGGGCGATACGGCCGATATTCTCTCTGACGCACTCCGGGTCGTCTCCGGTGGAGGTGCTCGTGTTCAGAGAATCGTAGGGCCCCTGACTGACGCCCCCGTGTCTGCCAAAAAACGCGTGGACACTGACCCGGGCCACGTCCCATCCCGGGGCGAAAAAGTAGACCAGGCTGCCGTCTCTTCGCTCGGACAGGTAGGACGGGAGGGTGTGCTCGAGGTGTGTTGTGCTGTCCCTGTACATGCAGTGCTCACTGTGAAGAGACTGCGGTCGGTTCGATCAGGTTCAAGACCTTTTTAAGCTCCTCTGGCAGGGGTGCGGAAAAAACCATGGTCACGCCCTTTGCAGGATGGCTGAAACCGAGTCTTTCCGCGTGAAGGAAAGGCCTGTCCAGGACAGACCGTATCAGTGAGATCTCGTCCCCGGCCCTGCCCCCTCCAGCGGCGCGAGACGCCCAATGCCTCCCGTAGGTGTGATCGCCCACTATCGGATGCCCGATCTCGGCCATGTGGACCCTTATCTGATGGGTCCGCCCTGTCTCGAGCGAGAAACGCAGAAGTGTGAAACGAGAAAAGCGCCGCTCCACGGCCCAGCGGGTCAGGGCGTGCTTGCCGCGAGTGCTTCGTGTCGACATCTTCTTGCGTTCGACCGGGTGTCTCCCAATCGGTTTTTCTACAGATCCGGACGGTGCCGAAACGGTTCCTGCAACCAAGCCGACATACTCCCTGAGCACCGAGTGGCGCTGGAACTGTCGTGCCAGCCCGATATACGCTCGATCGCTCTTTGCCGCCACCAGGACGCCCGAGGTGCCCTTGTCCAGCCTGTGCACGATCCCCGGCCGTCGCGGCCCGCCCATCTGGGAGAGGCGGCCGCAGTGATACAAGAGGGCGTTCACCAGGGTTCCGCTCTCGTTCCCTGAGGCGGGGTGTACGACCATACCTGCCGGTTTATCCACCACTATCAGATCCTCGTCTTCGTAGAGGATGTGCAGCGGGAGCGGTTCGGCCTGCACGGCGGCTTCCTTGGCCGGGGGAACCCTCACCACAACGGGCTGGGAGGGTTTGAGCTTGTAGGCAGGCTTTGCCGGTCTGCCTGCCACGGTGACCTTTCCCTCCCTGATCAGGCGATGGACCTCCCCTCGCGAGCTGAACCGGCCCGTGCCGACAAGGAAGCGATCAAGGCGCACCCCGCCCGCGCCCTCCGCCACGGCGAGCGTGACGATGAGGTCCTTGTCATCCGGGGGTGCGGGTGTCGGCACGGGCGGCCCTGTGGGCACTCCCTTGGGTCGGTCAGGCTGCATGGGAGAGTGTCATTTTTTCTGCGGGACTCCTGCGAGAAGCTCCCTGGCTTTCTCGACATCGTCCTGTATTTGCCTGGCGAGGGCCTCCGGGTCGGGGAATTTCTTTTGGCCCCTTATTCGATCCACGAACTCGAGCGACAGCTCCGCTCCGTATATGTCCTGTGCAAAATCGAGGATATGGGCCTCTATGGAAAAATGCCTTCCTGAAAAGGTCGGGTTCGTTCCCAGGCTGGCGACACCGTCATGGCAGCCCTCGCCCATGCTGACGCGAACTGCGTATACCCCCTCAGCCGGGATCAGTTCTGCCTCGGTGGCGATATTGGCAGTGGGAAACCCGAGGGCCTTTCCCCTGCCGTCGCCCCGGACGACCCTCCCGTGGATTCTGTGGAACCTCCCCAGGAGTCTCGAGGACTCGCGAACATCTCCTGCCGAGATCAGTCGTCGAATCCTCGTGCTGCTCACCTCCAGGTCCTCCACCTTCACCGGTTGGATGATCTCCACATCGAAACCGAATTGTCTGCCCATATCCCTGAGCAGCCCGATGCCGCCATGGCGGTCCTTGCCGAATCTGTAATCCATGCCGACATACAGGGCCTTGGCCCTGAGCTTGTCGACAATGACGGCCTTGACGAACCGCTGGGCGCTCCACCGGGCGAACTCCTTGGTGAAACGGATGCAGATGACCAGGTCGATCCCGTGGAGTTCCATCAATTGCAGCCGCTCCTCCAGGGTGGTGATGAGCTTGGGCGCGCGTTCCGGCGCCAGGACGCGCAAGGGGTGCGGGAAGAAGGTGATGACAACGGCCCTCCCCCCGAGGGCGCCGGCCCTGTGCTTCAGGTGCTCGAAAATCTTCTGGTGACCCAGGTGGATGCCGTCGAAATTCCCCAGCGTCACCACCGGGTTCGGAATGCCGGACCAGTCGGCCTCGAGGTCGTCGATATAGTTCACGTCCGGGGTCTCCCTGTCGTGGCAGCCTCGGCCCCCCTGTACGGCGTGCGGCGGTTCCTGCTCGGCCTTGTCCCTGTGCGCTGCGCCGGTGAGACGGTACCGGCAGGGCAGGAGGTGCAAACTCTTGGCTCGCGCCCGTCCTCGTGCGGTGCGGTCTCTGTCCGGGCCCTAGGGGATACCCGTGCCTCTCTCACCCACATATGCCAAGCAGGCATCGGAGGTCAATTGGTCCAGAGCGAAAGCTCTCCGGCGTCGTAGAGCATCGACCAGATTTCGATCAGCCCGCAGACCTCGCACATGTCGAGTCTGTACATGTAGCCCAAAGACTCCGAGGCGAGCACGACACTGAAGGATTCGTCGTACCGTTTCTCGAGAGGCCGCTCCTCCCCTGACTCTTCCTCTGATCTGAGATCGTCGACCTTGAAATGTTCGCAATAAAGGTCGTCCTGGGATGCATGGTGGATCTCGAGGTCCTTGGCCTTCATCACCCTGTAGATCGAGGGCCGCAGCTCGTGTTCGAAGGCGGCGTAAGGGTCGCGTTCCCAAAGCCTTGCCCGATCGCTGCGCAGCCGTTCCCTGATGCGTCTATCGACGTGGGGTTCCCAGGAGAAGCGCGGCGCATCGGGGTCTTCCATATAGTAGTCCTCGCCAAGTTCCTGGAGCATCCATTGAAAGAACTCCAGAAGCTCCTCCTGGAGCACCTCGAGGATATCTTCGCGTTCCTTGGGGTCCATCTGTCACTACCAGCCACCGCGCGCGGCCCGCCGCTCAGGTCTTATCGGCCGCACCGGAACCGGAGGCCTTTCCGATCCGCAAGGAGCCTCTTTGTAAGACCGTGGCGACGGCATGAAATGAAAAAGCGGGTCGGGGCGGCTGTGTGGCCTTTCTGCGGCTGGAGGAAACGCGTCACCGCGCTGCTTGGGCCTTTTGTTTCCGCTTTGAAGGTTTCTTGGCCCTGGTCTTGGGTCGGGCCTTTTGGGCGCACGAGGGGCAGAGCCACTGGTCGTTCCTGAACTCCCAGCCGCAGAGGACGGCGAGTTCCTTGAGCTGATTCGCTCCGCTTCTTTCTATCTTTCTGGTGCAATTCCGCGCATCGCATTTGATATAGCTGAACCTGCCCATTGTCGTGATAAGTCCCATATCGCAACTCCCCTTCCTTTGTAGACTGTCGATGTGAATTGATCGCTCCCGCTCGGCGTTTGTTCCCTCCAATCGATGAGAAAACCTGGGGGGAGCCTGCTGCCTGCTCTCCTCTCATCGCTGGTGGAGGGGTTAAGGTTTTCTTATCCTAAATGCGGTTTATAATTTCTCAAATCGCTGTAGACTTTTACCGCAAATGCGGGAAAAAGTCCAGTAGAACACGAGGCGCTCATCGCAGCATGCAAAGGGGGGCCGGGCCCCCTGGCGGTCGGCGTGCGCGGTGGGCATCGAGAGATCGCCTCGAGGGCACAGGGTGCCGGGCTTGCAGGCCGCACTGGTCCTCAGCTGCGTCAGACCTCTCGGCCATTGCGCCCCGCAGGGGCAGCTCGGCGCCCAAGAGCACCTCAAACCAAAGGCGGCATCTGCGCCGAGAAGACTCTCAAAAGGAGCGCCTTTCTCAATTTGATAGTCTCATTTTGAGAAAACCCCGATGGACACCCCCGGCCTCTCCCGAGCCGCCGCCACCAAATAATTGCGGTGAGTCAAAGAGATACAGGGTCCTATCGCACCATGATCCTGTTTGGCAGGGATGTTGCATTGCTGCATTTCGGATATCGGGCAAAAGGAAGGCAGGGAGCCTGCCGTGGAGAATCCGGTCTACATGCAACCATAACCTCGAGCGCACCTTTGGGGCAGACGGGAACGCGCCATGGCGTCCAAAAAGGTACTCATAGTCGAAGACAATCTCCCGGTACTCGTCTCATACCTGCAGATTCTCGAGACCCTCAATCTCGATATCACTCCTTTTGTGGCCGCAACCTACGAAGGCGCGCAGAAGATATTTCTTCAGGAGAAGATCGACCTGATCATTCTCGACCTTGTGCTGCCCGATGCGCTGGCCACGAGCGTGCTGGCGGATATCCGGCGCATCCAGCCCGATGTCTCGGTCCTGCTCGTCACAGGGTATCCAGAGCAGTTGGACGAGGAGGCGGTGGAACAGCACCGGGTCCGGCACGTCTTCAAGAAGCCCCTCGAAGTGGATTCGTTCGCCCGAGTCATAAGGTCGAGCTTGAACGCCCTCAATTAGGCACGTCTTCTCGGGTCCGGACAAGGAAGGAGACAGCCAGCAGAGATAAAGAGGAGCCGGAGCATGAAAACGCAGGCCTGGAGCCGTTTCGATCCTCTTCCCCTGTATCGAGGGGTCCATGCCAACCGGGTGATGAGCTGCCCGTTGGAGGGGGCGGGCCTGCTCGAGACCAAGAAGAGGTGCATCCAGGAGATCATGACGACCATTCACCCTGCCACACTCATGGTGGTGAGGCCCGGGAGGCACATCGAGCTCTGCAACGGGTCGATAAAAAGGATGTTCGGCTACGAGATCGACGAGGTAGTGGGCCGAACGACCGATCTGCTCTATTTCGACCGCCGCTCCGACCCGCACCACCAGGGCGAGCTCTACGAGATCTTGGAGCGGGAGGGCTTTCACATCGGAATCGCAACGGGAAAGAAGAGGGATGCCGGCCTCATACCCCTCGAGATTATCACGTTCAAGCTCAGGAACCGGCCCGGTGCGATCTTGCTGGTCCGGGACCTTTCCGAAAGGCTTCTGACCGGCAGCTACGGCGAGAGCCAGGCGGAGGATTTTCTAGAGGGGAGTCTCGGTGCCTACGTCAGCCGACTCGAGGATGCGGTCGAGGACCTGCGCCGCCAGGTAGAGGAGCAGCGCAGCCTGCAGGAGCAGGCAAGGCGGGTCAACGAAGCGTTGGAGCGCATGATACAGGAGAGGACGCGCGCACTGGAGGCCGCCCTCGAAGAGCTCAAAGCAGTGGACAAGGCCAAGGACGACTTCCTTTCGCTCGTCTCCCATGAATTCAGGACACCCTTGACCTCCATCATGTCTTTCTCGGAAATCCTGTTGAACTACCAGGACGAAGACCCGGCAACGCGAAACGAGTTCCTCTCGATCATCCATAGCGAGAGCAGGCGCCTGACCCGGCTCATAGACGACATGCTCGATCTCTCCAAGATCCAGGCAGGGAAGATGGAGTGGAAGTTCAGGCAGGGACCCCTTGCGCCTGTCTTCGAAAAGGCGGCGAGGGTCGCCGCAGGCCTTCTTCAGCAGAGGTCTCTTCGCTTGGAGGTCGATGTGGAAGAGGGGCTCCCGGATGTCATGATCGACGAGGACAAAATGGTCCAGGTGTATATCAATCTGCTCGGCAATGCGATAAAGTTCAGCCCGCCCGGCGGGGTGGTGAGGATTGCCGCGTCGCTCTCGAGGACCGCGGTACCGAATGGGGACCGGCTGGGCGAGGTGGTCCACACCTCGGTGAGCGATCAGGGCACGGGCATCGCCCCGCACGACCTCCAGAAGATCTTCGAGCCTTTCACCCAATGCGGGGACACCCTCAAGGACAAGCCCAAGGGCACGGGCCTCGGGCTGGCCATTTGCAAACAGATCGTGGAAGCTCACCGGGGCGCCATTTGGGCTGAAAGCGTCGTGGGACAGGGGAGCACATTTCACGTCACGTTACCGGCCGCCGGCCGGTGAGGGGGTTCGGGGCTCGAGTTCCCCGCGAGGCGCCTGTTCCTCTTTCCTCGTTGTGCCGGGCCTTTCACATGCCCGGTCGCCTCCGTCTGAGGAACTTCGGCCGGAGCAGCACGATGAGGGAAGGGACAATGGTGACTGCGGCGAGGGAGGAGGTGAACATGCTCGTGGCCACATAGCCCCCGAGCTGCTTGTGGTAGGACAGGGGCGAGATGGCCATGACGAGCGAGCCTGCCGCGATGGCGGTCGCCACGAAAAAGATCGCCTTGCCCGAAGTGAGCATCGTGGTGAGGGTCGCCTCTCGGATGTCGCCGCAGCGCCTGTACTCCTCGCGGTAGCGGAAGATGAAATAAATCGAGTAGTCCGCACCGATACTGACGGTCAGCGATGAGATCGAGGCTGTGGCGAGGTTGAGCCAGGTGCCTATGAGGCCCATGAGACCGAGGTTGACGATCGCCGCAAGGAGCGAGGGGGTCAGCACCAGCGCTCCCCCCGCGAACGAGCGCAGGACCAGGGAGGAGACGAGGAAGATGATCCCGGCAATGACCGCGGCATTGCGGATCTTCTCCCTCATGACCACGTCGTTTACCGCCTTGCCTATTGCAAGCCCTCCGCCTCCCACCTCGACCCTGACCTCTGGCGGGAAATGGTCCTTGGCATAGGCCCGTGCCAGCCTGAAGACGCGCTCGCAGAACCGTGCGCTGTCCGTGCGCGTAAATGCCCTGATGACGGCGCGCCGGTAGTCTGCGTCCACCACCATGTCGAAGTCCTCGGGGTCGCCTGAGTAGAGCAGAAAAAACTGTGCGACCGCCTCGCGGGTCTCCGGGATGCGGCGGAAGCGCTCATCCCCGCCGTTGAAGGCGACGTTCATCTGTTTTACGTAGTCCACGATGGAAGTGGTACGGCCTACGTCTTCGAGCGACTCGAGGTAGTGCTGCATCCCCTCCATTGACTCGAGGAGGCGTGGGTCGTAGAGCGCGTCGCGCTCCCTGCCCTCGACGAGGATGTTGAGTGTCACCGTACCGCCGAAAAGATCGTTGAGCATGTCGTAGTCAACGAGGTGCGGATCGCTCTTGGGGAAGGCATGACGGAACGAGTTTTCCACCTCGATGCGCGAGGCACCGATGATCACCAATACCAAGACCGCGGCGCCGATTGCGAGGGAGAGCCACGGCCGGCCGTACACCATGTATGCCATGCGCTCCAGGACCGTCTCGAGGAGGCCGCCGTGCTTTTCGGCTGCGACCTCCTTTGTCTTGGGTGCTGGCAGAAGGGTCCGGCACGCCGGGATGAACGTCATTTCGATGAGAAGAGCGCTCACTATGCCCGAGGCGGAGATGAGGCCGAAGACCTTGATGCTGCGAATGGGGAAGAGGGTGAGGGTGAGAAGGCCTGCTGCAGCGATGAGGCCGGCGGTGATCATCACGATACCGACGCCGACCGTGCTCTCCACCACCGCGGCCCTGTTGTCTCCCAGCCTGCGGAACTCCTCGTAGTAGCGCTTGAGGATCTGGACCGCGTGGCCGGCGGCAACCGCGAGAATGAGGAAAGGGCTCAGCGCGTTCCAGCCGTCGATGGGAAGCCCTGTGTGACCGAATATGCCAAGGCCCCATGTCACGCTCAAAAGGGCGGTCACCAGGGGGAGAAACATGGCCTGGAAGGTCCGAAAGGCCTCGAAGTGGACCAGACCGATGATCACTACGGCGAGGCCGAAGAGTCTGAGTGCGTTCTTGGTGTACCGGTCCATTGCCGACACAAAAAACGGCACGCCGGCAAAATAGATGTCCAGTGCGGCGTCTTTGAAGGGCTCGACCGCCTTTCTCAGGGCAGCACTCAGGACCGAATTGCGCAATTCCGGCCTCGGGTCCAGATCGTCGATGTCCGCGATGATGGAGGCGGCCTTTCCCTGGGGCGCGACGAGGTACCCGATGAAAAGTTTCTCCCCCATTACACGGCGTCTGAGTGTCTCGACCTCCTCGGGCGTGTGCGGGACATCCGGCATGAGCCGGCGGACGAGGATCTCGCCTTCCTGTCCTGCCTCGATACTCTTGACCTTGGGTGCTGCTATGCTCAGGACCTTGCCGGGGTTCACTCCAGGGATGGCCTGCACCTTTTCAGTGATATCCTTGATCCTTTGAAGCACCCAGGGCTGGAAGATATCGCCCTGCTTTGGGGCGACCCCTATCATGGTGAACTTGCCCCCGCCGAAGATCGTCAGGATCTCGTCGTCGAGTTGGATGATGGGGTCGTTGCTCGGGAGTTGGAGCTTTCGCTCGTTTTCGATACGGAGGCCAGGGATGCTGGTGGCGAGAACGGCACTTATTACGAGGATGACAAGGATGATGGGTTTGGGGTGCAGCGTCACCCACTCTACGTAGCGTCTCAGGAGGGTTCGGGGAGACCTGAGTTCCATTTTTCCCCTTTCGCTACAGCCCGGGAAACCCTAAATCTATAGGAGGGCTGAAATAAAATCAATTGCACCGACGGGCGGTGTCCATCCCGGCCGTCGCCTGCTTAGTCATCTCGGAGGTGCCGCTGGGTCATCCCCGCCGAAGAGTGGGGGGCCGGTCACGGCCCCGCAAATACCTCCACTTTGCCCCGGGGCTGACAGGTGGCATTTTTTTGCTGCGCCCTGGATTCCGCATCAGATGCGGAAGGACGGCTGCCGCGCCGTTGCAGATTCCAGGCCGAGCAGCGTCTATTCGAGGGTCTTCCTGAAGCGCAGTGCACTGGCGGCAATAAAGACCACTGAAAAAAGAGAGAGTATCAGAAAATCCTTGAAGAGCACCTCCATCCCCACGCCCTTGAGCATCACACCCCTGGCGATGTGCAGGAAATACGTCAGAGGGATCACAGAAGGCACGGGCTGGAGCACAGGCGGCATGGCCTCGATGGGGAATACAAAGCCCGAGAGCAGGAAGGAGGGGATAATGACAAAGACGCTGAAAAAGATCGCCTGTGTCTGTGTCCGGGCGATGGTGGAGATACACATCCCCAGACTCAAGAACCCCACAATGTAAAGGAATGCGAGAAGCACCAGCAGCAGGGGATTGCCGGCCACAGGCACGCCGAAGACGAGATGCCCCATGAGGGTGATGACGAAAAAATCCATAAAGGCGATGATGGCGTAAGGCGCGATCTTGCCCAACACGAGGGGCAGAGGCCGGACCGGCGTGACAATGAGCTGCTCGAAGGTCCTGTACTCCCGCTCGCGCACCAGGGCGACAGAGGTCAACACCAGGGTGATCCACATGATGAGTATCCCTATGATCCCGGGGATGAAGAAGTTCTGGTCCTTGAGATCCGGATTGAACAGTATCCGTTTGTGGAGCTTGAAAGGCCGAGGTGCCAGCACCTTCCCCGGAGGCGCCTCTGGATCCTCCAGCACAAAGGATTGAACGAACTCGTCGGAGGTAAGGGCCGTTGCCCCGAGTTGAGAGGCAATGCCGATGGCAGGCATCGTCCCGTCCACGTACAGCATGAGGTCGCCCTGCCTCCCGTCTGCGATAGCGGCCGAAAACTCCCTGGGTATGTAAAGCCCCACGTTCGCCGACCCGGTCCGCAGGGAGCGCTCGATCTCCCCGGGCGTCGATACCTCTTCGAGCCTGAAGGCGTTTTCGTCGATCAGCCTGTCTTTGACCATCATGGAGAAGTAGCTCTTGTCCTCGTCGCACACCGTCATCGGTATGTGTTCCGGCTGAAGGCGCAGGGCGTAACCGAACA
>Ga0068707_1003717_pt1 | contig 10614 bp, 5 predicted proteins | sample YNPNPMetaG_FD_66600 | JGI IMG/M metagenome (GOLD analysis project Ga0068707, IMG submission 66600) | Anoxygenic and chlorotrophic microbial mat microbial communities from Yellowstone National Park, USA - YNP NP MetaG | ecosystem: Environmental > Aquatic > Thermal springs > Hot (42-90C) >... | reverse complement strand
CAGGAGGCCGCTCTGGCGGATTTCCTCCAGGGTATAGCGCCGGCCAGTCTCTTCCGCCGGCCGGACAACTCCCTCCGCCCCGGCTTCCGGGGTCTCCGGGGCACCTCCTGCCGAAACGGTTGGGAATGAAGGCCGGGGCCGCCTGCCTGACCCGGCGAACGGTCTGTCGGAAATCACCATGGAGGGGGGCCAGGAGAATCAGGTCGGGCGGCCGGTCGCGGACCAGGTCGGGGAGCATCTCCGGACCAGTCAGGTAGGTCAGGTAGCCGGCCGCCTGCAGCGTCTGGGCGACCTGCCGGCCAAAATCCGGGTCGTCCCCGGCGATGACGATTTGGGCAAAACGAGGAAAGGCATCCGCCATGGTCCATACCACCTCGCTCCCCGATTATACACGAGCCTCCGGGAAATTTCAAACGCTTGGAAGCGGGAACGGGGCCTTTCCATGCTCCACCAAGGGATGACCCGACAGATCGCCTCCACGCGGAGTGGCGTTGTAAAGACCGGGGAATGGCCGCATCGGCCAGGTCAACGGGCCTGAAGTTGGTCGCCGGGCGAACACCTGCCCATCCGGTAGAGCCGCTCCTTGAGGGTGCGGAAAAAGTAGTTGCGCTCCTGACGGCGGGCAAAGTAACAGAAGGTGGGACTCCGCTGTACCTGCAGCACATCTCCGCCCTCCAGGTCGGCCAGCGGTTGTCCATCGGCGTTGACCCCGGAGGGGCCGCCGCCGACGACCTCCAGTTCGATGCGGATCTCCCCCGGCACAACCAGCGGGGGCAGGAGGGAAAGGTGCGCCGCCACCGGCACCAGGAGCACATCCCGGCTTTCGGGGAAGATGATCGGCCCGCCGGCCGAGAGCGCATAGGCGGTGGAACCGGTAGCCGTGGCCACGATGATGGCGTCACAGGTGTAGATATCCAACTCTCCCCCGTTGACGCGCACCGCCACCCGAAGGGCGGGGGCGTTACGCTCCCGTCCCAGGACCAACTCGTTCAGCGCCAGACCTCGGGCCACCTCTTTCCCCCGACGGACGAGGCGGCCCTCCAGAAGGGCGCGTCGCTCCAACCAGTAGTCTCCGGCCAGAAAAGCGGGCATCTCCTTCAAGACGTCCTCCGGGGTCAGTTCGGCCATGAAACTGAGATGGCCCAAGCCGACGCAGACCAGCGGCACGCCCAGCGGAGCGGCCAGGTGGGCTCCCCGCAATGCCGTCCCATCCCCTCCCAGGGTAAAGAGGAGGTCACAGGAGGCGATCTCCCCGGCTTCCGTATCGCGGGCGTCGTCGGCACAGCCTCGCCAGACCGCGATCTCCAGGCGGGCGAGCCATCCCTCCAGTTCCAGCCCCAGACGCCGGGCGGCCTCGATGCCGGGGGCATAGAGCAGCCCGACCCGCCGGGCCCGATGGGGCACCGGCACAAGGTTGGGAGAGGAAAGGGCATCCATCATATCCTCCTGACAGGCCCAGTTTCGGTGCAGCTTTGAAACCCGCCCCCAAGACGGCGGGCACCCCGCGGAACCGGTCGAGTTGACAAATCGGCGAGGGTGTGCTAAACTATAGTTGCCAGGGCGCCCTGCCCGCCCTGCCTAAGCCTCGAGCTCCCCCTTGGCTCGAGGCTTCCCCCTTTTTTCAGGCCCCGGTTAGAGCACCTTCAGGCGTCCGATGGCCCCTGGGGTTGTTTTTCCGGAGGCGGAGAGGCCGGCCTCTTTTCCTCCTCGGGAAAGGGGGGACGTTCCAGAACCTTGTTGTAGGCGTAAGAGGCCAGGACGCGAAGCGAGGCCAGAACCGGCACGGACAGGAAGGCCCCCAACAGGCCGGCATGGGCCGTGCCGATGACCACCCCGACCAGGACAACCAGGGCCGGAAGCCCGATGCTTTCCCCAATGATCAGGGGACTCAGAAAATTATAGATCAAGAATTGCAGTAGGACGTACACCCCGGTCACCAACAGGGCCACCCACCCGGGAGCCAGGGCAATGGTCATCGAGCCTTGAACCAGCGTGACCACCACAATCGGCACCAGGGCCAGAATCGAGCCGATATTGGGAATGACCTGAAGCACGCCGGTCAGCAGGGCCAGGGGGATGCTTCCCGGGATGCCCAGCGCGGCCAGGACGATGTAGGTGACCAGGGCGACGATCAGGCAGAGGAGCAGTTGACCCCGCAGAAAGGCCCCCCAGACGCGGCCCAATCGCCGCATCAGCGTGCTGATCTCCGGGCGGTAGGCCTCCGGGAGGGCCTGCTCCAGACGGGCCTGCCAGAAGTGGCTGTCTTTGGCCAGGTAGAAGGAGTAGAGGATGGTCAAGATGAAGCCGAGGGTGGCCGAGGTCAGGGTCAGGGCAAAGCCGCTCAGGGTGCCGAAGAGGCGGGGCAGCCATACTTCCGGGGGAGGAATGGGAGGAAGGGCCCCCTTTTCCCCGAGCGCGCTCAGGGCCGGGTCCACCAGAGGGGAAAGGTCCACTGCGGTTCCGGCGATAGAGATCGTGCGCCACGAGGCCAGGGTCGTCGAAAGCCAGTCCCGTCCCTGGGAGAAGAGGGTCAGGAAATTCAGGTTAAGGGCCTGGACCTGGCGGATGAGGAGCGGGACCAGGAAGATGGGGATGGCCGCCAGGAAAGCCAGGAGGAGGAGGTAAACCAGGACGGTGGACAGGGCGTGAGGAAGTCGCAGGCGGCGGTGCAGGAACTCGATCAGGGGATGGACGATATAGGCCACCACCGCGGCGATCAGGAGGCTTCCCAGCGTCACCCGGGCCAGGTACAGCAGGCCCAGGCCCAGCAGGACGCCGAGCACGACGACCATCCGCTTGGTGGTTTCCGTCCAGCGAGGCTGCATCTAGTCTCCCCATTCCCAGCGATGTTCCGGGCGGTAGACCCCCTGATCGGCCACGGGAGAGTACACGGCAAAGTTCCAGCAGTGCCGCCAATAGTCGTAGGGGGTTCCGTCCCGGGCGTGCACGGCCACATCCAGCCAGTACTGTCCCTCCAGAAGGTGCAGGGCCGGCATGTGGAAGCGGACGGTCCCCGCCTTCCGGGGTATTTCGAGGGACAGGCCGTCTATGGCCGTATTGGTGCCATAGACCCAAAGTCCGTCCTGGCGATAGATGGCGATGCCAAAGACCGGATCGGGTCGGGGATGGGCCACCTCATAGGCCATCTCGATCACGGCCGGCGCCCCGCTCCGATGCAGAAAACAATCGTTCCCCTGGGCATCCAGGAAGCGAACCTGCCGAAAGGAGATTTCCCCAGAGCCCCAGCGGTTCTGGAGCGGCTGGACCGCTTTTTCCGGAGAGGGGCCGGCCTCCTCTTCCGGAGGAGCCGCCTGAAGTCGGCGTTGCCGCTCTTCCAAAAACTCGGTCTCCCGTTCGTGGATAAAGAGCAGGTAGGCGTCCACCACCCGACTCGGCTCCCCCAGGGCCTGTATCCGGCCCTGATGAAGCCACAGGACGCGGCTACAGAGGTTGCGTATCGCGTTCATGTCGTGGGAGACAAAGAGGATGGTCTTGCCGCTGCGTTGCAGTTCGGCGATCTTTTCCAGACACTTGCGCTGGAACGATTCGTCTCCCACCGCCAGAACCTCATCGGTCAGGAGGATGTCGGGGTCCACATGGATGGCGATGGCAAAGCCCAGGCGCATGAACATCCCGGAGGAGTAGTGGCGGACCGGGATGTCGATGAAACGCTCCAGTTCGGCAAAGGCGATGATGCTTTCGGTCTTCTGGCGGATTTCCTTCCGGCTGAAACCCAGGAGGGAGGCGTTCAGGTAGATATTCTCCCGGCCGGTCAGGTCCGGATGAAAGCCGGCCCCCAACTCCAGCAGGGCCGAGACCCGGCCGTTCACCTCGATGCGGCCGGCGGTCGGCTCCAAAATGCGGCTGACCAGTTTGAGGGTGGTGCTCTTGCCCGAACCGTTCTCCCCGATGATGCCCAGCGTTTCCCCCGCCTCCACAGCAAAGGTCACATCCCGCAGGGCCCAGAAATCCTCGCGGTTGCGCCGCTGTCGAAAACGCCGGAAGAAGTTGACCGCCCACTCCTGGAAGGACCGGTCGCGCTCGTGCTGGAGGACAAAACGCTTGGAGACACCTTCAAAACTTACGGCCGCCACTAGAGTTCCTCCCCGAAACGCGGGCTCAGACGCAGGAAAAAGAGGTAACCCGCCAGCAACACCAGCAGGGCGGTGACCAGGGTGCGGATGATGGCGTCCCAGCCGGGCAGACCGCCCAGGTAAAAGATGTCGCGGTAGAAATCCACCAGCGAGGCCATCGGGTTGAGCCAGCGCACCAGTCGGGCCAGTTGCACGTCCACGATGTCCCCCAGCCGGTAGAAAATCGGGGTGAGGAAGAACCAGGCCAGCAGGAGGACCTCGGTGATGACCTGGGTATCCCGGAAAAAGACGTTCAGGGCGGAAAGGAAAAGGGCCACCCCCAGGAGAAAGATGGTCTCGATCAAGGCGATCAGGGGAAAGAGGGCCGCTGCCGGCTGGAAATGGGCGTTGAGGAGGAACATGATCAGGAACATCGCCGGAAGGGCCAGGAGAAAGTTGAGCAGGTTGGCCAGCACCAGGGCGATGGGAATGGCCTCGCGAGGGAAATAGACCTTCTTGACCAGGTTGCTCTGGGCGGTGATGCAGGTCACTGCCCCGGTGACCGAACTGGCGCAAAAGTTCCAGGGGAGAAGGCCCACGATGATAAAGACGGGGAAGTTGGGGATGGGACTTTTGAGCAAGAATTTGAACAATATGGTAAAAACCGTCATCATCAGCAAGGGGTTGACCAGCGACCAGAGGTAGCCCAGGAAGGAATTCTTGTAGCGGGCCTTCAGGTCGCGCAGGACCAGGTTCCAGATCAATTCGCGGTAGGCCAGGAGTTCGCCCAGATGCCGGAGCAGGCCGCAGGATTCGTCGAGGAAAGCCAGGAGGGAGGCCAGAAGCCATCCCCCTCCGCCGCCCAGGAGGAAGTAGGTCCAACGGGGGATGGGGCCTTCCGCCGCCAGGTCGGCCGGCCGGACCTCCGGCGGGGGGGCCACCTCCGCGCTCTCCACCAGGCGGTCCCGCTGTTTATAGAGGGTCATCAGAGCCCGGCCCAGCACCGTCCGGCCGGCCTTGACCGCCTCGATCTCGGCCTCCAGGCTGGCCCGAAGCGCCGGGTCTGTGGCGCGGTCGCGCCGTTCGAACAGGCTGTCCATCCGGGCCCGCTCGCTCTCCTCCTTCCGCTGGAGGGCCAGGATGATGTCGTCTACATCCTGGGCGGTGAGGTGCAGGGCCGAGTCCGGGATGGCCACGGCGGGGTCGTAGGGAAGGAAACCGGCCTCCAGGAGTTCATAGAGGTGCGGGGTGAGCGGGGTGGGAGGTTCGGGCCGGCCCTGGCCCTGGAGATGGATGGTACGCCGAAGAAGGGTCTGGAGGAGGTCCCAGCCGTAGAGGCTACGCAGGGCCTCGGCCAGCGCCCGCCCGCCAGAAGCGGCCAGTTCCATGGCGCGAGCGGCCTCGGTGCTGCGGCCTACAGCGAACAACTCTCCGGGGCCCAGGGAACCGAACTCGACCGGATGCTCGATTTGGGCCGAAGCCGGGAGGCTCACCCCGTCCAGAACCAGGAAATCCCGGGCTTCCTGGAGCAGCCGGGGGGAAACTTTCCCCTCCGCCTCCTGAGCCAACCGGGCATAGCGCTCAGAGAAATGTACCACGGTCCGGGCCTGGTAAATCGGGGGACGGGCCAACAGGACGACCAGGGTGAGGAGGAGGCCCAAAATCAGGCCGGCCAGAAGAAAGGGCCAGCGTCGCCCCAGGACCTTTCCCAGGGAACGCTGACGGAATTCTGGATGGGTCGTCCACACGACAACCTCCTCGCCGGCCACTCCGCCCGTATTATACTCCGGATGCCGGGGAACGTCAATCGGCAGGGCATCTCCATTCCGGCCCTTTCGAGTTCCCCCAATTCTGCCGGGACCTGGCCGCAGGATCAGGGGAAACCTGCCTCTACGGTGACCAACGGGAGAAAAATCTGGAAGGGGACCGCTTCCAGGTCCCTGTTCCAGCGGGTCAGGGGATCGCCGAGCAGGTGGAAGGTATCCAGCAGATCCAGGTTCCGTCCGCTCGCCGCCAGGGCCACTTTGCCGGCCAGCGTCGCTTCGCCCACCGTCTGGACCCCGTCAACAAAAGCGGCGCGGAAGAAGCCGTCGCTGAGGCGGTCGTGGCCGACGGTTACGCCCAGGCCCGTTGCGCCCCAGGAAGCCACTGCCCCTCCGGCGGGCCAGGTCACCAGTTCCTCATCCAGGGTCGGCTCCGGCCGCTGGAAGGCGCCGGTGAAGCAGGTCATCTCGACCACGACCGGCAGGCGCCGGGTGTTGCACAGGGACGGCAGGTCGTTCAGGTGAAACAAGTCCTCGATGGCCCACTGGTGCCAGGAGGCGTGCCCGCTGAAACCGACGACCAGCGCCCCCTCGTTCCAACCGGCAAGCAGGGCTGCGTGCAGCGCGGCCGCCTCTTCCGGCGGGCAGTCGCTTTCCATGGAAGAAGTTCCGGGGCAATAGTGCCGGGTCACGCTGAACGGCGCGGTCACATAGGCGGCAGCGTGTTCTTCGGACGAGGCGATAAAATCCCCCCCCGCGTCGGGGTCATCGGCCACCAGGAGCACGTTGGCGTTCCAGCCTGTCCGCAGGGGATTCGTCTCATAGGTTACCACCTTGCCCACCGCCGTTTCGGCCTCCTCCACCGTCTGCACGGGGAGGCGGCCGATCAGCAGGTCCGGGAGCGAATCGTCGCCGTCCACACAGACGTAACGATTGTCCGCGGCCACCTCGCCGGCCCAGGGGTCCACGCTGGCCAGGTAGGGCGGGAGCAGGGTGGGCGGCGAGGTGGGCAGGTAGCCGCGCGGGTCGAACGATCCGTCCCCGACCAGCAGCACCGCCAGAGGGCGAGGATTCCAGGAAGCGTATGCCTCGGACACCAGGGCGCGAATGGCCGCCGGATCGGGCCGGCCCTCTCCCCAGCGATCATAGACGCCCAAGACGTTGGCCGCAACCACGTCCCACCCCTGCTCCCGGCGCAGCCGGAGCAGGGGGGCGAGCGTTGCGCTCAAGTCGGGGTGGGTGACGATCAGAAGGTCCGCCTGTCCCGGCCCACCTCCCTCCGGCACGTTCCAGGGATCCTGGGGCGCCCGGACCCGCACGGGGCGCTGGATACCGGCGGCGTTGAGCACGAGGTAGTGATGCGCTAGGCCCTGGGCCGCGAGTGGAGGCTCCGCAAGCGCCTTCCCCCTGGGCCCGGCAGGCTCCGCTGGACCCGGCGGCGCATCGGGGGGAGGATCTCCCAGGGTCACCCACTCCCCCACCTGCAAGTCGGTCAATCGCCTGAGATGAAGCGGGTCGGTAATATCGTAGCCCCGCAGGCCGGCCGTGCCCGAGAGGCCCACCGTGTAGGCACAACGCTCCGTCTCCCCGGTGAAACGGATGGAGTTGTCCCGCGCCGCCGTCGAGCGCGCATAGCGGATGGATAGCCCGTCCAGCCAGGCCCCCTCCACAGCGACCCCCGGGATTCCCGGAAGGGCCAGGGTCAGCACGTTGGGGACAGAAAGCAGCCCGGCGGTGATGGGCAGGGTCGCGGTCACCGCCTGGCGCCCATTCCACTCGACGCGGCCCAGCGCCGCGCCGTCGAGTCTCACCTCGACGCGGTGATCGGGGCTGGCGGCGACATCGGTATAGCCGATGAGCCAGAGCGTCAGGGTGCCCGGACGGGTCGCGTCCACTCCCGGCGTATCCAGGGCCAGGGTCGCCGTGACCAGGTCCGGCCGGCGCAACACCTGCCAGGTCCAGCGATCGCCATCGCGGCCCGCCGGCAGTGGACCACAGAAGCAGTCCGGCGTGTAGAGGAGGTTTTCCTCCATCACCCGGTCCACCCAGGCCGCGCCGGCCGGCAGCCCGCCGGCTGCTGCGCTCTGCGTGCCCATGCGCAGGCCCGGGCCGTTCCCGGCGACCAGGCGGTATACGTCCACGCCGGTCCAGCGGCTGAAGCGGGGTTCGCCGTAGAAAAGGACCGCCTCGCCTGGCTCCAGATGGGCATCGTCGTCGCCTTCCCATTCGTAAGCGACCTCTTCATCGCCCCGATAGAGGTGCAACCTCTGCGGGTCCACCCCGGCAAAGCCCAGCCCCGCCATGTCGTCGTAGCCGACGCGGTAAAGGCCCGGCCGGGCGATCTCCAACAGGGCTGTGGCGGTCACCGCGGCACCTCCCCGCAGCGGAGGAGATGCCTCCCGTGCCGCAGGCCGCGCGTCCCACGGGTTCAGGATCTGGCGACGCACGATCTCCTGTAGCGGATCGAGCGTTTCCGGCGACGGCTCCACCCGCCCGTCCCAGGAAAGGCGCGCCAGGAGCCGCCGCGTGAACAGGACCGTCGTCCCTTGCGGCCGGGCGGGGTAGAAGACGAGGCGGGCCAGGCGGATGCCGCGCACGATGCCGGCCGGCTCCAGGAGCAACGGGCCGGCCGGACCGGCTACAGGGCCGGTCGTGGGGGTATACACCCCGCCCACGGGCAGGCCGGCGGCGTCGCGAAGTACGCCGACAGGCTGGAGGGGCCGCTGCAGATGGCCGGGGAGCGGCACCGCCGCTTCCTCGCGCTCCACGACTTCCAGGCGCGGCGATGCGCCTGGCGGTACGGCGACCAGGGTGGCCGTGTAGGGGAGCGGCCACGCACCTGGTTGCTCCTGCTGGGGATAGCCGGCTACGGCGATGCGGACGCCCTCACCGCCGGAAACGAACGTGGGAGGAGGCGCCACCCACTGCAGCCACAGGCCGGCCGAGTCCGCCTGCAGCAGGGTGAGGCCGGCAGGCTCTCCGGAAGTGGCGGTTCCAGGGAGCGCGCCCAGGAGGAGACAGATCCACAGGACTGCGGGGAGCAGGCGCGCGAGCGCCCGTCCCCGCAGCGGGCCTGTCGGTCTCACCGCATGCCAGGGCCTGGCCATCCGTGTCGCACGACGATCGGCAGGTAGATCTGATGCCGCCACCACTCGCCGACCATAACCATCAGGGGGCCGGTAAAGGTCTCGCGGCCGGAGGTATCCACATCGGCCAGCCAGTACCACCACAGCCGGTCAGCCGGGACCGTGTCGAGATAACTATAGAAGGACCCGCTACCCTGCGCCGGGACGAAACCGATCGGGCTCGCCAGCGCCAGGTCGTTCAGCGGAGACCGGTAGATGTTAAAGCCGTAGGTATCCACCTCCACCGCAGTCGCCCACTCCAGGGTGACATGCCGCCCTATGAGGCTGCCAACGCGGAAGTAAAGCAGTTTGACCGCTGTGGGCGGCCGGATCGTCAGGAGCGCGGGGTCCGCCAGCACGACCGGCAGAGAGCAGCCACAGTCGTTCTCCCCGACAAGGGCAGCCGTGTTGGTCGTGACATCGGTGACCGTGAGGGCGACGAAACTCATCACGACCTCCCGCACCTGGCCCGGAGCCACATCGCCCCAGACCGTGGTCAGGTCGTTCCAGATCAGCGTGTTGCTGAGGACCGTGTCGGCCGGCGGGAGCGAGGCAGAGTAGGCCAGGTAGTGTGGGTCGAAGAAATCGGCGAGTTGCAACACGGTCATGGTGCTTACACCGGTGTTGGTGAGGCGGAGGGTAAAGGTCACCACGTCGCCCACCTGCGCCGTCGCGCTGTAGGGGTCGGTGACCTGCTTGACCATCTCCATGCCGATGGCGCAGAAGGGCAGGTCGATCCATGTCGCATCTGTCGCCGAGCAGCCGGCGCCGTCAAAGACGGCCAGGCTGGCGGTTACCGGGCCGGCAGAGGCCAGCCGCAGGGTGCCGCTGTAGAGGGTGCCGGCGGGCACGGTCGTGGTAAAGGTCGGCGTGATCACCCCGGGGCCGCTAAAGGTCCAGACATAGGTGAGCAGGTCGCCATCGCAGTCCTCGGCGTACCCCTGGAAGACCTGGTCGTCCAGGGTACAGGGATCAGGGTCGCTGAGCAGCACCAGGGTTGCCGTGGGCGGGGCGTTCACACTCGTCGAGACGGCGACACGGGTCGGCTCCAGGCACACTCCATCGCCCACCTCCAACGTCGCCGTGACGGTTCTGCACTGGTCGGCGGTCAGAGTGAAACTGCCTGTCGGCGTGGTCGTTGTGTAGACCGGTTGCCCATCGTGGTAGAACGTCCAGAAAAAGTCCAGCGGGTCGCCATCACAGTCGTAGGCCGTAGCAACGTAGGTAATCACCCCGGAGCAGGGCTGTGGCTGGGCAAGAATCGCGGTCGTGATGGCCGGGGGCAGGTTGACGTCCAGCGGCGACAAGAGGGCCACGGTGTCGGTACACGCCCCATCGCTCGCCGCCAGCGTCGCGGTCACGACCCCGCAGAAGCCGGCCGTGGGGGTGTACACGCCATCTGGCGTCCTACTCGTGCCCACCGGCTGCCCGTCCTCGTAAAAGGTCCACAGGTAGTTCAGGGGGTCGTTGTCACAGTCATAGACCGTGGTATCGTAGGGGAGACCGCCGGCCGCGCACGGATCGGCAGGACCCAGCGCCGCCGCCTGAATCTCCGGCGGCAGGTTCACCGGAACGGTCGATTCCACCGAGACCGTGTCGGTGCAGAAGCCGTCGCTGGCCGCAAGCGTCGCCGAAACCACCCCGCAGAAGCCG
>Ga0068707_1003712_pt1 | contig 10626 bp, 7 predicted proteins | sample YNPNPMetaG_FD_66600 | JGI IMG/M metagenome (GOLD analysis project Ga0068707, IMG submission 66600) | Anoxygenic and chlorotrophic microbial mat microbial communities from Yellowstone National Park, USA - YNP NP MetaG | ecosystem: Environmental > Aquatic > Thermal springs > Hot (42-90C) >... | reverse complement strand
CTTCGAGCCAAGGTGAAGAATCCAGCCGGTAGCCGCTTGACGCTGCTGCAAGAGGTTTTCAGTAGGTCGCGTTCCGCTCGAATTGCCCGCCAACTTGGAAAGCGACGAATCGCCGCCGGCGCCGAACCTGCCGACCGCCTCCTACCGCGACCGCCGCCCTTTCGGGCGCCGGACTATCACTCGGGACGGCTCGGCTCGCCGCTACTCGATCTCGATCTTCCTGGCACCGAACCTGCGCTGTTTCGGCAAGACGATCTTAAGAAAACCTTCCTTGTAGACCGCGGTGAGATTGTCGCGATCCAGCGAGACCTCCACAGGCAGCGCAACGACGCGCTCGAACGGCCCGTAGTAGACCTCCAGTTGGTGATAACGGATTCTCTCGGATTTGTCCTCGTCCTGTTCCGCACGCACTCCGCGCAGAGTCAAGAAGCGATTGTCGCTGGAGAGCGTCAGTTCCATCTGGCCGGGCTCGAGTCCCGCGACACATACTTTGACCACGACCGAATCCGCGGTCTCGTACACGTCAACTCGCGGCGCCCAAACCTCGCCGGACATGCTGGACATCCGGAACATCTGCAAAAGCAGATCGTCGGAGACGCGCCGCATTTCGCGCTCCAGTTCCTCTACCATCTCGTCATATGACTTGAACATGGGATCCGCCACCCTATCAGCCGCACTCTTCGCGCCATTCCGAGCGGTAAGAGGAATCTGCTCGAGATGACGTCTGCCATGCCGTTATTCTAGCAGCAGAACGGGGGGTTGGCAAGGGGTAGCAAGCCTTCGAAAGAGTTTGTTTATCCGCAAACATCGCCACGAGCGAACCATCACCCTCTACAAAGCGCCATTCTGAGCACCGGACTTCGGATTTCTGTATGCCGCAGGAACGGTTTGCCGCGTGGGGGTGGGCATGTGCGTCTGCCCAAGTTCCCGCAGCCGGGTCGGCGTGCGCAGCCCTGCGGGAACTCAGCGTCGCCCTACCTTGCAGGGCGGGTGAAACCAGTCGTTCCCGCAGGATAGGAAAATAGGCCGTTGCGATTAGGAACGGAATCCAGCGTTTTCGCCTGTCTGCGCCTCCTCAACTGAGCACGCAGACGGGCGAGAACGCGGCCAATTGTGCTCTATCGCAACAAGCTCTAGGAAAAAGAAACCGGCCCGCCACCGTCATTCCGAGCGGAGCGAGGCATCTAGAACCTACGGGTAGATCCCTCGCTTCGCTCAGGATGACCATGGTCCCTCAGAGGCAGAGATTGCTGACGGACAAACTCTCGCCCCCGGGCCGCGCATCATAGCGCGTGGTTCCCGCGGCAGCCCTCGAACGATTCAACCTGATCGCACCGCCGTGAACCGCTGCAGGGCAACGACGAACCGAATCACATTGCCTTCTCCGCAACCAGCTCCTCGGGCGACTCGATCTCGCCGCCGGCCGGCTCTCCCATCATGACCTTGATGTGGTGCGTCTCGCCCGGTGGGAAAACAGGCAGCAGATGCGAAGCGTGGCTCTTGCCGTCTACCAGGATCTCCCTGACGCCCTGCTCAACGTGCTCGGGGTTTTCTACTTCGATTTCGTAGGTCGCCCTTCTGAACCTGCGCGTGACGCGGAAACCGTCCCACTCCGGCGGTATGCACGGATCGACAAGCAGCCCGCGTATTTCCGCACGCACGCCCAGAATCCAGTCCAAGCACACCTTCCACATCCACGACGCGGTCCCCGTCATCCAGCTAAACTCGCCCTGCCCGTAGTACTTGGAGTCGGGGCCGTGCACGTATTCGCTGTAGACGTAGGGTTCGGCCTTGAATACCTCAGGTTCCTTGCCGCGATGAACGAAAGAAACTTTCCGCCAGTAATCATATGCATGCCGCCCGCGACCGAGTATACACTCGGCCATAATGGCCCAGCAGGTGGGGTGGCAGAAGATGGTGCCGTTCTCCTTGGTGCCGGGCGCGAAGCGCGAGATAATGCCGAGTTTGGGATCCGGCTCGTGATAGGCCGGTAGAAACAAAGCCGGGCCGTAGTCGGTGTCCAGATGCTTCTTGACTGAGTCCATGCACCGCACGGCGCGGTTCCTCGGCGCCGCCCCGGCGATCACCATCCACGACTGCGCATTCAGATAGATCCGGCCCTCGATGTTGCGCGAGGAACCGAAAGGCTCGCCGTCATCACGCGTGCCTCGAATGTACCACTCACCGTCCCAGAGGTGCTCGTTGATGTTGCGGATCAGCTTATCGCGCTCGTCCACGAACCTCTGCGCGTGAGCGTCACTGCCGACGAACCACATCAGCGCCGCGACCTCGCGCAGCATCCAAGCAAGATGCGCCGCCACCATCGCCGACTCGCCGCGACCCTGTCTGCCGACATAGTCGAGACCGTCGTTCCAGTCGGCGGCCATAATCAGCGGAATTCCGCGGTCGCTCATATGCGCCAGCGTGTAGTCGATCGCCCGCAGCACGTGCTGCCTGACCGTTTCAGATCCGCTGTCGTAGTAACGAACGGCCTCGTCAAGAAAGACGAGGTCGCCGGTCTCCTTAAGATACTCGATCACTCCGAGCACCAGCCACATCGGGTCGTCGGAATGGCCGGTCTTGACGCCGATGTTGGTCAGCGGGTCCCAGTTGTGGAGCGTGCTTCCGTCCGGAAATTGATGCTCCAGCATGTAAATCACACGCTCCCTCGCCCAGTCGGGGTCGTTGGGAAGAATCGCGAGCATGTCCTGCCAACTGTCGCGGAACCCGATGATAGAGCCGCCCCCGACATAATAAGAGTCCATGCGGCTCCATCGCGAAGTGATCCACGCTTGGTATTTGTTCCAGACGTTGAACGACACGTCGAACTCCCGACTTGGGGTCCGGCACAGAGTTCGGCCCAGGTAGCTGTTCCAATAGCCTTTGACCTCGGCCAGGCCGCGTTCGGCTTCGTCCCAAGTGTCGTAACGCCGCCGCAAGGCGTGGGCGTCTTCCTTGCGGAATACCGCCCCGACCAGCACGACAAAGCGTTTTTCCTCTCCGGGTTCGAACTCGAACTCGTGCTGAAGCGCGGCCATTATGTCCCTTCCTCGACCCTCGCTGTTCGACAGTCTACCCTCGCACACCGCTTTCGGATTGTCGTAGCCGCGGTACATGCCTATGAACTCTTCGTCGAAGCAGTCGAATGCCGCTATGGGAGCGCTGGAGGTCATAAACGCCCATTTATCCCACCGAATGTTGGGGTTTCCGACCGTCCCCGTGGTGATATTCCAGAAACGGGTGGTTGCAAAGATGACGTTGTCCTCGAAAGAAGCCTCATTGAACAGAACCGAAAAGTTGGCCTCGACGGCGTTGTAGGCGTAGTTGGCCAGGTCCCATTTGACAAATGGGAAGGCCTGGAGTCTTCGCCGTCTGTCGGACGCGTTCTTGAGGCGAACCATCCACACCTCGACATCGTCGCGCGGCGGGACGTAGTAGGTGATGGAGCTATCGATTTCGTGAGAAGAATAGGATACGATCGTATATCCCATCCCATGACGCGCTTCGAAGCCGCTGGTGTCCCCGCATATCGGCTGCCAATTGGCGCTCCAGATATCGCCGGTCTCGGCGTCCCGCAAGTAGACGTAGCGCCCCGGCCTGTCTTGAAGGATCACCGTCTGCGGATACTCCCGTGTGATCCTGTTGTAGCCGGAGGTTTCGTAGAACGAATGGCCGCCGCCGGTCTGCGAGCAGATGGCGCAGTATTTTCCGTTTGTGAGGTAGTTGACCCACGGCCGCGGTGTGTCCGGACGCGTTATTACGTACTCACGGCCGTCTTCCGAAAACCCACCGTAGCTCATTGCGACGCCTCTTTCACCCTGAGTTCATCGACGCTGACATACCGCACACCCGGGATTCCGCGAGTCACCATAACCGCCAGCTCCACCATCTCGGGCGTGTCAACCACGCCCTTCAGTAGGACTTCGCCGTTGGCCACGCGTACCGCTATCGCCTGGCCGCCTATGCGTTTGTCCTGGGCCAGTGCGCTTCTGACCATGCCGGCCAATGCTTCGTCTTGAATACTCACCTCAGGACCCCCTGTTCTAGGACCCAGCCGCCGCCTGCAGTTCGTCTGCGGGCAGGTCGCCGATCACGATCACCTCAGCACCTGCTCGGAAGCCGACAAACATCAGACCGCTTCCCCAAGAGTATACGCCGATCCGACTCTTATGTTCCCGCCCAGGTGTGCCGGGAAACCTCTCGAAAAAACTGATCGCGTTCAGTCCGTTCGAGTAGACCGTGTGCCGCCACCCATCGCCGCAATTCCGGGTACCGACAAGCTCGAACCCGCGCGGCAGCCGTCGAGCTTTGTCGATATGGACCGACCCAAGCCGATCAGCCGCGCCGCTTGGATTTTGATCCGCCGAGTCACTCGCCGAAGCAGAAGCGCCCCGAATGACCGCATTCCACATTGACTCGCTCAGAACCCCGTTGCAACACCCCGGTCCTCGCACATTGCGCTTGATCTTACTCGCGCTGTTCAAGTCGCGCATAGCCAAAACGCGTCGTGTCTGGCGATCCACCCAGAGTAGCCTCCACGGGCGATTCCTGATTCTTGATTTCAGGGCGACAACCGTTGCCTTCCGTCCTTCGATCGTATCCTCGCCTGTAATCCGGAACCCATACCCGGCCTTCCGCAGCCTCTCCCACACCAACGGCAGCGTTGACTCCGCCTGCTCGTGCCTTGCGACAAAGCGCCGATAAGCGGCAGGCACCTCCGGGTATGCGCAGGCATCGCGATCGAACCAGATCCATACCGCGTCCGCCGCAATCAGCACGGCAAATACGACGATGCCGATTGCGCGTTGCCGCCGTTGTCGGTAAGTGCTCGGCCTCTCCACGATCGACTTGCCCGTCATCCTCCACCTAACCCTCTGGCCGCGCACTCCGCTCTGAAGGCCGCGTATCGGTCCTGATAAGCTTCCGCGAGGGCGTCCTCGGGCTCGACAGCCAAGTCCTGCTTGACCATCGCCGCAACGGCCTGCGCCAAACTCGTGTACAGTGTACGCGAGGCTGCCACTATCGCCGCCCCCATCGCCGCCTCGGTCACCGCCGGCCGGACCAGCCGTTTTCTCAGGACGGCCGCTCTGATGCGCATCCAAGTCACGCTTTTCGCACCGCCACCGGTCGCGTACACCGTGTGCCCGACCGGCGCTCCAAGGTCCTCCATAAGCTCATAGCACCATCGTTCTGCGAACGCCACGCCTTCCAAGCACGCGGCATAGAGTTCGGCTCCCCGAAGACCGCCGTTCGGCAGGAAACCCTGAGCTTCCGGATCGACAAAAGGCAGGCGCTCCCCTCGTCTCACCAGCGGATAGCACACAACCCCGGACGGGATCAACTCGGCGGCTTCGCGGTTCAGCATGTCGTAGTCCGCATCGGGAAACAGTTCGGCCAGACACTCTCCCCCGACGTTGCTCGCGCCGCCCGGCAGCCACCAGCCGTCAGGATGCCGGTGGCAGTAGATTCGGCCCTGGGGATCCCGGATAAGCCTCTCGGAAATCCCGCGCAAGACCAAGGTCGTGCCGATGGTTGAGTTCCATTCGCCGACAGCGGAAGCACCTGAAGCAATGAAGCCGGCGGTGCCGTCCGAAACACCCGCCACAACCGGCGTCCCCTGCTCGAGACCGGTAAGCCTCGCGCACTCGGCGGTGACGCGCCCGATCGGCTCGCCCGGCACAGCGAGCGCGGGCAGCTTGGCGCGGTCGATTCCCAGATCGCGAAAGATAAAATCCGGCCACCGGAGCTCCACCAAGTCGCAGCCCGTCTTGAGTGCGTTGGAGTTGTCCGTGACGCCGAAGTCGCCGGTGAGATTGCCGACGATGAAATCCGCGGCGTGAACCAGCTTGTGCGCGGCATCCCACACGCGCGGCTCGTTCCGCTTCAACCACAGCAGCTTGGGCAGAGCAAACGACGAGCCGAACCTATACCCCAGCTTTTTCGTTAGATCCCGGCCCGCTTCGTTGCACTCGTCGGCCTCGACGCGCGAGCGCGTGTCGTTATACATGATCGCCGGACGCAGCGGAGTTCCGGATCCGTCCACGGGAACCACGGTGCCGGATGTCGAATCGACCGCTATCGCGGCGATGCAGCCCGCACCTAAGCCGAAGCCGGCCAGCGAGGCCGTCACCGATCTCAGGCAGCGCGACGCCGAATCCCACCAGACCCGTGCGTCCTGCTCAAACCAGCCCGGCGGAAGACCGATAACTTGTGGGTCGGTGTCAAAGGGACACGACGACTGCGCCACTACGCGGCCGCCTTCGTCGCACGCTATCGCCCGCGCACCCTGTGTACCTACATCAAGTCCCACTACAAGCGGCATCGACGCGCCCTATCCGTTCGAGTCGTGTACAACCATATGGCCCCGCTTGCAACGCGGCGGAGCGTTCCTACGCCTGAAAAGATGAACTCACTCGCACCGAGCCGGGCCCTGCGTCTTACCACAAACCCCAAAATCACGCCCGGGATAACGACGCGGGATAGTCACAGGACGCCGAGCCGATCAACTAGAGATAAGGGAAAATCGCCTCGACCACGAGCACCGCCGGCACCCGGGCGAACGCCTCGAGCTGGGGCTTGACCGCCACAACCTCGGGGGCAGGTCTGGGCTCCGCTATCCTGCGCACGTTGAACCCCCGAGCGCTCAGCGCGTTAACGTATGTCGAGAGAGTGCGGTGTTTGATTTTCTCCCTGTCACCCCGAATGGCGGAACCGATCTCGGAGAAATGCCACGCTTCGGTGAAGTAGTTGTCCACGGCTTTGTAAAGAAGCCTGGCGTTCTCGTCGGATATCCAACAAGCATCAGGCATGCAGAAACACGGGTGAAGCGTGGAGAATATGAAGCGGCCTCCCAACTTCACGAGCCGAGCGAGTTCGGCCACCGTGCCGGAGAGGTCGCGCGTGATCATCAGGCCCATATTGCAGACGATATCGTCGAATACGCTGTCCTCCAGCACCGACAGATCGGTAGGCTCGGCAACAGCATAGTTGATCCCGTGTTCCTCGCGCCTGTCGAGCTCGCCCGCAATGCCAATGAGTCGATGAGAAGTGTCGACGGCGGTTACCTTGGCGCCCATTGTGGCAAGCCGTCGAGATAGATAGCCGGCGCCGCAATAAAGATCGAGCACGTCCTTGCCGCTGACTTGCCCGATCATATCGAGGATCGCCGGAACCACGACGTGCCGCTGCAGATCGCCGCCCGATTCCGCGGCGTAAGCTGCCAGCCCCGCCGCGAGTTCTTCGTATATTATGGAGTCCTGGCTCATGACGAGACCAATAGTCGGCGCACCACACGCTATAGACGTTGTTATGTTCGCCGGGGTTTCCGCAAGTTCCTTGTTCGGATTCCAAATCCGCCTGCGCACAGCAGGCCGGCGCTTGCGTGCTGCGGGAGCCGGTCCCGCGCCGAGATCCGCGGGACGGGTTGCCGCCGGCGCGCTTTGCGCTGTATTATCCTTTCTGGAAGTGCGCCGCCCTCGCCGAAGCGCACTCTTGACTACACACAGGAGCGGTCGAATGGACATCGCAGCACTCAGAAGCAACTTTCGCCACCTCGACAGGTGTATATTCCTAAATCACGCGGGCGTCTCGCCGCTGCCGATACCGGTTGTCGAGGCGATGAAATCGCTTCTCGACGACGCGTCTGAGAATGTCGGAGCCAACGAACCGATGTGGGCGAAGCGCGAGGCCGAATTGCGCAACAGCCTGGCAAGAGTCCTTAACTGCTCCGCGGCTGAGATCGCGTTCGTAAAGAACACGAGCGAGGCAATAAGCCTAGTCGCCAACGGGATCGACTGGCGGCCCGGCGACAACGTGATCATCCCGAACGTTGAGTTTCCCGCGAACGTTTACCCATGGCTCCAGCTAGAGCGCAGAGGAGTCGAGGTCAGATGGGTTCGCGAGCAAGAAGACGGCCGGATCCCGGCCAAGAACGTCCTCGCGCTTGTCGACGGCCGGACCCGTGCGATTTCCGTCAGCCTGGTCCAGTTTGCCAGCGGCTTCCGAATGCCGGCAGAGGAAATTGGCGAGTTCTGCCGCAAGCGAGGCATTCTGTTTGTCATCGACGCGTTCCAGGCGGCCGGAGCCATACGAGTCGACGCACAGACCCTGCAAGCCGACGCCATTGCCTCCGCATTCCACAAGTGGCTCCTTGGACCCGAAGGGATCGGGTTTCTGTACATCAACAACAACGCCATGGATCGAGTGGCCGTGACCGAATGGGGCTGGAAGAGTGTGACGGTCCCCTACACGTCGTTCGATTACAGACTGGAGCCGATGCCCGATGCCAGGCGCTACGAATGCGGAACACTCAACACGCACGGCTTGTTTGGCTCGGCGGCGGCTGTGGATTTCTATCTCGAGTCCGGGATCGAGTCGGTTGAGAAGCGGTTGATCGAGCTGACGGACTGGCTCTGCGGGCAGCTCACGGAGCGCGGCTGCCGCGTTTTTAGCCCTCGGGGAGAAGGAGAAAAGTCCGGCATCGTGTGCTTCGATCACCCACAGCGCTCGACCGATGAAATCATCAAGGCTCTCACGGACCGGCAGGTCATCGTCCGAAAGCGCGCCGGCCGAGTGCGCCTTGCGCCGCATTACTACAATACCGAAGAGGAGTTGGAGGCCGTCCTAGCAGCCGTTGCCGGGTAGATTGACAGGTTGAGCCGGCACACACCGGCGCCGGCCTCAGCTTTTCTCGCGGCGCCGCCGACGCGAGAACGCGCCGCCGGACGCGACAGCGATTACGCGTCGTTCGAGGAAGATGCTTCCTCCCCCATCGGTAGTTCCCAAGCCGTCGTGACGCGTCACGGTCACCTCGGGCGCAAACGCCCCGGCTTCTACGGCTTTCTTGCGAGCGCGGGCGCGCGCGATCTCGACGGCTTTTTGGGTTGCAAGCTCCAGTTCCGCAAACTCGATGCGCTCTTCGGCGCCGTGCAGCACATAGTTCGACGTTTCCCCGGGCCTGATCAGAATCTCTTCGCGGACCGTTATCTCGCCGGCGATAGCGCCGACCGCGTTGGCGACGTCCGCGTGCTCCGGAACCACGATGCGGCATTCAAGATGCTGGGCCACCGGTGGGACCAGAACGCCCGCCGGCGCCCCGATCGCGATCACGGGTCTTCTCAACGAAAACTTGACGCCCAGGCCGACCCCGTCGTCGCGATAGGCCTTACTTACGAGGAACTCCCAGTCGTCGGGGATTTCGTGGATCCGGCGGTTTTCGTGCGCCACCTCCCGCCGCGTTATCTCCTCAAAAAGCCGCCTCGTGACGACATCCATCACGCGTTCCAATACTTCGTCCGGAGGGCTGCCGAACATCACGGAGAACGCTTCGAGTGCTTGCTTAGCCGCATCGACGTTCCAACGCGTGAACCGGCCGGAGGCGTGCAGAAGATCCGTTGGCGTCAGACCCGCTCTCTTGACCACGCCCCAATTCTCGAGCCTCGGAACGGGCAGCAGCCTGGGCGACGGGAGGCCCAGCGCGTCTGCGGCGTCCAAAGCAGGCATCGGTCCGCTTGAGAGCAGCTCCACCAACGCCTTCTCGCGGTTCGTTAGCTCCGTTTCCGCGCCGCGCGCAAGGACCAGCACATCCAGAGGTGTCGCGTCCGACCACCGCGCGTAGCGTCTCGGATTAAAGTTTCGCAGGAATTCCTCTACAGACTTGTACTCACTAGCCAGGTAAGCAAACGGGATGTTCCTCCGCGGACCGACGATTATTCGCCTGTCGCCCGTAAAGTCGATCCGAGAATCCCCGCCGAGACCAACCGTCGATATTTCTGCCGCGTCCACACCCATCGTCCACGAGCCGATACGCGCTCCGTCCTCCGACACCGCCACGTGCCCGTTTTCCACGACGGCACAGTCGGTGGTGGTTCCGCCCACGTCGATGACGAGGGCGTCCCGCAGTCCCGTCAGGATTCTTGCTCCCGTTGCACTCGCGGCCGGCCCTGAAAGTATCGTCTCTACGGGCCGCGCCCGCGCAATGTGCTCATCTACTGGGGAGCCGTCGCCTTTGACAACCATCAGCTTGCCCGGCACTCCGAAGTCGGCAAGGGCACGGTGGACGGAATCGATCAAGTCGCGTATAACCGGCAGCAGTCTTGCGTTTGCAACCGCCGTCTGCGCCCCGTGGATAGCGTTCAGACGGCGGCTGACCTCGTGAGAGCAGACTACCGGCACATCGTAGCATTCCATTACTATCTCGCGGGCGCGGTTGGCTAGAGACGGGTTGCGAACGGTGGCGTAGCCCGCGATTACGATCGCGGCGCAGCGCTCGTCCTCGACCAGCCACTTAGCGGCGCGCCGGCATGCGTCTTCGTCGAGCGGTTCCAAGATCTCCCCGGTGATCGATACCGCCCCGCGGACGTTGACCATCGGCGAGTGGCCGATCTGCTCCGACGTCCAATCCCACGGCGAAAGAGCGATCAGTCCAACCTTGCAGCCTCGATCTTCTACAATCGAGTTGGTGGCGAGCGTGGTGGAGAGCGAGGTGACCCGAACCCGCCGAAGCAGCTTGGACGGAAGCTGGGCGAGAGCCCCCCGGATTCCTTCAACCAGATCGTGATATGTCGTGAGCGACTTGGCCTTGGCAAGGACCTTTTGACGCCCCAGATCGTAGATGACGGCGTCGGT
>Ga0068707_1003709_pt1 | contig 10628 bp, 11 predicted proteins | sample YNPNPMetaG_FD_66600 | JGI IMG/M metagenome (GOLD analysis project Ga0068707, IMG submission 66600) | Anoxygenic and chlorotrophic microbial mat microbial communities from Yellowstone National Park, USA - YNP NP MetaG | ecosystem: Environmental > Aquatic > Thermal springs > Hot (42-90C) >... | reverse complement strand
AGTGGCGATCGAAGTTATAATAGCGCATCCCATGCTAGGTGTCGGCCCTGGCAACTACGCGACACTTGATTCTGTATCGGTAGCCCCGCCAGGTGTGATCAGGGAGGGCCTCGACGCAGCTCCGCGTGAACACTGCCATAACCTGTATCTGACCGTGGCTGCGGAGTTGGGAATGCCGGCTTGCTTCTTGTTGGTATCCGTTCTCGGACTGAGCCTCCGTTCGGCTATTCGGTCTCAATGGGCTAGAGAGGACCCTGTCGCGGCTGGTCTCACGGCGGCAATTGCTGCGTTTCTCGTCTTTGCCCTATTCGAGTATCCTCTAACAGCCACAAGCGGCTGCTCTCCGTTCCTACTGTGCGGCCTCCTCGTGGCCCGTCTACGCGCCTTGGGGCGCCGGCTGCCTAATCATTCGATACGGGTGACTAATCCAGTCTTGATCGTTGGATATGCTCAGTAAGCTGTCTCGCATTGTCGCCGTCGCAAGACGGGATCCGTCGGAGGCGTCTGTCAGACTCTGCCAGTACTTCGGTCGACTATTTGACCGCATATGCGTAAGCCGCAGCAGGTGGGTGCACGAGCTCACGCCGGTGGACAACGTGCTTACGCGCCTCTACGAGTATGCGCCGAGCTACCTCCCTCAGGAACATCTTCTAAGGGAAATCGACAAAATAAGTAGAATGCTTGAAGACCGCATCGCTAGTGCAACCACGGCCCAGTCGTTCGGAGCGGAGAACAACGCGGATCTCAGGCTGGCAACGCTCTGCTATGCTGTCTGTCGTCTTTTCGCGCCCTCTTGCGTCATTGAAACCGGAGTGGGCTATGGCGTTACAACGACAGCCTTCTTGGCAGCATTGGAGAGGGGAGGGCACGGTGAGCTTCACAGTATAGACTTGCCACCACTGGCGCATTGGTCCGAAGAGCTGGTCGGCTGCCTTGTCCCCGCCTCTTATCGAAGCACATGGACCCTGTACCGGAGTCCAAGCCGGAGACCGCTTCCCGAACTATTGAGACGGCTTCCCGCCGTTGAGGTCTTTTGCCACGATAGCCTACACACTCGGCGAAATATGCTATTCGAGTTTAATGCGGTCTTGACTGGGCGCCGCGGTCGTTTGGTCCTGATTTCGGACGACGTTGACGCTAACGGGGCCTTTGCTGAGGTTGTGAGGCGCTACCGCCCAGCTTACTGGGCTGTCGTCCAAGAAGCTAACAAAGCCTCTTGCTGCGGAATCGCGATTTTCCAATGCCCTCCAGGCCTGACGTGAAATCGTGAAGGTAGTGTACGTATTACACTTTTTCGTGTCTGCCCTTTACCGCAAGAAGATCGCCGCGATCGCAGAGAGGGGCGTCAAGATAGTGGGACTGAGTCCACCTTGCTGGATTGAACAAGGGAGCCGACAGCAGTATGAACCGGATGACGATCGTAACCGAGCGGTGTGCGTGCCGGCCTTCTTTGTGGGCAGCGGCTCGTTGTACTTTTTCCACCCGGGCAGGCTCGGTGGCTTGCTTCGGGCGTTGAAGCCTGACATCATACATATTGACGAGGAGCCTTGGAGTCTTGCGTGCCTTCGGGTTTTAGTGCTGAGGGAGCTGTTGTGCCGGCAGGCGGCGCTCGTATTCGACAGCTCGGAGAATCTGGATAAGAGGATACCGTGTCCGTTTTCGGTGTTCGAGAAGCTGATGTTCAGGGCGGCTGCTGCCGCCACGGCAATCAGTGAGCAGGCTGCGACTCGCCTCCTTAAGAAGGGGTTCTCGAAGAGAGTAGCTGTGATCGGACACGGGGTGAGTTTGGAGGACTACCCTCAGGTGGACAAGGCCGCGGCCAAGCGGAGCCTGCGGTTGGGTGAGCGGTTGATCGTAGGGTACGTGGGATTGGTTACGGGGCGAAAGGGAGTGTTTGTGCTCCTCGAAGCTTTTAGACGGGCGGCGCTGCCGGACGCGACTCTCCTGTTCGTTGGCTGGGGCGACGCCTTAGATGATTTGAAGGCGAGGGTAGCGGCTGATGAATACTTGGTGTCACGGGTTCGCTTTCATGGTGGAGTTCCCCATCGGCGGGTTCCCGAGATCTTGGCTGCCGTGGATGTGTTGGTCCTTCCCTCTTTATCTACGCCTCGCTGGGAGGAGCAATTTGGTCGGATCCTGATCGAGGCAATGGCAAGCGGAGTTCCTGTGATTGGCTCACAATCTGGTGCTATCCCATCGGTGATAGGAGACGCGGGAATTGTTGTGCCTGAAGGGGACTCGCTTGCCCTAGCGGACGCCCTCCGGCAGCTGGCTGCGGACAAGGATGAGCGCGCCAGACTCGCCCGTGCGGGTCTTGAACGCATCCGAGCGCACTTCACTTGGGATTGCATTGCGGAGCGAATCATCGCGTTGTACAGTGAGCAGATCCCGAGGCCGAAAATAACCAATGCAGCCGAAGCCGACGGCGGCAGGAACCCAGGATCTTTTCGTGAGGCAACGTGAAGGCTGTGGACCTCTTAGCGCGCAAGCTTGGGGAGATTGTGGGGCGTGAGTATTGCATCGTAACGGCATCCGGCACGGTCGCGCTGATCGTGTCGCTCCGAGCCCTAGGAGTCAGCGAAAGGGACGAGGTGATCCTTCCGAGCATTGTCTGCCCGTCTGTGCTGGTTGCCGTGTTGGCCACGGGGTCGGCACCGGTCTTTTGCGACGTCAGTCATTGTGACCTGAATGCCGGCTGCGGGTCTGTTCGGGCTGTAATCACCGCACGGACCAGAGTGGTAATTGCTGTACACTCCTTCGGCGAGCCCTGTGAGATAGACCCCATCTGCTCATTGGCGCGGCAACATGGTTGTATTGTGGTAGAGGACTTTGCTCAAGGCTTCGGGAAGGAAGTGGGTGGTAGGCCCCTGGGGTCGTCAGGGTTTGTCAGCATCACGAGCTTCGGCCGTGAGAAGCTTCTCGACGCCGGATTCGGGGGCGCCTTGTTCACCGACGATGCAGCACTATACCGTGAATCACTCCGTGTCTTGGAAAGCATGAAGGGCGGGAAGCCTCCTCTAGGGTGCCCCTTGTGTCGGCGCCTCTGCTTGGCGTGCATCAGCCTGTTTAGAGGGCCTACGCTGCGTCGGCGCCTTACGAGACAAGTTGCGAGGTGCTGGGGGCCTCCGAGCACGCTGAGTTTGAGGACTTGTGAGACCGAGCAAATACTGGACCTGCTGAAAAGAAAGGAGGAGTACTTTGAGGCGCGTCGGGCGCGGCTGCGGGAGGTGCTTCGGGCTACAAGGCACCTGCCCGGCTTGAATGTGTTGGCAAAAGACGGTTCGGTGCTGACGATGGCAACATTCGTGCTACCTCGTCGTCCCGCGCTTCTTAGAAGGCTTTTGGCGCGGTCGAACGGGCTGTTCTTTCTTTATCCAGCGCTCGATGTAGTGTACGACGGTCCCAATCTTCCGTGGAGCACGAGGCTGGATGGACGACTCGCGAACATCTCGCTGTCCCCAAGGCGTGACAACAGATACTTGGTGAGCGCCATCTCGGCATTGCTCTCCTGTATTGGAGCCTTGGATGTTTAGCCACACTCTCTTGCGCTGGCTGGACCAACTCGGGGCTGCCCTTGTTTGCCGCGCCATGGCCTTCGTAGTCCGCGACTCTAAGGGTAGGGGGCTTGTGCCCGACCGGCGGAAGGTTGAGAGAATTGTCATCGTTAAACTCTGCTGCCTGGGAGACGCACTTCTAATGGGGCCTGCCCTCCGGGCGATACGGTGTGCCTATCCGCATGCTGAGATCACCGTCTTGACGACAGCGAGAACTTCCGGCGTATTCCCGCGGCTTGCTTGCGTGGAGCGCGTCCTTGAGCTGCCGCTTTCTCTCGGTCCGTTTGAGATCCTCCGCTGCCTCGGTAATTCGGCACCCAAACGGCCTGATCTGTTTTACTGCTTCGAGCCCTGGTATCCTGCTGCTACGTTGATTGCCTGTCTAACCGGCGCCCGTTGCAAAGTCGGGTTCGTTTGTCCGCGTGCCCCGTACAATCGGTCTCTGTTCGATTTGGTTGTCGCCTATGAAGAAGACAAACATGTGGTGGAGGCGTACTTGGCACTTGCCGAAGCCGGTATCGGTCGTCGCTGGCTGGACAAGCAACTTCAACTTTCCATTACCGCTCAAGAGGAGCAAACAGCCGACCGATTCTTTCAGGAGCACCTGATCGAACGGCCTGTTGTCGGGTTGTTTCCAGGCAGCAGTCCTCGGTGGCGTCAGAAGCGATGGCCCTCCGATCGCTTCGCGTTGCTCGCTGACCGTCTCGTGTGCGAGCTTGGACTAGGTGTGCTGATCTTGACGGGAAAAGGCCAGGAGCGTGTTAGCTCCGAGGTGTTCGGTCAAATGCGCCAGAGGGCCGTGGTCGTGCCAGGTCAGTTTTCGTTTGGCGAACTTGCGGCTATTATCAAAAGATGCAGCTTGCTCGTTTTGGCCGACAGCTCGCCAATGCACATTGCGGCTTCAGTGGGAACTCCGGTCGTTGCGCTCTTTGGACCTGTGAATCCTACGCTTTATCGGCCATACCTCACTTCGGGCATGTTTCGTATAGTTCGCAGAGAGCTGCCGTGTTCGCCATGCGTAGCTTTCGGGAAGGCCCTGCCCTGCCCGATAGACTTCGAGTGCATTCGATCGATCGAAGTGGATGAAGTGTTCGACGCGGTGAGGTCCCTGCTTGCCAGCAGCCGTGGAGGCCAATCGGTAGCAAGATGCACGTAGTAATGATCGCCTCCGCGCCCTACTTCAGCGGGGGCGAACAGTATTTGTTGGACGTCGCTGCCGCCCTCCGAGCAAGGGGCCACGTGGTGACGGTTGCTGCGAACCGGCGCTTGGCAAGCGAGCTCCGCCAGCGGGGGATCGAGGCTAAGGTGCTGCCGCTCGGCCCGAAGCTATCGGGGCGCAATATAATCCAGGTTGTTCTATTCCCATTGTGGTGGTTGTACCTAACCACATGGCTGGCGACGCTGCACCTACGAAGGAACGTGGGAATCGTCCATTGCCAGTACAAGAAGGAACAGGTTTTGGTGTCGTTGGCCGCTGCATTTCTGGGAATCCGCTTGGTTTGGACCGAGCACGGCCCTCTTCCGGGTTTTATGGCGGGCAAAAGGTGGCTGATAGCGGTCTATCGCATTCTGTCGGCGTTGCCGGAACGCATTATCGCTGTGTCGGAGGCGACGCGGTGGGATCTGATCGCCCATGGGCTAGACGGGAACAAGATTGTGACGATTCCTAACGGCATCTTAACGGCTCCGCCAGCTGGGCCACCCCCTCGTGGATTAGCCCGGATTTTTTCGGCCGGCAGGCTTATAGCGGGTAAGGGGCATGCCCTGGTCATCGAGGCCATGCCGTACGTCGTGGAAAGGGTCCCGGAGGCGACGCTGGCAATCGCCGGGGATGGTCCGCTCGCATCGGAGCTCAACAGACTCTCGGAGCGGCTCCATCTGAAGGATAAAGTGACCCTGCTGGGACATATTCCACGTGAGGAGGTCCGCCGCCAAATAGAGGCAAGCTCGCTGGTCGTGGTGCCGTCACTCGCGAGTGTGGGGGGTGAAGGCCTGCCGTACGTCATCCTTGAGGCCATGGAACGCGGCCGCCCGGTGGTGGCCACGCGCAGTGGGGGAATCCCTGACGTGGTCGAGGATGGCAAGACGGGGCTACTCGTTGAAAGGTGTACCCCCCAGGCTCTAGCTGGGGCTATACTGTCGTTGCTTGAGGATCCGGATCGAGCCGCAGAACTTGGCCGGGAGGCTCGGCGGGCTATAGAGAGAAAGTTCTCGTTCGCCGCAATGATTGACGCAACGGAAAAGGTGCTCACCGGAGTAGACTGATATGGTTACGATCGACTCGGTTCAGGTGGCGCTGGAGACTCTGGCCGACCTGCACGACAAGGCTGTTTCCTTCTGGCATCAGGGCCAAGATTGCGAGGTGGACGACCCTTTGCTCTCACTCATTGTTGAGCAACACGGCCAGAATTACGAGCTCTGGCACTTGGAGGACTTCGCGCGTAGGGATGACGTGCCGGACCGAGAGATTGTGGCGGCGAAGCGAGCAATCGACAGGACCAATCAGAGACGTAACGATCTTATCGAGCAGCTGGATAGCGTAATCTTGGGGTTAATTTCTCTTGCAAATGGTGACGCGCCATTGCACTCTGAAACCCTTGGAATGATGGTGGACAGGATGTCCATTCTGTCACTCAAAATTTATCATACGGAACAGGAGCTCACGCGCGATGACGTGCCCACCGAGCACATCTCGAAGAACGCGGCACGCCTGAAGATCCTGGTAGAGCAACGCGCTGACCTGGAGATGTGTCTTCTGAGGGTTTGGTCGCAGGCTCTGAAAGGCGAAGTGCAGGTTAAGATGCATAGGCAATTGAAGATGTACAACGATCCTGAGCTGAACCCGGAGCTGTACCGGACGTCCAGTGGAAGGCTGGATCCTGGGGGTGTCAGGTGAAACTGGAGGGATCGGGGGAATTTGACGGCGATCTACGTCGGATCGTCTGGGGTGGCGCATGTGGAACGCACCCCGCCCGGGGGCGAACTCTCTGGCCTTAATCCACAACGTTTACGCGCCTGAGGGTCCGCGTTGGCTCGGGACCCGCGCGAAAGGCTCAGCCGACGGAGAGGCCCCCGCATCCGCTGATGAGGAGAGGAACTGGCAGAACAATTCAGTCACGTCGGAGACTGCTTCAAGTCCGACTGCCCAAGGGACATGGGTAAGCAAGCATCCGTAACCAGTCATTAGTCACGGTGGGCACTGCCGACGAAGGTCGAATGTGACACTGGCCGGGGGGCTTGGCCGTGGGACGCGCTGCAGATCACAAACACAACCGCTGTGACAGTCCTTGCCACATTGTGTAGGTCGGACGGACTTGCGCTCCGGCGCCAGATCCGTCGCAGCGCATTTCTTGTATCAAGCCTTTCGTGAGGCAGATAAAGGGCTGCGGTCAGCGGTGACCGCCGAGGACAAGCGGCATTCGGGTGACGTGGCGAGATCAAGGGCTTGTTCCGGCCAACCTTTTGCGTTGTAACGGGGGAATCTCCATCCAGAGGAAGGGGCTTAGTCTCCCAATGGAGTGTCTCGACGCGTCAGTCTTTTGGGATTTTTCTTGGCTTCGATTATGCGGCTTCGACTACGCGGCCGGTGACGAACCTTGCGCTGCAATTACAAGCGGTCGACGGTGGTGGGGAGTTGGCATCTATGACCGCCGGTGAATTCGCCGAGTTTTGGAAGATTCAAGGTTACCGGGTTCTGGAGACCGCGAGTTGCTTTCGGTATGAGATCAGGCCGCTGGCGTGGATGTACTTGCCGTACCACCGGTTGGTTTGCCTTTCGTGGCAGGAGCGGGCCAGGCTGTTCGTGGTAGGACCGGCCGCGCTGATCCGGTATTTAAGCCCGAAGGCTGGCGCTGGTCGCTCGGGAAGCGTATTTCTTTGTGAAGACCGGAATTACGATTTGGCGTCGCTTGAGCATAAAGCCCGGAATCAAACACGTCGGGGCCTTGAGCGCTGCCGGATCGAAAGAGTAGATTTCGGGTTCCTGGCTAGGGTTGGCACCGAGCTGAATTTTCAGACATCCCAGCGGCAAGGCCGGCCCCGTGACATTATGAGCCAATCGGAATGGCAGCGCTATTGTGCTGCCGCCGAACGCTTGGCCGATTTCATGGCTTGGGCGGCCTTCTGCGACGGGCGACTTGCCGCCTTCGCTGTAACAGCGTTAATCGAGGACCATTACAGCATTCTGTGGCAGAGTTCGGCAACCGAGTTGCTTGCGGCGTACCCAAACAATGCTCTTATCTATACGATCACCTCGCACGCTTTGACCCAACCCCGTGTCAAGTATGTATCTTATGGCCTTCAGTCCGTCGAGAGCACACCTGGACTAGACCGCTTTAAGCTTAGCATGGGGTTCAGACTGCTGCCGGCTCAGGACCGGGTGGAGTTCAACCCCCTGCTCCGGATACCTCTGAAGCTGGGTTGCGGTCGGCTGGTGCGTTGGATCGCGGGAAGGCGGCCCGAATCTGAGCTGTGGCGTAAAGCGACTTCGATACTTGAGCGCGACCATGGTCAGCCTCATTGAGATTCCTTTTTGCCGCCCAGAAATCGGGCGGGCCGAGCGTGGTGCCGTAGCGAGAGCTCTTGCCTCCGGCTGGTTGACTAGCGGCCCATGTTGCGCACAGCTTGAGAGGGCATTTTGCTCATACCTGGGCGTACCTAACGCTCTGGCCGTGAACTCGTGCACGGCCGCCATGCATCTGGCGCTGGCGGCGCTGGGCTTCGGGCCGGGGGACGAGGTGATCACCACGCCGCTCACCTTCTGCGCTACCGTCAACGTGATCCTGCAAACCGGCGCCACCGCGGTGCTCGCCGATATCGGCGACGACCTCAATCTCGATCCCGCACGCGTCAAGGCCATGATCACGCCACGCACCCGGGCCATCTTACCCGTGCACTACGGCGGCCTGCCGTGCCGGATGGACGCGATCTGGGCGCTGGCGGAGAAGCATGGGCTGAAGGTCATTGAGGACGCGGCCCATGCGGCGGGGGCCGAGTATCGCGGCTGGAAGATCGGTGCAGGACCCAGCGACGCCGTTTGCTTCAGCTTTTACGCCAACAAGAACATGACGACGGGCGAGGGCGGCATGGTCACGACGCCTTCAGCGGAGCTCGCTGAGAAGATGCGCGTCCTCGCTTTGCACGGCATGAGCCGGGATGCCTGGAATCGCTACGCTGAGCGCGGAAGTTGGTATTACGAGGTGGTCGAGTGCGGCTTTAAGTACAACCTGAGCGACATCCTCGCGGCGATCGGCCTAGTCCAGCTTCGCAAGCTGGACCGGATGAACGCACGGCGGGCTGAAATTGCGGCGCAGTACAACGAGGCCTTCGGGAAGCTGGACGAGGTTGAGCTGCCGCCGAACCGCGCAGATTCCAAGCACGCCTGGCATCTTTACGTGCTGCGACTGAGGCTCGAGCGCTTGGCAATTGACCGGGCTGAGTTCATCGAGCAGATGAAGGTGCGCGGCGTCGGGTGCAGCGTACATTTCATCCCGATTCCGCTTCATCCCTATTACCGCCGAACGCTCGAGTTGCGGGATCCCTGTGAACGCGCACTGGCGGAGTACCCGCGGCTGGTGTCGCTGCCCATCTACTCGAAGATGACGGACGCAGAGGTTGAGCGGGTCATTGAGGCGGTGCGCGGGGTGGTAGAGGCGGGCAGAAGGAAGGCCGTGGCGGCAGGACTGTGATGGCGGAAGAGCCTCAGGACTCGCCGGCTTCGCTCAGGATGTGTCTTTCCAAATCAGCCGCGATGAAGAAGCCGGCCTTCGCGCGCAAGCAATCGATTTCGCGGGCGAGCGAAGTGATCGCCCCGGTGCGCTTGGCCCGCAGCAGTACGCCGAGCACACCCGTGACGCGAAGATTCAAGCGCTGGGCCGCCCGGCGGGCTTCCCTTTCGTCCAAGAGAACCAGATCAGCACCTAACTGAATGGCCAGAGCGAGGGCTTCGGATTCCCCCAGGTGAAGCTCGCCAGCAAGGATTTTCACCAATTCCGGCCTCTCGACGGGGTGTACTGTGATCCATCCGTGCCGTAGCGCTTCTTCGACAGCAGCCTTGCCCATGGCGGGCGGGAGCTCTTCCAGCTCGGCCCGGACGGCAGGCGGGATCGACAAACTGCCAAATTGGAAGCGGAGGAGCTCGAGGCGACCGATACGGGCCAGGTTACCGATCGGCGAAGTATCACTCACCACGAGCATAGGAGAGGTCGGCCGCCAGGTCCTCGTCCGTGTAATGCCGCTCGATTCCACGCTCCGCCACCAGTTCGGCGAAGCGGAAACGCGTGGTCCGGGCCAGCTCGGCGGCCTTCCCGAAGGACAGGATCCGCTGGGCGTAGAGGGCCAGGGCGAGCTCGGTGCGCAGGCGGGCTTCGGCTTCCCCCTCGGGCAGGTGCAGTCCCTGGACGACCGAATCCGGGATCTCCAAGGTGAGGCTCATGACCCCAAGCTACCACAGTGACCGCGATGGCGGAGAGCTCATGAAGCGCTCGGTGGGTGGTTGGTCGGATGTAGCGAAGAGGCTCTTCGATATTGTGTGGAGCGCGGTGGGACTGGCGTTGCTGTGGCCGCTGATAGTCCTCGTCGCGGCCGCGGTGGTGGTAGAGTCCGGCCGCCCCGTTCTGTTTGCTCAGACACGCGTCGGCAGAGGATTCCACAGGTTCCGGCTCTACAAATTCCGCAGCATGCGGAACGGCGCAGCCGGCCGGCCGATTACGGCGGCCGGTGACGGCCGGGTCACCCGGGTCGGACGTGTTCTGCGCGCGATGAAGCTGGATGAGCTCCCGCAGCTGTGGAACGTGCTCAAGGGAGACATGAGCTTGGTGGGGCCGCGGCCTGAGCTTCCCGAGTACGTCGAGCGCTTCCGCAAACGGTACGCGCGCATACTAAGGGTGCGCCCGGGGATCACAGATCTCGCCTCGATTCGATTCCGCGATGAGGAAGCAGTGCTTGCCCGAAGCTCGACGGTGTCCCAGGCTCAGTTGAAAGTTGGTGACGGCGGTTCATAGTTATTCTACGCCACCGCCTGCCGGGTGGCGGGCTGCGATCCATCCAGGATCGCCTTCAGGGCCCACAGATCGC
>Ga0068707_1003706_pt1 | contig 10632 bp, 14 predicted proteins | sample YNPNPMetaG_FD_66600 | JGI IMG/M metagenome (GOLD analysis project Ga0068707, IMG submission 66600) | Anoxygenic and chlorotrophic microbial mat microbial communities from Yellowstone National Park, USA - YNP NP MetaG | ecosystem: Environmental > Aquatic > Thermal springs > Hot (42-90C) >... | reverse complement strand
CGCACCCCCGAAATTTCTATTCGAACCCCCTGGAGTAGAGGCTTTAGCCGGTTCGCCAGCCTCAAAACCCGCCTGAAGGCTCTACTCCGACTCTCAAAAGCGCTTTTGGACATGGATTGGATAGCAGCAGGTGCGAAAAGCAGGCTGAGAATAGCCCTGTCGGAGTGAGATGAGGCCGTGGAGAGACATCTCCACGCTAAGAGCCAGTCTGAAAACCACTAAGGACACGAAGGATGTTCCCTTCGTGACCTTTGTAGTGGACTTTTCAGACAAGCTAATCGCTAAGGGCATAGACAGCAATGATTTTGCCGCTCTTGTCAGCCAGAGTGGCTGTGTCCCCCGGTTCCCAAATAGCTTTGTTCAGCTTCCAGTAGAGGTCGGTAGCTGTGTTTTCGCCAAAACCGGTGTGGACCCTTACACTGGCGTTATTGCTCCATAGCAGAATACCAGGGAAGGTGTAGACGTTGCCATGACGGTCGCTTAAAGTCCAGCCTTCCAGGTTGACTGGCTGTCCCCGGTTGGTCAGGATGACCATCTCGGCTGCCAGGTTGCCCGAGCCCACGATCTCAGTGATTTCCACGTCCACCGGCCTGGCAAAGATCGTTGGGGTGAGTCCTTTCGTCGGGCTTGGGGTCGGTGTCTTAGGTGACGGCAGGGGCGTTGGTGGCTCAAAGGGGATGGGAGTCTCGGTGGGAGTAGGGACGGGAGTGAAGACAGGGGTTTCAGGCAGGCCCCCGATGGGGATGATCAACTCCTGGCCTACAAACAGCAGGTCGGCGTCGGTGAGGCCATTGGCCCGCATGATGTCCTCCACAGAAACGTCGAATTGAAAAGCGATGCCAGACAGGCTATCGCCCGGCTGGACGATATAGATGGTCGTGGTCGGCCTGGGGCTGGGAATGACAGCAGGTGTTGATGGCCAGGCTGTACCACCGGCCTGGGCAGGCGCACCGGGCCCCGCTGATACCTCTACAGTCTCCAGCGAAAGGAGAAAGACGTAGAGCATGATGAGCGAGACGGACAGACTGATCACGAGGGAAATGGCGGCGTTCACAAAGATGATGAAAACGATTTGTCTTTTGTTCATGAGTGCGTTCTCCTCTAAGCAGATTTGCCAGCGGACCTCTTCCCGCCAAAGGGGAGATAAATGGGGGGACACCCCCGGGTCCCCGGCGGGGGCAGCGCCCCCTGCACTCCCCGTCGGGGAGCCTGGCTTTTGGCGAGCTACTCAGGGGCTACTCTTTCATGGGTGGTGTAGTAAGCCAGGGCCAAAAAAGCCAATATGAAACCCAGGTAGTTCTCGTTGAGAAAACGCGAAAAGTAGAGGAAGACAAACATCAGAGCGCTGTAGCCATAAAGCATAGTGCCCGGGGTATTCGTCCTGGCCTGTTTCCAAAGGAGGAGGATTAACAGCGGCAGGCAGGTGAGGAGCTCAGGGATCCAGAAAGGGAAATAATCCAGCCTGGAATCCACCAACCCCAGACCCAGGACCCAGTTGGCGAAGCCCCAACCCCTGATCTGGTAGGGGATTTCGGCCACACCACTGGCCCAACCCCAGACATCATCCACCAGAGCACCCCAATCCCACACGGCAAAGGGCCCCACCAGCACAGCGAAGGTGACCAGACAGAGGACAACTTTCCGTAGCAGAGGAACAGCCAATGCTGGCAGGTTCCTCAGCGAGATGTCCTCCCCTGCCAGCAGGTAGAGAAAATAGAACGGCGCCAGGAACCAGGCGGTAGGCTTACTGGCACAGGCCAGCCCGAAAGAGATGACAGACAAAGCCATGCCCCACCTTTTGCCCTTAGACGCTTGCCGCAACCACAGAGCCAGCACGATCCAGAACAATACAAAGGCATCGTTCTGGCCAAAGATCACATCAACGCCCATGATGGGATTAAGGCCCAGCACCATCACCAGGCCGAGTTTGTCAGCCCGCTTTTGGGCCAGTCTGGAAGCCAGAAGCAGCGTCATGATAAAGAGAGGCAGATAAACGAACCGCTGGTCATACCAGCCCAACACAGCCCGGCTGACGAGGTAGAAAGGGATAGAAAACAGGAAGGTCCAGGGGAGATAGGGATAGTGATACAGGGCCGTCTTATAGTCCAGGCCCCACTCGGCCATAGGCGTATTCACATAGTCTTCTACATAAGGATTCCGACCAGCCAGGACGTATTTCAGAGCTTCCTCCGTCTGGATAACACCGCCGTCATGAGTGTAGCTGGCTGGACCGGTAGCCTGACGCAGGAGGATAAGGAGCACCGACTGAGCCACGACCGTTGAGATGACGATCAGCCAGACGAGGGCCAACCTGGCTCGCCAGACTTGCTCCTCGTTGAAACGATCGCTCACTGCATCCAGAACGACATAGGCCACAAGGGCACCGAAAACGAAGGCAATGAGCAGGAGGCTGTAGGGATCTACCAGCCAATCGTGCAGCAATTCTAAGCTCTTGTCCGGCAGCAATGCGTTCAGCAGAGGGACCCTGGCCAGGTCGGCCTGGCGGTTGGGGGTTGCCAGGGCAGCCAGGGTATCTATCCGCACACGGGCAATGGTAAGGGTGAAAAGCAACACCGTGTCAGGGGAGATTATCTTCTTCATGTTACTATTATAGCCCAAAAGTCGTTAAAAAGCCAGTGTCTATTGTCTTTTTTTGACAAATGCTGGTATAATAGCAGAAATCAGATAGGGAGGTGAACATGAATTCAAAACGCTTGCGTTATCTGGGGCTGCTGATGGCAGCCTTGATGGTGACCGCTTGTGGCCCCAAGAGCACGCCGACGGACACACCAGCGCCTAAAGTGTCCATGGGTTTCACTGAAGAAGGTGCACCCTACCGGGGGAATCCCGATGCGCCTGTGACACTGGTCGAATATTCTGATTTCCAGTGACCGTACTGTGGCCGTCATGCTTTGCAGACGGAACCGCTTCTGTATGAAGCGTATATCGCCACCGGCAAGGTCAAACAGGTTTTCTTCCAATATCCCCTTGACTCTATCCATCCTCAGGCGCGCAAAGCAGCCGAGGCCTCGCTCTGCGCTGCCAAACAGGGGGCTGAAGCCTTCTGGATGATGCACGGGCGCCTTTTCGAGACCGCCCGTGATTGGAGTGGGCAGGCCAATCCGGGTGAACAGTTCAAGCAATACGCAGCCGACCTGGGCCTCAACGCCGATGCTTTTGCCGCCTGCCTGGAGTCGGGAGAGACGGCCATTCAGGTGCAAATAGAACTGGAGCGAGGAGAAGCGGCTGGAGTGCAGGGTGTACCTGCTTTCTTCGTCAACGATTGGTTCATCTCTGGTGCGCAGCCCTTTGCAGAATTCCAACGGGTTATCGAGTTGGCGCTGGAAGGGAAGCACCCGCCTCCCACACCGACGCCACTGCCTTCTGGTGTTACCCTCTTCGATCCCAACCCGGACCGGCCTGGCTATACCTACGGTGGTGATGCCACCCTCGGCGAAGCCAAAGCCGGGATTGCCCTCATCGAGTTCGTGGACTTTCAATCAGCCGAAAACCGCAGGCACTTCCTGGAGGTATGGCCTGAGCTGGAGGAGAAATACGTCAAGCCGGGTAAGGTGCGGCTCATCGTCAAGCATTTTCCAGCGCCTGATCAGCCTGCGGCGTTCCAGGCGGCCGAGGCGGCCGAGTGTGCCGGGCAGCAGGAAGCCTTCTGGGCCATGTACGAATTGCTTTTCCAGAAGCAAGAGGAGTGGAGCCAGGCAGATGACATCCCGGCCATATTCAAGAGGTATGCGGCCGCTTTGAACCTGGACGCTGGCACCTTCGCCACCTGCCTGGACGAAGGCCAGACGAAGGATAAGGTGGAGCAAGATTTCGCCATCACCCAGGAGAACCAATTCCCCAGCGCGCCGGTGTTCTTCATCATCATGGGGGAGCGGGCCGGCCATGTGCCTGTTGACCAACTCCAGTCGGTTATCGAGGAATTGTTGAAGCAGTGAGATGACAGTCTGGTGAGTTTCCCTACGGCCTTCTCCGTGGTTCCAATGACAAAAGGAGTGAAATTTGCCTGATCAGCGAAATTGTGATAAAATATCGCCCGTCTTGCCCTTTTCTTCACAATCTCATGACAATAAGCGGAGGACTTGACATTGCTGTCAGATTACACCTTCATCGGCATTTTTGTTGTGGTGGCCATAGCCTTTCCCATCATTGCCCTGGCTTTGGCTTATCTCATCCGACCCAAGAAGCCTGATGCGGTGAAATCCTCCACCTACGAATGCGGTCTCGAAACCATTGGCGAAACATGGGTGCAGTTCCGAGTTCAGTACTACATCTATGCCCTTGTCTTCGTCGTTTTTGACATCGAGACCGTTTTTCTTTACCCGTGGGCGGTAGCCTACAACAGGCTGGGTCTCTTTGCCCTGGTGGAGATGTTCATCTTTCTGGCCATCCTGGTCGGCGGGCTGATCTACGCCTGGCGCAAAGGCGCTCTGGAGTGGGTCTAGTAGATAGTGGATATGGGACAAGGGATAAGGGAGTCAGCTCTATCCCTTGTCTCTTATCCCTTTATTGCGAGGAAGCCATGTCCGAAGAAGAATTGATTGAAGAACAAATCAAACGCAATATCCTTCTCACCACGGTTGATGCTGTCTACAACTGGGGGCGTAAGTGTTCCGTGTGGCCGATGGCCTTCGGCCTGGCCTGCTGTGCTATCGAGATGATCGCTGCTGCGGCTGCTCGCTATGATTTTTCCCGCTTTGGGATGGAGATCATGCGCGCTTCTCCGCGCCAGGCCGACCTGATGATCGTGGCCGGCACGGTCACTCACAAGATGGTTCCCCAGGTGCTGCGCCTCTATCATCAGATGCCAGAGCCCAAGTATGTGTTGGCCATGGGCTCCTGTGCCACGGCCGGTGGTCCCTTCCCCAGCTACGCCGTATTGCAAGGGGTTGGTGAGATATTGCCGGTGGATGTCTACGTGCCTGGTTGTCCCCCTCGACCGGAGGCCCTGATAGATGGCTTTATGAAACTGCACGACAAGTTGATGAAACAGTCCATCAAAACGGTGCCGTGGTATCAGAAAGAACCTGTACGGTAACTGTAGAGTAGATCAATTGTCTAAGCTTGCTGGGATTAGAGTAGAAGATGAGAGAACTCAGCATTCATGTGGTATTGTATCGAGAAGAGAATTGGTATGTGGCTCATTGCCTGGAATTCGATCTGGTAGCGCAGGGGTATGATCCCCTGGGAGCTTTCAAGAATCTTCTGGATGCCATCGAACTACAGGCCGAATACGCCCTTGAAATGGGAGACTGGGGGCTTTTGTTCAACCCGGCGCCAGCCGAATGTTGGCGGATGCTGGCTGAAGCTGAGCGTTACACACCTGAGCCCAACGGTTGGGAGTTGCCAGCCTTTGTGTCCAGAGTGGACTGTAGCCTGCTGACGAGATAGATGCTGTGGATAGGCCCACTCGATACCGCGATTTGCTCAAGATGGTCAGCAAATACGACGTATATGAAGACCCGAAGCGTGGTAAAGGTAGTGAGCGGTTGTGGATCAGGGAACTGCCAGACGGCGGCAAAAGAGCGATTCCGGTGACCTGTCATGGCCCCAACTATGTTATTGGTGTCGGGCTGGTCAAGGCGATTAGAAGGAGACTCAGTAGACCGCAAGGGATCACCTGGAGTGGAGCCTTCAGGCGGAACTCTCCGGCTAAAGCCTCGACTCCACAACTCAATTGAGGTCTACTGAGACTACTGTTGACCCCAAAGGACGGTGTGCCAGACGAGGAATTCTACTCGAAGAAGTAAATGAGGCCGACGTCTGGGGGACACTGGAAGTAAATCAGGAGAAGCGAAGTGACCAATGACGAGATTCTTGCCAGGTTGAGGGAGAAATATCCCGAAGCGGTGGTGGACACACCAGCATTGATTGATTTCACTGTGGTCGTCAGGCCAGAAATGCTCCCGGAGGTGGCCACTTTTCTGCGTGATGAGTGCGGGCTAGACTATCTGGCCGATGTGACGGCTGTGGACAGGCCGGAACGATTTGAGGTGGTCTACCACCTGTACTCTATCAAGAATCAGACCCCCGGTCCTTTTGTGCTGAAGGTTTATCTGGAGGACAAGGCGAATCCTAAAGTGGCCTCGGTCACGCCTCTATGGCGGGGGGCCAACTTCCAGGAGCGGGAGGTCTACGACCTGATGGGCATCACCTTTGAAGGCCATCCTAACCTCAAGCGCATCCTGCTCTGGGAGGGGTTCCCCGGCCACCCCTTGCGCAAAGATTTTCAGAATCGGACGTTCACCTTCAAGGAACTGGAACCGACACAGCCTAAGGGGCCGGACTGGTAGCAAATCAAAGCTATCGGCTATTAGCTATCTGTTTATTTGCGAGGACAGCGAATGCTCAAGACTGAAACGATTACCCTCAACGTGGGCCCTCAGCACCCTTCGACTCATGGAGTTTTCCGCCTGAAGCTGCAACTGGATGGCGAGACGGTGCGCGATCTGGAACCGGTGATAGGTTACCTTCACCGGGGCATCGAGAAGCTGAGCGAAGCGCGCACTTACATCCAGGTCGTGCCTCTTACCGACCGTCTCGACTACATCTGCTCCATGACCAACAACCACGCCTACGCCATCGCTGTAGAGAAGCTGGCTGGTATACAGGTGCCGGAACGGGCCGAATACATCCGTGTCATCATGGCCGAGTTCACCCGCATCATCAACCACCTGATGGCCGTGGGTTTCCTGTGGAATGAGCTGGGAGCTTATTTCACCCCGGTCCTTTACTGCTTCCGTGAGCGGGAGCGCATCCTCGACCTCTTTGAGATGACCTGTGGCTCACGCATGATGTGCAACTACATGCGCCCTGGTGGGGTATCGGCTGACCTGCCCGAGGGGTTCATCCCCCAGGCGAAAAAGCTCAACGACCACCTGAAAGTTTTCATTGGCGAGCTCGACCAGATGCTCAGCGAGAACGAGATTTTCCTGGCGCGGGCGGTGGACGTGGGGGTGCTGCCGGCCGATGTGGCTATCAATGCCTCCATCACGGGGCCTATGCTGCGCGCCTCCGGTGTGCCCTATGACATCCGCAAAGTGGATCATTATTCCATCTACGACCGCTTTGATTTCGAGGTGCCTACCCGCGAACACGGCGATGTCTGGGACCGCTTTTATCAGCACATCCTGGAAATGCATCAGAGCGTGCGTATCATTGACCAGGCGCTGGACAGCATCCCTGAGGGCGAGGTGATGAACCCGGAGGCGGCCAAGGCTATCCGCCGGCCACCCCAGGGTGAGGCCTATGGCCGCATCGAATCGCCCAAGGGGGAGCTGTCTTTCTTCGTGGTCAGCGATGGCTCAGGCAACCCCTACCGCCTGCGCATCCGCCCACCCTCCATGATCAATCTCAGCGCCCTGAAAGAGATGTGCCGGGGCCATAAGATCCAGGACATCATTATCATCCTGGGCAGTATCAACCTGACCATGGCTGATGTGGATCGTTAACACTTCCCTATTTGCTATCAGCTATTCGTGGGAGAATGGTATGGAATTTTTAAGAGACTTTTTCGTCAACATTGGCCTCTGGTTCTCCAACCTGCTGGCCGGGTTCCTGCCCGGTTGGGCCGTGAATCTGATCATGAGTTTGATAGGTGTCGTCATCCTGGTCATCATCGGCCTGAGCTCGGTGCTTGTCCTCACCCTGGGTGAGCGGAAGGTCATCGGGCGCATCCAGGACCGCATCGGCCCCAATCGCTGGGGGCCCTTCGGCATCTTCCAGCCGGTTGCCGACGGCATCAAGATGCTCACCAAGGAGGACATTGTCCCCAGCGGAGCGGACTACTGGGTGCATCTCCTGGCGCCTATCATCATTATGATTCCGGCCCTTCTCATCTACGCTGTGCTGCCCTTCGGTGCGGGGCTGTGGGGTGCCGACCTCAATATTGGCATCCTCTACATCGTGGCTCTGGGCGCCATCGGCACCATCGCCGTCCTGATGGCCGGCTGGTCGTCCAATAATAAGTATGCCCTGTTGGGCGCTTTCCGCGTGGTGGCCCAGCTCATCAGCTACGAGATCCCGATGGTGTTGAGCATCGTCGCCGTGGTGCTGCTCAGTGGCTCCATGTCTATGGTCACGATCGTTGAGAGCCAGTCCGTACCTTACATCGTGGCCATGCCCCTGGTTTTCCTGGTCTATCTGGTGGCGGCCTTTGCTGAGCTGTACCGTGCCCCCTTTGACATGATCGAGGCCGACTCGGAACTGGTGGCCGGTTACTTCACCGAGTACAGTGGCATGAAGTTCGTGATGTTCTTCATGGCCGAGTACATCAACCTTCTGGCCATGTCGGCTATCATCACCACCCTGTTCCTGGGCGGCTGGCGGTTCTTCGGATTGGAACGCCTCTTGCCGGTGTTGGGTCCCTTCATTTTCTTTGCCAAGTGCGCGGCGGTGATCTTCCTCTTCTGGTGGGTGCGAGGCACCTTCCCGCGCATCCGCATTGACCACCTGCTGAACCTGGCCTGGAAGTTCCTGGTCCCCCTGGCCCTGGTCAACTTGATGATCGTCGGCCTGGTGGACAAGCTGGTAGAGGGCGCGCTACTCACTGCCGCTGTCCTGCTGGCGGCCAACGTCGTCGAGGCAGTGGTTGTCCTGGTCATCCTGAGTGTGGTTGGTCGTAAGGCGCGTTCGGAGAGGCTGAGAAGGATCACAGTTCAAGCGAAGTAATGCCCGATTCCGAATTGGGTATTGGGAATTGGGAATTGGGTATTGGGTATTGGGAATTGGGTATTGAGAATTCAGAACTCGAGGTGTCTATGTTCATTCGTGGCCTGGTTAAAGGTTTATCGGTTACTCTGAAGCACTTTGTCCAGACTTACCTGGGGCATACGGGCATCCGTGATGGGCAGCGACCTGACCCCACGTTGGGGGGGCTGTTCACGGTGCAGTACCCCGACGAGAAGCTACCCATGTTCCCCCGCTTCCGGGGGGCTTTGATGCATCTGCGGAACCCTGAGACCGGGGAACCCAACTGCACAGCCTGTGGCCTGTGCGTCCGCGCCTGCCCACAGCAATGCATCGAGGTGGAAGGCGAGGGCAAAGGTAAGGAGCGCAAGGTCACCGCCTATCGTTACGACCTGGCCCGTTGCATCTTCTGCCGTCTGTGCGTGGAGTCTTGCAATTTCAACGCTATCGAGCTGAGTCAGGAGTACGAGCTGGCCACCTATTCCAGGGACATGGTCTGGGACCTCCAGAAGTTGCTGGCTCTGGGTGACAAGTACGACGTCCACGAGACAGGGAAAGCGTGGTAGTAAAAGCTTTATGTTTGATTGCCAAAGGTCTCCTGACCAGGGTGGGAGAAGGCTCAGACTTCGGCGAGCTCAGTCGAGCCGTGAGGACACCCTGGCCCATCGTAGGGGATTGGCTCATGATGGTCACAGACCAGGGGGCTGCATAACAACTCAAGGAAGCCATCCCCGAGAACGGCGCGGGAATAGGAGAGAGCCAAAATGGAATTGACAATCAGCGAAAGGCAAGTCAAAGAACTGCTCAAGGAGATACTGATTGAACTGATGGAAGAGAAGCACGACCTGTTCTTTGAAATTCTGCTGGAAGCCATCGAAGAAATCGGTTTGGCGAATGCGATACGGGAAGGTCGGCAGGACGAGTTTGTCAGCGAAGATCGGATTCTAGCCATCTTAGAGGGCCAGGCGTGAAGGTCTCTTTTGAGGCAAGCTTTGCCAGAGACTTGAAGCGGCTCAAAGACAAGGAACTCCTCGAGCGTGTCAAACAGATCGTAGAAGAGGTCAAAGCCGCTGCCGGGCTAAGCGACATCAAGAACCTGAGTAAGATGCGAGGGTATGCCACTTTTTACCGCATCCGGTTGGGCGATTATCGGATCGGGATAGAAGCGTTTGAGAACGAGGTTATTTTCGTCAGAATATTGCATCGAAAAGACATTTACAGATACTTTCCGTGAAATGGGCTTGTTTGGGCTCACCCGCTGTAATTGAGCTTCGAGAACTGCAATATCAGGAGTGGATATGGTACAGACCGTTGTCTTTATCATTTGTAGCCTGGTGACCCTGGGCGCGGCCCTGGCCGTGGTGACCAGCAGGAATCTCTTTCACAGCGCCCTTTTCCTGGTCCTGTCCTTTGTGGGCGTGGCCGCCCTCTATGTGCTGCTGGAAGCACCCTTCCTGGCCGCGGTGCAAATCCTGGTTTATGTGGGAGCCATTGCCATCCTCATCGTCTTTGCCATCATGCTCACCCGTCGCCTGATGGCCAAAGACCTGGTGCAGCGCAACGCTCAATGGGGCTGGTCGGCGCTGGTCGCCGTGCTGTTCTTCGTGGCCTTGGGCCTGATTTTGTTCCAGGTGAATTGGCCGGTGGTGGAGGCCGCCGTCCCCAAGGAGACCATCAGCATCCTGGGCCAGGACCTGATGAACACGTATCTGGTGCCTTTCGAGGTGGCCTCGGTGTTGCTGTTGGTGGCTCTGGTGGGTTCGATTGTCATTGCCCGGGAGAGAGAGTAAGCGGTTGGCAGAGGCGAGGCTGCGGGTAGCCAGGGAATTTCTGGCCGATGCCAAGCCTTGCCTGGACAATGGCCGGTTTCGCTCGGCTGCTTCTCGCAGCTACTACGCCGTTTTCCATGCCTGTATCGCTCTATTT
>Ga0068707_1003705_pt1 | contig 10633 bp, 9 predicted proteins | sample YNPNPMetaG_FD_66600 | JGI IMG/M metagenome (GOLD analysis project Ga0068707, IMG submission 66600) | Anoxygenic and chlorotrophic microbial mat microbial communities from Yellowstone National Park, USA - YNP NP MetaG | ecosystem: Environmental > Aquatic > Thermal springs > Hot (42-90C) >... | reverse complement strand
TGACGAGATGGCAAATATCATGAAGCAAATAGCCGAAAGAGCTGTGCTTTATTACTTTTCCAAATATGGCGAGGAGCATTTCCAGCCCTCGGACTGAGCAGATTTACGTTTTGGCGGCTAGCACGCGCATCAAGCCGACACGCTCCGCTCGCTCCGCGTTGCAAGTGCCACCTGGAAACCGCCTGGAGCAGTTGGCAGGGGATCGAGAGGGACAATACAGCATTCGCATCAATGAGCAGTGGCGTCTTTGTTTCCGCTGGGAGGACGGCAACGCTTATGAGGTGGAGGTGACAGACGATCACCGGGGGTGAAGGATGAGTGAGGAGCGGTTTGCGCCGGTGCATCCGGGGGAGATTTTGCTGGAGGAGTTTCTGAAGCCGATGGGGATCAGCCAGTATCGGCTGGCGAAAGACATAGGGGTACCGGCACGACGGATCAATGAGATCGTACAAGGGAAGCGCGGGATCAGCGCAGATACGGCATTACGGCTGTCGCGGTACTTCGGAATGACAGAGCGGTTCTGGCTGAATTTGCAGGGCCGGTACGACCTGGAGGTAGAGAAGGATCGGCTGGGAGAGCGACTGGAGCAAGAGGTGCGGGTTCTGGGGGTCAGAGCGGCGGCTTCCCATGCTTCCTGAAGATGGGGCGTTCGCTTTCAGGCCGTTCGCGCCCAACCCGCGGCTGCTAAGAACCTGTGCTTTGCTCGTTCATCCGGTTGGAAGGCTGGCCGCGTCAGCCAGGGGGAGTTGCCGCCGACCGTTTCGCTCGCTGCGCGGCGGCTGAGGCGCGGCCCCGCTACGAGGAAAACAGTATGCGCATAACCCGTCGTGCCCGGGCGTTGGAAATGGTCACCGAGGCTTACGAACTGGAGGCCGGTGTCTCTCAGGGCCTGCTGCACCGCAACCCGGCCGATGGCCGGTGGATGGTGCGGGACACGCCGCTGGACACCCTGCTGGAGCGGTTCGCCGGTCAGGAGGTGGCGCTGATCATCACGTCGCTGGAGGATGACAAGCCGCTGCCGACCAAGACCTGCCACACCTGCGGCGAAGAGTACGTGGGGGCGGAGTGCCCTCACTGCCGTGAGGTGCGCACCCGCCTGCGCGGCGACCGCAGGTGACCCTGTACCCCCGCGGACTTCGACACAAAACCAGACCTCCGAGGTCCTGGAGACCTCGGAGGTCTTTCTTGCGGGAGTGGATGGGAGTCGAACCCACCGCGGCCCGCTCTGCGCGACCCGCCACCGGTTTTGAAGACCGGGGAGCCCACCGGGACCCAACCACCCCCAGGCAACCCAAGAATACCGCGTTTTCCTCGATCCGTCAAGTACCGGCGGCGCGACGCAACTCCTCCTCGCGCAACGCCCGCCGCAGGATCTTGCCGATGGCGCTCTTGGGCAGTTCGCTCCGGAAGGCGACCTCAGAGGGAACCTTGTACCCGGTCAGGTTCTGACGGAAGTAGGCGAGGAACTCTTCCTCCGTCGCCGTCTCGCCCTCCTTCAACACGATGAACACCTTGATCCGCTCCCCCTTGTAGGGATCGGGGATGCCCACGCAGATGCCCTCCTTCACCTTCGGGTGCTGGTAGATCAGTTCGTCAATCTCCCGCGGGAAGACGTTGAAGCCGCCGACGATGATGAGTTCCTTCTTCCGGTCGGTGATGTAGAAGTAGCCATCCTCGTCCATGTAGCCGATGTCCCCAGTGAAGAGCCATCCATCCACCACGGTCTTCGCCGTCTCTTCCGGCATCCGATAGTAGCCCAACATCACCGTGGGGGAGCGCAGGACGATCTCTCCCTGCTCGCCAGGGGGCAGGTCGTAGGCGCCGTCCAGGCTGACGATCTTCATGTCCACGTCCGGGAAGGGGATGCCGATGCTGCCGACCTTGTGCAGCCCGTGGTACGGGTTAGCGGCGATGGCGGTGACCGCCTCGGTCAGCCCGTAACCCTCGATCATCCGGCCGCCGGTCTTGGACTCGAAGTCATCCTTGATGGCGCGCGTGAGCGGCGCAGCGCCGACGAAGATGCCTTTCACGCTGCGCAGGTCATAGCGGCCGATGTCGGGCAGATTGCTCAGGGCGACGAACATCGTCGGCACGCCGATGAAGAAGTCGGGCCGGTACTTCTGGATGGTCTGGACCACCTGTCGGGCGTTGAAGCGGGGCAGGATGACGATCTCGCCACCGGCCAGGATGGGCGCGTTCATCGTCACGCTCATGCCGAAGCCGTGGAAGAAGGGCAGGACGGCGAGGATCCTCTGTTCGTCGGTGAGCGCGCCCCAGGCCATCACCTGGTGGGCGTTGGCGACGAAGTTGAAGTGGGAGAGCATGATCCCCTTGGCGACCCCCGTCGTGCCGCCGCTGTAGAGCAGCACCGCCATCTCGTCCGGCTCCACCGGCTCAGGTTGGAAGTCCGCCGGCGCTGGTGTCTGCAGCATGTCCCGAAAGCGTACCCAGGTGAGGTTACCAGCACGGCGTACTGCCTGGCGCGCCAGGCGCCCCTCCCGCATCCCCTGCACCAGGCTCAGCGGGAACGGCAGGAAGTCCGCCACGCGGCCGAAGATGACCCGCCGGAGGGGGGTCTTCCCTTCCAACGCGGCCACCTTCTCCAGGAACATCGGGATGGTGACCAGGGTCTCTGCACCGGAGTCGCTCAGGTGGAACGTCAGTTCCCGTTCCGTGTAGAGGGGGTTCAAGGGGACGATCACCCCGCCGGCCTTCAGGATGCCGTAGTAGGCGATAATGAATTGCGGAGTGTTGGGCAGCAACAGGGCGACACGGTCGCCCTTCTGCACCCCCAGGCGACGCAGCGCCACCGCGAAGCGGTCGGACAGGTCTTTGATCTGACGGTAGGTCTCCCGTCGGCCGAAAAAGCAGGTGCAGGGAGCGTCAGGGGTACGGGCGGCGGAGTCGTCCAGCAGGCGGTAGAGGGGGATGCGGGGGTAGTCTATGTGCGGGGGCACTACCGGGTCATAGAACTTGAACCAGGGTCGTTCCATGATCTCGCCTCCTCTTGTGATCAGCCGCTCTCCAGGGCCAGCAGGGCCGCGCCGTAGGCCCCCATCAGTTGGGGGTGATCGGGCAGGAACACCCGCTGACCGGTCTCCTCCTCCAGCATCCGACAGACGGCGGGGTTGCGCACCACGCCGCCGGAGAGCATCAGCGGCGGCGTCAGGCCCACGGCGCGCACCATGCTCACCACGCGGCGCACCAGCGCGCGGTGCAACCCCCGCAGGATGGCCCCTACCTCAACTCCGTGGGCGATGAGGGAGACGATCTCCGACTCGGCGAAGACGGTGCAGGTGCTGGAGATGGCTACCTCTTCCCCCGTTGCGAGCGCCTCCTGACCCATCCGCTCCAGCGACACGCCCAGCCTGGCCGCGGTGTGCTCCAGGAAACGGCCCGTCCCTGCGGCGCACTTGTCGTTCATGGCGAAGTCGGCCACGCCCCCGTCGGGGGTGATGGCGATGACCTTGCTGTCCTGCCCGCCGATGTCCACCAGCGTCCCGCCGTGGCCCAGTTCGCGGTACACGCCGCGCGCGTGGCAGGTGATCTCCGTCACCCGGCGCGCCGCCGTGCGCACCAGTTGGCGTCCGTAGCCGGTGGCGACAAGGGGCACGTCGGGCGGAGCGCCGCCCTCGTCGCGCGCGCGGGTCAGGAAGCGGGCTACCTGCTCCTCGATGCGCGGCTCCGTCGGCTCCAGGAAGTGCCAGGCCAGGCAACCCGCCCCATCCACACCGACGATCTTCATCGTCGTCGAGCCAACGTCAAGGCCCAGAGCGCAGATCTCTGCCATTCGCCCCCTCCGACTTCAGGTGACTGTCACCTGAACCTTCTGGCCCCCTACAGCATCTCCACAAACGCCGCCAGCCGGTTAGCGACCTGCTCCTCGGCGAAGGCGCGCGGGTCGTTGTGGTCCGCCTCCAACAGCAGCGCCGGCACCCCCACCTCGCGGATCAGCCGATCCCGCTGGTCCATCTGGCCGATGGAGTAGGGCTTGCAGGAACGGTCGGAATGGAGGATCACCCCATCCAGCCCATACTCTTCGACCATGCGCCGCATCGTCGCCAGTTTGTGGCCGGTGCCGCGGTTGAGGATGGGGTAGATGTAGGTGCGCGCGGCGGACTCAAGGGGCCGGTCGGGGTCAATCAGCGGGGCCAGTTCCGCCCAGGCGTTGGTGTAGGTGGAGACGACAATGGCCACGCCGTGCTCGGCCAGGAACTCGGCCAGGTAGCGCAGGCGGTACCAGATGGGCAGGTTGTCCCACAGCAGCCGCTTCTTCTCCTCACGCACCGCCCCCACGCCAGCGGCGATGCGTCGGTCCACTTCTTTGAGCATCGCGGCGTAGAAGTCCACCGTGGCCGCGTCGCCGCGCATCTCGACGATGGGGGCCATCTGGATGAACTGGTCGAAGGCGGAGATGGGGGCCGGGCGATGCTGGCCGCGCTCGATGATCTCCAGCCACAGTTGCGAGGCCTCCTTGCTCAACCGTGCCACCTCCCGCAGGCGGCGCTCGTCGAGGGCGCGGCCGGCGATCCGTTCCAGCAGCGGCACCGCCTCCTCGATCTGACGCTTGACGAAAGCGATGGCGTGGTCGGGAGCCTCCTCGCCGTAAACGAAAGGTGTGTCAATCAGCACCAGCGGCACGTCGAAATAGCGGGCCAGGACGCGATACCAGAAGAGCACCGTCTGGCAGATGTTGGTGCAGGCGAGGAGGACGTCGGGGCGGGGCAGGCGGCCCACCGGCGTGCGCCCGGAGAGGGCCGCGCCAATGTCGGTGCGGGCGTAGGAGCAGGTGTCCCGCGAGTAGCCGGCATCCTCCGCCGCTGCGGCGATGTCCACCGCCACGCGGGCCGTGCCGCAGATGGCGGCGTGGTTTTCAGGGTAGATGACGAAGAAGTCCAGCGCCTTGAGCAGTTCCACCGGCGCGCCGGAAGTGACCCAGGCGACCTTGTGGCGCAGGTTGGCGTAGCGGCCGGTCAGCCAGTGGCGGGCCACCAGTTCCTTGCCACGCGGCGAGATGTCCAGCGGCGGGGCCAGGTGCGGGCTGAGGCGGCGCGGCGGACGGCGCTCCGCCTGCCAGCGCTGCCAGCGCAGCACCGCCGGCCCCAGCAGGTTGACGTTGAACGCGTACTGCAGTCGGCCCCCCACGCTCATCGGATCATCTCCAGGAACGCCTCCAGGCGGGTCAGGCTCTGCTGCGAGAGCGGGTCATTGAGGTCCATCTCAATGCAGGTGGAAGGCAAACCCGCTTCCTGCAACCCTTTCCGCAGCAGCGGCAGGTCGAACAGTTCCGGCTCGCAGAACTTCACGTCATAGAAGACTACGCCGCGCGCGCCGCTCTCGGCGGCCAGGCGGCGCAGGTGGGCCAGCCGGTCGGCGATGGGGCTGCCGCGCGTGGGGTCGGGCGGCGCGGCCAGCAGGCTCTGGGCCATACGCTGGAAGGGATCGTCGCTGCTGCCGGGCGGGTAGAGGCGCCGGCCACAGGCTGCCAGGTCATCCGCGGCGATCCATCCCCCCATTTCCTCCAGGTCGTCCAGCAGCGCCATCGGCTCCGGGAGGATGCCGGAGAGGAGCAGCGGCACGCCGCGCGGTGTGCCGTCGCCGGCCTGCGCCAGGACCGCGCGGGCCACGTCGGTGAAGGTCTCGGCAGGGAGGTACTCCCGGCTGCGCAGCAGGCGGTAGAGGTTGAGCGTCCCCAGGGGCAACTCCCGCCGGCGGCGGTGCAGTTCGGCCAGCAACCCGTCGGCCTGCTCCTCACGGCGGATGGCAGCCAGCAGTTCATCCTCCCCAGGCGTCCGCCCTGTGTAATCCGCCAGGCGGCGGTAGAGGGCGCGCAGTTCGTCCGCCAGGAAGTCCAGGTCGCTGGCGCGGCGGCCGCGCGGCAGGTAGAGGGTCAGCACCGGCTGGCGCGGACGGACGAAATCGAGGAGGATGCTGCCCAGTCCCTGGAGCGAGTCACAGGCGTGGGGGACGAGCAGCAGGTCGGCCACCTCCAGCCCACCGGAGAGCAGGAAAGAGAGGCCGTTGCCGACGATGGAGCAGACGTAGGGCTGCAGGTGCGCCGCGCCGTGGGAGGGGTCCACCCCCGGTGGCCCCCACACCTCCACCGGCAGCAGGTCGAAGGCGCGCAACAGAGCGCGGGGGTAATGGATGGGAAAGACGGCCGCGACTCCGCCTCCGCGCCCTTTCCAGGCGCGGAGGGCTTCGGAGCGACGAGGGAGAGGGGCGGAAAGCACCTCCATAGGCACCTCCGCCCTTATTGTAGCACAAGGCAGGCAGAACGGGTAGGGCGCGGCTCGCTCTGGCTGACGGGGAAGATGGGCCGCGCCCCGCCATCACACGACCATATCACCCGGCGCGGGCGGCCACCAGGCGGTCTGTCGTCTCCCGGATCTGGGCCACGCGACCTTCCATCTGCGCCTTGTCGCGGGCCAGCACCGCCTGCCACACCGCGGAGAGCATCGTCACCAGGCTGGCGACGGAGGTCAGGCCCACCGGCGTGCTGGACGGGCAGATGATGACCCGCTCGGCCACCTGGACCGGCGGAGCGACGGGGGAGGTGCTCAGCGCGACGATTTCGCACCCCTTTTCCTTGGCGAAGCGCAAGACGGCTGCTGTGTCCAGTCCTGTCCCCTCCACACCCAGGCCGATCACCAGGTCGTTCGCCCCCCAGTTCAGGGCCTCGCGGGCGGCAGTGGCCGGGTTGGCGTCGAGCGCCATCGCGTTGATCCCGGCGGTGCGCAGGAGGTCGGCGAAGAGGCTGGCCAGCGGCGCGGCGGTGGCGTCGCCCACGACCCAGACGTGCCCGGCCCGGGCGATGAGTTCGACGACCTCTGCGGCCTTGTCGGTCAGTTGGGCGATGGCCATCTCCATGTTGTGCCGCTCGTTCTCCACCAGCGCGCGCAGCCGTTCGGCGTCGGTCTGCGCTTCGGGGAAGGAAGCGTAGGCAGCCGTCAGGTCTCCCTTCACGATGCGCTGCACCTCGTGGGACAGTTCACGGTAGCCGCTGTAGCCGATGGTCTGTGAGAAGCGTACCACCGTGGCCGCGTCCACGTCCAGCGCCTGGGCCAGTTCCGTGGCGGTCATGAAGGCCGCGTCCAGTTCGTGGTTGAGGATGAACTCCCCCAACCGCCTGAAACTGGGGGTCAATCCGTTGTAGGCCTGCCGAATCCGCTCTCTGAACATTTTGCTCCTTTCCTGTAGGATGTATGTGGGCCTTCGCACACTTCCATCCCAATATGTCCCATTATACACCAAACAGTGAAATATTGCAAATACATTCGTTGATTGTCCCTTCTTTCCCGCTTGCGGTATTGTATGCTCTGTGGCATAATTCCCGCAATGAAACGGTTGATTCCGATCCTGCTGATCCTGCTGACCGCCTGCACCACTGCCCCTCTGCCAGTGACGGTGCTCCCCACCCCGGTGCAGACCACCCTGGTGCGCGGCCCCTACCTCCAGTCGGTCACCCCCACCTCGGTCATCGTCGCCTGGGAGACCGCCGATCCTGCCCCCGGCGTGGTGGCCTACGGGGAGAGCGCCGCTGGCGAGCGGGTCGCCGCCGACCCCGAAGTGACCGCCCGCCACGTGGTGACGCTCACGGGCCTGACTCCCTACACGCTCTACCACTACCAGGTGTTCGCTGACGTCATCCCCCTTGGCGCTGACTCCATTCCTCTCAGTGGCGACTTCACCTTCCGCAGCGCCGCCGGCCCTGATCAGTCCCGCTTCACCTTCGTCCTCTTCGGCGACACCCGTACCCAGCACGAGGTGCACCGCGCGGTGGTGGAACGCATCCTCACCTGGCAGCCGGACTTCGCCATCCACACTGGCGACCTGGTGGAGCACGGCGGGGAGGCTGCCGAGTGGCAGACTTTCTTCTCCATCGAGCAGGAACTGCTGGCGCGGACGCCTTTCTTCCCCATCCTGGGCAACCACGAGGGAAACAGCCCGCTGTACTTTGACCTGTTCTACCTGCCCGGAAACGAGCGCTGGTACAGTTTCGACTACGGCAACGCCCACTTCGTCTGCCTCCAGGCGGACAACTTCGCCGACCTGAGTCCTGAGAGTGAGCAGGTACGCTGGCTGGAAGCGGACCTGGTGGCCAGCGATCGGCTGTGGAAGATGGCCGTGTTCCATGTCCCGGCTTACTCCTCCCTCTTCCGCGAGCAGAACGACCCGCGCACGCGCCAGGTGCTGGCTCCCATCCTGGCCGCCCACGGGGTGCAGGTGGCCTTCTCTGGCCACGACCACGGCTACCAGCGGCTGGTGGTGGATGGCGTGACCTACGTGGTCAGCGCGGGCGGGGGCGCGCCGCTCTATGAACTCTCCCAATTGCACCCTAACCTGGTCGCTCATGCCGTGGCCTACCACGCCCTGCTCGTCACCGTGGACGGTCCTACCCTCACCGCTGTCGCCGTCTCCCCGCAGGGGGAAGAGTTGGACCGCTTCACGCTGACGGCGCGGTGAGGCCGGCGGCGGCTGGCAGGTCGCCCGCCGACGCATAGGGATGCGTCGGCTACGGGGTTACAGGGCGCGGGGCGGGTCACGTGGCGGCGGCATAGGGATGCCGCCGCTGCGGGGTTGGGATGGCCAGGCGGTGTTCCGTAGCCCCGGCATCCCGATGCCGGGGCGCCGAGGCATAGGGATGCGTCGGCTACGGGGTTATGGGGCGCCCGGCGGGTCAGGCAGTGGCGGCATAGGGATGCCGCCGCTGCGGGGTTGGGATGGCCAGGCGGTGCTCGGTAGCCCCGGCATCCCGATGCCGGGGCGCCGACGCATAGGGATGCGTCGGCTACGGGGTTACAGGGCGCGGGGCGGGTCACGTGGCTGGGCGCAGTCTCCTGACCGCGCCCTTGCGCCCTTGTCTCTTCTTGTGCTCTCTCCACAAATCAGGTACACTACTCCCAGCATCGCTTCATCCACGGAGGTGACCGATGTCCGCCGACCACATCCTGTCCATTGACGTGGGCACGCAGTCCATCCGCGCGCTGCTGTTCGACCTGCGCGGCAACCTGGTGCACAAGGCCCGCGTGCCCATCGAGCCGTACTTCTCCCGTCAGCCCGGCTGGGCGGAGCAGGAACCGGACTACTTCTGGGACCACCTCTGCGCTGCCTGCCAGAGCCTGTGGCGCGAAAGTCCCGTCCCCAGGACGGCGGTGGCCGGCGTCGCCCTCACCACCCAGCGGGCGACGATGGTCAATGTGGACGAGCAGGGCCGTCCGCTGCGCCCGGCCATCGTCTGGCTCGACCAGCGCCGCACCGAGGGGCTGCCGCCGGTGGGCGGCCTGTGGGGCCTGGCCTTCCGCCTCACCCGTATGACCGAAACGGTGGCCTATCTCCAGGCGGAGGCGGAGGCCAACTGGCTGCGTACCCACCAGCCGGAGGTCTGGCAGCGCACCCACAAGTACCTCTTCCTCTCCGGCTACCTCACCCACCGCCTGGTGGACCGCTTCGCCGACTCGGTGGGCTGCCAGGTGGGGTACATCCCCTTCGACTACAAGCGGCTGACCTGGTCGAAGAAGTCGGACTGGAAGTGGCAGGCGGTGCCGATGGATGAGCGGCTGCTCCCCGACCTGGTGCCCCCGACGCAGCCGCTGGGGGAGATCACCCCCCAGGCGGCGGAGGCGACCGGCATCCCGGCGGGACTGCCGCTCATCGCCGCTGCCGCGGACAAGGCGTGTGAGGTGTTGGGGGCCGGCTGTCTGGAGCCGCACATCGCCTGCCTCTCCTACGGCACCACCGCCACGGTCAACACCACCAGCCGCCGCTACGTCGAGGTCATCCCGCTCATCCCCCCTTACCCCAGCGCCGTCCCGGGGGCCTACAACCTGGAGATTCAGATTTACCGCGGCTACTGGATGGTCTCCTGGTTCCGCCAGGAGTTCGGCCTGCGCGAGCAGCAGCGCGCCGAGGAGTTGGGCTGCGCGCCGGAGGAGTTGTTCGATGAACTCGTGGCTGCCGTCCCGCCCGGCTCGATGGGCCTGACGCTACAGCCCTACTGGTCGCCGGGGTTGAAGGTGCCCGGACCAGAGGCCAAGGGGGCGATCATCGGCTTCGGCGACGTCCATACCCGCGCCCACATCTACCGCGCCATCCTTGAGGGGCTGGCCTACGCCCTGCGCGAGGGGCTGGAGCGGACGGAGCGGCGGCTGGGGATGCACACCACCGAGGTGCGCGTCTCCGGCGGCGGGTCGCAGTCGGACGCGGCGATGCAGATCACCGCTGACATCTTCAACCGCCCGGCCAGCCGCCCCCACATCTACGAGACCGCTGGCCTGGGTGCGGCGATGGACGCGGCGGTGGGGCTGGGGTTGCACCGCGACTTCGCCGCCGCGGTGGCGGAGATGACCCGCGTCAGCCGTACGTTCCTCCCCCGCCCCGACGTGCAGGAGGTGTACGAAGGGCTCTATCGGCGGGTCTACTGTGAGATGTACCATCGCCTGCGGCCGCTCTATGAGGAGATTCGGCGCATCACGGGGTATCCGCCACGGTAAGACCTCTGGCGACCACCGGCGGCGGCATAGGGATGCCGCCGCTACGGGGCGGGATACGAGTGGCGCGTCCTTGCGCCATACCTGCCTGCACCGTGTCCACGGTAAGACCGCTGGCGGCCACCGGTGGCGGCATAGGGATG
>Ga0068707_1003698_pt1 | contig 10638 bp, 7 predicted proteins | sample YNPNPMetaG_FD_66600 | JGI IMG/M metagenome (GOLD analysis project Ga0068707, IMG submission 66600) | Anoxygenic and chlorotrophic microbial mat microbial communities from Yellowstone National Park, USA - YNP NP MetaG | ecosystem: Environmental > Aquatic > Thermal springs > Hot (42-90C) >... | reverse complement strand
CGGGTAGTTTGCTTGAAAGCCGAGGTGGATGTAAAATGGCTTTGTCAAATAACCCGAGGGCTTGCTAATGAAAAACAGCGCACCTTATATAGTGGCCATCCTGATGTTCGTTCTGGCGCGGGAGGCAGTGGCCCGGGAGGTTTTCGTCGTTCCGGCAAGCAATCACCAGCCGCTTACCTGCACCACCGACGATCTGAGCGGATATCAGGTAATGCCTCGCCAGCCTTTGAAGCTGGACTTGGTTGGGCCGGGAACGCTAAACCTGACCATTCGCCTCAACCATACCAAGCCTTTTGCTGAATTTTCGGGAACTCTGGTAATCAGCAAAAACAACAAGCCGTTGAAGACCCTGGAGCTCAAGCTCTTTCGCTCCCGAATGGGCAATTACCTGCAGAACAAAAAGCTGCTATTCTCGCTGCCCAAAAAATTGCGTATCGCCGTGCCCGAAGGCGTCCAGCATTACACCTTTTCCATAAAGCCGGGCAACTGCCAGAGCCTTTACTTGGCCATCCAGTACGAATCAGAGGCTGACCAGAGCCCGGTGGCCCACGACGATATGCTGGCGCTGGTTCCGCTGGGAGAAGCGTTGAAGACGGAAGGCAATGAACTGCCCCTGGTTCCCGTAGCCAGCGCCGAAAAAACCGCCGAGAATAAAGAGCCGGCGACAGCAACTGCCGCCCCGGTGGCGGCGGCCAAGCCTGCGGCGGAGACGGCAGCGACGGTTGTTCCGGAGCCGCCCCGGCCGGCTACTAAAGAGCCTCCACCGGGCCCAACCGCGCCCGAGACCACGCCGACTCCACCGGTGAAGCTGCCTCAACCGGAAGCTAAAAGGGAAACAGAGGTAAAAGTTGCGGTGATTTCTCCGCCACCCCCTGAAGCTCCGAATACCGTAAGGGCGGAAGCCGTCCCGGCAGCGCGCAAACCGCAATTTTCGCTGGGTTTGAAATTGGGCCAGATTTCCGCCCTGCAGAGGGTAGGCGGGATGAGCCTTACCGGCAGTCTGGACGCGCGTTACATCCTGCCGGTCATGGACGGAAGATTGACCATCGGCATGGAATTTGGCGCCTATCGCTACTTGGTGGAAATCACCACCGAAAATCGCCGGGTGACCACCTGGGTGGTACCGATTTCTGCTCAAATTTATTACCGTCTGCCGCTGAAGGCCTGGCTGGAGCCCTTTGTTGGACTGGGCGCCGACGCCTTCTGGTGCCGGGGGCGCGACGAGCACATTTACAGCGGCTTTCTCTACGCTTCCCGCTCGGGTATGGTCTTCGGCGGCCACCTGGCTGCCGGCCTGGAAAGCGCGCTGGGTCCGGGATTTGTTATGGGAGAAGTGCGCGCCGGGCTGTCTTTTGGCAACCCAGGCACCTGGCTCAACGGCCCCAATATCTACGGCCTGGCGGCTACGGCTGGATACCGGCTGATATTTTGATTTGCAAAAACAACGTGCACCGGCTGTGGTGGAGACTACTGCTTGCCTATCTAATCCCAACGGCTTTCTTACTGGCCGCGGCAAATTGGCTAGCGGCGCGGGCAGCCCGTCTAGCCATGGAGCGGGAACTGGGTAGCTCGCTTCAGGCCGCGGCGAGGCTGGCCGCGTCTTTGGTTGAGCAGAGTGCGGCCTTTTCCCTCCAACCGGGGGACGAGCAGAGCCGCACCTATGCCAACGTCTGTCGCCGGCTGGAAAAGCTAAAACAGGCGGGCCAGTTCGCCATGGTTTTTCTCTTCGACCGTGAAGGCCGCGCTCTGGCCGACAGCGAGCGGCGCTTTGCCATCGGCCAGAAAATCGACCGGCTGGAGGTCGACCGGCTGGAGCTGGAGAAAGTGTTCGCCGGCCGGCCGGCGGATTCGGTGCTTTTCCGAGGCAACGACGGCGCCTGGCAGAAAACTGGTTACGCCCCGGTTTTTGTTTCCGGGCAGGTGCAGGGGGCGGTGGGGGTTGACGGGGCGGTGGGATTTTTTCGCCAGCTGGAGGAAATGCAGCGGATGCTGTGGTTTTCGGCGCTGGGGATACTGCTACTGCTGGGGCTGGTTACCTTGGTCATTTCCCGAGGCATTACTCGTCCTCTCGGACGTCTGGCCGAGGCCGCCCGGCGCATCGGCGACGGCGACCTGACCTCACCGCTTCCACCGGCGGGCCGGGATGAAATAGGTCAGCTGGCCTCGCATCTGGAAAGCATGCGCCGAGCGCTGGAGCAGCGCGATCGACAGCTGCAGATGATGCTTGCGGGCATCGCCCACGAGGTGCGCAACCCGTTGGGCGGCATGGCCCTGTTTCTGGGTCTGCTCAAGGAAGATTGTCCGCAGGCCGGTCCGCAGCAGCACATCGCCCGGCTGGAGGGAGAGCTGAACAATCTTAGCCGGATAGTAAACGACTTTCTGGAATTCACCCGCCGGCGGGAGCTGGAAATCGGTCCGCTAGCAATAGGGGATCTTTTGCAAGAGACGGCAGCGCTGGTGCAGAAGGATGCCGAGGCCGGGCAGGTCCGTCTGGAATTCGAACTTCCGGCCGAGCCCTGTGTGATTCAGGCCGATGCCAAACGCCTGCGCGGTGCCCTACTCAACCTGGTGCGCAACGCCCTGCAGGCCTCGGAGCGCGGCGGGAAGGTTATTCTGGGGGCGCGCCTGTTGCCGGAGGAGGTGCGGCTTTTCGTGCGCGATTTCGGGTCGGGCATAGAGCCACAGGTTCGCGAGCGGCTTTTCGAGCCGTTTTTCACTACCCGCCAGCAGGGAACTGGACTGGGGCTGGCCCTGGCTCGAAAAATCGTCGAGCAGCACGGAGGCCGGGTCGAAGTTGAAAGCCAGCCGGGAGCCGGCGCCTGTTTTAGCATTTTCTTACCCCGGGAAAGGAAGATTAGCCATGGCCAGCATTCTGGTGATCGATGACAACCAGACCATTCGCGAGGGAGCGGCCGCAGTCCTGGAGCGCCAGGGACATCGGGTGTATCTGGCCGAAGGCGGGCGTGCGGGCGTGGACGTGTTCTACCGCCGTCGCGTGGACTTTGTAATCACCGATTTGAAGATGGACGACCTGGATGGGTTGGGAGTGCTCAAGGCCGTGCTGGAGCGCGATCCGCAGGCAGTGGTGATGGTAATTACCGCCTATGGCACGGTAGAAACGGCGGTGGAAGCCATGAAGCTGGGAGCCTTCGACTTCATCACCAAGCCTTTCACACCCGAGGTGCTGCGGGCCAAGACCGAACAGGCGCTTGAGGTGGCCCGCCTGCGGCGGGAAAAGACGCGGCTGCAGGAAGAAAACCGCATCCTGCGCGAGCAGATGGGGCCAGGTACTCTGGAGGAAATGATCGGAGACTCGCCCGCCATGAGAACGGTATTGCAAAAAGTCCGCCAGGTAGCCACCTCGGACTCGACGGTGCTGGTGCTGGGCGAAAGCGGCACGGGAAAAGAGTTGCTGGCCCGCGGCATCCATCACCTAAGCCGCCGGCGCCACGGGCCTTTTATTCCGGTAAACTGCGGGGCGTTGGCCGAGACTTTGCTGGAGAGCGAGCTATTCGGCCACGAAAAGGGGGCTTTTACCGGAGCGGTGCGGCGCAAACTGGGGCGATTCGAATTGGCCGACGGCGGAACAATTTTTTTAGACGAAATCGGCGAGCTCAGTCCGGCGCTGCAGGTAAAACTATTGCGCGTTCTACAGGAGCGAGCCTTTGAAAGAGTAGGCGGGGAGGAAACCATCCAGGTGGATGTGCGGGTCATCGCCGCCACTAACCAGGATCTGGAAGCGCTGGTCCGCGAGAAGCGCTTTCGCGAAGACCTGTTCTACCGCCTGCACATCGTTCCCATTCGGCTGCCTCCCCTGCGCGCCCGGACAGAAGACATAGAGCCACTGGTGCGGCATTTTATCGCCAAATTAGCCAGGCGCACCGGCAAAGAGATTTCCGAAGTCGAGCCGGAGGTGATTACCGCCCTGCGGAACTACCGCTGGCCGGGTAACGTGCGTGAGCTGGAAAACATCGTGGAGCAGGCCATGGTGTTCGCCGAGGGTGCGCGCCTGAAGCTCTCCGACCTGCCCGCCAATATTGTCGGACAGACGCCGCGCCAGCCGGAAGTGGAACTTACCGCCGCGGGCGATCTGAAAATAAACACATCAGGTGCCAGCCTGCCCGATATTCTGGATCAGGTGGAAAAGACCTTGTTGGAGCAGGCGCTGGCCCGGGCGCGTGGGGTAAAAAGCGAATGCGCCCGGCTGCTGGGGGTAAAAACCTCAGCCCTGTACTACAAGCTGGAAAAACACGGCCTGCTGGACGCGGAAGAACCTCCGCAGAGGGTCTAGCTAGTGCAGCTATGCGGCAGCTGGCGGCGCGCGGCCAAGGGCATTAATTGGTTCAAGCGGGCCACGACTTTTTCGGCTTCTTCTACCATCTCCTGAATTATTTCACACATGGGCTGGATGCGCCGGGCCAGGCCGATGCCCTGTCCACAGGCCAGCAACCCGCCGTCCGAGGCGGAAAGGAATTTTTCGCGGTTGACCATGCCGGAGATTAGCGGCAAGAGCTCTTCCAGCCCCGCCCCGCGTCCCTCCAGCTCGGCTACCTTCCGGGAAGTTTCGTTGTCCAGCACCCGATGGGTATTTTGCAGGCTACGCAGCACCAGCCGAGTGTCGAGCTCGCTGGCCTCGATCAGGCGCTTTTTTATTTCCGGGTGTAGGGGTGTCTCTTCCGCCACCAACAGGCGTGTGCCCACGATGGCTCCTTCCGCTCCCAGAGCCAGGACCGCCGCCAGCCCTCGACCGTCGGCCACTCCGCCGCCACCTATTACCGGCACCTTCACCTCGTCCACCACCCGGGGGATGAGACACAGGGTAGTGATGTCCAGGTTGCCGGTGGCGCCGCCGTTTTCATAACCCACCACGGTGACCGCATCGGCGCCGATTTTTTCCGCCTTCTTGGCGTAACGCACCCCCACGCATTTGTGCATGAGTTTCATGCCGGCTTGCTTGATGCGACCGACGATTTCTTCCGGCGCCTTGTGCCCGGAGGTCTCCACTACTTTCACTCCTTCTTCCATCATGATGTCCAGGTACAGGTTGTTGTCCATCTGATTGAGCGCCGGGAAAAAGTTGAGATTTACCGCAAAGGGTTTGTCGGTCAGATCTTTGACGCGGCGAAGCGCCTGGCGAAACTCGTCGAGTTTCTTGTAATTGGCCGAGGCCAGAACGCCCAGCGCGCCGGCGTTGCTAACCGCCGCGGTGTATTCTTCGCGTGCCAGGTGCATCATAGTGCCGCCTATAATGGGATATTCAATTCCCAAAAGGCTGCAGATACGGGTATTGAACATGACACACCTCCCTGATTTTCAACGGGTGAAAAGCAGCCAGGTCCAGGCGGCGTCTATTATCAGCAAGGAAAGTGAAATCCAGACCAGACGCTTTCCCCCAACCTCGCCGCCTGGTACCAGGTAGGCCTCCTCGGGCGAGCGCGGATTGTAATATACCAGCGTTTCGCTGCCCGGGACGAAAACGTCGGCGATGATGCGGGCGGATTCTTCTTTATCGTAGGGGATGGGTATGCGCGCTATGCGATCGATCTGGAACTTACGGCCTTCGACCTCGAAGGAGGTGGTTACCACTGGGAAATAAACGGTTCTTTTTTTGCCATGTTCAGTGATTTCGGCCGGCCGCACTTCACTGGAAACTATGCGGCCGGTGGTGTGTGGCCAGAGATGACGACGGCGAGTGGAAAAATACTGAGCCAGGGTGATTATCGCGGCTATGCCCAGCACGCCCGGGATCAATATGCGGGCCAGAACGTCCTGAATATCTGCGGGCAACATGCTTTTCCTTTCTCGACCGGCTGGGTCGGGCTCAAATCATAACCCTTGGGCGCGAGCATTTCAACGCTGTTCAGGGAAAAGAGAAAAGCGCATCTACTACCGCCTGCGGCTGCTCCAGCTGAGGCAGCCAGCCGGAGTCGGGCAGTGTGGTCACCTGGCTGCCTGGAAAGGCACGGGCCAGCAGCGAGCGGCAGCGGCTGCCGCTGTGGCGGTCACCTTCACCGAACAATATATGGAGCGGTAGCGGGAAAGGCTGAGGTTGCTGCGCCCGCTGGACTATCATCTGCAGCATCTGCCGGCGGAACGACTTTTTGAGGCTGAGTCCAAAAACTTGCGCCATAGCGCGCGTCGCCGGTTCATTGTCAAAGCGCCGGGCCTGGCGGCGAATGAGGGTGCGGTGGAGAAGCAGCGGGTCCACGTCGCCCAAAAGCCGCCGGGCCTCCCGGTAAGGCGCCAGGCTGGCTCGCCGGGCCCAGGAACGTCGGCCGACGGCAAAAAGCAGCCTGGCATGGCGCACCCGAAAACGGTAATCGAGTTCCAAAGGTGGTGCTAGTAGGGTAAGGGCTTTCATCAAGCCGGGGCGTTCCAGGCCGAGTTGCAGAGCTCCCAGTGCGAATTCACCATGCGCCAGCCAGTGAGCAGAACCCGACCCGAGCTCGGCAGCCAGCGCAGCCAGCAAATCGGCCAGCCGACCGGTGTCGGTGACGAGATCTGCCGCGCCAGAAAAATCCAGCTCGGGAATGATGAGTTCAAAGCGCCGGCGAAGCGGTGCCACCAGAGGGCTGAAGGTGGCGCTACCGGCCAAAAAGCCGGCAATGGCCACCAGAGGCTGGCCGGTTCCACCCCGGCGCACCGAGGCGTGCAAACGGCGGCCCTGCCAGGTAAAACTAACGCTGGATTCGGCAAGCAGAAACAGTTCGTCGCCTTCTACTGTGGGTTCGGCCATGGCAGCACCCAGAAAAACCGGTGCTTCACATAGCGCGAAAAGTAATTTACTTCAACTGTGTTTTTACGTTGAAAGAGTCAGGCCGACGCCAGTACGGACGGATTCATTTGTCGAGCAGGTTGTAGCTGTCCAGGTCGAAGTAGAACAGACCAAAGCGGCCGGCTGGGAAGTAGATGCGGCCGTCGTTCACCACTAGTTTGTAAGGCCACCACAGCGTGGGGAAGAAGGCCTGGGCGTAGGGATGAGCGGCATCCACGATGTTTACCGCAAGCAGCCCGCCGGGCACGGCAAAAAGGGCGCGGCCGTCGCGGGCGTCCTTCAGTTCGGCCCAGGTGTCGATGGGCATGCTGCTTACCAGGCTGAAGTTCTCGCCGCTGATGTCGAAGATGTCCAGCACCTGCTGCACCTCGTCCCAGGAAAGGCCCTGGCGCTCTATCTCCCGCCAGCTCAGCCGGCTGGTGACCAAGGCATGCCCGCGGCCGTCCAGCACCAGCTGGTAGACTTCGCGGTTTTCGAAGCGCACCCGGGCCAGCAACTCGGCGTAGTTGGCATGCACCCGCAGTTTATTCAGAGCGGTCTCTACCACCTCGTCGCCCCAGACGAAGTCGCGGGTGTAGATCATCTCGCCCTCGGCGTCTATGAGCACGCCGGGAATGTTGATTGAGGGTCCCAGAACGGGGCGGGTGGGATCGGACAAATTGATGCGCTTGAAGAAATAGCGGGCATAGGGCCGACCGTCGCCGGGAACGTTCTCCGGATGGCGGAAGGTGAGCAGTAAATCATTGCCCCTGGCCAGCAGGCTGACGTCTTCTTCCGCAGCCGGCCGGCGGATTACGCTAGCCAGCCGAGGCTGGGCCGGGTCGCGCAAGTCGACGACATAAAGGTCGTAATGCACCCAATAACGATAACGATCGTTGTCCCAGCATTCGGTCCGGGTTTCGATCGAGTCCGGATCTATCACCTGGCATTCGTAATCCCCGTCCTGATAGATGCAGCGGTATATTTCACCGGTGCAAACCGCGGGAGCGCCGTTTAAACTGCTGCACTGGATGCCGCCGCTGTAATACTCGCATTCACCCTGCTCCTTTTCGCAGCTTTCGTAATACACGGGATAGGTGTAACAGACGTGCTCCCTGCCCATCAGCTCCTGTTCCCACTGGGCCGAAGGAAGCACCAGGCTGTCTCCTACGGCCAGGATCTGCTGACCGCCGTAGTAGTAACCGCAGTCGAAACAACGGCCATCCTCCATGCCCCAGCCAGGATAATAACCACCCCAGTAGCCGGGGTTTATGCCGTCGATCTCTAGCGTGCCGCCCGACTGCGGACGCAGCGGATCGGTAAAATCGATCGCGGTCAGGTGCGTGCGGTAGCTTCCGCCGCCGTTGCCGTCATCGATCCAGCTGTAGCGCAGGCTTACCGCCAGACGACCCACCTGAACCACCTGGGCGTCGCCGGCCACAGCCGCCACGGCTAGTGCCTGACTTTCGTCGGGGTCGCCCGCAAGCGATACGGTTTCCAGGAAGTTGTCGGGAATGCCGGCGCTCGAACCCCACCACCAGTAATCGGCACGGCTGTAGCGCAACCGAACGCCATGCTGACCGAAGATGAAAAAGTCGGCAAAGTACGGCGCCAGATCCAGCCGACCAAGCAGTTGGGGACGGTCGGGACTTGAAATTCCGAAGAGAGTCAGGTCGGCGTCGGATAGGTTGGCGGTGAGGCTATCACCGGCCAGGAAGGAACGGCGCACCCAGTTATCCTGCAGCATCAGGCCGCGGCGGGTGAGGGTGTGGTCGGAGAAGGTAAAGATCTGCACTCCCGCCTGGTAGCGGTAGTTGACATGGTCGTAGCCCGAAAAAGGCAGCAGTACCAAACCGGTTTCTTCGGCGCCATCGGCGGCACGCACCGAGACGGCGTTTTCCACCACCGAAAAGGCGCGGTGATCCCAGCGGGCTTCGCTCCAGGAGCTGTCGGCTTCGACCACCTGACGGGCCAGAAAGGGCTGGGGATTTTCGAGATTGCTGATGTCGTACAGGCTGACTGCCATGGTCCAGCCGTTTTCGTCGTCGACCCCGATGCCGATGAGGCGAGTACCGTCGGCTACTGCGCGGAAGAAGTCGTTCCAGCCGGAAATCACAAACTCGCTCTTCGGCTGGGCTTGCCCCTGGTCGTCGATGTAAAAGGCATGGAAAGGATCAACCCGCTGGTAGGTCACGAAAAAAGCCCGATTGCCAAGAAACAGCGTGGCGTAAAGGCTTTCGCCCTCGCCGAAAGTTTCGTGGTCGATCGCCACCGGATTCTGTATATCGGCCACGTTGAAGGTTTCCAGATGATTTTCGTTGACTCCGCCCCAGGTGCTTCCCGAGACCAACCGCAGCACGCCGCGGTAAAGATCCATGTTGAATTGGTTCTGGATCTGACCGGCGGTGATAATTTCTGCACCCTGGACCATGATGCCGTCGGGGTTGGAGATGTCGATTATGGTAACCGAGCTGCGACCGTTGTTGCGGTTCCAGTCGTTGCGGGCCACCAGCAGCGCCTGGGGTGTGGCTTGAATGTCCTGGATGTAGCCGCCGAGGTCGAGAGTGGTGCGCATCTCGATGGTGCCGTTGGCCATTAGCCCGAAAGAACGCACGTAGGTGGTGGCTTCGGAAGACCAGTCGCTAGCCGCAACATAGAGGGCGGCCTTGGCACCCTCGCGGGCTAGGCGGCTGGTGCGGATCCAGCCCGGCACCTGGGCTTCCTCCACCCAGCGGGGGCTGGAGGGATTGGAAATGTCTACCGCCACCACCAGACCGCCGTAGTAGGGTTCGACCGAAGCCGAACTCCTTACCCAATAATAGCCATACCAGTTATTAAGAAGCAGATAGGCGAAGTTGCCTACCACGTACATCTCGACCGGCGTGCCACTTACCCGCAGCTTTCCAATGATGCGGGGATTTTCGACGTCGGAAATGTCGATCACCTGAAGGCCGCGGTAAGAATTTAGATTGAGAAGCAACCCGCCACCCATCAGTCGATAAATGTCGCCCTCTTCGACGGTGCGCTCCTCTTTGTTGGAACCACCTTGTTCATCGTCCACCCCGGCCGACGGTCCTTCGCCGTAGCGGCCGTCACCGTAGTTCGAAGACGAGTTGTAGGCGGAAATAAAGTTAGTTTCCCCCGGTTGGGGATCAGGCTGAGGCAGGTATTGCCCGCTACAGCCAACTAGGGAAAGAAGAACAATCGTTGATGCCAGAAGTTTCATCTCTTTCATTTGGTACCTCCTCATATGGTTTAGTAAACAGCCGGGGAAAGAGTGAAGCAAAATTCATGCCACGGAATTTCGACGCCACGTTTGTGATAATCCCTTTTACGGTAATGTGTTTTTACCCATGGCAAATATGCGCAGAATAAGTTCACCTGCGAAAAACTGATCAATTTTCAGATTTCTGAAAAACCTAAACCTTTGTCATAGAGATTATCCCAGCGATAGCACCTTGCCTCGCAAATACGGGGGACAGACCCTGTAAGGCAATGTAGGATAACAATGGGCAAGGGCTTGTTTTTGCTTGACTTGTAGAGGGCTTTGGCACCAAATAGGTTCATTGCCGGAGGCGACATGAAGATTATGGTGAAGAATCTTGTTCTGGGTGTCGCCTGGTTGCAGATTGCGGGTTGTACCCTAATAGACTCCACACTAAGTATCGACTACCAGCCATTGAGTAAACCTTTTTCCGGCGTAGAAACACCGGTTTTCCTGAGCCGAGTGGAAGATGCCCGCCCGGAAAGACCTCGCATCGGTTGCAAGAAAAATGGTTACGGCTCGGAGTCGGCCGATTTGCTCCTGGATGTGCCATTGGAGATGTGGTTCGCGGGAATGATCAATCAAGAAATGCGCGCGGCCGGCCTGAAGCTTGCCAGCC
>Ga0068707_1003695_pt1 | contig 10639 bp, 10 predicted proteins | sample YNPNPMetaG_FD_66600 | JGI IMG/M metagenome (GOLD analysis project Ga0068707, IMG submission 66600) | Anoxygenic and chlorotrophic microbial mat microbial communities from Yellowstone National Park, USA - YNP NP MetaG | ecosystem: Environmental > Aquatic > Thermal springs > Hot (42-90C) >... | reverse complement strand
CTTCTACGTGGACAACATCCTGGCCAGAATTGATCTGCAAGAAGAAGCCTACAGGAAGGAAGTCAACATCCCGGCCAGGCTGTTTGAAGTCTACCGCCAACAGAGAGAGGGTCTGGAAGCGCTGAAGGCGAAATACGGCCCGATCGTCTCGGTGGAACAACTTATCGAGGCCGCTGGAGACAAATAACAGAGGGTTGCGATGGAGATCAAACTGGCAACGTCGGCCCGGCGCCTCGCCTCAGAACCGCAAGCTGGACTCCGGCGATTTTACCCGTAGTGACGACTTCAGTCACCTTCCTGGGCCTGCGGCCAATGGTCGGCCTGCGCCGACCAACTCTCTCATGATACCATAAGGGTTGTCGGCGGAGGCCGACAACCGGAAGTGCCCAAGGAGGGCGATTTCAATCGGCCTGAACAGGCGGTGACTGAAAGTCACCTTCCTGGGCCTGCGGCCAATGGTCGGCCTGCGCCGACGCGCTGGTCGGCGCAGGGCCCCGGCCCGAGGCCTTCGGGCCGAGAGGGCTTCCTCGCCCCGAGGGCCGACGTCTGGCGCGAAGCGCGGGAAGAGGCCGATTTCCATCGGCCAGCATCCGGCGCGTAACAATATGTAACAATATGAACCATCCCTCAGCACGGCAGAAATTAAAGGAGACAGCTATGGCCAGTGAGTACATTATTGCTCACGACGTGGGCACCGGTGGTAACAAGGCCGTGTTAGTGGATGCGCAGGGTCACATCCACGGCAGCGCCTTCGAACCCTACGAGGTCACCTATCCCCGTCCTGATTGGGCGGAACAGAGGCCCGAAGATTGGTGGCGGGCGGTCACCTGCAGCACCCAACGGCTGTTGGCCGAGAGGAAGGTACGGCCCAGCGAGATCTTGTGCGTGACCTATTCCACTCAGATGTTGGGCGTCGTGCCCATGAGCGCCGAGGGCGAGCCGTTACGCCCGGGCATCATCTGGTTGGACGCGCGGGCTCAGAGCCAGGCCGAACAGATCATGCGCCGCTTTCTGAGCCCCCGAGTTTTCGCCGCCCTGGCCGGCGCTCCCCTTTCGGGCAAAGACGTACTGCCCAAGTTGTTGTGGCTCAAACAGAACGAGCCCGATGTCTACCAACGCACCGCCAAGTTCCTCGACGTCAGCGGCTATCTCCTTTACCGCAGCACTGGCCTTATGGTCGCCGATTGGACGGCTGCTTCAGTAGTGGGACTGGATCTGAAAAAGAAGGAATGGTTGACCTGGCTGTTCAAGTACATTGGCCTGGACCCGGCCAGGTTTCCCACCCTGGTCAGGTCCACCGATCAGGTCGGCGGGCTCACAGCGCAGGCAGCCTCTGAGTGTGGGTTGCTGGAGGGTACGCCGGTCATTGCCGGGGCAGGCGATGCCCCTTCGGCGGCAGTAGGCTCTGGAGCCGTAGGAGAAGGCGAAGGACACATCTCTCTGGGTACCTCGGGTTGGGTGGCAGTGGTGACAGAACGTATCGTCACCGGCCGGCACGGCGTCGCCAGCATCCACTCCGCCGACCCTGAGAAGGCATTCCTCATCGCCGAGACGGAAACCGCCGGCGCTTGCCTGCAATGGATTGCCGACCAGTTCTACCGAAAGGAGAAAGAAAGTCCCACCCTGGAGAGTGTGTTTACCCTGATGGATCGGGATGTGGAAGCTATCGAGCCCGGCTCCGGCTACCTGATCTTCACCCCATGGATGTACGGCGAGCGGGCGCCTATCGCCGACACCTTTGTGCGGTCTACTTTCTTCAACCTGAGCGCGGACCATCGCCGCGAGCACCTGCTGCGGGCAGTGTACGAGGGAGTGGCCTACAATCTGCGCTGGATTATGGAGGTGATGGAACGCAGCTTCGGCCACCGTCAGGAAGTGTTTCGGGTGATCGGCGGAGGGGCGCGGGGTGTCCCGTGGATGCAGATCATCGCCGACGTGACAGGCAAACGCATTGAAACGGTACCCCACCCGCAAGAGGCCGGAGCGATAGGCGCAGCCCTCATCGCGGCCATCGGTCTGGGTATCTACCCCGACTTTGCTGCCCTCAAGGACGTGATTCCAGTCACCCGGGCCTTCGAGCCTCACTCAGACCATGCCAGGGTCTACAACTGCCTGTTCGCCGCCTACAAGAAAATCTACCGCTCCCTCAAAGCAGTCTACAGAGAGGTGAATCAGGAGCGTTTCTCCGAGGCAAAAGCCTCGACACCCCGGCAGACAGGATAATGAGCCACGATCGGGAAAGGAGTCTTGGACCGCCACCCAGAGGGTGCTCAGAACATCGCGGGGCCGATAATCCGTGGCGGCTGCTTCGCCCTGACCGGGCACTCCACCCAGGGGGCAGAAGCCAGCCAGGTAAAAGCGAAGCAATCTCCGGCTACCATGAGATTGCTTCGCTCGTTGTTTATGGCCTGCTTTGAGTTGGCTCTCGGTTTTTCAGCTACCAGGAATGAGTCATCGCCTGAGGCTGGCAAGCCAGGACACAGGGGGGAACCACTGCCTCACTGGAGCCAGCCATGTCCTGTCCAGGTTTGCAAGGAGCGCAGCTATATTTGATCTTCTTGGCGTGTTCCTCGGTCAGGTGAGGGATGACCATATCTTCCAATGTGTCGGGATCGAACTCAGTGGTCATCTCCAGAACGCCAGCCGGACACGCTGTCACGCACGCCCCACAGCCATTGCACCTGGCAGTGTCAATGACGATGAAATATTCTCCTGAGCCGTCCTTATATCCATAGTTGATGATCATTGGCCCTTCTCATACAGCGCTTTGGCGAACAGCGCGGCCCCGATGCTGCCAGCGATCATGGGGTCGAACTCTGGCTTCATGGGCAGAGCCTGGAAGCCCAACCTTTTCTCGAGCCGTCTGACCACTCCGATGTTTTTGGAGATACCGCCGGTGATGACAAAGTCTTTCTCTACCCCAACCCTGTTCAGCAGGTCCACGACTCTCTCCGCCATGGCTGCGGTATAGGCGGCCAGGACTTTCTCCGTAGGCCATCCAGCGCGAAGGAGTCCCACTGCTTCGGTCTTGGCAAAAACAACGCACGTACTGCTCACCGGTTCCGGTTCCTCGTCAATCTCGAAGGAACGAGGACCTACCTCCTCGATAGGTACGTTCAGCAGGTCGGCGAACACCTCCATGCCTCGACCGGTGCCAGCGGCACACTTGTCGTTCATCAGGAAGTTCGTCACCTTGCCTTTGCTGTCACACTGGATCGCTTTGCAATCCTGGCCTCCCATGTCCAACACCGTCCTTACCGTGGGGCCCCAGATAAAGTTGGCTCCGCGAGCATGACAGGCAATCTCGGTGATGGCCCGTTGGGCAAAGGGAACGTTGACTCTCCCATAGCCTGTGCCCACAGTGTAATGGATATCTTTGATGGTCAGCCCCGTGCCTTCCAGGGCCCAGTTCGTTACCTTTTCAGCGCTGCCTGCGCTGCTGGACCCGGTGCGCATGATGGCATAAGCGTACAGCTCACCGTCAACCATAATCGCTGTCTTGGAGCTCACCGAGCCCACATCCACGCCGGCCGTGATCACCTGAGCGCCTTTCCAATCCTTGCCTGGAACAGTGCGCCGGTATTCGGGCCAACGCCAGAATTCTTTCTTCTCTTCTGCCATAGTTCTCACCTCTCCTGAGTGTTAATGTCAATACGGGCCTCTACCCAACCCTCCCCCGTGTGGGGAGGGGGAGGATCAGCCCGCACTTTTCTCCGCGGCTATCAGCGCCGCTCCCAAGGCCCCGACGAACAGGGGCTCCTCAGGCACCAAAATGTCCATTTCCAGGCCCCTTTTCATGGCATCCACAAAGCCTGCATTCTTGGCCAGCCCACCTACCAGGGCGACATCTTTCTCTATCCCCAGTCGGCGCACCATAGAGATGTTCCTCTCGGCGATGGCATCGTGGAGGGCACGGATGATGTTCTTCTTCGACTCTCCTTCGTGAATCAGGGTGACCACCTCCGATTCAGCAAAGATGGTGCACTGGGCATTCATGGGCGGAGACTTATCTGCCTCCAGGGAGAGAGGTCCCATCTCCTCCAGCTTCACCTCCAATGCCCTGGCCATGGCCTCAAGGAAAGCGCCAGCGCCAGCCGCGCATCTCTCATTGATGACAAAGTCTACCATCTTCCCGGTTGCATCGCACCTGGCCGCCCGGCCCATCTCGGCGCCGATGTCAATCACTGTCCGAACTGAAGGGAAGAGGAAGTGTGCTCCTCTGGCGTCCGCTCCCTGCATGCTCACCGAATCGTTGGCAAAGGGAACAGCTTCCAGACTGGCTCCAGTGGCCACGACGTACTTGATCTCATCGCGAGACAGTTTGGCTTCGCTCAGGGCCTGCTGGAACGCCGCTTCCACAGCCTCCTTCAGGTCAAACCCACAGGGGGCTATACCCTTAGACAGAATCTCGGGCTGACCATCTTTCAGGATCACCGCTTTGGCGTATTTGGCTCCTACATCTATTCCTGCAACTGCCATGTTGATTACCTCCTTACAAGCGTTATCGCGCTCCCAGAATCTCCAGGAATGTATCTATCTCGGTTTTGGTGCGTTCGGGGTCGAACTCCCGTTCATCACCCATATTACCCTCGAAGGACATCACCGGGATGCCCGCTTTTTTCAGGCCCAGTTTATTCTCGGCGATGCCGACAGTCAGGCCCTCGCAGCCCCGGTTGTAATGGAGCATCACCCCATCTACCTTCCACTCCTTCACAATGCGTTTGAGCATCTCGGTCTTCCGTTCCGGGGAGTAGAAGTGCTGCCATTCCGGCCGGCTGGCAGTCCAATCGGCAATGGTCCGCAGAGCCTGCTCGCGGGTCTTAATGCTCCCCTCTTTAGGAGGCGTCCTGGGTCCCCAGGTGCCGTCCGGCTTCACCTCCCAGATGCCGATGAGGCCGAAGGTGTACAGGGAGCCAACCGAGACCGTGCCCTTGCTCTCCATGTAGCGGAAAATGCTCAGGAAAGCCCAGGGCGGCTGGGTGTCGGTGATAACCCGGAACCGCTCTGTGGCCACGGCGGCGATCTGCTTTTCCACCCGTTCCTGGACCTCATCCCTTAACACCCGGTAGAAGTCTACGCACTCTTTGCGGTGTTTCATCAGAGTGCCAAACACGTACAGGGAGTACATCGTCTTCTCGTCCAGAGGAGCAGGGACAGCCTTATTCAGGGTGCAGATCTCAGCCCAAAGGGAAGTAGCGTTGCACTCGTTGTGAACCGCCTGGATCAGCAGTTCGTCATTGTATTTACGGCCCGTGACCTTTTCCATCCATTCGATGCCCTCTTGCATCTGGTCTACCAGGTAGTTCAGCCTGTTTTCGTCCAGCTCATCGTAGGGGCCTATGCTGCCGTCAATGGAGAAGGTAGGCACACCCCCTTCGAGTTCGGAGGCCACCTGGTACCATTTGGCATGGCTGCAACACGTATGGGAGGTCCATTGAAAGTCTGGCTTGGGCCATTCTCCACCAAAGACGTATTTGTTGAGCAGGATCGAGCCCCAGTAGTTGCGCATGTAGGCACAAAGGTCGCGGGCATAGCCCTTGGCCTGGGCTGCCTCGTGACACTGAGCAGCAAAGTCCTTGTTCCAGGCCACCGAGGCTCCGTAGGGTTCACCAGTCAGAGACCACACATCTGTACCCAACCCTTCGGGGACAGCACTAAAGGCCCAGGCCGAACCAGCCCAGCGGATACCTCCCCTTTCATGGGCTTTGGCATAATCCTCGTAGTATTTCAGTCTCAATGCCTTGGCCTGGTTCCAGCACTTTAAAGGTTCACTTTTCCATCTTACCTCAGCCATATTTTCCTCCAATTTTCATTAATGATAAGGATGGTGCCTGGCTATCACTCATCCTGGTGTCTTTATCGCCGGGCACCTGGCTTTTAGAACAACGCTTCCTCCAGCAAATATTCTTCAAGGAAAGCCTCCACACGCGTCTTGAACTGGCCAATGGGGACGGTCACGTCGAATTCCAGGAAGTAAGTGGGGATGCCCTTGGCCTCTAAAGCCTGACGGATGGCGGGGATGTCCAACTCGTGGGGATCGCAGAACTTCTGCTGGATAACCAGGGCTCCCTGGACGTTGTAGTCTTTGGCCAGGTTCAGGATATGTTGGATACGGGTCCGCTCAGGCCAGTCTTTGCTGGGGCAACGCGGTCGGTCAATGTAGCGCTGAGCAAGGGCAGCTAACCGGTTCTGTTGGGGCTTTACTTCGTTCCAGAAGTAGCGGGTGCCTGTGCAGTGCTCGTCCACCACGATGGTGCTCCCCAGAGATTCGGTCATCTTAACGAACTCGGTGTCATCGTCCTCGCTGCCAACGATCATCAGGCGGACACCCGTCTCCCGGTTCAAATTCCGCGAGGGCAGCTCTTTCAATACCTTCTCCACTGCTTTGCTGTGATCTCTCTTGTCCGTCATCTGGCTTGAGACGACCATATACATGGCTTCCAAACCGGTCAAAGGCGGCTTATCGGCCTTGCGCGTCTCATAGACCTGCTTCATGAGGCGGCGGTTGGTATTCATGATCTCGATGCCCCGGTCCAGGTCCTTATCGCTGATCTTCTTGCCCGTCCAGTCCTCAATGGATTTTTTGAACTTTTCCAGTTCCCCGGTCAGATATTTATAGGTTGCGCGGTTCTGAACGCCGTGGGGGAAAGGCAGGTAGTAGGTATAGTCCACCGGGATGTGGATACGCCAACTGGTGAAAGCCTGGCGAATGTGCAGACACGACTGGGCAATCATGATCCCGTCCAGGTAGTCGTACCTGCCTTCCAATCCTTGAGCCAGACAGTCACGACAGAAAGGACAGAACATTTTGAAGATGTGGGGCTCGGTGACATCCTCCGCCTCGTGGCTGCCCAGGATGCGGACGGGAAGGATGTCCGCAGCGTAGAGAATCTCCTCAGGCACGTAGGTGCAGAAAAAGCCCATCACCTTACCACCCGTCTTGGCCTTCCAGTCTCTGGCATATTCGTGCCGATTCTCATACCACTCTTGGAACGTTTCAAACATTGTCCCCTACTCCTTTCGCTGTGTTTGGTATCCTCTTGGAATATGTCACTTTTTTATCTGCCGTCTTTAATGCGGCATATAATATTATAACATATAATTTGGGACTTGTCAAGTCCCATGACGATTCGCTGAGGGCCCTGTCCAGGTTGTCGGTCTGGAGGGCAACAACGCGCTGGCCCATGAGTAGGGCAGGTTTTTAACCTGCCAATGAGTCGGCAAGTTGCCCTACATAATGCTACGAATTCCGGACAGATCGGGTTAATTGCTACTATGGAGCGACAACCGAGCCTTCTGTCGCCCGGCAATCTGGACTTGGCCCTGGGTTCGCTGAGGGCTTTTGCGAAGTCGTGCCTTGTGAGTTGGGAAAGCTCTAGCGATTCTTCCAGGCTGGGTTTCGTTTCTCCAGGAAAGCGGCCAGTCCTTCGTGAGCGTCCTCGGTTTTCATCAGGTCACCCAGGTAGAGGGCTTCGACTTTGTCCAGGGCTTCGGCAAAGCTGAGGCCCAGGCCCTGGTAGACAGCCCGTTTGTTCAGGCGCAGGATGGCAGCGGAGAGGCCGGTCAGCTTGCCGATGAACTCTGTGGTCGCTGCTTCCAGTTCTTCAGGGGGCACGACCTTGTTGACCAGGCCGATGCGTTCCGCTTCCGGGGCTCTGATTTCCTCACCGGTCAGGAGCATCTCCAGGGCCTTTGGCCGGCCAATGAGACGGGGGAGGAGGATAGCCGCGACGGGAGCCAGGACACCCACTTTGATCTCCGGCTGGCCGATTTTGGCCCGCTCTGAGGCGATGATCAGGTCACAGGCCATGGCCAGTTCGCAGCCACCGCCCAGCGCTGCGCCGTTGAGCACAGCCAGGGTGGGAATCTCCAGCTTCTGCAAAAGGCGGAACATGCCGTGGAAAACTTCGATCATTTCTTCCACTTTATCAGCCGTGTGGTCGGCCACGTCCACTCCCACCGAAAAAGCCTTACCGCTGCCAGTGAAGACCAGGACTTTGGTCTCCCGGTCATCCAGAAGGCTCTCCAGCGCCGAGTTGATCTCGCGCATCATGGCGATAGTCATCCAGTTAAACGGCGGTTGATTGAGGGTAATCCTGGCTACGCCATCGGTCTTTTCAAAGAGAATGTTTTGGAATTTGGAATTCACTTTGTCACCTCCATGTATCTATCTACCCCTGCACTAGAGGTACTGCCCCCCATCCACTTTGATGACCTCGCCGGTGATGTGGCGGGCTTTCTCCGTACAGAGGAAAGTGACAACATAAGCCACTTCCTCTGGCTTGCCTAATCGCCCCAGGAGGATTTCGGCCAGGGCCATCTCTTTGACTTTTTCGGGGGCCTCTTTCACCATGTCGGTCTCGATAAGGCCAGGGGCCACAGCATTGACGTTGATATTGGAGCGGCCCAACTCACGGGCCAGGGCCTTGGTCAGGCCGATGACCCCAGCCTTGGCTGCCGAGTAGTTGGTCTGGCCAAACTTGCCGCGCAGGCCATTAATCGAGGTAATGTTGACAATCTTGCCTGCGTTCTGCGCCCGAAAGATGGGCACCACGGCGCGGATGTAGTTGAAACAGCCCTTCAGGTCGGTGTTCACGACCTCATCCCACTCTTCCTCGGTCATCTTCCAAATGACGGCGTCGCGGTTGACGCCAGCATTGTTAACCAGGATATCCAGACGGCCAAACTCGTCTATCACCCGGTTCACCACCGACTGGGCCGCTTCAAAATCGCTGACATCAGTTTGGATGGCCAATCCCCGCCGGCCCAGCTCCTTGACCCGGTCTACCACCTCTTCGGCGGCAGCCACATTGCTCCGGTAGGTGAAAACCACGTCGGCGCCGTTGGCGGCCAGGTCCAGGACAATGGCCCGTCCAATGCCCCGTCCCCCGCCGGTGACAATGGCCACTTTGCCTTCCAGTTCCATCCCGATTTCATAGCCTCCTTTCCTTTAATCCGTCTGACAATCTGAAAACCACCAGGGACACGTGTTCATTCCTTCGTGCCCTTTTGTGGTAGACTTTTCGGACCGGCTCTTCACACGACGCACTCTGCCCCCCACTCCTTGTCGAGAGCGGACAATAGTTGTATAATAAAACGGGAAGGGGGACAGACCACGAGGGTGTGAGCAGAACATGGTGCAATCCCCCACTCTACGCTACACTCAGTGCCACCGGAATGCCTGTCGGTACTGACTCAGGATTGCAGGCCGTCAGCCCCCGGGAACTTGGAGGGAAACATGGTTCCCGTTTTGGATGAGCATACTTTGGATGTTATAAGCCACAGTGCGGCGCAGACGCGACGATTGGGCGCTCGCCTGGGAGAATTGTTACGCAGTGGGGACGTGATTTGCCTGGAGGGAGCGCTGGGCACAGGCAAAACCTGTCTGGTGCAAGGCATTGGGCAGGGTCTGGGGGTGACCGAGTCCATCACCAGCCCTACCTTTATCCTGGCCAACGAGTATCATCCCCCTCCTCCTCATCCTGTCCTTTATCACATTGACCTGTACCGTCTGGACGACACGGTCAAAGAAATAGGCGATCTGGGCTTCGAGGATTACCTCTATGGCCAGGGGATCTGCGTGATCGAATGGGCTGACCGGGGTCGGGCCGCTCTGCCTGCTGAATGCCTGCGCATCTCTCTTCGCCATATTAGCGAGACCAAACGCGGCATCAGTATGACAGCCATAGGCGAACGCTATCAAAAACTGCTACAAGAGTTTAAGAAAAGGACCTTTGGCATTTAAGAGCACTTTTTGACGGAGATCCCATCAGATTCGATCGTCTGACCACGTTAATGGCCTGGGGACCTTTAGGATCGTCCACGACAGAGAACTCTACTCTGTCCCCTTCGTAGAGGTTTCTGAGGCCATTGTCTACAATAGCCGTATAGTGTACGAACACCTCTTCTACGCTTTCTATCTCTGGCTGAATGAACCCGTAGCCCTTGGAGCTATCGAACCATTTGACGACGCCGGTCATTCTCTCAGTCAAAAGATATCCCTCCCCAATAAGTATAAGATATTAAAAACGCTACACTAAAAAAGCCAACCGAGACTGTGCACAGACTGGCTCGTTTGGCTACCATCGAAGCAGCAACCCTCAAACTGGCCTCGAAGCGAAGTAAAACGAAGTTTCATCTACCACCTTGGCCGTCAGCATCTTCTTCCTCATCCTTCAACAGGTCGCCAAAAGTTCCTTTAATTTTGACCCCCTGGCGGGGGTGCAGGGGGTAATCAGCCCCCTGCCGGGGGGCACGGAGGGTGTCCCCCGCACCTCACCCACCCCAACCCCCTCCACGGTGGGGAGAGAGTGGGGGACACCCCCAAACCCCTGGGTGGTGGGGGCGAAGCCCCCACCACCCCACATGCATCAACTTAAGGGGTGGGCGATTGGAAATCGCGCCTGACGTAGGGGTAGAGGGGCGGAGCGCCGCTCCGCCCCTACCGGCTGGCCGTCCGCCTGCGCGGACGGAGGCGTCCACGCCGGTGGACGCCCGGCTGCAAGCCCCTGAGCTTAAATTTCGCGGTCATTGCGTGGGAATAGCCCCTCTCATCCCCCCATCCCCCTTCAAATGGGAAAGAGGGGTGTGAGCGGGCGGCGAAGCCGCCCGCTCACACCCCATTCCCTTAATTCCCCCT
>Ga0068707_1003694_pt1 | contig 10641 bp, 10 predicted proteins | sample YNPNPMetaG_FD_66600 | JGI IMG/M metagenome (GOLD analysis project Ga0068707, IMG submission 66600) | Anoxygenic and chlorotrophic microbial mat microbial communities from Yellowstone National Park, USA - YNP NP MetaG | ecosystem: Environmental > Aquatic > Thermal springs > Hot (42-90C) >... | reverse complement strand
TCCATGTAGGCGGTGTAGGGGTCCAGGCTGGCGCAGGCCCCGCGGGTGGCGGCCTCGATGAGCTTCTCGGGGGTCACCCGGGAGGGATCGTAATAGTACGTCTTGAGGAGGTCGATCGCCTCCTCCAGGAGCCGGAAGTCGTACTTGGACTGGGGGGCCCGGCTGCTGAGGGTTTCGGAGTCCCGGGACATCTGGAGGTAGGCCCGGGCGAGGCGGCCGCGGTCGCCGGGTTCCCGGGCCATCTCGGCCAGGACGGGCTTGGCCCCGATGAACATCCCCATCTCGGCCAGGGCCAGGGCGGCTTCCTCCCGCACCTCCCGGTGGGTCCCGCTCTGGAGGATGTCGCGGACCTTGCGGACGGGTTCGATGTGGCCGGGGCTCAGGCTGTGGACGGCGCGCCACAGGGAAACCTGGGCGAGGGGGTCGTCGCTCTCGAGGGCCTTCCGGCGCAGGCTGTCGATGATGCGGGCCTTGTCCTGGTCGTTCAGGGACCGGTCGTTGCCGACCAGGGAGGCGGTCAGGTCGGCGGCGGCCCGCTTGGCGGCGGCGTGGCGGCCGGCGATGATCTTGCAGAGGGCCTCGAGGGCCTCGTCGCGGAACTCGTTCAGGTAGAGGACGCGGGCGGCGGCGGCGCGGGCGAAGCCGTCGGCCCTCGTGAGGGCCTTCCGGGAGGGGCCGACGGCGCCCCGTCCCAGGGCCTCGAGCTCGCGGCAGGCCTCCCCGAGGGCGGCGCCCCGGGACTCCTCCAGGCGGTCGAGGATGCGGTCCACCTGTTCCTGGAGGTCCTGGGGCGGGGGGACGGGAAGGAGGATCGCCCCGCGGAGCAGGGCGGCGGAGGCCAGCAGGAGGGACAGAACGCACGGGCGGATCATGGGACGGCTCCTAAAATGCTTTCCGGACCGGCGGACCGGACTATAATCCTAGACGTTCGGGGAGTCAAAGGCGTTTTACGGCCGCGGGTTCCGTCCATGCGTCTCCTGGTCACCGGCGGGTGCGGTTTCATCGGATCCAATTTCATCCGGCACCTCCTCGGGGACCGTCCGGAGGCCCGGGTGGTGAACCTGGATGCGCTCACCTACGCGGGGAATCCGGAAAACCTGTCCGATCTGGAAGGGGACCGCCGCTACCGCTTCGTGAAGGGGTCCATCGCCGACGAGGGGCTGGTGGACCGCCTGGCGGGGGAGGGCATTGATGCGATCCTCAACTTTGCGGCGGAATCCCACGTGGACCGGAGCCTGTACGGACCGGTCGAGTTCGTGCGGACGAACGTCCAGGGGACGGCGGTGCTCCTGGAGGCGGCCCGTCGGCACGGGGTCCGCCGCTTCGTCCAGATCTCCACGGACGAGGTGTACGGTTCGCTCCCGGCGGAGGGGACGTTCTCGGAGGAGGCGCCCCTTCGGCCCAACAACCCGTATGCGGCGACCAAGGCGGCGGCGGATCTCATGGTCCGGTCGTTCGTCCGCTCGTTCGGACTGGAGGCGGTGATCACGAGGAGTTCCAACAATTACGGCCCGTATCAGCACCCGGAGAAGTTCATTCCGCTGTTCGCGACGAACGCGCTGGAGGGCCGGGAGTGTCCCCTGTACGGCGACGGGCTTCAGGTGCGCGACTGGATTCACGTGAAGGACCATTGTCGGGGGATCCTGGCGGCCCTGGAGCGGGGGCGCGCGGGGGAGGTCTACAACCTGGGAGGCGGGAACGAGCGCGCCAACCTCGAGGTGGCCCGGGCGATCCTGCGTCTGGTCGGGGCCCCGGAGTCGCTCCTGCGTCCCGTGCCGGATCGCCCCGGCCACGACCGCCGGTACGCCCTGGATTCCTCGAAGGCGCGGAGCGAGCTGGGATGGGCTCCGCTCGTGCCCTTCGAGCGGGGACTGGCCGAGACGGTGGAATGGTACCGGTCCCATGCGGATTGGGTGGCGCGGGTCAAGAGCGGGGCCTACCGCGAATATTACCGCCGCCAGTACGGCACCCTCGGGGCGTGAGCCGGGGCTTGTGCCTCTCCTCCGGATATGCTAGGGTGATTCCCGGACCGTTTTCGGGGAACGCGTATGCAAGAGGCACCTCTGGACCGCGTACTGGAGGGGGCCGTGCCGGCGGAGCCCAAGCCGCCCCCGGGCGCCCTTCGGGAGATCGAGAAGCTCATGACCGCCTGCGCCCGGCACAAGGCCAGCGACCTGCACCTCAAGGTGGGCCAGAAGCCCCTCTTTCGCATCAACACCCTCATCCACGAGGTCGGGAACCGAATCCTGACCCAGGAGGACGTGAAGCGGCTGATCTACGAGATCATGACCGACCTTCAGAGAGACCGGTTCGAGACGGAGCACGACCTGGACTTCGCCTATTCCATTCCCGGCGTGGGGCGCTTCCGGATCAACGTGTTCTACGAACGGGGGACCGTCGCCGTGTCCATGCGCCGCGTCAACACGACGATCCCCAGTTTTGCGGAGCTCAACCTGCCCGAGTCGATCCAGAAGCTCTGCGCCCTCGAGCAGGGCCTGGTCATCGTGGCGGGGCCCACGGGCTCGGGGAAGTCCACGACCCTGGCCTGCATTCTCGACCACATCAACACCCACCAGAAGCTCCATATCATCACCATCGAGGACCCCATCGAGTACCTCTTCCAGGACAAGAAGTCCTTCGTGAACCAGCGCGAGATCGGGATCGACGTCCCGGACTTCCATCAGGCCCTCAAGCACGTCGTGCGTCAGGATCCCGACGTGATCCTGATCGGCGAGATGCGCGATTACGTCTCCTTCGATGCGGCGCTGATGGCCTCGGAGACAGGCCACCTGGTCTTCTCGACCATCCACGCCTCCAGCGCCCCCCAGACCATCGGCCGCCTTCTGGACCTGTTTCCCACGGAGCGCCAGCCGCTCATCCGGCAGGGACTGGCGTTCAACCTCCGCGCGATCGTCTGCCAGCGCATCCTTCCCTCCTGCAAGGAGGGGGTCCGGATGGTCCCCGCCGTGGAGATCCTCTTCAACAACGCCACCGCCACCAAGCTCATCATGAACGGGGAGGACAAGAGGCTGGCCGATCTCATCCGCGCCTCCCGCGAGGAAGGGATGCAGGATTTCAACATGTCCCTGGTGGATCTCATCAACCGGGGGCTCGTCTCCAAGAAGGTGGCGCTCCAGTATTCGCCCAATCCCGACCAGCTCAAGATGAATCTCCAGGGGATCTACCTGGGGGACGACCACCGGATCCTGGGGTGAGGCCCCCCGGAAGGGCTCAAGCCCCGCCGCGGGCCGGCCGATCTTGCTTACGGATGGGACGTGGGGGGTGCGGCCCGCCCCGTCCGGAAAGGGGATCCCGCCTTGGAGTTCGGCGACTACGTGGCGATCCTCCGGCGACGATGGCTGCCGTTTGCCGCCGTGTCGGCGTCCCTTTTCCTGATCCTGACGGTCTGGTCCCTGACGAGCGAGAGCTCGCTCTACGTCGCCGAGAGCAAGATCGGCATCCTGGAGGAATACCGGATCTTCACCCCCACCGAGCTGGCCCAGTTCATCACCACGGAGTCCACCGGCTACGGCTACTACACGCGGGAAGCCCTCGTGAACTCCCCCCAGGTCTACCAGATGGCGGCGGCGGTCTATCTGGTCTTCCGGGACCGCAAGGAGATGCCCTCCAAGGAGGTCTGGAGATCCCGGGAGGACGGGCCGATGTTCCGCCTGCTGGAGGAACAGGGACTCATGGATCCACGGCTGCCGGGTCCGACCCGCCTGGTGGAGGAGCGCCTCAAGGAGGCGACCTCCCGGCTCCGGGCCTCGATCCGGACCTCCAAACCCAGCGAGAAGATCCAGCTGATCCACGTCCGGGCCTCCTCCCCCGATCCCCGGGAGGCGGTGCTCATGGCCAACGCCTTCGCCCGGGGGGCCCAGATCTACAGCCGGCTCCAGGCCACGGCCATCCTCGATGAGGCCGGGCGGGACATCGAGCGGAGGATCCAGCGGACCCGGGATCGCCTGGAGGCCCACAAGATCGAGTCCGGGGTCACGGAGGAGGACCTCCGCGAGCTGGAACGGCAGATCGGCCTGGTCGGAACGGCCGTGTACGATCTGGAGAAGCAGATGGAGGAGACCCGGACCCGCCAGGACCGGGCGCGGGCCCGCATCGCGGCCCTCGAGGCCGCGGAACACCGCCTCCGCGAGATCCTGCCGCTGGGATCCGAAGGGGAGCCCCTCTCCTCGCCGCTGCTGGACCGGCTCCGGGAAGACCTGGCGGGGCTTCGCACCGAGGTGGAGATCAAGAAGCTGTCCTGGACGCCGGAGAACCCCGATTACAAGAAGATGGTCCTTCGCCAGGAGCAGCTCCAGAAGGAATTGCGCGAAGAGCTCTACCGGGTGCGGGCCCAGACCCTGGTCTCCCTGCGTGAGTCCATCAGCGACCTGGAGATCGAGCGGCGCAACCTGGAGGAGCGCCGCCTGAAGAAGTCCCTGGAACTCCGGGAGCTTCAGGAGCAGCTCCAGCGCAAGGATCCCAAGCGGGCGGAGATCGTCCAGATGCGCAAGGAGCTGGACGGCTACGAGGACGTCCGCCGCCGGCTGGAATCCGCCCGCGCCCTCCAGCAGGGGTTCTACGTCTTCGAGGAGGTGGCGGAACCCGATTCGGTGCGCCTGGAGGAACGCCGGCGGGTCCAGATGATCCCCCTGTTTTTCGCCCTCGCCCTCATGGTGGGATTCGCGGCCGCCTTCCTGCTGGAGTACCTCGACACGACCCTGAGGACGGACTACGATGTGAAGCGGCATCTGAATCTGCCCTGCCTGGCCACGGTGGAGGACGTGGGGACGGCCGACCCGGCCATCCTGCGCGCCTCCCCCCTGGATCCGCTCTCGGAGCGGTTCAACGTGGCCGCCACGGTCCTCCGGAGCTACCTGACGGAACGGGAATACAAGAGCTTCCTCGTCTGCAGCGCCGTCCCCCAGGAGGGGAAGACCACCGTCGCGGCGAACCTGGCGGTGGCCCTGGCCCGCAAGGGCCTCCGGGTGATCCTGGTCGACACCGATCTGCGCCTTCCCCGTCTGCACGAGATCTTCGCCCTGGACAATGCCACCGGGCTTTCCAACTACCTGCGGGGAGAGGAGGTCCCGCTCGAATCCCTGGTCGCCTTCACCGAGATCCCCAGCCTCCGGGTGCTCCCCGCCGGGCCGCCGGCCGAGGCACCGGTCGAGATGATGGAATCGGCGCGGCTGGCGGACCTGGTGCGCTCCCTGAGGGACCAGTACGACGTGGTGATCTGCGACTCCCCGCCCCTCTCCAGCGCCGGGGACACCCTGGTCCTGGCGCGGCTGGTCGACACCACGGTTCTGGTGGTCGGGTCCGGGCTCTCGGACCGCCGGACGGTGACCTGGGCCAAGCAGCTTCTCGTCAACGTCCGGGCGGACATCGGGGGGGTCGTCCTGAACTTCGCCCCCCGAGGGTTCGGGACCGGGGTCTATTATTACTACGAGTCAGGACACCCCAAGAGGGTCCGCTCCCGCGGTTGAGGGGCGCCGGGGGGGGCCTCCGGATTCGGGGGCGGCGGCCTCCAGGAGAAAAGTCGCCGGGCCGTCGTTCCGGAGGGACACGATCATGGAAGCCCCGAAGCGGCCGGTCCGCACCGGCCGGCCGGTGCGGGAGGCCAGGCGCTCGCAGAAGACCCGGTAGAGGCGCTCCGATTCCGGGGGTTTCATCGCCGGGTCGAACCCCGGCCGCTTCCCCCGGCTGAGGTCCGCGCAAAGGGTGAATTGGGAGACGACGAGGTACTCTCCGCCGACCTCCTCGGCGGAGAGATTCATCCGCCCCTCCGCATCGTCGAACAGGCGCAGGCCGGCGATCTTCCGCGCCAGGGCGTCGGCCTGGGCCTCCCCGTCGCCCCGCGCCACCCCCAGGAAGATGAGCAGCCCCTTTCCGATGGAGGCTTGGACGTTCCCTTCAATGGACACCGAGGCGTCCAGGACCCTTTGGAGAAGGGCTCTCACGGAAGATCCCCCGCGGGCCGGGCCCGGGATCCGCCCCTCACCCGTGGACGCATCCGCGGTGGCGGCGGACGTTGGGCTCGTCGCTGACGGTGAGCTTCCAGCACCCGCGGCGGCGCCGGGCGGCCAGGACCCTCCGGCCGCCCTTCGTCTTCATCCGGGCCCGGAATCCGTGCCTGTTCTTGCGCCGGCGATTCCGGCTTTTCCACATGTAACCCATCGGGGTCTCGACTCCGTTCGGCGTGGGGGAAAGGTACCGGGCCCGGGGAGTCCTGTCAACGACTACTTTTCCCGACCGCCCTCGGGCCGGTCCAGGAGCGTCGGGGCTTCGGCCAGCCGGCGCTCCCGCTCGGGAATGGTCACGGGACGCGAGCGCTTCTCCCGCTCCAACGGCGCCAGGTAGAGGTGGGGGAAGTGGTTTCTCATGTATTTCTCCAGGGTCACGATCGTGGGTCCGTACCCCTTGTGGTACATGAAGTACTCCAGGTCGTGGCCCATGTCCCCGGCGTCCTGGTACCGCCTCGAGAGATCCCGCTCGAGGGACTTCAGCAGGATCTTCTCGAGCGCCTCCGGGAGATCCGGCCGGAGGGAACGGGGCCGGGGAATGGCCTTCCGCTGGACTTCCTCCAGGATCAGGGTCGTCTCCTGGCCGGTCCCGAAGAGGGGGTCCCCCGTCAGCAGTTCGAAGAGGACCACGCCGAGGGAGAAGAGGTCGCTCCGGCGATCCGTGGGGAGGTAGGCGGCCTGCTCGGGAGACATGTACTGGGCCTTCCCCATCAGGACCTGCCCCTCCTGGTCCTTCATGAGGTTCCGGGCCTTGGCGATCCCGAAGTCCGTGATCTTGACCTCCCCCTCCGCGGAAATCATCAGGTTCTTCGGCGAGATGTCCCGGTGGACCACCCCCAGGGGCTGGCCCCGCTTGTCCCGCTTGTCGTGGGCGTATTCCAGGCCCCGGCAGACCCGGGAGACGATGAAGGCGGCCAGGTCCACGGGGATCCTGAGACCCCGCTCCCGGTGGTGGTTGAGGAATTCCTGGAGGTTGATCCCGTGCACGTACTCCATGGCGATGTAGTACGTGCTGCCGATCTTCCCCAGCTTGTAGATCTGCACGATGTTCTGATGGACCAGGTCGGCCACGAGCTTCGCCTCGCCGATGAACAGGTCCACGAAATCGGCGTCCCCCGTGAACTGTTCCCGGATGGTCTTGACGGCGACCGTCTTCTCGAACCCCTCGGAGCCGGACAGGACCGCCTCGTAGATGGATCCCATGCCGCCGTCGGCGATCTTGCGGACCAGGCGGAACTGGTAGGTGTCCTTGAACTCGACGGGCTTGAAATCCCCTTCCCGCACGGCAGGGATCTTGACACGAGGCGAGGGGCTTGTCAAGGCGGGGGTCCCCGAGCTAGGATGACCCCGTGCGGCTGGCCTTCAGCTCCAACGCCTTCCGGGCCCATTCGCTCGAGGACACCATCGACGCCCTCGCCGGGATCGGTTATCGGGGCATGGAGATCATGGCCGATCGTCCCCATGCCTGGCCCCCGGACCTCGACCCGGAACGGATCGCCGCGATCCGTTCGGCCCTGGATCGTCACGGGATGGAGGTGTCGAACGTCAACGCCTTCATGATGTGCGCCTACCGGGATCCGGCCACCGGGCGCGCCGGGACCTTCCAATGGCCCAGCTGGATCGATCCCGATCCGTCGATCCGGGAGGCCCGGATCCTCCACACGGTCGCGGCCGTGGATTTCGCCGCCGCCGTCGGAGCCCGTACCGTCTCCACCCAGCCGGGGGGGCCTTGGGAAGGCATGGATCGAGAGGAGGCCTGCCGTCGGTACGCCGAGGGACTGAAACGGGCGGCCGAACGGGGCCGGCAGCGAGGCGTGCGGGTGTGCGTGGAACCCGAGCCGGACCTGCTGATTCAAAAGGGCGAGGAGTACGTCGATTTCGTGTCGCGGCATGCCTCCTTCGGGGGGGTGGGCCTCAACTTCGACGTCGGTCACTTCTTCTGCGTGGGGGAGGATCCGGCGGAGCTCCTCCGGAAGATCGGGAGGCACGTGGCCCACGTCCATCTGGAGGACATCGGGGCCGACCGTGTCCATTTTCACCTGCCCCCCGGCGAGGGGGTCCTGGACTTCCGCGCGATTTTTGCGGCACTCCGGGAGATCGGTTACGACGGCTGGGTCACGGTCGAACTCTATCCCTTCCAGGAAAAGCCGGCCGAGGTGGCCCGGCGGGCCTTCGAGGTGCTCCGGCCGCTCGTGGAGGACGTTTCATGAAGAAGCCTTCGAAGATACGCAAACCGTACAGGCCCCCCGTGGTGCGCACCGAAAAGCTGTACGAGCAGGACGCCCTGGCCTGCGCCAAGGTTGTCGGTCAGCCCCCGCCTCCCGGCCGAGGACTCTGCCGAAAGAACCCGAGGATGTCCTGAAGGGGCCGATTCCCATGGCCTCCCTGGGGTTTCACCTGGGGCTTCTCGACGACCGACGGAGGACTAAAGCGTTCGATCGGGCCCTGCGGGAGACCCTTCGCCCCGGGGATGTCGTGGCGGACCTGGGGTGCGGGACCGGGATCCTCTCGCTCCTGGCCTTGAAGCACGGGGCCTCCCGGGTATATGCCGTGGAGGAGCACCCTGTCGCGGAACTGGCCCGACGGGTGGCCCGCGAGAACGGCGTCGAGGGCCGGATGATCGTGATCCGGGGCCGTTCCCAGGATGTCCGCCTTCCCGAGCGCGTGGACGTGGTGGTCTCCGAGCTTCTGGGGGACGCGGTTCTGGACGAGGAGATCCTGGAAGTCCTGGCGGATGCCCGGCGGCGGTTCCTGAAGCGGGGGGGGCGCCTGATCCCCTCGGAGGTCCTGATCCTGGCGGACCCGGTCCGGCTTCCGGGTCCGGCGGACTGGGGCTATGGGGTCCGCCTGGAAACGGTCCGCGCCCTCGCCCTGCATTGCCCCAGGGCGGCTCCGGAGGGGTGCCGATTCGGGCCGCGCCGGCGGCTCTGGAGGGGGCGCCTGGGGCGGGCGGTTCGGTTGCCCCTCGAGATGCGCGGACGCTGGAGGGGGATCCGGGCGGACGGGGTACGGATCTGGTTCGAAGCCCGGCTTTCGCGGTCCGTCCGGCTCCGCTCGCTCGGCCCGGGATCCTGGAGTCCCGCCTTCTTCCCCGCCCGGCGCCCCTTGGCGGGGATCGTGGACTTCCGCCTCCGATACGAGGGAGGAAACCGGTTCACGTGGAGCTTCAACGGGCTTCCCGCCCAGGGCTCGGTCCTGGGAGACGAGATGATCCTGGCCCAGCTGGCCCTCCGCGAGGATTCCGTCCCCCGTCTGCCTCCCGATCGACGGCCGTTCCTGGAGGCGCTGTCGAGGGTGGACGGGCGGCGGACCGTGGCCCAGATCGCCCGAGCGATGAAGGGAGTGCCCTACGGGGAGGCCGTGCGGAGGGTGAAAACCCTTTGCCTGGCGGGTGGCCTTCTCTGGTGAGCGGGTCAGCCCTCCAGGATCCTGCGGAGGACTTCCGCCTCGCGGCAGGCCCACGGGTCCGGCCCCGTGTAGTCGCCGGACAGGAGAAAGGCGTTCCCCGCGTTCCGATGGCACCACGCCTTGAGAGGGCAGGCCCGGCAGGTCTTGAAGTCTTCCGGGCGAAGGCGGCGGATCCTCCGGAGAACGGGGGAATCCTTCCAGATCCGGGGGAAACGCCGGTGGCGGATGTTGCCGGCCGGGATCGGGGCGGCGATGCAGGGCCAGACCTCTCCGGTAGCGGAGACGGCGGCGTTCCCCCGGGCGCAGAGGCATCGGAAGTCGGCGTCCGCAGAGTCGGGGTTCGCGGGGGTCAGAAGGGGCCTCAGGGGACCGCGGTAGAGGGGCTCGAGATCCTCGGGCTCCAGGCGGAGATCCGGGGGCCCGGCGGTTCCATCGATCCGGGGAGAAACCGCGGGGTCGATCAGGAAGGGGACGCCGTTTTGCCGGGCCAGGAGCATCATGTCCCGGGTTTCCCGGACATTCGGCTTGAGGAGCAGAAACTTGATCGTGACCGCCGGTCCGAGTTCCCTGAGGCGGCGCAGCCCCCTCACCGTACGGTCGAACGAACCCCGGACCTGCGTGATGCGGTCGTGGGTTTCCGCGGTAGCGCCGTACAGGGTCAGGCTGACGCGGAGGAGGTGGGGATGGCGGGACAGGCGGTCGCAGGCCGGCCCGTCCAGCAGGGTTCCGTTCGTGAGGAGGAGGACGGCGAAGCGGCGCTCTCCCGCGGCCCGGAGGACGTCCCAGAAGCGGGGATGGATCATCGGTTCGCCCCCGGTGAGGGAGAGGAAGAGGGTGCCGGACGTCCTCAGGTCGTCCAGTAGTTCCAGGAGGTCCTGGAATTCGAGCTCGGGAGGTCCCGGCGGGAAGGGGGCGTTCCGGTCGAGGTTGTAGCAGGGGAGGCACCGGAGATTGCATTTCCGCGTGAGCTCCAGGCTCACGTGGAGCGGTAGGAATTCCCGGAAGGCCCGCTCCTGGAGATCCGCCAGGAGGGAGGCACGGGCGTCGCTCATGCCGGGGGCGCCAGCCCTTTCCGCTCGAGATCGGCCAGGAAGGCCCGGACGTCCCGTTCCGCCTGCTCGGGGGTCACCTCGAACTCTTCGCAGAGGGCCTCCGCGAGTTCCGCCGCGGTACGGGGCCGATCCAGCCGGTTCCAGAGGAACGTGGCGGT
>Ga0068707_1003692_pt1 | contig 10644 bp, 12 predicted proteins | sample YNPNPMetaG_FD_66600 | JGI IMG/M metagenome (GOLD analysis project Ga0068707, IMG submission 66600) | Anoxygenic and chlorotrophic microbial mat microbial communities from Yellowstone National Park, USA - YNP NP MetaG | ecosystem: Environmental > Aquatic > Thermal springs > Hot (42-90C) >... | reverse complement strand
TACAAACATGTTCAGCTTCCGGAAACTGAAGACTAGAAACCGGAAACTGGCTTGCCAGGGTGACAGATAGGCTATGTGGCCGGCTGCAGCTCCAGGAGGGATTTATTCCCGAGAAGAAACCGGCATAGGGGGGTTCGATTCCCTCCCCTGGCTTGATTTTGATGCCAAAGCTCTTCATATTTGATTTAGACGACACCCTCGCCCACCTCTGGATAGACTGGAACGGCGCAGTAAAGAAGGAGATACTTGAATACGCGAACAGGGAGGGGATGAAGCTGGACCCTTCCGAGGGCATAGTCAATGTGGCTGAGAAAGCCTCAAATACTCCGGAGAGGAAGAAAATTGTGGATAGCATATTCTGGAAATACGAGAGAGCCTGCCTGGAAAATTCCGAATTCTCCGTTTATGCGCAGTCCTCCGGAATCCTGAGGGAGCTGCGGAAGCGCGGGCACAAGGTTGCAATTGCCTCCAATAATACGATACGGTTAATCCAGGAGGTCGCGGAGAAGGCCGGTTTTGAGGTTGACGCAATGCGCGGGAGGGATTCCGTTAAGAAGGCAAAGCCCCACCCTGACATGATTTTTAGCCTGATGGACGAATTGGGCTTTGGAAGGGAGGACACCATATTTGTCGGGGACAGCCTAACTGATGTTTGGGCTGGGAAGGCTGCCGAAGTCCGCACCATTATTGTAAAGCCAGGGGAGATTGACCTCCGCAAGGTACTTGGAATATAGCAGAATTCGTCTGGGTTACCCAACGAGGATATTTTCTGCTGAAAACAAGCCTGCAAATATTTATAAAGAACTTCCCATATAGCTTCTATGCAACAAGGCTGAGTATCCTCAATGAATCAGGACGCCAAGGCCTTCAAGCCCCAATAGCCCCTTCGTCTAGCGGTCAAGGATAGCGGGCTCTGGACCCGTTGACACCGGTTCGAATCCGGTAGGGGCTATTTCAGTTTTCGGTTCCCGGTTTCCGGGACTATTTTATTTCTACTTCCAGCCCTATCTCTTTTGCAATTGCGAATAATTTGTCCCTCTCCGGTGCCTTGAAGGATTTCTTTTCATAAATCAATGTATCCACTTTCTCCACATTCTTCTCCATCGCCTGCTTCAGGGTATCTGCCCCAACATCCCCTGCATGGTATTTCGGAAGGATGTGGCCAAACGCCTCCTCCCCCTCCAGCATAACCTTCGTGAAGAAGGGCGCATAGTGCCCCCCTCCAGCCCCAATATAAGATGGGTAAAGCTTCTTCTCATTTATGGAATCCATCACCGCTTCTGCTACTATCTCCGCGGCCTTCCTGTTGCCCCACTCCTCCTCCGAGCTCCCAATCTCTATGAAAATTATGGGCAGTTTGCAGGTTGGGCCGTGGTGATCAACCTCTTGGTTCACGCTCCAGCCGAGGGTGTTTTTTTCGGAGAGAGCGCGAAGCAAATCCTTCATCCTGCTTGCATATGCGATATTGAGTGTGCGGGGAGTCCCGCCCATCTCCGCCTTGTCCCAATTGCCCGGAATATGCACGGTGAGCGCAGGGAATTTCCTCTCGCTCCTGTGCGTGGAGAGCACAAGCAGCCAGTCCGTTTGGAAATCCGTGGGCACCTCAAGAATGGAGTCCGCTTTCGTGTCAACCATCCTGTGCCCCTTCCACATCCAGTTCCCCGTCCCCAGTTCCCCGTTCCCGGAAGCTGGAAACTGGGAGCCGGAAACCTCGCTGAACCCCATCTCCATTAGCCTATCCGCTATGTTGTGGCTCGCGGGATTTTTGCTGGAGAACAGGATATGCATGCAGGAATGAATGGGTGGATAAAATTAAATATTACATATGGGAAACAGAAGCCATGCGGACCGAAATGGCAACAGGGGCTTTCACAAAGGGGATAGAGACCATTTCCAAAATGGGTAAGGGGCTTTTCTTGGAATTCTTCAAGGTGTATGCTGTAGGCACGCTGTTCATATTGTTTGGGGTTGGCGTGGCGGCACTCGGCATGTATTTTGCAACAGGAAGCACATGGGCGATAATCACAATTACAATCGCCGTTGCCCTGGCCGTGATGCTGATAACCATGGGAATAATGACCGTGCCGATGAACATAGTGGATGAGAAGCTGTCAAGAGCCCCCGTGCTCGGCATCATCGGGAACATGAAAAGGAACCTGCTGCCGGCAATCGCCTTCTATGTTATAATGATGGCAATAATCATCTTGTTCGGGTATGTTCCGCTGTTCATTGCGATGAAGATAAATGGTGTAGCAATCATAGCAGGCTATATATGGTATTGTGCGTTTGTTTTCCTGTTCAGCTTCCTGGTCCAGTTCGGAATATACGAGCTCGTTGTCGCAAGGTCAGGGGTGCTCGGGAGTTTCCGCAAATGCTATGATATTGTGAAGAAAAACTTCTGGGAGACGCTCATATACTACATAGGGATGTTCGGCATCTCGTTCGTAGCCGCGATCGTGCTCATGGTTGTGGCGGCGGCGCTTTTCATCATCCCCGCAATCATGGGGATTGTTGTTGCGGGCGCCGCGAACAGCCAGGCGCTCAACATTTTCCTGATGATCATCGGCGTGCTGTATGGCGCCGCCCTTTACATCGCATACATGGCGGGGATGCAGGCGATAGTCCTGCCAATCCAATACCACTATTGGAAGGCGGCGCGCGAAGCGAGTGGGAAAGGATAAGCAGAAAAATATGAGTGTCAGCAGCAGTCCGCGTTCCCGTCCGTAGGACAGTACAGGCAAAACCGTGAAGGGGCTTAACTTCCGAGTTCGGGATGGGATCGGGTGTTTCCCCCTTCCTATGGCCGCTGACAAAGTATTGATATGCGGGAAGGGTTTTTAAAACATACCCATACACTAATAATCTACTATGACCACTAAACCATCGCATAAAATAGAGCCGATGAGCCACGACCATGTACGGTGGGCCATACGGGACATCCTCAAGGACCGGGAGGGGCCGCTAAGGGGCATTAGGATGCCGGAGAAGCTCTCCGGGGGCAAGCCGGATGCACAGGCGGTCGTAGACCTCCTCTCATCCTGCGGCATAAGGAGGGGCGCAAAGGAGTTCTTTTCCAGGGTCCTTGAGAACGCGGACGAGGACGCGGAGCTGGTGGACAGGCACATAGGTGGCTACGGGAAGGGGGCCAACCTTGCCGCAAAATCGCTCATACGCATAATTGTCGTGAATTCCAGGGAACGGGAGCCGGACATAGAAATGGAGGCCGCCCTTTTCGCATGCATAAGCGCTGCGGAGAAGATGCGCGAAAAGGACGCTGGGCTTGCCCTCTCTTTCCTTGAATTCTGCGGAAGCGCTGCGTTCGGATCCGAGCAGCTGAAGAAACTCTCCTGCTATTCCTCAAGGGAGGAGGTGCTTGAGGCCGCACTTTCGGTGTTTAAGGCGCCAAAAGAGAACACCGATTCAGTGATGGGGGAGTTCTTCCTTGCGGTGCGCCAGGTTTCCTGCGAAGTGAAGGAGGAATACGAAATTGAGGGGATGCTCTTCAATTTCACGAGGGCATGCATCCTGGTTGCCGCCAAATGCCCGGAGGCACTCTACTCCTTCATTTATTACTTCTGCAATTCCGCCTGGGAAAGCCTGGAGGCGGGGTTGATATACATGGACCTGTTCACGAGGCCGGGGACCTTGCAGGCGTTCTCCTCCATGGGAAGGAATTACACCCGCATAGCCGAGTTCGCGGACGAATGCTTCGGGATAGGCAGGGCCGTCAAGGCCGGGGCGCTGGAAGGCTGCGACGGGGTGACCGAGGCGGTCTCGTGCTTCTCCGATGCGGTCGGAAAGCTGAGTTCCAGCTGGCATGCGGCAGTGGTCCCCTTTGCGCACTATTTCCAGATGCTCCTAAAAGACAAAAAGCTGGAGAACCTGCAAAGGCTCGCCGACAGTTTCACCTCCGAAGACAACTTCAGGGCGCTGGAGGACCTGAGGGACGACCCGCGGATGCAGGTTGCCTTCATGGAGGCCTGCTACCTGTCCGCGGTGGGGACAAAGGCGAACTAGGGAATATATTTTTAAATGTTTATTTAGGTGTATATATATGGAAGAATCAAGATTAAACGCCAAGAATGGAAATCCCGCGGCGCCTGAGCAAAAGGCAGGCATTGTTGCCGGAGTAAAGGCAGAAGGGTGCCAGCAGACAGAAAGTGGAGAAAGAGTTGCTGCCCTTTTCAGGAGCCTGTCTGAAAGAATGAAGGCTGCCGGCGCAGACAAGGACACTGTTTGCAAAACCACTGCGGCAATTGCAGGAATGGCAGAAAAGGCAGAAAAGCCGGATTACTTTGTTTTGCACCTATTAAGGAAGATTGTTCCGAAAAAGCTTAACGTACGGAACATAGGCACCCTGCAGGAGGACGTGAGGCTGTTCGGGCTGCTTCTTGGAAAATATATGCGGGAACATGGGTTGGAGATGCTTCCGGAAAAAAGCACACACGCAACCATTGAGCAATTGGGCGAAGACCTGCCGCACAGATCGCATGCAAAGACCTGCATGTTGAGGGATGTCGTCGGCAACGCGACAGTTTTTATGAGTAACGATGAAAACGTCGGAAACTATTGGAAAGTACATCATTACGAGGAATAATCTTCCATAAAAACCTTTCCTCTTAAACTTTCTTTATGTCCCTTCTTGTAGGAATAGTTGGCAAGCCAAACGCAGGAAAAAGCACCTTCTTCTCCTCTCTCACCATGGTTGATGCGAAGATTGCCCCTTATCCCTTCACCACTTTGGAGCCGAACACCGGCGTGGGCTACGTTCGGAAGAAGTGCCCCCACTCTGAAAAAGGGAGGAAATGCTCGCCCCAGGATTCTGTTTGCGAAAACGGAACCCGCTATGTTCCCGTAAAATTATTGGATGTCGCAGGGATTGTCCCAGAAGCCCACAAGGGGCGGGGGCTTGGATTGCAGTTTTTGGACGACTTGCGCACCGCGGACGGATTCATACAGGTGGTTGACGGGAGCGGAAAGAGCGATTTGGAGGGAAACCCTGCCCAGAATGCGGACCCTGCGGCAGAGGTGCGCTTTTTGCAGCTGGAGCTTGAGCAGTGGATTTATTCAATAATAGAAAAAAACTGGAAAAAGGTGAAGGGGAGGGGAATTGCAGAGATGGCGGATGTGCTCACCGGCCTCAAGGTCACGCTCCCCCAGGCGGAAAAGATTGCGAAGGAATTGGATTTGCCCCTGGAGAGAATAGAATGGGGCGAGGCGGAGCGGCTCTCCTTCGCGAAAAAGATACTGGAAAAGAAGCCGATGGTGGTCGCGGCGAACAAGATGGATTCCGGGGCGGATTTGAAGGCCCTGCAGAAGGAACTGCAGGGGAAGAAGGTAATTCCCTGCTCTGCGCTCTACGAGCTGGTATTGCGGAAAGCGGCGAAGGCGGGAAGCATAGAATACTGGCCGGGGGATTCTGATTTCAGGATAGTGAAGGCAAGCAGGGAGCAGGAGGAGGCGCTGGAAAAGGTGAGGGGATATCTCTCCTCCCACGGAGGCACCGGGGTGCAGAATGCGCTTGAGGAGCTTGTGTTCGGGGGCTTGAACCAGATTGCCGCCTACCCTGTGGAGGACGAGCACAGGTGGGAGGACCGCAAAGGGAACCTCCTCCCGAACGTGCATCTGATGGATGCAGGCAGCACCGCCCTGGACCTTGCGGAGAGGGTGCACACAGACCTTGCAAAGAAATTCATAGGCGCAATAGATGCCCGCACGGGAAAACGCGTGGGAAAGGAATACGTATTAAAAGACTCTGATATCATAAAGATAGTTTCCGGAAGGTGATTTTTTGGACAAAAACATGCTTTACCCGCTAATATCCGTAATCGTGGTCATTGTGGTTGCCGCGGGCATCTACATGGCGGCGCAGGCCCTGGGGGGCACCGGCCCTCACGGGGGCGGAGAGAGCGGGCATGGCATAAATGCAACTGAGCTCCTGTTCAGGGCCAATGACAAATACGTAGGGCTCAGCGAATACACCTACTCTTACAGGGAGGAATACGAAAACAATTACTGGATAGAGGCAACCATCTCCAAAAAGGGTGACCTCTATTACGTGCACAAGAAGGACGCGGTGACCGATAGGAGCGGCTATTTTGAAGGCAACGAAACAATAGTGTGCATAGGGCAGAACGGGCAGTACACCTGCAGCCTCATAAACGGCACCTCCCGCTTTGCGGCTTATGCGGATTCCCTCAGGAAACTCAGGATAACCGATGACAGTGCCCGCGCGGCTTCCGAAAGCGCAAGGAAGCTGGTGGCATACGGCGCGCTTGTTTTTGAAGGGGAGCCGGTGGAGAAAACGGTGGGCGGAAAGAAATGCGAAGAGATAAGGTACCACCTTGACTACTCGGGGCTGACGGTTGCGCAGCTAAATGAGCTGGGAATGGCAACAGACGACCCGATGGTGCTCCGCTCCAAGCAGTACAACTTTTCCATATGCATAGACCCGGAAACGGGCGACATATATGAGAAGAGCCTTGAATTTATCAATCTCGGGAAATACAATTACGTCCATTCCACCACAAAATTGATGGACTGGGGCACCGGACTGGACGTGCAGAAGCCCACAAACCTCTCCTCAGAGAGCCAGCTTTATTCCGCATACTCAAGGGCAGCCGAGGAGGCGCAGGCCTACCTTGCCTGCCTTTCAAGCAACGAGAGCGGGAGGTGCATAGCCGAGGTGGCGATCACATGGGCGGACCCGAACCTCTGCAGCCTGGCCGGCCCAGAATCCGACTTCTGCTACATTAATTCCGGGCTTGAGGCCGACGACATGTCAGTTTGCGAAAAGGTCGGCGCAGGGGCCAGGGACACCTGCTACATAGAATTCTCGAACAAGAGAAAGGAACGGGAAATATGCCAAAGGATAGCCGATTCCGCGCTCAGGGAGCAGTGCCTTGCCCTCAATTTCGGCGGCACCGGCGAATGCGGCTCGGACTCGGACTGCGTGCGCGCGGGATGCTCCTCCCAGCTTTGCGTCCCGGCCTCGCGTGCGGGCGATATCACGACAACCTGCGAATACCTCCCCGAGTATGCCTGCTTTGCGCAGACAACCTGCGGGTGCGTGAATGGAAGGTGCTCCTGGAGGGAAACTCCGGACTACCTTAACTGCTTAAACATGACAAGGAGTTGAAAAAATGATGGTGAACTCTAAGGTAAACAGGGTGAGTGTGGAAAGGCTCAAGGAAGGGCCAAGCAGCGGGCTGAAAGTCAAGATAGATATCAAGGACATCGGCGGAAAGGGCGAAGACCTTGCAGTTGCCTACTCATATTCAGCCGAATATGCGGATGGTGTCGGAAAGCTCACTGTTGAGGGCGAGATAGTCGACCGGCTTGAAAAAAAGGCCGCTGAAGAGGCAAGGAAGTCCTGGAAGGACAAGAAGGAGATTTCTTCCGACTACAAGATGGCACTGATGAACTACATAAACTATGTTGCGAGCATAGAGGGAGTGGTTGCGGCAAGGATTGTGAGGCTCCCCCCTCCGATGGCGCCTCCGCGCATCATGAGGAAAGAGTAGCCGCGCCTTTAAGCAGAAGATATGCCCCATACGAGAGGGGGACATCCCTTTTCTCCCCCTTTTCCAGCTTTTCCATGGTTGAGTTGAGGAATTCCTGCGCAGGCACCGCTTGCAGCGCCTCAATCCTGATGGGCTCCGCCCCAAATGCGGCCGCATCCCGGTAGGGCTCGAAATTATCCAGTGAACGGAGCTCCCTGGCGATGAGGCCGGTGGAGCCATGGAGTGTGTTTGGGACCCTTATGAGCCTTTTTGTGTCTATTGTGACCCCTGTGTCCACGTCTATGCACTGCACCGGAAGCATCTTCGCAACGGCCTCCATGCGCTCAACGATGTCCCTTATGCTTGTTTTGCTCCAGAGCCCTGTGCGCATCCCTTCCTTCAAAAGTGCGGCTTCCTCCGGCTTTTGGAGCCTCCGGTGTATGGCGCCTGGATTTTCCTCCAATACCTTCACTGCCATCCGGTAGAACCTTCCCCTGTAGCCCCTGTCGCCTTCCTTCGGGCCGTATATTTTCCACTTGTCTTCCTCCGGGGAGGAAAAGAAGCTCCTGTAGTCCAGCCCTTTTCCGGCTATGTAATCGCTGATTTCCCTCCTCGCCTCGCCGCCCAGCATCCTGAAGGCGGGGTCCATCACGTGCACATGGTAGCCACGGTTGCCTGAGAAAACCATCCTTATGCTTTCCCTCCTTATCCCGAAATCAGAGAGCAGGAAATCCTCCACCAGCCTTGCCGCATCACCCCTCACCTTCTCCTGCTCCTCCTTTGTGAGGAAAAGGCCGGCGTGCACATCCAGGTCAAACACAAGGTCCCCTCCCATCCATCCCTTGTTCTCCATCGGGGTGGCCCTGGGGAACCTGTAATATGCAATGGAATGGGAGATGTAAAGCGGGGTGTCCCTTATGAGGTAATTCTGGAGAGCCGCGTTGCTTTCAAACCCCATGTGCCTTGACTCTATCTTCTTCTCAAAGCCACCCGCCCCGAATTCCCTCTGCTCCACGCTGGGCACTTCTATCTCCGCCTTCCGGTAATAATCCGAGAAAAGCCTCAGGATGAACCGCTTTTCGCCTTCGTCCAAGCCTTCCACCTCAATGGGGTCCCTATCCTGCAGTCAGCCACGCAGAGCCCGTAGCTCAGCATGGTTGCGCATGATGGCATTGAATAGCCCCTCTTCCTTATGTGCTCAAGCTGGTATCTGGTCTTCTTTTCATCATAATCAGGGAAATTGGAGAAGATGGACTGCACCTTCTCCATCGGCACGTTCTTGGCGAGCAGGTATACCGCAAGCGCGAGCCTCGCCTGGTGGCCAAGGTTCTGGTGCCCCTTCAGCTGTTCCAGCAGCCGTTCCACGCACGGGGGGTTGTCGCCCTCCTTAAAGCTCATCCTCATCACCGCTTCCCTGGGCACGAGGGCCATGAGCCTTCTTGAATATTCCTGGATTATTTTCGGCGGGTTCTGAATAGGCTTCAGCTCCTCCATCCTCATTTTCACGGCCTCCTCCATCAGCCTTATGACCTCCGCCCTGTTCACCTCTACATGCCCATCCGAGACGTTGCGGAAGATAAGCCGGTAATCCACCGAGCGCGGGGAGAAGGAAACATACTGCGCAACCGGGAGCACGAGCTTCCCCCCAATTTCCACCGGCTCTATCCCAAGCTCCTTTTCCAGCTTCCTCAGGTTCTCCTCCGAATCCGAGCGCATGAATGCGGAGGCCCTCTTCGCCTCGGCGACTGCGAACCTCCCTGTGAGGAAGCGGTTTTTCAAGTATGAGAGCATCATCCTTGCCGCAGCGTATGAGCCCAGTTCCAGCAGCTCATCGGACGGATGGAGCCGATAGGGCTGCCCCTTTTCCCCCTTAAGCGCTGAGACAACCCTCTGCACCGCCCTCTCCATTATCTCATCATTCAGTTCCAGCGAGGATGAATCAACCTTCTGCCTTGCTTCGGAAGTAAAGGGGTATTTGGAAGAAAATGAGAACTCCATATGTAAATGTTTTGCGCTGGAGGGAATATAATGTTTTGGGGGCGGGTTTTCCCCTATTCAGGCCACCGCGCTGAACGATTCCACTTCCCTGAAAAGCTCCAGTGCCCTGAAGAAAAGCCCTGCGTCCCTCATCCGGAACAGGAATTCCGCCTTGGGCCACGTTCCCCTGGCCTCCTTTGCCGATTCCACTGCGTCTTTTATCTCGCGGGCATCAGGCGCTGGAAGCCCTTCACTTAGCCTGGAAGCTACTATCTCAACCGCCAACAGCTGGAATCTCGCAATTTCTTCCCTTGTGCGCGGAGCCCTCGCGTGCGAAGCCAGCTCTATTTCCCCAAGCCGGGGGGTAATCAATTTTCTCCTCTCAGGAGCAGCATTTGCAATTCTCGTCTCTCGGATACTAGCCACTGCACCACTTGATTCCATGCCATCGCCTTGCATATATTATGGGGGGCATGAAATTAGTAATATTATTGCACTATTCCCAGCCGGGAGATTACTTTTCCATCTCCCTGTAGGTTTCCAGAACCAATGTGAAAAGACCGTTTTCCAGCCTTGCGATGAACTCTGTCTTTGGGCTTATCCCAACCACATTTTCCGCGGCCTCCGCGGCCGCATTGAGCTCTTCTTGCTCGGGCACGGAAAGATTCGGCGATAGCTTCCTGACTATCTCCCTTATCACGGATATCTCCATATTCCGCCTTGACTCAGGGATTGGCGGCCTCCTTCTTCCCTCCGCCATCACCTGCATTTCGGCAGTGCCAAACGGTGGCCTGCTGCCCCTCCCAGGAGGCGGAGAACCGGATATCCTTGCAACACGCATTTCTCTTGAGGGTGGCTGGGACGGAGTTGGTGATGGGGTTTCCATTTTAGCACTTGCATCCATTTTGATTCAAAAAAGAATATAAAATTATGCACTATGGCGTGCGGAGGGGCCGCCCGCTTCCGGGCACAACAGCATTCTCGCGTGGTTGATGAGCCCGGCTGGAATCCTCGCAAAGAATTCCTGCCTTGGGCTCATTCCATCAGGGACAGCACCGCATCCCCGCCCCTTGGCCAACCCCCCGAAAAATAATCCGCCTTGCCATTCTGCCATCTGCATTCGCGCACACGGAAAACAGCCTCAGCCGGATAAACAAAAAAAGAA
>Ga0068707_1003691_pt1 | contig 10645 bp, 6 predicted proteins | sample YNPNPMetaG_FD_66600 | JGI IMG/M metagenome (GOLD analysis project Ga0068707, IMG submission 66600) | Anoxygenic and chlorotrophic microbial mat microbial communities from Yellowstone National Park, USA - YNP NP MetaG | ecosystem: Environmental > Aquatic > Thermal springs > Hot (42-90C) >... | reverse complement strand
CTCGCGGAGCCGCTCCAATCCCCCGATCGAATCGACCCATTCCGTGACGAGCTTGATGAGGTACACGCCCCAGGTGTTGGGGGTGTTGTACAGGCTGGGCTCGGGGATGTGGGTCTTGTACTTGAGCATGGTGGAAAGATTCGCGGGCGCGCGCTCCGCCAGATCCTTCCGAAGGATCACCAGCGTCACCCCCGAGGGCCCGAGGTTCTTCTGGGCCCCCGCGTAGATGATCCCGAACCGCCGCACGTCGATGGGACGCGAGAGGATGTCGCTCGACATGTCCGCCACCAGCGGGGCCTCGGTCGGCGGGTACTCCCGGTACTGGATCCCCCCGATGGTCTCGTTGGAGGTGATGTGCACGTACGCCGCTCCCGGAGTCAGCTTGAGCTCCGACGCCGACGGGATCCTCATGTAACCGTCGTTCTTCCCGTCCCAGGCGATGTGGACGTTCCCGACGAGCTTCCCCTCCTTGATCGCCTTCTCCGCCCAGGAGCCCGTGTGGACGTAGTCGGCCGTCCGCCCCGGTCCCAGGAGGTTGAGGGGAACCATGGCGAACTGCAGACTCGCCCCGCCCTGGAGGAACAGCACCGCGTAATCCTCCGGGATCGACAGGATCCGACGGAGGTTGGCCTCGGCCGCCTTGATGACGCCGTTGAAGATCTTCCCGCGGTGGGACATCTCCATGATGGACATGCCCGACCCCGCGTAGTCCGTCAGCTCCTCCTTCGCCCGTTCCAGGACCGGCAGCGGGAGGGCGGCCGGCCCGGCCTGGAAATTGAAGATGCGCGCCATGCGTTCCCCTTTCCCGATCAGGAATCCCTTGACCCGGGCCGTGACATTAACGGAAAGAGGTCCGCAAAGCAATCAAAGGTTGGTCCCCCGTTCTGGCGGGCCCCGCGGCCCCGTGCTATGCTACTTCCCATGCTCCTGTTGGCCGCACTGGCCCTTCTACGTCCGCAGGATCCTCCTTTCCAAAGCCGGTTCCTTCCCAACGAGGGCCGGGTCGACCGCCTCGTGGCCCGAGACCTCGACGGAGACGGCTACCCCGACCTCCTCGTCCAGAACGGACACGACCTTCGGGTCTTCCTCTACGAGCCCTCGCGGGGATTCCCGGAGGCGCCCCGCCAGGAGCTCCGCCTGGACGGTACCGTCTTCCTCTGGACCCTCGCCGCCCCCGGACCGGGGAAGACACCGGCCCTCCTCACCGCGGGCTCCCGGGCTCTCCGGATCCATCTCTTCGACAGGGACGGCTTCTCCCCCCGGGGGACGGACCTCGCGGTGCACCCTTCCCTCTTCACGGGCCTCTCCTCCGGCCCTCCCCTCTTCTCCGACTTCGCCCCGGACCTGGACGGAGACGGTTTCCCCGAACTCCTCCTGTTCCGGAAGAACGAGCTCTTCCTCCTGAAGGGGAGCCCTTCCTCCGAATACCGGTGCCTCCAGAAACTGCCCCTTCCCCTCGACGAAACCCTCCTGCTCAACTGGGGGGCGCACCTCAAGATGACGGAAACCGGCGCCGTCCCGCCCCTGTTCTTCGGGGACGTGGACGGAGACGGCCGCGCCGACATCAGCTACTACCAGGACGAGTCCATCACGGTCTTCCGCCAGAATCCCGACGGGACCTTCTCGACTGCCGATGCCATGGATCTCCTGGCGGAGAAGCCCAAGAGGCGCGACCGGTTCGTCAAGTTCGACGTCCCCCCCCGCGTGGCCGACCTGAACGGCGACGGGCTCCTGGACATCGTCGCGGTCTACCCCACGCGGGGCCGCGTCCAGGTCCATTACGGCAGCCCCGGACGACGGGACTACACGCAGCCGGACGAGGTCCGCCAGGTGGCGGACGGCTGGTCCACCGGCGTCTACCTCGAGGACCTCTCCGGCCGAGGAAGACTGGACCTCGTCATGGGGGTCGTCCGCCGTTTCGGCATCACGGGGGGCATCCAGGCCTTCCTCTCCGGAAAGATCGATCTCGAGCTCCATGTCTACCTGATGCAGGCCGACGGCCGCTATTCCCAAGACCCCGTCCAGGAACTGAAATTCTCCATCCCCTATGTCCTCCAGGTATCCCGGACGTCGGCGAATTTCGATCTCGCCTTCCGTCCCAGTTTCAAGGGGGACTTCAACGGCGACGGCCTGCGGGACATGCTCGTGGCCCCCGACGGGAATACCCTCCGGATCCATTATGGAAGCCGCGACCGGGGGATTTCCGAACAGCCCTCCCGGTCCATCCTCATGAACCCTCCGCCGGAGACGACCTTCACGGAACCCTTCGTGGCGGATTTCAACCGGGACGGGATCTCCGACCTGATTCTCAAGCACGCCCACGGGGACCCGGTGCGCCACACCCTGGAACTTCAACTCTCCCGGGGACGCTGAAGTCCGTCTCCCCGTTGGCACCGCCAGCACCCGCCGCTATACTCGTGAACGGAATGCGCACGGAGCGCCGGCGCTACCCCCGCGTGAAGCCCGAGCCGGGGACGGTCGTCGCCTGCTACGGAATCGAGTTCGAGAATCTCCCCACGGGACGCACCAACCTGGCCGTCAAGGCCGTGGACCTGGGGGGCAAGGGGGCCTGCCTCGTCACCGTCGGGCGCCTCCGGGAAGGGCTCCCCGTCATGGTCGAGATCTCCATCCCGGAAGTCCATGCGCGATTCCGCGCCCGCGCGGTCGTCCGCTGGTCCCAGACGCTGGTCCGCCAGTCCCGCGAGGCCCACGTGGCGGGGCTGGAGTTCATGGAGGTCCTGGAGGCCTCCGGGGAGAAGGTCCAGTTCATGACCCAGGGGTGCCGGCGCCCCCCCGCCGCTCCCTCGGGGGCGGACCTCCGGCGAGAACACCAGAAGACGCTGATCCAGAAGGCCCAGCTGACCTTCCGCCCCCGGGGCTTCTGGAGCGCCCTGGGGTTCTCCTCCCTCCTCCGGGGAAATCTCGAGGAACTGGGCCCCGACGGATTCCGCATGGACTGCCGGAGGAAACTGGCCCCGGGGCGGCGGCTCGACGTCCGGCTGCACTTCCCCTCTCCCCCCCTCACCGTGCTGGCCGGGGGCGAGGTCCTCTCGTGCCGGAGGAACACGCTCGTCCTGGAACCCCACTACACGATCGAAGTCGCCTTCCGGCACCTCGATCCCGAGGACCGGGACCGCCTCCAGGAAATCCTCCGGATCCTGGGCCGCCCCTGAGGAGGTGCGGAGCGGGGCCCGCTTCCGGACTCCCCCGGGGGCAAGGCTCGACCGGCGGGGCTCCGGGAGCATGCCGCCTCCGGTCCGCGCCGGCATCCCCCGGCCCCGCCCGCCCTGGATTTGGCAGCCGCGCCCGACCCCTCTATCCCATCTCCGGCGCCAGACCGAGCCATCCGAGGCCGGCCTTCTTCACCGCATACCCGACCTCCCGCAGGTGGCGGCCGTAGGCGACGATCCAGTGGAACCCCCGGATCTCCTCCCGGAGGCGCCTCCAGTCGCCGTGGATCCTCAGTTCCAGCTGCGTGCGGCAGATCGGATAGAACGGCGTCTCCACGATCTCCCCCTCGAACCCCAGCCACCGGCAGCCCATGAAGTCGGGATCCACGACCGTGACCTCCTGGCCACGGCGCATCTCCACCCTGGTGGCCGCCCCGTAATCCGATTCGTAGTGGGTCAGCACCCGCACGGGCTCCATCCTCCTCCCATCCATCCGCCGCGGGGCCGTGCAGTGCGACACCGTCACCTCGCCCCGGTGCGGCATCGACGGATTGCCCAGGAAGACCGGATTCCCGCAGACGTGGTGGAGCAGAATCGCCGCCGGAATCGCCACGAAGTCCGATTCGCAGAAGGCGAGGTATCCTCCATCGTTGAGGATCGTCAGCGGCAGGCACGCGGTCGTCCCGGTCACCGGCATCACGGTCGACATGCATTGGCCGATCGTGAAGGCGTCCGCCTCGTGCTCCTCCAGCAGGTCGCGGAAGACCCGGTTGAGGATGAAGGCCTTCTCGTAAAAGGCCGGGGAGGTCTCGAGCGTCACCCCCGGCTGCCGCGCGTAGGCGGCGGCCTCCTCCCGGCAGCGACGGAGAACCTCCTCGTCACCGCGCGCCCGGACGATCCGCTTTTCCAGCTCCTCATAGGAGACCTCCCGGATGTCGAACTTCCAAGCGGCCCGGGCGCGTTCGGGAGCGCCCTTCCCCTCGGCCCCCCAGCCGCCGGCCCCGCCCACGGCGACGATGCGCTTGCCCAAGGTGTTCTTCAGGGCGTAGAAGGACCTCAGCCGCCAGAAGATCTCCTCGTGGTCGTCCACCACGACGTCCCATACATCCATGCCCGGCTGGCCCATCTCGTCGCGCCGCTTGCGGAGAAAGTGGGCGTGGGACCCGATGTACATGTAGTAAAGCGGGCCGCTGCGGTGGCGAACGAACATCAGGTTCCACGGCCCGGACGCCGCCAGCGCCTCGAGCACCGGGACGTTGCGCCGCGCGGCATACATGACCAGCACATCGTGCGGGATCTTCCCCGCGGCCTGGGCCTCCTCGACGGTGCGTACCGTGCGCAAGGGCAAAAGTTCCAGGGGGAAGCCCGCCCGGGCGGCCAAGCCGTCCAGGTCGCCCGCGATGCGCCGCTCCTCCTGGCGGAGCTCCTCCTCGGTCTGGATGGCGCCCGTGACGCGCCAGCTGGCGGCCGGCTTGGGCTCGTAGATGTGGCAGTTGAAGACGGGCAGGACCCTCAGCGCCTGCGTACGGGGCTTGTGCCGCCATGCCATCTCGTCGCCCCGCCCCCCGCCGGAGGCGCATCCGAGCAGGGACAGTCCCGCGGACGCCCCCGCGGCCGCGAGCAACTCCCGCCGGCTGGTCTCCCATCCGCCCCCGCAGCACCGCGGCCCCACCCCCCCGCGACCCGGACGTTCCATGGTCTCCTCCGATCTAAATTTTTAGTACTATACGCCGCCAACGATGGCGCAGAGCCGAAACCGAAGCGGCCGCCGCCGGTGCCGGGCATCGGACTCATCCCACGGACCCACGACCCGATGTTTCCCGCCTGTATAATTGAGTGTGGACCCGATCAGCGCCCTGATCTCCCTCTTCCTCGGCTGGATCCCTTTTCCCCAGGAGGAAGAGGGACTCCTGCACATCGAGCAGGCACCGGCGGAATTCTTCCGGAAGTGGGACGCGGCGGAACGGGCCCGGGACGGCAACGGCCTCCTGGAACTTTACCTCCTGGCGCGGGAAAAACTGGGACGGAAGCTGGCCCCGTCGTGCCCCGGATGCTGGATCCCCCTCCCGCGCCATCTCCAGCAGAGGCTGGTCCGCCTGCCCCCCGCCCTCCTGGCCCCCCATGAAGCCCTGGCCCGGGACCGCCTGAGGTCCCGCACGGACCGACCGGGCCGCCTCGAGGAGGCCGAGGCCTTCCTCCACACCCGCTTTGCCCAGCAGGTCCTGGGAGCCCTTGCCGCCGAGGCCCTCGACGAGGGCCGCCCGGAAGATGCGGCCCGCGCCGGGCTGCGCCTCCTCGAGATCCGGCCCGACCCCGTCCTGACGGCGCGAACGGCGCGCGCCTTGGCCCTCCTGGGAGAACGGCCCCTGCTCGACCCTGTCGATCCGGACGCCCTCGTCCTCGTGGGCGGGCGTCCCGCCAGCCTCGGGGCCTTCCTCGGATCCCTCCTCCCCCCGCCCCGCCCGGAGCCGGGGCCGCCCCCCCCCGGACCGGCGGTTCCCCGGGCCGGATCGCCCGCCGAGATCCTCCTGGGGGTCTACGACCTGCGCCTGGACGGCGGGGCCTTCGCCCGCCACCAGGCCGTCTCCTTCCCGGCCTGCGCGGTCCTGGACGGCCGCTCCTACGTCGTTTTCACCAACGGCGTCCGCGTCACGGCGCTCGATCCCTGGCGCGGGGAGGGAGACTCCCTCGAAGGGGCGGTCCTCTGGAGGTTCCCCGCCTCCGAGGAACCCCTTCGGGAGATCCCCACCGCCTACGAAAGTCCGCGCAACCCCCAGCCCCTCTTCGGCGTGGAGATCTCCGGCGGCCGCGTCTTCGCCACCATGTTCAGCCGCGAGCGCCGCGGCCGCCTCCATGGCCGCCGCCCCGACCGCTTCGACGGCCCCGCGGCCCTCCGCGCCTTCGACCTGCGCACCGGCCGCCTCCTCTGGGACACCGACGAGCTCCGGACCGAGGTCGACGGGGAGAGCCTCCCCCTCCTGGAGTCGCTCGGGCTCGATCAAAAAAACTTCGCCTTCGCTGGCCCCCCCGTCGTCCGGGGGGAACGGGTCTTCGCCGCCGTCATGACCACCCCCAACTCCGAGAGGGAATGCCACCTCCTGTGCCTGAACGCCGTCGACGGGCACCTCCTCTGGTTCACCTCCGTGGCCTCCGCGTACAGGCCCGGATGGGCCACGTCCATCCCGTCCTTCATCGAGGAGGGCGGGCGCCTCTACGTCCAGTCCAACTTCGGAGTGGTGGCGTGCCTGGAGGCGGAGACGGGTGCGATGGAATGGCTGTTCCAGTACGGCGGTCCGGGGTCCCGCTCCAGCATCAGTCCCCCCGTCCTGGCAGGCGGCCGGGTTCTCTTCCTTCCCCAGGACCGATCCGACCCCCTGTGCCTGGACCGACGGACCGGCCGCGAGGCCCCGCTGCCCCCGCTCTCGACTCCGGTGGCCTGGTGGCGCATCCTCTTCCTGGCTCCCGGGGAGGGCGGTTGGTTCGCCGCCATCGGTTCTCCCAGCCTCGCCGTCCACACCGTGGAGGGAACCGTGGTGCCCCTGGCGGGGGCGGAGGAGGGCCGCCCTTGGCGTCCCTTCCCGGGCGGCCGGCGCCTCCACGTTCCCCTGGACGGGGGATTGGCGACCTACGACACGAAGACGTGGAGCCGGATCGATCTGGTCCGCTGGCCCGCGGAGGGCCTCTGGGGAAACTTCCTGGCGGCGGAAGGCCTTGGCGTGCTGCTCTCGGATCGGCTGGCCGTCACCACGAGCGCCGCCACCCTCCGGGATCGTTACCGGGCCCGCACGGAGGTGAGCCCGCCGCGGGCCGATGCCTGCCTCCAGGCCGGCCGGATCCTGGAGCGTTCGGGGCGTCCCGCCGAGGCGGCCGCCTATTACCGCCTCGCGGATCCCGCCCCGGAAGGGAGATGATCCCCTCCTTTACCGAATCCCCGGTAGCGCCAACCCCTTCACGCGCCGGAGCGACGTCCCCCCGCCCAGATAGAGACGGCCCCCCGAGAAGGCGATCCGGCCGGCCGCCGGAGGACGCCCCAAGGGACAGAACCGGTCCGTGGAGGGGTCGATCCGGGACAGCACGCCGTCGAGGAAGGTCCAGATCCAGCCGTCGGGCCCCGTCCGGAAATCCCAGGCCTCCTGCTGGTTCGACCCGATCGCCACGGGGAGGGGACGGGGCAGCTCTTTCCGGTAGAGCACCTTCGACTCGCGCACATCCACGGCATAGAGAAGGCTGGACTTCTCGTCGGCCGGATTCACCGTCCAGCCGACGACGCGGGACCCGTCCGCCGCCGCGACCGGCCCCGTGCCCGGCGCGCCGGGAACGGGCTCCAAGGGCCCGCGCAGCTCCCGGCTCCCCGCCTCCAGGAAGAACAATGCCCCCTGCCCGGGCCTCGGCTTCTGGAGCACCGTGTCGTTCACGGCCCGGGTGGAAAGGACGATGGTGCGCCCCCCGTCCGCCGCCGCCATGTGCGTCACCTGGTAGTTGCTCAGGGGGCGCCACATCCCGCCGGCACGGCCGGTCTTCGGATCGTACCAGGCCACGCCTCCGCAGGCCCCGTCGCGCATCCATTGGCCCCCGAAGTAGACCGCCCCGTCGGCCCCGGCGGCCCCCGCGTACATCTTGTGGGTCCCCGCCAGCTCCTTGGCCCCCAGCCTCAGGAGCATCCGGGGATTGGCCTCGGGATCCTCGTCGCCGACGAGGCGCTCCCCGGCCAGCGTGCCGGTGGTCCACGGGCGATCGGGGTCGTAGACGTACAGCGGGGAACCCGGATAACCGCTGAGATAGAGCCGGCCCCCAAGGAACACCGTGGCGTAATGGCTGAGCTGGCTTTTCCCCAGGTGCCGGGGACGTCCGACCGCCGGGTCGAAGAGGAAATTCCCTTCGTAGGCCCCGGCCGTCCCGAAGAGACGGCCGTCCGGCAGCTCCACGAGGCGGTAGATCGCATGGGGATAGAGCGGCACCCGGAAACGGTACCGCCTCCAGTCCGCCCCGGGCTCCCGGGGCCGGACGCGGATCTCGGCGAACCCCTCCGCGTCGGGCACGGCGCGTCGGGTGTCCACCTCGGGCGGGACCGGCCCTTCCCCGGCGGTGCCGGCCCTCCGGCCCCATGGGGGGGCCTCCTTCGCCCCGGGTCCCTTTGGAATGGCCCGGCCCTGGTGGAGCCAGTAGTCGCGCCGAGCCCCGTCCGTTCCGACCACCTTCGTGGCGGAGGCCGTGCAGCCGTCGGAATGCTGCTGGACGCTCACCATGCCCCCGACCCGCTCGGTTTCCACCAAGGTCTCCGACCGTCCCGTCCGGCGATCGTACGCCACCAGGTACCACGGGACCTTCCCGCTGGCGATGTAGATGAACCGGTCGTCGGCGCCGCCCGAATAGCCCCAGCAGGCATCGGGGGCGTGGCTGGGGCCGATGGGCCCGTAGGCCGTGACCTCCAGCGTGTCGGGATCGATCCGTACCGCCGCCGCCGCCCGGGTGGGATGTTGTCCGATGGCGTACAGCTTCCCGTCGGTCCCGAGCACCAGCGGGTGGGTTTCCCCCAGGATCTCCTCGGGCATCCGGACGGCGTCAAGGACGAACTCGTTGCGGGCCGGGTCGTAGAGGCAGATCTTCTGGCGCAGCCGGCCGTCCAGGATCGACACGAAGAGCTTCCCGTTGGGGGCGACCACGGACGGACAGAGGTGGAAATTCCATCCGCGCTCCGTCGAAATCTGCCGCACCTCCTCCGATTCCGTATCGATGAGGACGAGGGTGTTGGGCCCCCCGTAGCTGGGGAAGTAAATCTGGATCAGGTCCCAGCCCCGGCCGCCGGGATTGGGCGCCCGCAACAGCATCCCCTCGCGGACGGACCGGACGGGCTCCCCCAGGTCCTCCGTCTCCAGCGCGGGGGCCTCCCGCAGCCGCCGTTCCAGATCCTTGTCGTCCTGGGCGCTCCCCGGACGCATCGCCAGTCCCAGCGCCGCGATCGAGATCAGCGTCTTCCCCACGGCTGACTCCTCATTCCCCCTCGCCCGCAATCCGCCGCCTGAAACGCCCCTCGTCCCCTTGTGCTATGATACCGGGGGGGACGCCACGGGAGAAGGAGACCATCCATGTCCGACCGCACCGGCCTGAACCGGAGACAGTTTCTTCATAGGGCGGCCGCCGCCCCGATGGTGATCGCCGCGGAGACCCTGGGGAACCAGGCCCGGCCGGCCCCCAGCGCCCGGATCGCCATGGGCTTCGTCGGCGTGGGGGGACAGGGCACCGGCGACATGCAGGGATTCCTGGGATTCCCCGAGGTGCAGGCCCTGGCGGTCTGCGACGTGGATCGGAACCACCGCGAGCGCGCCAAGGGGATCGTGGACCGGCACTATCGGAACCAGGACTGCAGGGCCTACGCCGACTTCCGCGACCTGGTGACCCGGCCCGACCTCGACGCCGTCTTCTGCGCCACTCCCGACCACTGGCACGCCATCATCACGATCGAGGCCATGCGGAACGGCAAGGACGTCTACTGCGAGAAACCGGAATCGCTCACCATCCGCGAGGCCCAACTCATGCGCGAGACGGCCCGCCGGTACGGGCGGGTCTTCTCCGGCGGCAGCCAGCGGGTCTGGGGCGACTACCACTGGTTCCACCGCATGGTCCGCGGGGGCGCCATCGGCGAAGTGCGGCACGCCTACGCGAACGTGGGCGGACCGCCGGACGAGATGATCCGGCCCGCCCAGCCGGTCCCCGAATGGATGGATTGGGACCTGTGGCTGGGCCCCGCCCCCTGGCGTCCCTACCACAAGGACTACCACCCCTTCCACTGGCGCGGCTGCCGCGACTTCTCCGGCGGCCAGACCACGGACTGGGGGGCCCATACCTTCGGCGGCGCCATGTTCGCCTGCAACGTCCACGAGACCGGCCCCGTCGAAATCCGCCTCCCCGACGGAAAGGACTTCCGGCACCCGACGGCCATCTTCGCCAACGGCCTCCAGCTCCATCACGGCGGCGGCTGGGGAGGGATCCTCTCCTTCGAGGGCACGGCCGGGCGGATCAGCGAACAGGATCGGAACCGTCCCGCCCCGGACATCCACATCCCCAACTACAAGGGACGCGGGGGGATCTTCGGCGACTTCCTGCATTGCGTGCGGACGCGGGAACGGCCCTTCCGGGACATCGCCGTCGCCGCGCGCACCCTGACCGTCTGCCATCTCTTCAACATCGCGTACTGGCTCAAGCGCGACCTGAAGTGGGACCCCGTCAAGGAAGAAATCGTGGGGGATCCCGAGGCGAACCGCTGGCTGGACCGTCCGCGGCGCGCCCCCTGGGTGCTCTGACCCTTCCGAGGCGGGAAAGAAAGGAACCCCCATGAAGACGATGCTTCTGGCCCTGGCCTGGACCTCCCTGGCGGCCGTCCCGGCGCCCCCCGACGACGACTACGGGGCCAAGGTGGACGCCCTGCTGGCCGGTCTCGGCTCGGAAAACGCCGCCGAGCTGAACAAGGCCCAGGA
>Ga0068707_1003685_pt1 | contig 10657 bp, 7 predicted proteins | sample YNPNPMetaG_FD_66600 | JGI IMG/M metagenome (GOLD analysis project Ga0068707, IMG submission 66600) | Anoxygenic and chlorotrophic microbial mat microbial communities from Yellowstone National Park, USA - YNP NP MetaG | ecosystem: Environmental > Aquatic > Thermal springs > Hot (42-90C) >... | reverse complement strand
CTGTCACGAGCACGGCGGATGGAAATCCAAAGAGACGTTCATTTCCTCAAGGTCCCCAAGTCAGGGATCATCGATTCGTCCAACATCGTGGTCATCCGCGACGCAGATGGTCTTGCGTGTGTGGATATAGGCGGGGGAGGGGAGCCCAACATCAGGCAGACCCTGCGCCTCTTCGAGGCCGAAGGGCTCAGGATTTCCGAAATCCACACCGTGCTGATCTCGCACACGCATGCAGACCACATGGGCGCGATCGGGCATTTCAGGGATCTCGTGCCAGGAATGACGGTGGTGGATCATGAGGCCGATGCCCCCTTTCTCAGGGACAACCGTCTGCTCAACGGGATCTTCGATGCCGAGCTGGTCGCGCGGCACTTCCCGGGGACGAGGTTCGATATCCTCGAGTTCTACCGGAACTTCTGCCCGATAAGCGAGACGAGGCCGGACAGAACCGTTGTCGAGGGCGACGTCTTGGAATGGGGCGAGTTCGTCTTCGAGGTCATCCACACGCCGGGCCACCACCCTGGACACATATCGCTTTTCGAGCGAACCCACCGCGACCTTTTTGTCGGCGACATGCTGGGGGTCGAAGTGCCTTTCTACACGCCGCACTCGGGGGGCGTGGAGGCCTATCTGGCGAGCCTGGACAAGTACCGTGCGCTTGAGCCGGCACGCATCATCCCATCCCACGGGGATCTGATCGAGGAGCCGGCGCAGGCCATAGAGGAGGCGGCCGGCAAGGTACTGCGCCGGCAGGAAAGGTTATGCGAAGCCTTGAAGGCTGGTCCGAGGACCCTGAGAGAACTGGTCACGGAGGTGGTCCGCAGCCCCTCCCAGCAGGCCTTCCCGGGAGTGGCGATCGTTGCCAGCCACCTGGCCAAGCTCGCAAATGAAGGCATCGTCCAAGCAGTTGAAGGAAACCGGATCGCTCTGACCGGGAAAGGGTGAGGGCCGGCGGTCGAGAAGGACCGACACAGGCCCTGGGATGGGGTGCAGGCCTGAGGGGGCCGACGGGTCACGTCAGGTCAGGAGGCCGGGGTTGTTCGGGCCGTCGGGGCGATCAGCCTGGATTCCTCGAGTCGGAAGCACAACAGTATGCTCAGGACCGTAAGGGCGATCAGGACCACCATCGAGCGGGTCATGCTCCCTGTGGCGGCATCCCTGAAACGATCCATGCCGTAAATGAACAGTATCCCCGATATCTGACCTGCCAGCACCAGCACGCCTTGAGAGGTGGCCTCTGGTGCGGGATAGCCCACCTCGGCGCCGTATTGGAACCCAATCGGGCCTGCACTCATGAAGAAAAACCCCAGGACAAAACCAGAGGCAAGAAGCAGCCAATACTGAGACGCCCATGCGAGCCCGACGAGTCCCGGCACGGTGCAGGCCATCTCCAGGATGAGAAACGGCCTTCTCTTTCGAAGCTTGTCCGAGAGCGGTGGGATCAGAACCGCCCCTATGATGCCTCCGATCATCATTATGCCGCCGATCGTGCCTGCCTGGGTGCTGGTAATCCCACGGGGGGCCAGGATCTGCTCGATCCAGGTGGTGACTGCATTGAACATACCCAGGCCTATGAAGAACAGGATGACGAGCAGCACCATATCCTTTTGTCCGAAGAGGTGTTTCAAGCCCTCGAGCACGAGGGTGCGCTCCTCCAGACCCTGGGCGCACGGGGGCGTGGGCGGCCGGTTTCTCATGAGGGCGAGGAAGGCCACTGCAGTCGCGGCTGAAACAATGCCGTAGACCATGAGCATACCCGGTATCCCGAGGCTCTTCGTGAGGTAGGGCGTTGCCTCCATGGCAATGACGATCCCGATGTATTGAGCCAGCACAGAGATCCCTGCCGAGGTCGCCCTCTCGTGCAGGGGGAACCAGTGTGCCCCCACCTTGGTGATCGCGTTGAGGATAAAAGGCTGGGCCACGGCCAGCCCGAACTGCGAGACGCATACCAGAGTGTAACGGTCTGCGTACATGCCCTTGAGCAGCCCGAAGATACCGGTCAGGGCCGCGCCGATCCCGATGCCGACATGGATGCCGTAGGTGTCGATCAAATATGAGGCAGGGAAGCTCATGAGGATGTAGACGATCATGAAGCTCATTGAGAGGAAGCCGATCTGCAACGGGGTCACGCCGTAGAAGGCTGCGGCCTCCCCGGTGATGGGCGCAAATACGATCCAGTGTATCTGGATGACGGCATTGACCGCTGCAAAGGCCGCGAGGACGACCCAACGGTACCCGTAGACTCTTATGAGTGGGCCTTGAGCTTCCATGAATAGAGAGTCCTCTCCTCCCGCAAAGGCCCTTCTAAGGGTTGCCCATGAAATCGAGGATCCTTTTCTGTACCGACTCCTTGTGAGGCCCGTCGAAAAGGAAGGTCCCGTGCTCGGCCCCGGGCAGGACGAGGAGATCCTTCCTGCCTTTGGTGCGGTCGTAGAGGAGCCGTGCCGAGGAAGCAGCCTGCCCCGGGTCGTCCTCCGCAGCGATGAACAAGCACGGTGCGGTCACCTTCTCGATCGCCTGCAGCGCGTCGAGACCGCGGAACGAGGCAGGCCCTGAGAGCGAGATCACCCCGGCTACAGGCCGGCGCGAGGCAACGATCACCGAGGCGGTCCCGCCCATGCTCGCACCGACAAGAAAGATTTTTTCGGCCTTCGGCTCGAGAAAGAGGTAGGCCCCTTCGAGGTCCCGGTCGATCTTGGCGATCTCCTTGCTCCCGGACGACTCTCCGTACCCTCTGAAGTCGAACGTCATGGCAGTGAAGCCCCGGGCTGCCGCCACCTTGGCGAAGTCGAACCAACTCCTCTGATCGGTTGGATACATGTGGGAGAGGATGACGGCTCTCCTTCCGGAACCGAAAAGGTATCCTTTGAGCGAGATGCCGTCAGTGCTGGAAAAGGAGACAGGGTTCGGTTCGACGGCTGCGCTCCGGGCCGTTCCCCAAAAGACGCACAGTGCAAGGGTCCAGGCGCAGGCGCCAATGACGGGCAGCCCCGGCCAGGGCCGACCCCTTTTTTCGGCGTTCGCGTGCAACCTCTTCATGGCGTTCCCCTCCCTGTGTCACGACAAGCGCCCTCGTCTGCTACGAGGGCTCCTTGCCCGAGCCGAGCCCGAGGAGCAACTCCTTAAGGGCCGCGTAATCGCCCGGGAGTTCGACGCACCGGGGCTCCTTGTCGTCGAGCCCTTTCATGCTCTCCGGCAGTTCGGGCTCCACACCTATCTGCTTTAGCACCTCGGGGAACTTCCCGGGGTGGGCGGTCTCCGTGGCGACACAGAGCGTTTCCTCGCCCCTCAGGGCCAGATATCGCTTGAGGGCGGCCCAGCTCACGGCCCCGTGCGGCTCCAGCACGACGCCGTAGCGCTCGTAGACCTCCTGAATGGTCAGTCGGGTGCAATGGTCCGAGACACTGATGCCCACCGCATCCCTGCGCAGCGCCTCAAGGTCGGGCAGCTTCCTCACCGTTCCGTCTCGCTCGACCGCCCCCCCATACAGGTTGAAGAGCCGCCTCAGGTTGGAGGGGTTCCCCACGTTCATGGCGTTGGAAAGGCATGCCCTGGAAGGCCGAATGGGCCTGTAGAGGCCGGTCTCGAGAAAGCAGGGGAACTCGTCGTTTTCGTTCGTGGCGACGATGATCTTGCGGACCGGCTTCCCCATTCGCATGGTGAGGAAATCGGCTGTGACGTTGCCGAAGTTACCCGAGGAGACAGAGTCTATGATGGGCTCGTCCTTTCGGGCCTCCACAGCGGTATAACTATAAAAATGGTAGCCCACCTGAGGCATCAGCCTGCACCAGTTTATGGAGTTCGCCGACGTGAGATTCAGCCCGGCCAGGTCCGGATCCTCGAACGCCCGTATGGCGTTGGCCTGGAGCTGATCGAACTTGGCCTCAGCAGCCACAGCGATGATGTTGCCCCCCAGGGTATTCATCTGGCGCGCCTGCCGGTCCGAGACCTCGTGCCTAGGGTAGGTCACGACCACCCTGAAGCCCTCCAGCCCGAGAAAGGCGTGTGCGATGGCACTCCCCGTGTCCCCTGAAGTCGCCACGAGGATGATGCGCTCCCTGTCCTCCGAGCGCTGGAAGTACTGCATGGTCCTGGCCATGAACCTGGCTGCGAAATCCTTGAAGGATGCAGTGGGGCCTCTGTCCAGGCGGATGATGTACCTCCGATCGTGTACCCGCTCGATGGGCACCTCGAAGTTGTACGCATCGAAGGTGATGCGCTCGAGCTCCGACCGGGGGATCTCGTGCTCGAGGAACGCCAGGAGAACCTCGAAGGCCACCTCGCGGTAGGGTCTGCCTTTGAGGCCCTGGATCTGTTCGGCAGAGATGGTCGGTATCCTTGTGGGCATATAGAGACCGCCGTCGGGCGGCTGGCCTCGAAACAGGGCCTCCCGAAACCCCACCAGCGGCGCGTTCCCACTCGTGCTGTAGTAGAGTATTCTGTCACTCATAGCTGTATCCGTTCTGCGGCCCTGCGGAGCCGGGACACCGTAGAGGCCCGGCCGATGGCCTCGAGGATCTCGAAAAGCCCTGGCCCTGCGAGCTGGCCTGTGACTGCAGCCCTGGCGGCGTTGATGAAGAGGCCCGGCTTTCCCCCTTTTTCCTCGGCATAGCCGCGGACCGCCTTCTCCACCGCCTCTGCGGTGAAAGGGTCGACGGCCTCGAGGCGATCCGCCAACTCGGGGAGCCAGTCTTTGAGGCGCGGGTCCTTTTTCAGGTTCTTCTCCACCGCTTCCTCGCTCAGAGGGAAATCCTCTGAGAAATAGGGCCTGCCGAGACGCGCGAAGTCCTTCAAGGTGTGGTAGCGCGTCCGTATGAGATCGACCGTCTTCTCGAACCACTCCCTGCGCTCTCCCTGGTACTCCTCCTTCCACAACCCCGCCTCCTTGAGCTCCTCGGCCACGAGAGGGCAGAGTTCGCGTACATCCATGGTCCGCAGGTAGTGACTGTTGATGCTGAGCGCCCTGGGGTCGGTGAAGAACTTGGGGTCGTCCTTTACGTAGTTGAAGACCGAGTTCGCCTTCGAGATCCTCTCGAGCGAGAACTCCTCGATGGCCTCCCGGCGGCTCAGGATCTCCCTGTTGTCTTCAGTGGACCAGCCGAGAAGGAGCAAGAAGTTGCACAACGCCCACGGCAGGAAGCCGTGCTCTTTGTAAAACGAGACTGTGACCACCTCGCCGTGCCTGCGCTTGGAGATCTTGGCCCTTTGCGGGTCCAGGGTGAGGCTCATATGGGCAAAGGCGGGCGGGGTCGCGCCGAGGGCCCGGTAGATGAGGATCTGCCGAGGGGTGTTGGCCAGGCCGTCCTGGCCTCTGATCACGTGGGAGATCCTGTCCCGTATGTCATCCACGGCATTGCTCAGCAGGTACAGCGGAAAGCCGTCGGAGCGCACGATCACGAAATCCTCGATGTCCCGGTACCGCTTTGTGATCGTCCCGTAGACGATATCCTCCACCACGACCGCACCGTCCTCCTCGGGGACCTTGAAGCGCACGACGTAGGGCGTGCCTCGCTCGAGGCGGGCTGCAACCTCCTCGGCCGAAAGATACCGGCAGGTGCGGTCGTACTGATAGGATGCCTGCGCTCGTTCGGCCTGTTTGCGCTTTTCTTCCCGTTCCTCCTTGGTGCAGAAGCACCGGTAGGCGTGACCTTCCTGCAGGAGCCGTTCCGCAGCTGCCTGGTGTTCGTGGCGGTAGTGGGATTGAAAATAAGGCCCCTCGTCCCAGTCCAGTCCGAGCCACCTCAGTCCGTCTATGATCTCCCGGATCGACTCCTCGGTAGAGCGCTCCACATCGGTATCCTCGATCCTGAGGATGAAGGTCCCGCCGTGCTTCCTGGCAAAGAGCCAATTGTAGAGCGCGGTGCGCGCTCCACCGATGTGGAGATACCCTGTGGGCGAAGGTGCGAACCGGACGCGAACCGAATCCATTGAACCACTCCGTGGGGAAGGGACACGTCCCTAGATACCACACCGCTGCCGCGCAAGACAAGGGAGCACCCACGCAAGGGAGCGCGGGCGAGGCCCGCGTTGCCCGCTGCCGCGCGAGGCCTCGGGGTCATGGGCGGTGCCTCCATCCTCCTGCCCGAGCCGCGGCCCCGGCGGGTGGCCGGTGGCGGGCCCTCGTGCAGGGCTAGGAGGAGGATGGCCCCACGCGGGGGAGGCTCTTTTTCCTCGGCCGTCTGCCTGTCTGCCCCGGCGCCTGCGAGGTGTGAGCGAGGAGCCATTCGGCCAGCGGGCCGAAGACCCACTCTTGGGCGTAGTGGCTGATAAAGAGATCTGCATGGGCGATAGGGACCGTCTCGGTCCCCACCCTGAGGATGTCCTTGCTCTTGGATCCAAAGGCGTCGTAGGCACTCAAGGCCGTCTGTTCGGGCACGATACCGTCAGCGTTGGCGAGCACGATGAGCAGCGGGTTGTCTGCGCGGCCCAGGGCGCGATCCACCTGTATGCCGTTTACCACCAGATGGCCTTGTTTCATCCATTCGGCGATTTGGCGGTTGAGCACCGGGTTCGGGTTCTCCACGGTCTTGACGAGGTGTTCTGTCTTGGAGATGTCGACGATCTCAGGGTGCAAGTAGATTCCAAGGATTTTCGGAAAGTGCTTAAGAAGCGGCAGGCCGAGGCGCGCCAGCTGCCGCGTGCCGCGCAGGTGGATGCTGCCTGCGAGCCAGGGGGACCCGAAAAGGAGTTTCAGGAGAGGATGCACGCCGCGCCACGTCAGAGGCGCGCCGATGGCGACGATCGAGCCGAGGCGGCTGGCCGTCCCCAGGCATGCGAGATGGATGTAGAGGTAGGTGCCGCCCAGACTGCAGCCAACGGCATCGATACGGTCGGCCTTTGTCCTGCTGTGCTCGAGGATGTATGCTGTGACGTGCATGAGGTCGGTGACCGCCACCTCGTAAAAGCCGTACGAAAGCCGCCCCCCTTCTCGTTTGGAACCGCCCTGGCCGCGGAGATTGATCGACCAGACCTCGAAGCCTTGTCCGGCCCAATACTCCTCCATCGAGAGGCCTGTAGGGTGGTAGCCGAAGATGAAGGCGTTCATGCCGTATCCTGGTATGATGGCAACAGGCCTGCGGCCTTCGACGAGCGCCTCCGGGGAATAGGTCTGCTTTACGGCCAGCGCCCACCCTTCGGTGTTGTTCACGAAATGAGTGGCGCGGATCATGGGCGCTCGGCCTTTTGGCTCGTCTTGGCCTTCTTCGGCTTTCTCGGCCGGCTCTTGCCGTACGTGCCCCGAAAGATCTTGCCCCTCTTGGTCCTCATGTCGCCCTTTCCCATAGGTGTCTTCTCCCTAGCCACAGACGTTCGGCATGCTCCTGTCCATCCCGAGTGGCGAATTATAGACCACGGCCGGCTCGCAGGCAAACGGCTGCGGCGGGTTTGCGTCCGAGGGCGCAGGAGACGGAAGGCCCTTCGTTCTGCGACCTAGGATGATGGTGAAGGCGCGCGGGCGGGAGGCGGCAGCGGCCTGGGTGGGGCGAAGAAGAACCCCTGTGCCAGCCGGGCGCCGTGCCGGGCGATAAAGTCCTTTTCGGAGGCGGACTCCACGCCTTCGGGGACGAGCTGGGCGCCTTGCTTCTTGGAGCAGTTGATAAATTGCAGGAAGATGCGCTGCTTTTCCCAGTCCGAGGTGATGCCGCGCACGACCGACATATCGACCTTTATGAAATCCGGCGTCAGGGCCAGGATGGTGTGCAGGCTCACGGTCCCGCTCTGGGCGTCGTCCACAGCCAATTGGAAGCCTCTTTGCTTGAAGTATTCCGCGGCGTCCCTGAATGCCTTGTAGTCGAGGATGCGCCTCTTGCGGGTGATCTCCAGGACGGTCCGGCACGGCTGAAACGAAGTGTGCGCGTCGAGCAGGATTTCCCTGAACATCGGGTTGTAAAAGCTCTCCGGGGTCACGTTGAAAAAGAGCTTGAGAGGGGACGGGATCGCCTCGAGGCACTCCAGGACCTTTTGATAACTCAGGAGGTCGAGCTCGAGGACCATCTCTTCTTGCCGCGCCATGCTGAAAAGGGTGACAGGGCTCTCGAAGTACGTACCCGCCGGCCCCCGAAGGAGGGCTTCGTAGCCATAAATTTCGTTCGTCTCCAGTGAGACGATGGGCTGCAGGAAGATCTTGAGGTCCCTCGTGCGGATGATCTCCCTGAAGTGCGCCACCCGCTCGTCCACGCCCGTGGCGTGGGGGCGTTCCTTGCCCTCCGGCGGGCGGGGGGATTCTATTGGCGCCACGCGCTGCTTGTGCCTCCAGGAGTAGGCTGCGAGCGGCCCGGCCTGTTTCCTTCTTTCCATGACCCAGCGACTCTTCCCGAACGCCTTGGCGTAGGAGAGCAAGGAGGCGCCCTGTTCCAGGATGGTCGCCACATGATGAAGGGGCCGGGCCTGGTCGGTGATGATGGCGATGGAAAGGAAAAGGATCCCCGCCCGGATCTCTTCGCCCCTTCTCCCGTACGTAGTGAGGAAGCCCCGCTCCAGGTCGAGCGGCTCGTAGAGGGTGGGGACCTCTTTGTCGAAATCGGCAATGATCCCGCTGCAGAGGTCTCCGACACCCTCCGGGCTGGTGATCAGGACAAAGTCGTCGGCACCGATATGGCCGAGAAAGTCCAGGTCCCTGCCGAAAGAGCGCAGGACTCTGGTGACCACCCGTGCCGTCATCCGCAGCACCTCGTCGCCCCGCTCGTAACCGTATCGGTGATTGAAGTGCTTGAGGCCGTTGAGATCCATCAGGCAGACGGCAAAGGGACGGTCATCTGCGAGGGTTTCCTTTATCCTGTGAATGACCTGATTGTAGCCCGGCAGCCCGGTGATGGGATTGAGATTGACGCCGATGGTGCCCCTGCGGAGGATCTGCTGGATGCGGCCGTGGAGTTCCTGGACGTCAACAGGGATGGTGAGGTAATCGTCGGCCCCGGACTCGCGGGCGTCGAGTTCCTCTGACGGGAGGAATTCCCGATGGATCAGAACAATGGGTATGTGCCGGAAGACCAGGTCGTTTTTCAGCTCCGAGCAGAGGTGGCGGCCGTCGAGGTCCTGAAGGTCGGTCGCGATGACGATGAGGTCGTAGAGCCGCTCGTAGATCCTGTCCATGGTTTCCCGTGCCGTGCGGGCCCAGACCACCTCGTAGCCCAAACCCCTCAGTTGGCTGCAGACGGCCCTGGCATAGATCGCGTTGCTCTCTGCGACCAGAATTCTCAAGGGTCTGTAGAACATCAGAACATCCGAGCGCGTGTTTTTCCGTGGTTCGGAACGTTTCTGAAAATAGAAACCACTTCTAGTTAAATGTCAAGAAAAAAGGTGCGAAGGCAGCGCTCTGGTGGAAGAAATTTTCGTAGCCGGCCGGCTCCCCCCAGCCTGTCGGCTCCGGCGGCCCCTGCGGGGGTCGGCCCCTGGGCTCATCGCCGGCGCGGTTGTCGAGACGAGCTCGAGGCGCTTCTCATCAGTGCGAACCTGTGGTAGTCTGAAGATAGAGTCGCGACCGGATCGAGACCCCAGGAGATCCCTGCGTGGGAACGAGAAGGCTTACGCACACGGGGTTCAGAGGCGCGCCGGGCATACTCGTCCTGCTTTTTTTGGCAGCCGTTGCAGGAGTGGCCGGGTGCAGGGATTATTGCCTTTTTGGCCAATGCGAGGAGGGCGAGGGGGGAGGACTGACAGCGGTCATCCAGTGGTCGCCTGCCGCACCGAGCACGTGCCTGGATGTGACGCTGGACGGCTCTGCAAGCTCGAACGCCGCCAGCTACGAGTGGAGCCTGACGGCACGACCCGAGGGGAGCCTTACCGATATAGCGAGTAAGACAGCGAGCACGACACGCTTTACCCCTGACAAGGAAGGCGACTATACGGTCAAGCTCGTTGTGAGCGACGGTTCGGCCTCGGATGAGGAGGAGCAAACTATTACCGTGGCGCTGGCTCCTGTTGCCGTCATCGGGGGAGGTAATAGATCCGTGCTTTTGGGCGAAGAGGTGACAGTCGACGGCAGCGGAAGCATGAATCCCGACGACAATTGCGCGACCCCGCCGTCAGGTCTTACGTTTTACTGGTCGCTGAGGGATCCGAACGGCCTGCCCGCCGCCTTTTCAGATCTGAGCGATCCCATGCGCCCGAGATTCATTGCCAGCCTCCCGACCTCTCTCATCGGCTCGGGATACTCGGTCTCGCTCTATGTAGTAATAACGGCCCGCGGTGTGCGTTCCCTTCAACCCGACCCCATTGTGTATATAAAGACCCTGCAGTAGAGAGAGGGACCCTTGAGGGGCCGGCCGTCCCCATCGATTGCAGGAGCACTCTGGTGTTCCGAAAGCAAGGAGGCCTTCGAGAAATGAACGTACATATCGACACGAGAAAGGCTGCGGCCTGGTGGGTCAGGGCGACCTTCGCGGTGTGTTGCCTCAGTGCCTTGTGCGCCGGCTGCAGGGACTTTGTCCTCTTCGGCGACCCTCCTACGGCAGTGGTATCGGCAGACGATCTCGAGCCGGTTGTGGGCCAGACAGTGAACCTGGATGGGTCCAAAAGCAGCGACCCCAATGGGTTCAGCCTGAGCTACTCGTGGGAGTTGACCGCCAGACCATCGGGCAGTACCGCTGCGGTGAGTCCGAGCAGTACGGATCCAACCAAGGCGACGACGGCCTCGCTCGTGCCTGACAAGAAAGGCACG
>Ga0068707_1003680_pt1 | contig 10661 bp, 4 predicted proteins | sample YNPNPMetaG_FD_66600 | JGI IMG/M metagenome (GOLD analysis project Ga0068707, IMG submission 66600) | Anoxygenic and chlorotrophic microbial mat microbial communities from Yellowstone National Park, USA - YNP NP MetaG | ecosystem: Environmental > Aquatic > Thermal springs > Hot (42-90C) >... | reverse complement strand
GCATGTCCAGGACCATCCAACCACTCGTTCCCGCAGGATAGGAAGCGCCCCATCCTCATCGTGAGGGCCCTATCGTCATCCTGAGCGAAGCGAAGGATCTCCCCGTCGGTTCTAGGCTCTTCGCTTCGTTCAGAATGACGGGGGGCGGGTTTCTTTCCATCCCAACCCCGGAAACCCGGGGTCCGGTGTTCAGAATGACGGGGCTCGGCCGGGCACGACTTCTCCCGACAACTGAGCTTTTCCCCGTTAGGGAACCTCGACGTCGACGACCACCCTGCCGGTGGTGACGGCGATATTCTCCACCCACACCGGCGTCGGAACTCCGGGCGCTTCGACTTTGATCTTGTAGAGCGTGTTGGGCTCGAGCTGATTGATGCAGTAGGCGCCCTTGCCGAGCTCGTTGGGATCCGAGCTTCCGACGGTGAGCACGTAGCCGCGCGAAACCGGCGGATCCGAATGCGGCACAATGACAGGTGAGCCGTCCTGACCCCAGATGTAGACCTTCGCACCGATCACCGGCTGGCCGTTGCGAGTGACGATTCCCTGGATCGACCCCTTGATCGGAGCGGGCACGGGTCCGGCAAAGCCGGTGCGCTGGTTGTTCGCGTGGAAGGTCGGCCACGGATGCTGAGCGTAGTTTTGGGGATCGTACGGTGCGTCGAAGTGGAACACGTAAACGCCTTTATCGCCGGCAGCCAGGACCTCCACCTTCGAGTCGTTGTCTATGTCGTCCACGACGGGAGCGGTCAGAATCTGCGCGCCCGCCTCGGAGGGCGGCACGCAGCAGCGAACCCAGGCGAACGGGCCCGTTACGACTCCGTTCTGCCGGTGCTCGACGCCGTCCGCATATACCGCGTAGAGGTTGCCGTCGTTGCAGCCTACTATGATCTCAACCCGACCGTCGCCGTTCACGTCCGCGACGACAGGCGACGACTCGACAGGGTGCAGGCCGCTGCCGTTCAGCTTGATGCCTCCGTCCCAGCCTCTGGGGGCCTGGCCCAGGTAGTTGAACGCAAACAATCGGCCGGAATCCGAGCCTACGACCACCGCGTCCAACTTGCCGTCACCATCCAGATCGGCCATCGCAGGCGACGACTTGACGGCGCCGCCCGTGGGATAGCCGCGCCAGGTGCAGTTCTTGGTGGAAAGGATGTAGAGGTTTCCGTCGTCACTGCCGACGGCCATATCGTTCTTGCCGTCGCCGTCTATGTCGCCGATCGCAGCGGACGTCTCAACCCTGGCACCGGCGGACTTCGGGAACCCAGGCAGGTAGGTCGGACTGTTGACGAAGTCCCCCCACAGGTCACCGGGAAAACCGAACACGGCCAGCGAGTAGTTGGAGCCGACAATCACGTCCAAGAACTGGGGCGGCTCCGGATCGGGATTGGGGACCATGGGCGGGTTGCCGTGACAGCCGATATTGCCGAGAGCACACGTAGTGTTGTAGATCGTCGTGCTCGAGCTTTCCGTCAGGTTGCGCCATAGGAAGGAGCTGTCCCAAGTGCCGGTATTCTTCCAATCGCCGGTCGGGTTCCAGGAAAAGACGTAGCAGCTCTCGTCGCCGGCGACTATCTCCGGAGTGCCGTCCAAGTTGATGTCTCCGATAGCCGCCGCCGCTCGGATGAAGCGATAGTTGGTGCCCGCAGGCCATCCGGCAAGCGGACTGCCGTTGTACGCGAACGCGTATAGTTTCTGCTGGCTCTCCGCGGGGATGAACAGACATGGCCTGCCCGACCGCTCGTTGTCCAGCACCACGCACGAAGGGGTGTTGTTGCCGGGCAGGTGCGCGATCTTCTCCCAGTAGACCGTCCCCGACGCTCTGAGCACGGTCAAGTATCCGCTGGCCGTAACGATGACGACTTCCTTCTTGCCGTCCGGCGCCCTGTCGAGGTCCTCGACGAGCGGATGCGAGTACTGGACCCCCTGGGCGTACCAAGACGCGGTCTTGTAGGCCACGACCGCCCAACCCATCGTCTCCTGCGAACACGCATTCGTGTAGACCGCCAAGACTCGCGCGGTGCTGGGTGAGGTGATCGAAAGGGTGGCCCTTGCAACACCGAATTGATCCGCTTGAGCGCAATAGGTGTCGGTGCCGGACTGCTGGAATACGCCGTGGTCGGTCCTAAAGCAGACCGTCGCGTTCGGTATGGGTTGACCGCTGTCCGCCACGAGCGCGCTGATCGCGGACGTGCCCGGCGCGCTCAGAAACGCGGGGGTAGCGGTGACGGAAACATCCGGCCCGCGAAGGACGACGCTCGTATGGGCGGTGCACACCTCGTCCGGCTCATCGGTCGCCGTGATTGCGGCCACCCCGGAGCCGTCCGGACCGGCCGTGAGCGACGCCGTGACGAAACCCGAAAAGTCCGTGGTTTTCTCGACCCAGGTGGGATGCTCGGGCGCGTCGACAAAGGCGCCCTTGGTGGTCGTCAGCTTGATCCGACGTCCGCTGATCCCCTTGCCTTCACAGTCTCGCAGCATCGCCGAGATCACGGCGTGCTCGGAACTGCAGATGGCGATCGACTCCCTATCAGCCTTGATTTCCATGTAGACTTGGGACGGAGTCAGTTCGAAAACGACGTTGTTCTCGCCGCTGCCGGCGGCGCGGGAGTCCGAGACGTAGCCCGGGGCCGACGCCGTTATCAAGCCGCCGTAAAGCGGCGGGTTGTGCCCGGGATCAATGGGCGGAATGTTGCGGATCGTAAACGGCTTGAACTCGTCCGTAACCCCCTGGAGCACCACGGAGTAGTTCTGCGAGTAGATTCTGACCTGCCTACCGGGACTTGGCTCGCCTACCAGCCGCACGAACCCGGAAACCTGACCGGAACTGGCGGGCTGCGGGGCAAAGCTGGGGAAGTAGGGCTCCTGGTCGTTGTTGCATCGGATCACCGGTATGGGAAACTCGTCCCCAGGCATACCCGGGCTGGGGTCGTACATCTTCGAACCCAGCACTCCGGCCGCGACAAGAAACTGACCCACGCCAGGCATTACGTTGCAGTAGACTCGGACTCCCGGGGCGTCTATCTCGGAGCCGTCTTTCTTGCCGAACCCGTCGTCGATGTATATGAAATACCCTTCATCGTCGGCCCAGTCTGCAGCCGTAACCCTGCCGGATATCTTGACCAGCAGCCCCGTCAGATTCAAGCCTAGAAACCTCGGTCCGTTAGGCTGCCGTGGATCTATCGGCCATCCGAGAATTGCGGGGGTGGTCATTCCAAGCGGCTTAATGCGAGCCTTAGCGGTGAGATCACACTCGAAGTCGGACGAGGCGTAGATCACGCGCTCCGCGCCGATGGTCCCCAGTTCGCCTGAAAACGAAACCAAGTTCCCCGGCTCGAGTTCCGGCGGCGGATAGTGGTCGCCGTAGATGACTTTGATGCCCGCGCTGCGGTCGGCTTCCTCGATGTACAGGTGATCGATGTAGGCACGCGTGACGCACTTGCGGTTGACGCAAACGGAGGCTCCGTCAGGCAGGCGCTTCATGCACGCGATCGCCGTCGGATCCGTCGAAGATGCGGGCAGCGGATAGATCGATGGAGATGATGATTGCTCTTGAACGGGTTCGCTGCCCGGCGATGAGTGACTTGCCGACTGTGCTCCGATTACGCTAATGCATATTGCCGCTGCAATCAGAAGACTGCTTCTCTGCAGAACCGGCACCGGATACCCTCCCCCGCCGCCCGCGCGCGGCAGTCTGCGGCCGTCGTCATGTACCTTTGAATATCCAGACGGAAGGAATGTTCCGCGGTTGCAGCCGTTTCAAACACGGTTTTGCTCGCGCCGCGCCTAAACACCCGCGGTCGCACCAAAGTCGGAGCGCCGGCCAAGATTCGGCGCGTGCCTACGGGTCCGGAATCACGGCCCGCTCGCCGTTGACGGTAGTAAGCGTGCCCCGCACCCGCGCAACAGATCCTTCGGCAAACGGCGCAGCGCTGTTTATCACCCTTATGCCGCGCTCTCGCTTCGGGGACTGAACGTAGAAGCAATCCCCGAAAACCGCGCTCACGATTCCGCTGACCGTCACCCGGGTGCCGTCGGGAAACTTGAAAACGCTCGCCAGGCCGCCGAGCCCCTCGCAGCCCGTCGACGACCACTTGTCGGCATTGTTCTTCGCCTGCACCATCAGGTATAGTTCCTCGCCGATGGGCAGCCCCGTAAGCGTCGCGCAGTTGTCGGTGGTTGTCGTCCAGTTCAGAACGTTCGCCGGCCCGCCGCAGGAGCTCCCTACGCCGTAGCGGTATAGGCATATGCCCGATTCCGGATCGGCGCTGCTCCAACATGCATAGATGTCGCCGTTCGGCAGGAATGTTGGATTGATCTGCGGCGTCTCCGGCAGGCTCGTATCGACCTTGACTACGGCGAGATCGGGGCCGGTGAACGAACCGTCGCCTTTGATCGCGAAAACGCTGACGTAATACCAGCCGGTGGACGTCCCCGACAGGCTCACATTCACGCTCTGCCGGGTCCCGGGGACGGCCTGGACGCTCGCGAGCGCGGTATCCTGATCAGGAGCGATCGGGCAGGCGCGGTCGTTGTAGCGCAGCTTGATGGAGGTGACCTGCGGGTCGGGCGGTGTGTTCCAGGAGATCGTGTACTGCCCGCAAACGGGGACCGCCGTGGTGCCGGTGGGCGCCGTACTTGGGTCGAGAGGCTCAAGGGTAAGCGACGCGCCGTCAATCTTAAAGGTGCGATCCGGATCGGTCTGAAAGAGCACGCCGCAGTCCGGGTTGCCGTAGGTGACCAGCATATAGAGAAATCTTTGTTCCCAAGTGTTGAGGCTGGAGCTGGACACGGGCTTGTAGTTAATCGCATAAGCGGTAGGTCTGCCTGCGCCGGAGGCAGTCACGTGGACCGTAACGGACCTGGGCGGGCCGGAGGAGGCGACGTGTTTCTGCCACCAGCTCAGCCTGTAGCGCCCCGGCGGAACGTACGCCTTCCACCGGAGTTTGTTGGTCCGCCCGGAGGGCAAGAGGGCGCAGCGCGAGTTGTCGATACCCCCGTCGGGAACGATTGAAGCATTGCCCTCCAGCGTAACCGGGCCTATAGGGTTGTCCGGGCCGGGTCTGACGACCTCCAGACCCCCGTCGGCCAGGCGGTTGAGGCTCGGATCGAGAGCGGCGGAGTAGGCCTGGTCGACCGTCATCAGGCGTATCTTGCCGGCGTCGCGAAGCTGGGCCAGGTAATCCATCACGGCTTTGAGCACGTCGGCTCTTGCTTCGCCTGACTTCGTGCCGCCGGTCTCCTGAACGCCGTGCATCATGAACTCGAATATGCAGCCCGGGGTCGCGGCGACCACGTCCAAAGTAGCTCGGACGGCATCCGCACTGGGAGCCGCCGAGTAATCCAGACAGATGTTGCGCGTCATGCCGTAGCGGTAGTAGATCCCGCCCACCACCCAAGTCCAACCGAGGTAAGCCTGGCTCTGGGCGTAGGTCTGCTGGATTGCCTGAGCGATCGGCTGATCAAGCTCCGCGAACTGATCCAGATAGGCCTCCCCGGTCCACACGCCGGGCTGAATGAACGTCCTGCACGTATAGCCGGGGAGATGCGCTTCTATCTCCGCCTTGCTTTGGGTGATCTCCTCGATGTATCTGGCCTGACTGGTCTCGGCAAGATGGCGCACCGAGTGACCGGCGATTTCGCCGCCGGCGGTGTTGACATAGTCGGTCAGTTCCGCCCAAGTGAGCGGAGGCGGATAGTATCCGGGCTTGTTGACGGCCCAGTCCGTGACCACGGCCCAGGTTATGGGTATCTGCTTGAGCTTGCCGTAGGCAAGCGCGCTCATGCCGCCGAGGCCGGCGTAGCGATTGCGCCAGTTGGCTCTGCCGTCGTCTACTCGGAAGACTACTATGGGCGTGTTGTCGTAGTCGGCACGTGCGCCGGACAAAACCGCGGCCGGCAGGACGAGCAGCATCGCGCACAGGACCACGTTTTTCGCCGAAACGGCGGAACGTGTCAAGTGTGCGCCCTCCAATGAGGTTTCCGAACGGTATAGCAATTCTAGTCGCACTTCCTTTCGCGCAGAAGGTCCGCTTTGCTCCGGGACTCCGGCATTGAGCAAACTGGAATCAGCCGGGCGCACTATTGAACCAAAGTGATCTGCCCTTCGCAGACGTCCGCCAGGGCGAACGCCGAGTTTTCCAAATAATCCAGCACGACCCTGCGCTCCGCCAACGGTTCGGTCACAGCACCGGAAACCGTGGTCGCAACGGGGATCGGATCCCCAGCATCCCAATTGGTCAGCAGAACCATCTTATATCCGTCGTTGCTGTCTACCGGGCTGGAATACACACTGGCGTCAGGTTGGTTCGCTGCAATCGCGCTGACAAGATTCTTTACAGTTTCTGCCAGGCTGGAGCCTATCTGAACCCGGATGTTCTCCGGGTCGGCATCTCCCACTGAGCGAAACTCGTAGGCTCGAGCTTGAGCGCCGGTTGAGATGGTGAGCGTCGTTCCTTCTTCGGGCTGGTACTTGAATGCGACAAAACCCTGTCTCGATGCGGCTACGTTAATGCCGTGGCCCCAGGTGCAGACTTTTCCAATCCTACACCCGACCACGGCGTAAAGCAGGCTCTCCACGAACGCGGCGCACCGCCGCGCCGGATCGACGTACTTAGACGTGCCGTCAGACCGGAACAGCCACCAGTTCTGACCTTCCAAAAGAGCCGACGATCCGCAGCCGCTACTGGACGGGTAGACCGGCATACACGCCCAGTCGGAGCGAACAAAGCCTCGGTGGACGTCCACATACCCGCCCGAGTCCGTTCTAACACGACATAACCCCCTGACCTCGCAACAACCCCTGGTGCGTGCGATCCGTATGCCGTCGACGCTTATCTTGTTTTCGGCGTTCAGGAACATTCCGCAGTAATGCAAATCGACGGGAAGCCCTCCGACTTGGCCCCGCGCTATGGACAACTGCTGATCGAGGTACTGGGTGACGTCCTCGTCCGTCCTACCCGAAAGCTCGTGAAGATCAGTAAGCCCGAGATCCCCATCACGCAGGCCTGGATGATCGTGCAGTATGAAAGCATATACATCCGGGTTCTCCTGGTATGCCCTAATCAAGTCCGGATTCACACCGTCGTTTCCTATCTGTCCGTAGCTGACGTCCTGGTTATTCCAGGCAACGATCAGTCTAGCGCCACGAGCGCGCAACCCCTGGGCCAACTCCCTGACGCAGTGGCGAACAGCCGGTGTAACGTACTGCTTGGGATCGTCAATGACAGGAACTACCACGATTGGCGCAAGCCGCCAACTCATTCGATTCGCATACAGGGCGAGCTCCAGCGGCGTGCTGCACCAACCGTCTACGTAGCACAGGGTGGAATACATAGCCTGCGTGTTGACTGCGTTCGACGGGACGGGGTTGCACACCCAGACGTAATGTCTGTCCCCCTTGTACACAACGCGCGTCACGGGCGTGACTCCGTCCCACAGATGGTGGCTATATGTGCGGAAGTAGATAGCGCTGGTGCTTCCGTCGGTCCTGTCGACGCTATACGCCGCGCTTTCGACACCGTCCGGTAGCGTTTGGCCCATACCGGTTACGAGCGGGGGCTCGCCCCGCTGATTCTTCGCATAAAAGGTCATGACAAGCATGTAAGGCCACGTGGTCCTAGGTGTCGCGAGGAACTTGCGTACGGACGCATAACCAATCCCGGCAGGTGCCACTACTACGCACCCATCGTAATCCGATTCCCGAATGCCGCTTGGCAGCGTTCCGTCCGCATTAAGCGGTACGACATCCGGCAGAGGCATCCCGTAGGCGATTGCGGTCAGGACCACATTATTGCGCAACTGATAACACTGCGGCGGCATGTTCTCGCTGTCGTACGCCACAAGAAGCTTTTTTCGCACGCACGGGGCGCGTTTACTGCTCCGTCTATGCAGCGTTCGCCGTTCGCGTCGGTACGTAACGTGCCCGCGATGTCAACCTTCTGACCGACGGCAAGCCGGCGCGGCATCACAATGGGCCTGACCTTGAGGCCGCAAGAACGGTCCGCCTCCTGGATGTAGAAGAATCCGGCGTAGACCGCGCTGACCGTCTTGCCCGCCAGATACACGTAGCCGGAATCGACTCTCTTTGCACTCGATATATGCGCCAACACCGTAGGGGCGTATACGACCGCTATGCGGTCGCCACCCATCCTGCCGGAAGCGTCGTACACACTGACGGTTATTACGTAGGCCGGGGGCCAGATCGATGTCGGTAACGGCCCAATGAGCGGCCGGCGAGAACGAGCCGCTTCCCTCACGGTCGTTCGCCCACGTAGCGCTTACGATCCCGGTGTCGTCACCGGCGTACCCGGAGAGGGTAATCGTGGACGCGGAGCTAGCGTAGCAAGTAGTGTCTGATGGGCCGGTTATCACCACTGTGGGCGGCAACAAATCACCCGCGGCGGGCCCGGTCCACCCCGGCGCGCACAACGGTAGAAGCAAGAACGTGCAGCAAGAAAGCCTCGTCATCGACCTTCAAACTCCAACTGCCTGCCGCTGCGGCCTGTGCCGACAGAGCACCGTAAGACGCGGCTCGAGCGCGTACCGCAGGTTGACATCGCCCGCGTGTCGCCGGCGGGTGGTTTCCAAACATCGGCCATTCCGCCGAGATGGCGCCATCCCAGCGCACAGCACGAAACGCAGGCGCGACACGCCCGACGGGATGGCTCGCCCGACGGTCGACACGCCGGTTTAGTCGTACATCACACTATCTCCGTACTTCACTCTTAACACAACAAAATCGAGTTGTCAATATGAAAATGCGTACCGAGCCGCGGCTGTCCCAATGCCGAACGCCGCCCTGCCAATATGATTCCCTATTTTGGCCCCGCGGGAACCAACATACGCAATGCCCTGCGGGCAGATCTGACGGTATAATTGGCAGGCTTGGCCGGGGCTTCCCCAACTGGGCTTGCGTACAAACGGATGCAGGCTCTCGTTACCCCGGCCTGGGAAGTGCCGCGCGACGCCGGGACCGAACTGCTTCACCCGGTGATCAGAAGGTTCAGAGGTACGGCAGGGCCCGTGCTTCGGGGCGGACAGCCTTGCGAAGCACAGGCCCCTGAGCGCCGAATCATTCTCGGCGTGGTGGTGCGGATCCGGCTAATCGTAATACGCCGTCACCACCGTCTTCTCCTTGAGCGGCGGCAGGATTACCCATTCCTTAACAGGATCGAAGTTGGAATAGGGTTTGCCGTTGACGGTGACTCGGTTCATCGACTTGGCGTCGGGGTGTCGGAACCGAGCATAGATCGCGCGGGGCGCGTTACGGGTCGGCGGATCGATGGTCATTTCGATCGAGCCGGAGGCCGCGCGGCTCTTGATCGACATGCTCATAGGGCCGAAATGGGTGGCGGCCCGCTCGATTTTGACTTCCTTGCCGTCGGCAAGCCAGTAGCGCGGCATGGTCTTGCCCAGATACAGGTCGTCGGTTTCGTCCCAGATGAACATCCACCGCACCCAGCTTGAGTTCATGCCCTCGTCGGAGCTCTTGAAGTGATCTCCCGCGTAATCGCCCAGGTTCGGCAGTGGGTGTTCCGTGATCATCGCCCGCTCGGGGAAGTAGCCCGCCGCGAATGCGTTGAAGTAGGCGCGGACGTAGTGTTTCGGGTCGTCGCGCATGATGTAGGGAGTCGGGCTGCAGAGCAGGCTCGGCTGCTGGCAGAACCCTCCGAGAGAGAACCAGTCGCGCTCGGGATAGGGAACCAGGTATCCGTAGTGCTCAACGAGGTAGCGGTTGTCCTCGTAATCTTTCATAATCCACTCGAACGCGGGCTCCGACGGGTCGATAATCCCGCAGCGGATCATGTGAATTGAGCCTTCGAGCACCTCGCAGATCCAGCCGACCGATCGGCCCCGGCGGTGAACGTCCGACGGGAATATCGGGACATATGTCCCGTCCCTGAGCCTTGCGACGGGCGATCTCACCGACGCTTCAAAGAACGCCCTACGGATGTCCTCGCGGTAGGCCGCGGCTTCCTTAAGGAGCCGCTCGCCCTCCGGGTTGCCGCGCGCGGCGAGCGCCTTTGCCGCGTTGTGCATTCCCCAGTAGCTCATAACGTTGTTGGACATCCAGCTCTTCCAATCGCCGATATCCTCCAGCGATCCTTGTGGCAGGAGGCCGCGCTCGATCGCACGGATGCCCGTGTATTCGTCGCCGAACGTGCGCTTGCGCTCGTTGATGATCCAGTCGCATCCCTTGATGATCGCCGGCGCGACGCGGTCCAGCCACTCGTTGTCGCGCGTGAACCAATAATGCTCGGCAAGCCCCCACAAACACCACCCGTGGTGTTGGTTGTAGCCGCCCGCCTGGCAGCCGTTGGCTCCGTAGAAGACGCCTTCCTTGGTCGAGTAATCGCCCGGCAGACCGGCCGTGCCCTGGTAGTGGACCCACATATCGTACGCCTTCCGAGCGATATCGTGGTAGCCGCGGCGGTCCAGGTCGGATGTCATCATCACCGATTCGTTCGTATAAACGCCGTAATGGAACGTGCCGACCTTGGGCATAGCCCGGTCCATCGTGCCTACCTCGTTGTCCGTGTTGATGAGGACATGACTCGAATAGGCCTCCAGGAATTGGTTGGTCATCGGCTCGGGCGTGGTGATCTTTGCGCTTTGGGCCAGACGCTTCTTCCAGTATCCGGAGATGAGCTTATGCTGGGCGG
>Ga0068707_1003678_pt1 | contig 10663 bp, 9 predicted proteins | sample YNPNPMetaG_FD_66600 | JGI IMG/M metagenome (GOLD analysis project Ga0068707, IMG submission 66600) | Anoxygenic and chlorotrophic microbial mat microbial communities from Yellowstone National Park, USA - YNP NP MetaG | ecosystem: Environmental > Aquatic > Thermal springs > Hot (42-90C) >... | reverse complement strand
CATCCAGGTAGAGCATGGCGACGCGGGGGATTTCATCCAGGCCGGCAAACAGGCCCATCGTCACATCATGGAAACCTTGTAACATGGCGGCCCGTGGGAGCTGGCTCAAGTTCTTGGAGTTCATCGGCGCGGGAATGCTGACCTCGGCCACCTGGCTGCCGTTGGGCAGCTCGCCGTAGGGCAGACGGTCATGTCCGGTGATCAACAGCGAGCCGGGGAAGCCATCGTTTGGGGCCGAGGGATCGCCATCGGGACGAAAAGTCATGGCGCTGCCGCCATAGGCAAAGGTGAAGGGACGCTCGCCGCCCTCGGGCAGACGAAAAGCGCCGACATAGACCAGGTCGCCGGGCTGGACGAGGCGCGATGCTGGCCCCTGAGTGGGCGTCACCGTCGGCCACGGGGTGGCAGTGAGGGTGGGCGTGGCGGCCGGCGCCGACCCGCGTCGGTTTTTGAGGATCAGCGGCAACCAGATCCGACCGTGAGTCGTCCTGGTGGAGCTGGGGCTGGGCGAGGGAGTGGGCGCGCCGGTCGCGCCCTGCCAGCGATGATAAAAGACGTTAAGCAGTTGCACAAACTCGCCCGTGGCCTTCTGGTGGCCAGCGCTGGAGGGATGGCTATCCCCGCTGGGATAGGCGGCCGTGTTGTTGTTCGCGGTTTGCAGGTGTTGCACGGCGCCGTTCCACCAGCGGTGATGGTTGCCCGTCGGTGCGTTGAGGTCGTTGATATTGGCATTGCCGCCGTTGCTGGTCAGGACGTTGTAGTAATCAAAGACGGCCACGTTGTGATAGGGATAAGCGTCCAACCAGTCGTTCACCAGCCAGTTATTCAGGGCGCGAGCGTTGGCGGCGCGCTCGGGCGCGGTCTCGCCCGCCGCCAGCGGCGGCGCGGTGATGACTACGAACAGCTTGTCCTGGCGGGTGGCGAAATAGGTCAGGATGGCGTTATAGACGGCCTTGGCGTTGGCCACGGTGTACTCGTCGTTGGGCGCGGGCAAGGGCGGATCGTCCGGCGCGCCGTAAAGGTCCGAGTTGGGGAAGCAGCTCTTGAACAAGATGATCTGGTTCTCGCCACCGGGATCGGTGGCCAGGCGCGGCCAAGACCCAAAATCGCCACAATGCTGTCCATTCTCGGTGTACACGGCCCTCATAATAGCGTCGCGGCTGGGGCCGACAAACCATTCCGGCCAGTTGACGATGTCGGTGCGGTCACCGATATTCCCTGGCCCCCAGCCATAGTTGGTGGCGCTGACGTAATAGTTGTTGTTCATCAGCGCCCGGCCCAGGCCGCCGTAGGGGGCGTCGTCGTTGGGATCGGCCAGCCAGTGACCGCCGGTGGAATGGTGAATAAAGATGAGCTTGACGGGGGACGCGGGCGGGCTGGGGTTATCGGCCAAGGCCCGGCCGGGGGGCGAACCGAGGAGCAGCGCCACGAGGCACACGAACGCGACACCCTGCAGTCTGCGCGACATGTTGCACGCTCCTATCAGCACTAATCGCACGTGCAGCCCTTAGGTCGCCTGATGGGATGGGGATCAAGAGTGTACTGGGAACCGGTAGGCGAACCCCCCATGGTTTCAAAGCTCGCCCTTTGGCAGAGAAGGCAGCCCTCCTCATCAGGGCGAATTAATGATCAGGCAATCAATGATCGGCCGCGTTTTTGGTCTCCTCGCTTTCTGTCGCCGCGCTCACCTCTGCTTCCGCCCATCGGCGGGTTTCCGCCACCCAAAGGGCTATATCTTCCCGGTTGATCAACCCAATATCCCGATCATCATAGCGGAAGGTGACGGCGAAGGGATTCAGTCGCCCCAGGTGTTCATCGGCGATTGGTGTCTCGACCCCGTGTTGGCGCAACAATTGCGTCAACACAGTCAGATCGTGAGTGCGTCGGAACTCGATTTGGCGCGAGAACAAGACCGCCTTGAGAGCTTTTTCCACGGCCTGTTGGGCATGGAAATAGATGATGGAGAAATGCACCTCCGGCTCCTTGCTCAAGATGTTGAAGGCTGTAATGTCACGATCGGCCAGTTGCAGTGCTCGCCATGCCTCCTCAATGTGCGGCTTCATATAAGGGCCTCCCTTCCTTCCGGGCCCAATAGAGCACCGTGCCCGGGACCTGGCTGCGCCGTTGGTATTCGCGTTCAGAATAGACGAGCAGATCCACCCCGATGCCGATGCTGCCCACCACCTCACGCAGGCGGACCATCTCTTCGTACAGGTTATCCACGCGCGGCTTGATGACTATCAGGTCCAGGTCCGAGTCCGCGTCGGCATCGCCGCGCCCGTAGGAGCCAAACACGATCACGCGACTGGGCTGCGCCACCGCGACGATGCGCTGCACAATCTCTTGCAGGGTTTTCTCGTCAAGCATAGGTTCCCTCTATTTCTGTTTCAGCAATCCTTCCAATCCCTTGGCCGCGTCGCCCGCCTTCTTGGCCAGGTCAGGGTTTTGGAGGAGGCCATCGATCTGTTCGGCGATGGGCGCCGGCAGGCGCTGTTTGAGGAAGCCGATCACCGTCTCCACGGCGATTTGGGCCTGGGGTTCAGGGATGCCGACCTTTTGCGCCACAAGCTTGACCAGTTCGTTCATGAGGGCATTCCTCCTTCGGGGAACTCTAATTTGACCACCAACACCGTGTTGGCGTGGGCGTTGACGGGCAAATTGCGCAAGCGCAGGTAGCATTGCGGCTGGGGGATGGCGTGACCCTCGGCGTCCATGCGCAGAGTGGGCAGGTCGGCCAGGGAACATTCCACCGGTTCGCCGGTGTTGAGCAGGGTCGCCCGCACGGGCATCTGGGCGATGGGCTTGAGCAAGACCCGCCTCAGGATGGGGAAACGGTGCAGGTGCACATAGAGGGTGTTCCCTCGGCGCGTGAGCAGCACGTCGCGGTTCTCTGTGAGGTGGGAGGCCGGCTCCGCCTCAACGAGGGCTTCTTTCACCCTGTGGTACCACTGCCCCACGGTGCGCAGGATCTGGACAGCCTCTTCGGGGATGATCCCTTCCGCCGTGGGGCCCACATTGAGCAGGTAATTCCCGCCTTTGGCCAGGGCTTGGTCGATGCTGGCGATGAGGTGCCGATCGGTATAGTAATCCTCATCCGCCTTGTAGCCCCAGCTCTCTCGCCCCACCGATTGGTTGGCCTCTGTGGGCCGGGTGAAGGCCAACACCTCGCCCACGGTGGGGTCGTAATCCCGCTCCGGAGTGCCGAAATCGCCCTCGTCGAAGCCACGGTTGTTGATCACCGCCGCCGGCTGCAGCGAGCGGATCATGGCATTGATGCTGGGATCCACCACGCCGGTGACGTTCATATCCCACCAAAACCCGTGGATGGGACCATATTGGGAGCACAGCTCGCGCACTTGGGCCAGCATAAAAGTCTTGTATTTTTCCCAATCCGGCTGGTCGCCGGGTTCGGGCCGGGGCAGCTCGTGGCTGCGGCCTTGGTTGGGGTAATTGGGATGGTGCCAATCCACCACGGAATAATACAGGCACAGGGGGAAATTGCGCCGATGGCAGGCCTCGGCCAACATTCCCAGGATGTCGCGCCCGTAAGGGGTGTGCATGACGTTATAATCCGTCTGGGCCGTATTCCACAGGCAGAAACCGTCGTGGTGTTTGGTGGTGAAGCAAATGTACCGCATCCCCACCTCCTCCGCCAGGTCCAACCAGGCGTCGGGATCAAAGCGCACGGGATTGAAGCGGTGGATGAGCTGCTCGTACTCTTTGCGGGGCACGCAGGCCCGCCATTGGTACTGCTCATGCCAGGCGGGGATGGCATAGAGGCCCCAATGGACAAAGAGGCCAAACCGGGCGTCAAAGAACCAGTCGCGGGCATCACCGAAGCGTGGGATCATGGTCGCGCTCCTCGCAGTAAATATTTTGGGATTATTGTAACCGGCCCGGCCCGCTTTGACAAGGCGCTCCACCTGGGGTAAGATACGCTTGGTCGTGCTAGATGGGGAGCTAGCGGTGCCCTGTACCCGCAATCCGCTATAGCGGGGTCAAATTCCCTCTTTCGGGGCGGTCCTTTCCGGGACGGTCCCGGCCAAGCGGCGTTGAGGATTGGGTCCTACGCGGCAAAGGCCTGTGAACCCCGCCAGGTCCGGAAGGAAGCAACGGTAAACAGATCCCTTTGGGTGACGTAGGGGTGCCTGGTCTGAGCAGGCTGGCCGCAAGACGCCGGGGAGGCAGCCACAACAGAGGGTGCACGACCATCTTTTTTGATCTTTTGGCTCCAGGCCCAAGGGGAAGGGATGAAGCACAGGGTTATCGTCATCGGTGGCGGGGCCGCAGGGTTGATGGCCGCCGGGCGTGCCGCCGAGCTGGGTGCCCCCGTCCTTCTCCTGGAAAAGACGCCTCGCTTGGGCAACAAGCTGCGCCTCACCGGCCAAGGGCGCTGCAACCTCACCAACGCCTGCGACCTGACCACCTTTCTGGCCCATCTGGGCCCCCAGCGCGACTTTATGCGCAACGCCCTGGCCCGCTTTTTCGTGGCCGATCTCCTGGCCTTTTTTGCCGCCGAGGGCGTGCCCACCATCACCGAGCGGGGGCAGCGGGTTTTTCCGTCCTCGCAGCGGGCGGAGGACGTGGTGGCGGCCCTGGAGCGCTACAATCTGCGCCATGGCGTGGAGATCCGCCCGCGCTCGCCGGTGGCCGAGATCCTGGCTGCTGATGGCGCCGTGCAGGGCGTGCGCCTGGCCAACGGCGTGGTCATCGAGGCAGCCCAGGTAATCTTGGCCACCGGTGGCCTTTCCTATCCGCGCACCGGCTCCACCGGCGATGGCTATGAGATGGCCCGTCGCTTGGGACACACCATCACCCCTCTGCGCCCCGGTCTGGTGCCCTTGGAGACGGCCGAGGAGTTTGTGCCCAGCCTGCAGGGGTTGAGCCTGCGCAACGTCCGCGCCACGGCGCGCCAAAATGGGCAGCTCTTGGGGAGCGCTTTCGGCGAGATGCTGTTCACCCATTTCGGCGTCTCGGGCCCCCTCATCCTCACTCTGAGTTCCCTGCTAAGCGAGGCGCTGGAGCGCGGGCCGGTGCAACTTTCGCTGGATCTCAAGCCTGCCCTCAGCCCGGAACAGTTAGACCAACGGTTGCAGCGCGACCTGGCTGCTCTGGGTAAGGCGAGTTACCGCGCCCTCCTCAAGGGGTTGGTGCCTCAGGCCATGATCCCCATCCTCGTCGCCCGCAGCCGGCTCCCCCAGGATGCGCGTTTGGGGCACATCACCGCGGAGGAGCGCCGACGTTTGGGGGGGCTGCTGAAGGATTTTCCCCTCACCATCCTGCGCACCCGGCCCATCGCCGAGGCCATCATCACCCTGGGGGGCGTGGCCACGCCAGAGATCGTCCCCCAGACGATGGCCTCGCGCCTGGTGCGAGGGCTCTATTTTGCCGGCGAGATCATAGATATCGCCGGCGATACCGGGGGCTACAACCTCCAGGTGGCCTTTACCACCGGCCGCGTGGCGGGAGAGGCGGCGGCCCAAGCATTCCATCTACTGAGCGCGCACTAGGGTATGGGCAAACGCGCGTTGAGATTCTGGGACCAACTTGGTGTGTGGCTCTGGGCGGCGGGAGCTCTCCTCCCCGGCCCCAGAACCTGGATCGCGCTGGCCCTGGCCAGCCTCCTGGGCCTGGGCGCCACGGTCTATCTCGCCACCCAACACACCGTGAGGGTGGAGATCAACGGCTGGGTCACCTACCACCGCACCCACCAACGCGCCGCCCAAGGGGTGCTCCGCGAGTTGGGCGTGACGGTCCATCCGGAGGATAAGTTAGAGATCCCCAGCGAGGTCGATTTATTGGCCGGCGCGCCCATCCGGCTGACCGTAGCGCGGCCCGTGATCTTGATCCACGAGGGCACCTTGACCCTGGTGCGCACCTTTGCCCCCACGGTGGGCGAGGCCATCGCCGCCATGGATGTGGTCATCCTGCCCCATGACCATCTCTCTTTGGAGGGCGCGCCTTGCACCCTGGATACTCCCCTGCCGCTCCCCACCCTGCCCTCTAAACCCAAAGCGCGGGCCTTGCTCCAAGCCCTGCGCGACCCCGTGCGCTTGGCGGTGAGCCGGGCCGTGGCCCTGGCGGTGCAAGATGGCGCCATCGCCTCCGATTTCTATACCACGGCCCGCACGGTGGGCGAGGCCCTTTGGGAACATGGGGTGATCATCTATGGCGGCGACCGGGTCTTTCCGGGGTTGGAGGCCGAGATCACGCCGGGGCTTCAGGTGTTCATCGAGCGCGCCAAACCCGTCGTCCTGGAGGTGGGGGGCACCTTCCACAAAACCCTGCGCACCAGGGCCAGAACCGTGAGCGAGCTCTTGGCGGCGGAAGAGGTGCGCCTGGGCCCCCAGGATTATGTGAAACCTGCCCCCGAGACGCCCATCTCCAGGGACCTCACGGTGGCCGTGGTGCGGGTGTACGATGAGTATTATGTGGAAGAGACGGCCATCCCCTTCCAGGAGCGCTGGGAGCCGGATCCCTTGATGGAGATTGATCTCCGCGAGGTGACCCGCGCCGGCCGCGAGGGCGCCAAACGGCAGCGCATCCGCGTGCGCTATGAGAACGACCGGGAGGTGGCGCGGGTGGCGGAGGAGGAATGGGTCGCCCGCCCACCGGTGGACCGGATCATCAACTATGGCACCAAGATCGTCCTGCGCACCCTGGAGACGCCCGACGGCCCCATCACCTACTGGCGCAAAATTCGCGTGCTGGCCACCTCCTACAGCGCCTCCACGGCGGGTGTGCCGGTGACGGCCTCTCATTACGGTTTCACCCGCCTAGGCGAGCCCGCGCGCAAGGGAGTGGTGGCGGTGGATCCACGGGTGATCCGGCTGCGCCAGCCGGTCTATGTGCCGGGCTATGGTTTGGGCATCGCCGGCGATACGGGTGGCGCCATCAAGGGCCGGAGGATCGATCTCTGTTATGACGATGATAACCTGGTGCTCTGGTACCGGTGGGTGGATATTTACCTGCTGCCCCCGGTGCCCGAGCCGGCCTTGATCAACTGGATCCTGCCCGATTAGGGGCATTCGGCGACCCTCTTGGCCGCAACGGAGCGAACCGATGGAAACCTGGGCCTTGCTCAAACGCTATCATCTGCGCCCTTCCAAGGGGTTGGGACAGAACTTTTTGGTGGATGATCGGGTCCTGGCCCGGATCGTGGAGGCCAGCGGCGTGGGAGCGCAGGACGTGGTGTTGGAGGTGGGCCCGGGGCTGGGCCTGCTGACCCGCCGGCTGGCCGAGCGGGCTGGGCAGGTGGTGGCGGTGGAGCTGGACCGCAAGATGTTGGCCATCCTGCGGGAGACCTGTGGCCATCTCCCTAATGTGCATCTGGTGGAGGGGGATATCCTGCGCGTGGATCCCGTCCAGGCTCTCCGAGCCAGCCTGGGTTTAGCGGAGGGTGACCCCTTGGCCTACCACGTGGTGGCCAACCTGCCCTACTATATCACCTCCGCCGCCCTGCGCCACCTTTTGAGCGCCACGGTGCGCCCACAGCGGCTCACGTTGATGGTGCAATACGAGGTGGCCCGGCGGATCGTGGCGCCGCCGGGAGAGTTGAGCCTGTTGGCCATCAGCGTGCAGGTCTATGGCACGGCAGAGATCGCCTTTCGGGTGCCGGCGGGGGCATTTTATCCGCGCCCCAAGGTGGATTCGGCCGTATTGCGCATCCATGTGCACACCCAACCCCGTGTCCCGACGGAGGCATTGGCGTGGTTCTTTCAGGTGGTGCAGGCGGGGTTCGGACAAAAGCGCAAACAACTCCACAACAGCCTGGCCCACAATCTGCGGCTGCCCCAAGAGGTGGTGCTCCAGGCGCTGGCTCAAGCCGGCCTCGCTGCCGACCGCCGACCGCAAACCTGCACCCTGGAGGAATGGATGGCCCTCGCCCGCGCCCTGCCCCGCGTCGCCGCTTAGGGCTCCCAAGGCACGGGAAACGCCACCACCACGATGCGATGGGTGTTGCTCCAATAGGGCCAACAGGAGACCAGGGTCAGCCGCTGGTCGTCGGTGGGCAGGATCCAGCGCAGATTGCGCTCCAGCACCTCCGGCGGGGCGTCTTTGACGGGCAGCCGGTACACCACGCTCACCTTGTAGCGATAGGGGCTGGGCCCCACCCAGAGATAGATGTCATCTCCGGGTTTGAGCTTGCTCAGATCGCGAAAGACCTCGCCCCGGATGTTGTTGTGCCCGCTGATCACCGTGTTCCCCACATGCCCCGGTCGGGCCATGCCGCCATGAAAGCCGGCGGCGTAATCGGCCACCTCCCACACCTTTTGCTTGACGCCATCCACAACCTGTTCCACGATCCCCACCGTCACCACCTTGGCGTCCACGCCGATGGCCGGGATGGTGATGCGGGTGGGGTCGCCATCGGCCGGCTTGTGGATGGGCGTGGGGGTGGCGGTGGGCGAAGGCGTCAAGGTGGCGGTGGCGGTGGGCAGCGGTGAGGCCGTGGTGGTGGCAGTGGGCGGCAGGGGCGTGAAAGTGGCCGTGGCGCTGGGCGTGGCGCTGGGGATGTGGCGCGTGGGAGAGAACCAGGCTTGGGGCAACGCAGCGCCTGTGGGGGCTAAGGTGTCCGTCGCCGAGGGAGAGAACGCCCACGCGTGCGTTGTCGGCTCGCCCAGGCGCAAGAATCCCCAGGCAAAACCTGCCACCGTCAAGCCGGCCAGCAAAATCCGCAAGGCCCACAAGCCCATCGGCCCCAAAGCGCGCACCGCTATCCTCCGGCAGAGGTTGGGCAGATGCTAGCATGGCCGCGGCGAGGCGTCAAATGGGCCAAGAGCTGACAGGTCTGGTAGATCTTGTTCTCTATGTTGAGCGGTCCAAGCGACTTGTCAAGGCCTCGCATTATGAGTAAAATGTAAATGTGGATCGCAATCCGGTGTGGTATGAAGCGCATGATCCACGCATAGAGGTAGGAGTGTGATTCGACCGTTCGGCTTGCGCGACCTGGCGACGATCAAACAGCTGGAGCCTTTGGGGTTGGCGTTTGATCTGCGCCGGACGCTGCTGGATGCCACGGTGCCGAGCCAGGCTGCCCTCTGGGGGTACTTGACCCGCTCGCATTTGGGCGCATTGACCTGCATCCATGAAGATAAACAGGATCGTTCCCAGCTCAAGGGCTTTGCTCAGGTGTGGCCTGGCGGGGACCGTTGCACATGGGAGTTGGCCTATCTGGCACCCTCGTTGGATTATCATCAGCGCGTGCCCGAGATCTGGCAGCGTTTGCTCAGCCATCTGCTGATCCTGGGCGCTCAACAGGGCAAGCGCCACATCTATGCGCGCCTGGCGGAGGATGCCGAGGCAGAGACCATCTTGCGTCAAGCGGGATTCAACGTCATCTCCCGCGAGGAGGTCTTTGTCCTTTCTCAAGAGGTCTCGCCCGCGCCCCAGCCCAAAGGGCTGCGCCCCGTCACCGGCGACGATTTGGGGCCCTTGCAAGAGTTCTATGGCCAAGTGATGCCGCCGGTGGTGCAGGCCACCCAAGGCTTCCCAGCGCATTGGTTGGCCTCGACGCAACGCCATCTGTGGCGTGCCGGTGCCGTAAATGAATTCATCTGGAGTGAGAAGGGCAAGGTCGTCGCCTATTTGGGTTTATCCGGCAGCGCCAGGGGCGCTTGGCTGGAGGTGTTCGTCCGGCCAGAGTATCGCGGAGATGTGCTGCCCCACATCCGCTATGTCCTGGCCCTCAGCGGTTGCTCCGCCACGAGACCCGTCTACTGTCCGATCCCCGACCATACGGTGGGCTTGGGCTGGCTCTTGCGCACCCTGGGGTTCTCGTCCTACGTGCGCCAGGTGGTTCTGGTGGCGCATAACTATGGCAGGGTCCCTGTGCGCCAGAAAATGGTCGTTGCCGGGTTGGAGCGCACGGTGGACGTGGGCCGTTCCGTCGGTCACGCTTATCATGTCGGTATGTATCAGAGGGTCACAGGTTCGGTGAGGCCTGGACACATCTTGTATGCTCACCATAAGGAAGGATATGTCTCTGGAAATTACGGATAATATCGAAGCTTTGATTGATGTGCTTCCGCCCGATATCGCCCAAGCGCTGCGGGAGTTGAATCGTTTCGACGATTTGTTGGAGGTGGTGCTGGACCTGGGCCGTCCGTGCGATGCCCGTTACGCCAACGCCGAGGTGCGCCTGACGGACCACGAGGTGACGCAGGAGGATATTGATTACGTCGTGGCCCGCATCAGCGATTTTGGCGACGATAACCGCGCCGGCATCGCGCGCACCCTGCACCGCATCTCAGCCATCCGCAACCGTCGGGGCCGCATCATCGGCCTCACCTGCCGGGTGGGGCGGGCCGTCTATGGCACGGTGGACATCATCCGGGATATCGTCGAATCGGGCAAGAGCATCCTGCTTCTGGGGCGCCCAGGGGTGGGCAAGACCACCATGCTCCGCGAGGTGGCCCGCATCTTGGCCGAGACCAAGCGCGTGGTCATCGTGGATACCTCCAACGAGATCGGCGGCGATGGCGATATCCCCCATCCCGCCATCGGGCGAGCGCGGCGCATGCAGGTGATCACGCCGGCCCTGCAACACGCCGTGATGATCGAGGCAGTGGAGAACCACATGCCCGAGGTCATTGTCATTGACGAGATCGGCACCGAGCTGGAGGCGGCGGCGGCGCGCACCATCGCCGAGCGCGGCGTGCAG
>Ga0068707_1003676_pt1 | contig 10668 bp, 9 predicted proteins | sample YNPNPMetaG_FD_66600 | JGI IMG/M metagenome (GOLD analysis project Ga0068707, IMG submission 66600) | Anoxygenic and chlorotrophic microbial mat microbial communities from Yellowstone National Park, USA - YNP NP MetaG | ecosystem: Environmental > Aquatic > Thermal springs > Hot (42-90C) >... | reverse complement strand
CAAGGTCAACGTTGACGCGTAACCGAGCGCCGAGACGGGACCAACACAACAGCCCTTGCTCCACAACGGACGCAGGGGCTTCTTTCTTTCAGAAAGGAGAAAATCATGACACATACTTCGGTTGACGCGCTAAACTGGTTCTTATCGTGGACAAACCAAATCGTGTGGAGAGCGCAACGTTTCCGCGTTTCTCGCTTTCTGCGGGCACTGACGCGAGATGGACTGGTGACGCTTTTTCACCAGTTACATCCCGAGCCGGTGTACCTTTCGGAGCGCGTTTGGCGCAATTTCCCCGAACGAGTAATTTCCGGAACACTCTCAGAGCAGATGGATAGGCTTGTGAAAGAATTAATTGATCACAAACTGTTCGTCAGCAACAAGAGTATTGACCGGGAAGAATTCGCAAAGGCACGCGCCAACGCCATCCGAATCCTTAACCGTCCAACCATCCTGTACTTGATGATGGCCCAGGGTTGCAACTTCGCTTGCACCTACTGCCCGATTCCCGCTCTCGCCAAGCGATACAGCGAACAGCTTCTTTCTTTCGAAGACGCCGTGGCCGGTATTGAGCTTTGGCGAAAGCACATCAATGACCAGTCGAGAGACGATGATCCGTATTTCCTGATTTTCTACGGGGGTGAACCCTTGTTGAATCGAGAAGTATTGGAGAGATTGTTGCCGTACGTGCGCAAGGAACAAAACGAGGGCCGGCTTCCCGAAAAGCTTGAGCTCATGGTTTGCACCAATGGTGTTCTGGTGAACGAACAGCTCTCAAGACTGTTTGTTCGCCATGGAGTAACAGTGGCAGTCGGCGTTGACGGCCCGCGAGAGCACAATGACCGTGTTCGTATTACGGTTGATGGCAATCCAACGTTCTTCGAGATTGAGCGTGCCATCCGGCAACTCGTTAGCGACGGCGTTCGTGTTGTCGCTTCCGTGACCATCACTCCTGCTAACGTCCACCGTCTAGCAGAGTATCCTACCTTCCTCCGCAAGCTCGGAATTTCCAAGTTCGGCTTCAACCTAATGAAGGGTGAAGCTCTAAATCGCGAGCTTGACGGCGAGAGTGTGGAAGAATATTGCCGGGCGGCAGCAAAGGGAATCGTGCAAGGACTTGCTTATGCAACCGAGGATGGACATTGCTACGAGTACCAGCTTGAGAAAAAAATGACTGCTCTGCGTAATGGTTTGCCATTCTCGGTTGACTGCACCTGTTACGGCAACCAACTCGTCGTTCAGGCAGACGGTCAGGTGACCAACTGCCCGTTTCTTCGGTTAGATCAAGGACACGTTCAGGAATTGTCCGACTCGTTCAGAATCGGATGTACGAAAGCGGTGGAAGTGTGGAGAAGCCGTCTGCCTCTTCTCAACGATTCAATCCTGGCAGACGAACCGGACGGCGTGCTCGATGGCGGCGGCTGCGCTTGGAGTTCTTCGGAGCTCTACGGAAACGCTGCCAGCCGAGACACCGTCAACGCAATCTTCACAAAGGAGGTGACGCATGAACTCATCTGGACCCTCTTGCCAAGGGAGCAGGCAGACGCTCTCCGCCGAGGAGAATCCGCTTATTGGAGTTATCGGCGGATCAGGTCTCTGTGAACTGCCGGGGCTCGCGATCGCCGATACCGTCCAGACGGAAACTCCTTACGGAAAGCCGTCTGCGCCTATCATCGTGGGCGAATTGTGCGGTGGACGTATCGCTTTTCTGCCAAGACACGGCAGGGAGCATACAATCCCGCCACATAAAGTTCCATACAAGGCCAATCTCGCGGCGTTGAAGTCGCTCGGCGTACGGCACGTTATCGGCACGTGCGTGGTCGGCAGTCTCCGAAAAGAGATAGAGCCGGGCACGTTCGTTGTTCCCGACCAGTTTATCAATCTTACGTGGGGTCGCGACGACACCTATGAGATTGACCGAGAACTGATTCACTTGTCGATGGCGCGACCGTACTGCGAACATCTCCGAGAGATCATCGCTCGCGAACTCAACTTGATGGGAGTGAGCTGTCATGAAAAAGGCACCGTGGTCGTGATCCAGGGACCGCGGTTCTCGACCACAGCCGAGAGCAAGATGTTCGCGCTTTGGGGTGGGGATGTTGTCAATATGACGCAGTACCCGGAGTGCTACTTTGCGCGGGAGCTTGGTCTCTGCTATGGAGCGGTCGCTTCGGTGACTGATTACGATGTCGCTGTGCCGAGCGCTCTTTCAATGCAACCGGATTCAATGGATAAAGTGCTCGCGGTATTCCGCCGAAATACGGCAACAACCGTGTCGCTTGTCGGAAAGCTTGCGGGACTTTTCCATGAGATTGTCGGTTGCAACTGCGCGGCGCATCGCCTTGCCGAGTACTATAAACTCGCAAAAGGCAAAAGTCCGTAACAACCCCCTCGTTCTTCGGAACGCGGGGGTTTCTTTTTTGTATGTGACCGTTGACACAAACTATAAAATCTGTTAAATATTAACATAGTCCTGATATCTCGGACTTCGGGTATCGAGGAACGACACTTTGACAACGTTTCCTGGATGAGAAATCCGGGATAAAATAAGGAGGAATCATCTATGGAAATCAAAGCAGACAAGATTCATAAAGTGTACGGAACCATCACCGTCCTTGAGGACATCTCATTCTCCCTCGAAAGAGGACAGAAAGCCGGCCTCATCGGCTACAACGGCACTGGCAAGACGACGTTACTCAAGATTCTTGCCGGACTGGTTGAGCCGGATGCTGGCGAGGTAACGGTGAGGAAAGGCGCGGTCGTCGGCTATATGCCGCAAGACACGAGCCTTGTTTCCGACGAGACCATCCGCGACTACGTGCGGCGGGTTTCCGGCATGGCTACACTCGAAGAGCAGATGGAAAAATCTCCGGAAGCAATGACCGAGTACGAACGTAGGAACGGCTACACGTTCTACCATCGCCTGGATGTAATACTGGCTGGTTTTGGCCTAGCTGACATTTCAAGCGAACAGCCGATCAACTCGCTTTCTTCCGGCCAAAAGAGCAAAGTGTTCATGGCGGGCGTGCTTTTATCTGACCCGGATGTCTTGCTTCTTGACGAGCCGACCAACAACCTCGACTTGCCGGCCCTCATTTGGCTTGAGGATTTTCTGCAGCGCTCTAACGCCACCTGCATTATTGTCTCCCACGACCGTCTTTTTCTTGACCGGATTGTGCGGAAGATCTTCGAGATCGACTGGCGCACCCGGACGCTCAACATTATTAGCGGCAGGTATTCTGATTACCTGGTGAGAAAAGAAAAGGAACTGGCGAGACAGTGGCGCGAGCACGAAGCTCAGCAGGAGGAAATCAAGCGACTTGAGGAGCAGGCCAGAAAGAAAAAGCAGGAAGCTCTTGCTGGTTCGCGTTATATGGGCACCGATAACGACAAGTTTCTTCGGGGTTTCAAGCGCGACCGGGCGGGCAAGTCCGGCAAGCAGGCCAAGACGATTGAGAAACGCATCGAGCAGATGGAGGTTGTAGAGAAACCGGTTGAACGGGATGTGTTTCGCATTCACCTCCAGCCCACCAAGCCGGAAGGTACGCGGGATATTACTCTCACCGACGTGGTGGCAGGTTACGCCGACAACGGATTCAAAGTCGGCCCGGTCTCGCTCTCCATCCCGTACGGCAGCCGCGTGGTGATTTTGGGTCTGAATGGCGCTGGCAAGACGACGCTTTTGCGAACCATTAGCGGCGAACTGCCGGCACTTGACGGTAAAGTCAGCCGCGGGAACGCACTCGTGATCGGCAACCTTACTCAGGAGCACGACAACTTGCCGCGCGGAGAAAGCATAAAAAATTTTCTCATGCGGCGGGCCGTCATCTCGGTTCAAGATACTTACGCGCTTGCCGTGAAGTTCGGGTTCAAGGCGGCGGAGATTGACAAGACAATCGCCGCTCTCTCGCCCGGAGGGAGGGCGCGACTGCTCTTTGCTCTCTTTTCCGCGCTTTCGGCAAACGTGCTCATCTTGGACGAGCCGACCAACCACCTCGACCTTGAGGCGCTCGAAGCCCTTGAGGAGGCGGTGGCGCACTATGAGGGCACGATCATCGTCGTCTCCCACGATCGGCGCTTCCTAGAGAAGTTTCGTCCCACCGACACTTACGTTCTTTCCGAGGGTAAACTCTTGCGGCAGGAAAGCTTTGAAACTTATGTGGCAAACGCCGAGCGGCAAGCAAAGCGTTTGATCAGCATGATTTAAGGAGCTAACCGCCATGCGAGCTAACTTGGAGAAAATCTAAAGGTGGATAATAAATATGTTATCCGCCTTTTTTCTTGAATAAAAAAGTGCGACAAAATTTTTTCTTCATTTTTTCTTCGTCGCACTTAATCAACATCGATCACGAGATCTACTCCTTGTTCAGGTTTATAGAGATATAAGTATCTCTTATAGGCAATCCTGAAGTCACGGATATAGGAATCTGAGTGATCTTCCGGAAGATAGGCCTCGTCCCATCTCCTTTTTTCTTGCGAGACTCTCCTCTCTTCGGCTTTCTCAATATCAACTTTCAGAAAAACTCGTCTTGTCCAGAGCGTATTTCTTTTGTGCCGTGAGTGGAGGAGAAAAATCCCCTCGATTACGAAAATATTCTTGGATAGGTCAAAAGCCTGCGGAGTAGTAAACCGTTCTTGTCAAAATCGTACAACTTGAGACGAATATACTTCCTTCTACCGCCTAGAAATGCCTTTACGAGTCGCTCGAGCGTATCATAGCGTACCATTTATACTCAAAGACTTTTGAACGATCGTGCGCGGTATCCATCATTTGCTTCCGCGTTTTCCAATGTTTGATAAAATCATCAAGATGGACTACAAGACAATCAGGATTTAGCTCGCCAATCCGATCGGCAACCGATGTTTTTCCTGAACCAGCGTAACCATCAATAACGACAATAAATCTTTTGCGTTGCCGTGCCCACCTTTTAATCTCTATGTTTACTTTTTTTTGCTATCTGTTCAATCGTTTTCATGTTTTTTTCTCCTTTCTGAAAGAAAGAAGCCCCTGCGTCCGTTGTGGAGCAAGGGCTGTTGTGTTGGTCCCGTCTCGGCGCTCGGTTACGCGTCAACGTTGACCTTGGCGAGCGCTTCTCGCCACTGCTCCTTGGTGAGCGTGACCTTGCCGCCGTCGTCATCGGTGATGACGATCTTGTCGGAGCCGTGGTGGATTTCCACGGTCGGACAGCAACCCTGAACACCACACAGTTGAATACGCGTGATGTTCGTTCTGAAGTCGCGCATCTCAGCCATTTTTTCTTACCTCCTTTCTTTTCTTCTCTAGAGGTATTCACTTTTGAAAACTAAGAACCGATCTTAGCGTACTAAAACCATCTTAAAAAAATTTATTTTATTTTGTCAAGTTTTGCCCTATGATAAAAATTTTTCGGCGAGGACGCAAAAAATTAAAAAGGGGCTGGGGAAAAATAATTTTTTGCGTCCAAGCCGATTATTCTTTCATTTCCGCCGCCCCGTAGGACGGCGGTTTTGCTAGCCCGCCCGCAATTGCGGGCGGGCTGGCTCTCATCTCTTTTTCAGATTTCGCCTCTTGGATTTATGGATCAAATTTGGTAAGATAAGGGTGAAAGTTTGACGAGTTTCTATTTGAGGCACCAGAAAATCACTGTGAAAACAGTGATTTTTTATTATCCGTGAAAATCTGTGTTCTAATCAGTGTAAATCCGTATTGTTAATAATTTGTGCATAAATTTTGGTCTAAATTTTAAGAAATGGCTTAAAATAAAGGGTTTCAAGTTTACTCCAGCGCTTATTTTTAAGTGTTGACTTTAGCCTATAAAATAGGAGAAAATAGAGTTAAGTGGGGAATTGTGGATAACTATGGGGATAAGTGCTGAAAGTGGGGGATAACTCCCAATTTTGTCCGAGCGTCAGCGAGGCTACAAAATTGAGGACCCCGCCCTCTATGCGTTATGTATTTTGTTTACGTAATTAAAAATTTTAGCAATGGTGAAATATATGCTGGCTATACAAAGAATTTAGATAGAAGAATTAAAGAGCATAAAGAAAAATTTCCAAAAGACGAATTTATTTATTATGAAGCTTATTTATATGAAGAAGACGCAAGAAAAAGAGAGCAAAAGCTTAAATATTATGGAAGTGCTTGGCGAGCACTCAAAAAAAGAATTAATGCTTAGAGGGCGGGGTGCTGATTTTATCAGCTATTCGCTACGCTCAATAGGATAAAATCGTATGTTCATTGGAGAATATACACACAATTTAGATTCTAAAGGTAGGGTAGCAATACCGGCTAAGTTTCGACAGAAATTAACTGGTGGTGCGATTATCACGCGCGGTTTAGATCATTGTCTTTTTGTTTTTACTAACAAAGATTGGGAAATTTTAGCGCAAAAATTAATTGCTTTGCCATTAGCTCAAGCAAACTCTCGGGCTTTTGTTAGATTAATGTTAGCCGGCGCCGTGGATGTGGAATTAGATAAACAAGGTCGGATTTTAATTCCTGATTATTTAAGAGAGTATGCGGGGCTAAAAAAACAAGTAGTAGTCGCTGGTTTATATAACCGCATTGAAGTTTGGGATAGCGAAAGCTGGAAGCAGTACAAAACAAAGACAGAAAGCGCTTCGGAAGAAATTGCGGAAAAATTGGGAGAGTTGGGGATATAAACAATAATTGATATTTATAGATATTAATAGATATTCATGGAAACTAACCTATCCACTTCCTATCCCTCCTTCCCTAAGACTTAGGGAAGGAGGGAACAAGAGAGAAAGGGTTAATATCTATAAATATCGCGAGCGAAGCGAATAAATATCAATGAATTTCTATGGTACATATTCCTGTTCTTTTAAAAGAGATAATAGAAGTTTTAAATCCGCAGCCAGAAAAGTTCTTTATTGATGGAACAGTTGGGGGCGGAGGACACTCCGCTTCAATTTTAGAAAAAATAATGCCAGCGGGAAAATTACTTGCCGTTGATTGGGATAAAAATATTTTAGAGAAAACTAGAAGAGAAATTGAAGCGAAATTCCAAATTCCAAATTCCAAATTCCAAATTTTTTGGATTCATGGTAATTATGCTGATTTGCCGGAGATTTTAGAAAAATACAAATTACCAAAAGCCGATGGATTAATTATTGATTTAGGAATGTCTTCAGATCAATTAGAAAAATCAGGTAAGGGATTTAGTTTTTTAAGAAATGAACCACTGGATATGAGATATAATGTGCAGACCAACGCAGACGATACGCAGACTAACACAGAAAATATCAGCGTAAATCAGCATCCTTATCAGCGTCAATCAGCGGCTACGGTTATAAATAACCGCAGCGAAAAAGAGTTGGTTGATATTTTTAGGAAATATGGAGAAGAAAGATATGCGCGCCAGATTGCTAAAAAGATTGTCGAAGAAAGGAAAAAGAAGCCGATTAGAACTACTTTTGAGTTAGTTGAGGTAATTAAAAAAGCGGTACCGCAGAGTTACGAAAAACATAGAATTCATCCGGCAACGCGCGTTTTTCAGGCTTTACGAATTTATGTCAATAATGAATTGGGTAATTTAGAAAAATTGCTGAAAAGTCTGGTTGAGATTTTAAAACCAGGGGGTCGAGCAGCAATTATTTCTTACCACTCTTTAGAAGACCGATTAGTTAAAAATTACTTTCGAGAACTAAAAAATCAAGGGAAAGCGGTAATTTTAACCAAAAGGCCAATTAGACCAACATTAGAGGAAGTTAAAAATAATCCCAGAGCAAGGTCGGCAAAATTAAGAGCAATACAATTAATTTCGCGAGACCTTTAGGTTGAGTAAATATCTATTAATATCCATCAATATCTATAAATATCTTTTTGATATTAATTGATACTCATTGATATTAATGGATATTGGCTCGGCATAAATGCCTCGCGTAATTTCTAAGGTACATGACCATCATTCAACCAAATAAAAACAATTATAAATCAAATTTTTTAATCTCTATGTTAATACTTGTTGTAGTTGTCTTTGCTTTATGGGGAGTATTTCTTTATAATCAATTAGTAAATCTTCGTTACGAAATAAAACGTCAAGAAGCTAGTTTGAGGCAAGCAGAAGTAACGAATGCCGAATTAAAAAATAATCTTTACAGAATTATTGACACAGAGAATCTTAAATCTTCAGTAAATAGCCAATCATTAATTTTAGATAAAAACCCGGAGTACGTTAAGGCAAGGCAAATCGCAAATCGCTAAATGGCTAAGCGCCAATTTTTACGGTTTGCGATAAGCGCTTTGCGCTTCGCATTAATTAATGCAATGGCGGATTAAAAGTTTATTCTTTTTATTTGGAATTTTGTATCTATTTTTAATTTTTAATATTTATAATCTTCAAATTGAAAAAAGAGCTTATTTTTTAACTAAAGCGGAAACTCAAGAACGAGCGGGTGGTGTTTTTACGGCTCCGCGTGGCAATATTTATTTTGTTGATAAAAATAATAATCTTATCCCGGCAGCTTTAAATAAAGAATATCCAATGATTTATGCGGTTCCCAAGGAAGTGCAGACAGACGCAGGTTTAACGCAGACTTACGCGGAAAAATTAAGTCCAATCTTAGGGATTCCGGTCGAAGATTTAACAAAAAAATTAAGCAAGCCTAATGATCTTTATGAATTATTAGTTGAAAAGGCCAGCCCTGAACAAATAGATAAAATTAAAAGTTTAAATCTTAAAGGAATTTATATTAAAAATCATCTTTTACGTTTTTATCCTTTTGGTGATTTAGCCAGTCATATTTTAGGTTTTGTGAGTCCAGTTGATGAAAGAGAAAAAGGAGTTTATGGTTTAGAATTAAGTTTTAATGATGTTCTTTCTGGTAAGCCGGGCCAGATAAAGGACGGGAAAATTATTGAGTCTGAACCAGGAAAGGACTTAGTTTTAACTATTGACCGCAATATTCAGGCCCAGGCCGAAGAAATTCTAAAAAAACTTATTGATGAATATCAAGCAACTGGCGGTTCAGTTATTGTGCAAGAACCGCAAACTGGTAAAATTCTGGCGATGGGCAATTTTCCTAATTTCGATCCAAACAATTATTCAAAATTTGAAATTTCAACTTTTTTGAATCCAACTGTTCAATTAGTTTATGAACCTGGCTCTGTTTTTAAATTAATTACAATGGCAGCGGGTATTGATAGCGGAAAAATCACGCCAGAAACTACTTATATTGACACTGGTTCGGTTACCTTAAATGGTAAAACAATTAAAAACTGGGATCTAAAAGCCCATGGACTTCAAACAATGACTGGTGTGATTGAACAATCCATTAATACTGGCGCGGTCTTTGCTCAACGAAAAACTGGTTCAGATATTTTTTATAATTATTTAATCAAATTTGGTTTTAATGAACTTACTGGTATTGCTTTGCCCGGGGAAGTAAAAGGGAATATTAGTAATTTAAAAAATGGCCGCGATATTGATTTTGCTACCGCTTCTTTTGGCCAAGGAGTGGCAGTCACGCCGATTGAATTAATTAGTGCGATTTCGGCAATTGCTAACGGTGGTGTTTTAATGAAACCAATTATTTTGGCTGACGAAAAACCGCAAGTTGTCAGAAGAGTGATTTCTATAGAAACTGCTAAACAAGTTACTCAAATGATGGTTTCAGCTGTAGAAAAGAATAAAATCGCTGTCATTCCTAATTATTCAGTAGCCGGAAAAACTGGCACTGCTTTTGTGCCAAAATTTGGCGGCAAAGGATATACAGAGGAAGTAATTAACACTTATGTCGGTTTTGCTCCGGCTTTTAATCCCAAATTTGTAATTTTAATAAAATTAAATAAACCGAAAGGCAGTCCTTTGGCTGGTCAAACCGTAGTTCCCGCTTTCCGTGAGTTGACGCAATTTATTTTAAATTACTATAATATAGCGCCGGACAAGATGTAATCATTAACCATAAAACTTGAAACATGAAACATTTTTTATTAAAAATTTTAAAATCAATTTTAAAGCAATTAGCTCGGCTTACTGTTTGGCGGTTTAAGCCAAGAATTATTGGTATTACCGGTAGTGCAGGAAAGACCTCAACTAAAGAGGCGATTTATGCGGTTCTCAAAAAATATTATTGTGTGAGAAAAACAGAAGGTAATTTAAATAATGAATTAGGAGTTCCTTTAACTATTCTGGGCGATTGGTCAGAGGAAGAACTAAAATTAGTTAGCCGAGACACTCCACCAGGCGAGCAAAGAATTAAGAAACTATTTTTCTGGATTAAAGTAATTGTATCTGCGTTAATCCGCGTTTTATTTCTGCGTAAATCTGCGTACCCACGGGTGTTAATTTTAGAATACGCGGCTGACCGACCTGGCGATATTAAGTATCTTCTAGAAATCGCTCGACCGCAGATCGGCGTTGTTACTACGATTGGCGAAATTCCGGTTCATGTGGAATTTTTTAGTGGTCCAGAGGCGGTAGCTAGAGAAAAATCAAAGCTAATAGAATCTTTGCCGGCTAATGGTTTTGCGGTTTTAAATTTTGACAATGAAATCGTGATGGAAATGCGAGAGCGAACTCGGGCACGGGTAATTACCTTTGGCTTTGCTGAGGGAGCGGATTTAAGAATCACTAATTTTAACTTAACGCAGACTAACGCAGACACAACGCAGACCAACGCAGACAATATCAGTGTAAATCAGCGTAATAATCTGCGAGAATCTGCGTT
>Ga0068707_1003675_pt1 | contig 10669 bp, 10 predicted proteins | sample YNPNPMetaG_FD_66600 | JGI IMG/M metagenome (GOLD analysis project Ga0068707, IMG submission 66600) | Anoxygenic and chlorotrophic microbial mat microbial communities from Yellowstone National Park, USA - YNP NP MetaG | ecosystem: Environmental > Aquatic > Thermal springs > Hot (42-90C) >... | reverse complement strand
GTGTCCTCCAGGAAGGCGCTCACGCCGCGCAGATCGGCGGCCTCGGCGGCGGCCCCCTCCACCCAGCCGCAGATGGGATATTGCCCGCCCACCTTCTGGCGGCAAAGCTGGATGGCCAACAACCGGTCGCGGGTGCGTTCGTGTTCCCACGGATCCCACAGGCGCAGGCGGCGCCAATCGGCGTAGCTTTGCAAAAGGGGCGCCACGCATTGGGGCACACTATCGTAGGGGAACACGATCTGCGCGCCAAAGGCCGAGGCCTCACGCCAAGGGTCGGAGATGGCGCTGACCAGGTCAATGTGAAAGGCCTCGCAGGCGCGCAAATTCCCCTCCACCAACACGCGGTAATCCTGGGCCAGCCGGTCGTAGGTGGAACCGATATAGCGGGCAGCAAAGGCCATGAGGATGTTCTGGTTGGGGATACGGTCCACCGGCTGCCCGGCCAGCCGGCGCATGGTGCGCTCGTAAGGGGTCAACTCGTCCATCGCGCTGCTCCTCCGGAAACATCGGCCTTTCAGGCAAAGATGCCCACGGAGCGGGTGGATCATCGCGGGTGGCTCTTGGCTGCTGACCCACGCCCACCCGCTGGATCCGCGTCCTGCCCCCTCCTCAGGGGGCCATTTTACCGTGAGGCCGCGAAGAAGGCAAGGCACAAGATTTGCCGCCCTGAGCGGCGCGGCGTATAATTTACCAGGCAACAGCATGGATTAGAGGAGGTGTAGCCCATTTATGATCCCCGTCACCCAATTGCGCAAAGGCGTCACGTTCCAAGATGAGGACGGCCAGATCTGGCGCGTGCTCGAGTACGATCATTACAAGCCGGGCCGAGGCAACGCCATCATCCGCACCAAGCTGCGCAACCTGCGCACCGGCGTCACCATCAACCGCAACTTTCTCTCCGGCGACCGGGTGCAGGATATCCAGCTCGACCATCGCACGGTGCAGTACATGTATAACGATGGCGAGAACTATTACTTTATGGATACCGAGACCTTTGAGCAGCCCGCCTTGCCCCGCCAAGTGCTGGAGGACGTGATCCCTTATCTCAAAGAGGGTACCACGTTAGAGATCGAAATGTTTGAGGGCGAGCCCATCGGCATCGAGCTGCCCATCACGGTGGATTTGGTGGTCACCGACGCCCCGCCCGGCTACGCCGGCGATACGGCCACCAGCGCCACCAAAGAGGTCACCCTGGAGACAGGGCTCAAGCTGCAGGTGCCCCTTTTTATCAACGCCGGCGACGTGCTGCGCATAGATACCCGCACCGGCAGCTACGTCACCCGGGTCTGATTGCCTCGCACTGCGGGAATCTCAAGACCGCCTGCGTCCTGCCTCGCGGGCGGTCTTGTCCTGTTCATCCCAGCGGAGAATGCGCACGCCCATGCCGCTTCCCTGCCTCCATCCAAGATGTACAAAAATTCATCTCCCTGTCCGCCGCTTTCACGTTCCGTTCATCTCCTCCCCTTATATTAAAAAAGGCCTTTTGAGATCCCCCATGCTCTCTGCAAAGGAGCGAGAACCTTTGGGCATCCAAGAGATCACCTATGTCGCCTCCTCGCCGTCCCGGCAACGGGCCAGAACCTTGATGGCGGAGCGGACCTACCTCGTGCTCAAGCGCCTGATGGATATCGTCCTCTCGGCGCTGGCCTTGGTCATCCTTTCCCCCTTGTTCTTGCTGATCGCCCTCGCCATCGTGGTGGATTCCCCCGGCCCGGTGATCTTTAGGCAAAAGCGGGTGCGGGGGCAACAAGACCCCAACGAGGAGCACCCTGAACGGCTGGTGTTCGACTTTTTCAAGTTCCGCTCCATGTATACCAATTGCGATACGCAAATCCATCGCGATTATGTGCGGGCCTACATGGCCGGCCAACACGACCAGGTGAACAACGGCAGCGCCAGCAAGCCTCTGTTCAAGATGAAGCATGACCCGCGCGTCACTCGGGTGGGGCGGTTCCTGCGGCGCACCAGCCTGGATGAGCTGCCCCAGCTCTGGAATGTGCTCAAAGGAGATATGAGCCTGGTGGGCCCGCGCCCCGCCTTGCCCTACGAGGTGGAACAATACGATGCCCATCAGCGGCAGCGCCTGGTGCCCCAGGCCGGGCTCACGGGTCTGTGGCAGGTCAGCGGGCGCACTTGTCTCACCTTCGAAGATATGGTGCGGCTGGATATCGAGTACAGCCAAAAGCGCTCCCTGTGGCTCGATCTCAAGATCCTGGCCAAGACGCTGCCCGCCGTCCTCTCCGGAGATGGCGCCTGGTAAGGCGCAAAAGCCAAGACCTGACAGGTCTTTCAGACCTGTCAGGTCTTTTTTTTATTGCGCGATTGACCGCCGGCGCGCTCTGAGGTAAGGTAGAGGCGTGAGGGGCAAGATGAGGCAATACGCATGGGGACGCTACGGTAGCACAATGCTGATCTCCGCCGCGACCCTGATCTTTGAGATCACCCTGACGCGGCTCTTTTCCCTGGCGGAGTGGTATCACCTGGCCTTCCTCAGCATCGCTGTGGCCTTGCTGGGCAACGCGGCCGGCGGCACCATCCTGGCGTTGCTGGGGCGCACTCGCCGTTGGCGGCTGTTCCCCTGGTGGGGCTGGGGCTTTCCCCTAAGCTTGGCGGGGGCCTATGTGCTGTTCAACGCTCTCCCCTTCGATTCCTACCAATTTGCCTGGGATCCACGCCAGCTCGGTTACCTGGCCTTGCAATACCTGGGGCTGGTGGTGCCCTTTGGCTTTAGCGGGCTATGCCTGGCCCAATGGCTGGCCCTTTACCCCCAAGAGACGCCCCAGCTCTACGGGGCGAACCTGCTCGGCTCGGCGTTAGGCAGCCTGAGCCTGCTGGGCCTGCTGCCCCTGCTGGGCGGCGAGGGCACCGTGATGGCCGCCGTGAGCCTGGCCGCCCTGGCCGCCATCCTGGTGGAGGTGGGATGGACACAGCAACGCAGCCCGCTCTCCAGCCTGCGCCAAGGAACGGCGTGGGCCATGGCGGTGGCCGGGCTGGTCTTGGCCACCACCCGGCCGGCTTGGCTTCAGCTGCACCTTTCGCCCTACAAAAGCTTGAGCCAGCACCTGGCGGCGGGGGCGCGGCAGGTGGTCAGTCGGTGGAACACCTTCTCCCGGGTGGATGTGGTGGAAAGCGAACGCATCCATTCGGCCCCAGGGCTGAGTCTCCTCTACCAGGGCCAACTCCCTCCGCAACACGGGGTGTTGGTGGATGGCGATAACCTCAGCCCCATCACCCGGCGCCAAGGGGAGGCGGACGAGGCCTTCCTGGCCTATCTGCCCTCCGCGGTGCCTTATCGCCTGCGGACCGGGGCCTCGGTCTTGATCTTGCGCCCCAGGGGAGGATTAGAGGTGGCCGCGGCGGTGGCCGGGGGCGCGCGCCGCATCGTGGCCGTGGAGAGCAACCCCTTGGTGGCCCGCGTCGTGGGCGAGCGCTATGCCCTGTGGACGGGGAACCTCTACCACCTCCCGCAGGTCACCTGGCGCATCGAGGAAGAGCGCAGTGCCCTGGAACGCCTCCAAGAGAGATTCGACATCGTCCTCATCGCCCTGAGCGAGGGCTACCATCCCCTCACCTCCGGCTCCTACAGCCTGACGGAGAACTATCTCTATACCGTGGAGGCAGCCTCCTGCGCCCTGCGGCGGCTGACCCCCCACGGCCTGCTGGTGCTCACCCGCTGGCTCCAAGACCCGCCCAGCGAATGCCTGCGGGCCGCCGGGCTGGTGGTGAGCGCCCTGGAGCGGGAGGGCCTGGGCGACGCGGCCCAACATCTCCTCGCCTTCCGGAGTTGGTCCACCATGACCATCCTGGCCAGCCCCAGCCCCTTCGCCCAGGCCGACATCGCCGCGTTCCTGCAGACGTGCGCCGAGCTGGGGTACGACCCGGTGTGGTTCCCGGGCATGGGGCCGGAGCTGGCCAACCGCTACAACATCCTGCCCCGGCCGGTGTATTACGAAGCTTTGCGCGACCTGCTCCTCACCCCTGACCGCAGAGCGTTTTACCGCGCCCAAGAGTACGACGTCACCCCGCCCACCGATGATCGCCCCTTCTTCGGCCACTATTTCCGCTGGCGCCAGGTGCCGGCCATCCTGCGCCAGTGGGGCAAAACGTGGCAGCCCTTTGGCGGTAGCGGCTTTCTCTTGGTGTGGGCCTTGCTCGTCTTTTCCTTGGTGGCGGCGGGCCTGCTCATTGGGCTGCCCCTGGTCTGCAGGCCGCGGGAGCTCGCGCCCATCCGTTGGCTGGGCCGGATGGTGCTCTACTGTGCCTCCCTGGGCCTGGCCTATCTTTTGATCGAGCTGCCCTTGATGCAACAACTCATCCTCTATCTGGGACAGCCCACCCTCTCCCTGATCCTGACCCTCTCCGCCCTCTTGCTCTTCTCGGGGCTGGGCAGCCTGAACGCCGGACGGTTTGCTCTGCGGCCCGTGCTCATCGCCTTGCTGGGCCTGGCGGCGCTCTATCCCTTTCTCTTGCGCGCCCTCTTGAGCGCCACCTTGCAGCTGGCCCTGGGGGGACGCATCGTGTTGGCGCTCGTATGCCTCGCGCCCTTGGGATTTTTGATGGGGATGCCCTTTGCCGGCGGGATGCGGCGCGCCGAGGAGATGCTGCCGGGGATTATTCCGTGGCTGTGGGCCATCAACGGCGGCGCCTCGGTGGTCAGCTCGATCTTGGCCACCCTTTTGGCCTTGGCCGGAGGGTTCCGCCTGGTATGGAGCGTGGCCGGCCTATGCTACCTGTGCGCTCTGGCCGCGTTTTGGCCCTTGAGCGGCAAACCGTCGGCGCGCCGGGCTTAGCGTTGCCTCGTGAGGGGCACAAAAGCCACGCCCATGATGCGCTCGGTCTTGATCTTGTCTCCTTGGCGCTCCACCAGCCACAGCACCTGATAGGACCCCGGCGGCCCCACCGGGATCACCATGCGGCCTCCATCGGCCAATTGGTTGACCAACGGCTGCGGGATATGGTCGGGGGCACAGGTGACGATGATGGCATCATAGGGGGCGTGTTCCTCCCAGCCATAGTAGCCATCGCCGCATTTCAGATGGATATTGGTATAGCCCAGCCGCTCCAGACGCTCCTTGGCCTGGCGGTACAACGGCTCGATGATCTCCACGCTATACACCTCTTGCACGATCTCGGCCAAGATCGCCGCCTGATACCCCGACCCTGTGCCGATCTCCAACACCTTGTCCGTGGCGCGCAGGCGCAGCAGCTCCGTCATCACCGCCACAATGTAGGGTTGAGAGATCGTCTGCCCGTAGCCGATGGGCAGCGGATGATCGGCATAGGCCTCGTGCAGGTACTCCGGAGGCACAAATTCGTGGCGCGGCACTTTGGCCATCGCCCGCAAGACATCCTCATCCTTGACGCCACGCCCCTGAATCTGTGACTCGATCATCATCTGCCTGTCCTTCTGGTAACGATCCGGTACGGGGGCCGGCGTGGGAGAAGGCGTGTGGACCGGCTGTGCCGTCTCTGGGGGTGTGAAGGTCTCGGGCAGCGGGGTCTCCCCTTGGGGCACAGGGCCAGCACAGGAGATGACCACCCCCAAAGCCAAGAACACCCCCAGCCAACTTGTGCGTCGCTTCTGTTGCACCGCCATGGCTCATCTTCTCCCGCGCCAGGGCCAAGCGATGCTATTCTAGCCGCTTTCCCCTGGACCACGCAACAATTGCCGCGGCTCCACATCCAGAATGCCCAACATCTGCCGCACGGGGTCATAATCCTGATCGCCGACGGGCGCCAATCCCTCCACCCGATAGAGCCGCCGGAGGAGCTGCCGGCCCTCCTCCGAGCGGGTCAATTCCACCAACGCAGCGACCAACTTGGCCCGCACAGCCGGCGCCAGATCGCGCCGCACCACCAAAGGATCGTTGGGCACGGCCGGCGTCAGAACCAAGATCTTGACCTTCTGGGTGACATCCGGAAACTTGGCCATGAGCGCAGACCGGGCATCCCCCGGGGAACCATCGGCCCGCGGGGGCGCCCAATAGGTGGCCGCCGCATCCACCTCGCCTTTGTACACGGCCAGGACCGCCTCCACATCGCCCCCCAAAAAGACCTCCATGGTGGGTTGGGTGCCCGCCTGCACCAGAAGCGCCTTGGGAAAGAGATACCCCGTAGTGGATCGGGGATCGGTAAAACCCAAGATTTTGCCCTGCAAATCCTCCACAGAGCGCAGAGGCTGCAAGCCTCGGGCCGTGCGGGCCGCATCCTCCTGGACGAGGATCTGCCCTGCGTGGGTGGGCCGGCCGTCGCGCACCACGCTAAAGAGGGCCTCCGCCCCGCAGGCCTCATGGGCCCAAAGATACGCCGGCGTGGCCATCCAGGCCACGTCGGCCTCGCCAGCGCATAGCGCCGCGATCACCTCGGCATAGCTCTGGGGTTGATGCGCTTGCACCTCCAGGCCCGTCAGCCGTAAAGTCGTCAACATCTCGGTGGCCACCTCCGGCTGCACCGTGGTCTCTGGTGCCCAATACAGGCGCACAATGGACGGAGTGGCGGTGGGCGTGGGGGGCGGCGGAGTGGCGGTGACCACCTGGGTCACCCAGCGTGTCACCTCGCGTTCGCCGGCCTCGACGGGCACCTCCACCACGCGGGTGATGGGAATGACCTGTGGCTCCGGGGGCAGACAGCCCACCAAAACCCAGACCACCAGGAAAAGGATAGCTACAAAGTAGCCGAAACTTGGTCGCTTCCGCTTTTGTCTCATCCGACACCATCACAGATAGTGCAATATCCTTCTGCTTCTATTATAGCACAACTCTTCTCACTGGCTGATGATTAACCGTCACCGTCATAGGGACGGTGGATATGTGGATAACACGCATCCTACCCCCATATGGAGCACCTCGTGCCTCGGCAGACCCTAGAGCTTGTGGTAGACCATGCCTACGCGCGGGAACAAGCTGTGGATAACGGAAAAGTTGCCCTGGTGACGCAAATGGGGAGCGCGCATGCTCGAGCCTAGGGATAGGGGGTGGCCAGTTCCAGACCCTGTATCTTGGGGCTAGGTCATGGCGCCGGGAAGGGGACCTGTGGATAACTAGGCCGAAATGTCCGCAAAAACCCTAGGTTATCCACAGGAGATCACCGGTTATCCACAGGGGATGGTGCCAAAGAGAATATTCCCCGCAAGCCCGGTTTTGGAGGTGACTATTTGTAGTAGCCCTGTAGGGCGCGATCGAGGGGGACGTTGTTGAGCACCGCGCCGGCCAGGTAGGCGTTCACCTTGCGCAGCCGCTCGATGGCTTGGCGGGCGAACTCGCGTTTGGTATCGCCGGCGCTCACCACGAGGAGCACGCCATCCACCTTGGTGGAGAGCACCACGGCATCGGGCACCACCATGACGGGGGGCGCATCCAGAAGCAGGATATCGGCCTCTTGCAGAAGCCGGGCGAGGATCAGCTCCATCCGTTTGGAGCCCAGAATGTCGGCGGGGCGGGGCGGCAAGGGGCCGCTGGCCAAAAGTTGCAGTCCTTTGATGGTGGTGGCCTGCAAAGGGGGGTGATCCATGGCTTGGTCTTCCACCATCATGGTGGTCAGGCCCGTCTCGTTGCTCAGACCGAAAAAGTGATGCAATTGCGGCCGGCGCAGGTCGCAATCCAGCATGATCACCCGCTGCTCCACTTGGGCCATGGTCACCGCCAAATTGGCCAGGGTGGTAGATTTGCCCTCGCCGGCGCCGGGGGAGGTAATCACCAGGGAGTGCAGTTTGCGGTCCAACGCGGCGTATTGCAGGTTCATCCGCAAGGTGCGATAGGCCTCGCTGGCGGGCGAGAGGGGTTCTGTGATGGTCACCAGGCTGAATGCATCGGCCATGAAGCGCACCTCCTCTGGGCGCGTGGGATATATGGGCTAATTGGGACGGCGCCCGCTGCGGGCGTTCGTGCTGGCGATAATCGGGATGGTGCCCAAGACGGCCACGCCGGTGTGTTTCTCCACATCCTCGCTGGTGCGCAGCACGTCGGCCTCGAGCCATTCCAAGATAAACACCACCAGCCCGCCCACCAAAAGGCCAAAGAAGGCGCCGGCCAAGACGTTGATCTTCCATTTCGGCTTGTGCAGCTTGCCCGGCTGGGCGTAATCGCGGATGGTGACATCCACCTGGTCCTGGCGGTCCTGCTTGAGATTGTAAGCGTTCATCTTTTCCACGAACCGCTCAGCCGCGGTCTGGGCGATCTTTTGGGCGATGATGGGGTCATAGTCATCGGCATCTATTTGGATGAGGAAATCCGATTCGATGGGGCTGACGGTGAGCTTGGCGCGCAGTTCCTCGGGGGTAATATCCAGCTTGAGGCGCTTGATCACCTCCAGCGCGGCCTCGCGTGATTGGATATCGCCGGCATAGTTGCGCATCAACCCTTTGATGGTCTGTTGCAGGCCCCAATCCAAACGCGCGGGCCAGACGTTCAAATAGATGGTGGAGCGGTAAACCGGCGTTTGCAAACGGCTCACGACCAGAGCGGTGGTGGCGGTGATGATCACCAGCACCAGGATGATCCAGCCGCGTTTGCGGAGGATGCGAAAATAATCCCGTAACTGCACGTTGGCCTCCTCAGCTTACGTCAAGACTATTATACTACCAGGCCTCCCCAAGGCAAAGCGCCCTCGTGCACGGCTCAAGGGAGGGGCCTGCGCCGCCAGAGGCGCGCCCACCACCTTTGGCGACAGGGGATCTCGGCCAGGATCGGCAGGCCCAGGGATTCTAGATCGGCCCGGTGGCGCACGGTGGTGTCGAGATAATCCAGCAAAAACGCCAGGGCCACGCCCGCTGCCAGCGCCAGGATCAGCCGCAGGGGCAGGTCCAGCCGCTGACGCAGGGAACGCCCCACGGCGCCGATGGCGGGCGGGTCAATGAGCGCGACCGCTGCCCGCTCGGTGCCGAGCTGGGCAAAGTAGGTGAGGCCGCCCTCGGTGAGGGTGGCCACCACGGCTTGGGCGATCCGCTCCAGCTCTTGGGCGTTGGGCCAGGTGATGCTCACGCTGAGGATGCGGTGAAGCTTGCCCGCGGCGGTGGCGCCTTGGATGGCGCCGGCGGGGATGGCCAGCCCGGCGCGTTGGGCGATATCTTGAGCAAAGGCTTGGCTCTTGACCACCTCGGCAAGGTCATCCACCAGGTATTCGGCCGTGAGCCAGGTGTAGTAGCGATCGTAGGTGTAATATGTGCCGGCGCCGGGTTCGGGCCGGATCCCCACCGCAAAGCGCATCTGCGCCGTGTACAGCGTGGGCTGATGGGGCGGCCAGAGGGCGTAGCTCAGCAACACCAGCAACAGAAGGCCCACAACGAGCCACAAGCGCCGTTCGATGATCTCTCCATAGAGCCGCAGTTCCATGGTTCCAACCTTTCAGACGGGTTCCGGCGCGGAGAGGTTCCCCGGTCAGCGCCAAAGGGTGGCGAGCTTGGCCCACAGGCGCGGGCCCAAGATGATCAGGCCCATGATGGCCGCGGCGATGGCCGCCACCAATACCGCCCCCGCGGCCACATCCTTGGCCCGCTTGGCCAAGGGGTTGCGCTCCACGGTCACCATATCCACAGTGAGCTCCACCACGGTGTTGAGCATCTCGCCGGCAAAGACCAGGGCGATGGCGGCGATGATGAGCACCCATTCCACCGCGCTGAGGCGCAGCCAGGCGCCCAACAGCACCACCAGGATGGCGATGGCCAGGTGAATGCGGGCGTTGCGCTCCGACCACAGCACATAGCGCAAGCCGGCGAACGCGTAACGAAAACTAGCCCAGAGGTTGCCTTGAGGTTTGCTCATCTTTTGATCATCAGCGGAGGATCTCAAGAAGCAGGAGGCATCTCCTGACGAGACGGCTGGGGCGCCTTTTCTGGATATTGCACCCGCGGATGAAAGATCCCCTGCAGCACACTGCTGAACGCCTCGCGGATCTTGTCCAGATCGCGCAATGTGAGATCGCATTCGTCCAACTGTCCGCTCACCAAGCGATCGTTGATCACCTGGCGGATCACCCGCTCCATCTCGGCCTGGGTGGCGGGGCGGTTGGCGCGCACCCAGGCCTCGATGCTATCCGCCAGCATGACGATGGCGGTCTCTTTGCTTTGGGGCTTGGGGCCGGGGTAACGAAAGAGCTCCTCGTTCACCGAGCCTTGAGGGTTCTCCTGGTTGGCGCGCCGATAAAAATAGGTTACCAGGTTGGTGCCGTGGTGTTCGGCGATAAAATCTCGCACCTTATCAGGGAGGCCATATTTGCGCGCCAGCGCCAGGCCATCGGCGGTGTGGGCGATGATAATCTCTGCGCTGGTGCGCGGATCGAGGCGGTCGTGGGGATTTTCGCCGTCGTTCTGGTTCTCGGCGAAAAAGTAGGGTCGGGTGGTCTTGCCGATGTCGTGATAGTAAGAGCCCACCCGGGCCAGCAGGGCGTCGGCGCCGATGGCCTCGGCGGCGCGCTCGGCCATGTTGCTGGTGATAATGGAATGGTGATACGTGCCCGGCGCCTTGGTGAGCAACTGCTTGAACAAGGGATGGGTGGGCCGGGCCAGCTCCAAGAGTTGCAACGACGTGGTGATGCCGAAAAGGCGCCCGATGAGGGAAAAGGTCACAAAGGTCAAGCTGGAGGAGAGGATGGCGTTGGCCACCCCCATGGCCAAAAGCTGCAACAGCCCCACGGCGTCGTAGGTCTGGTTGGGCAGGCGGAAGGCCAAGATCAC